>Ga0181532_10002835_pt1 | contig 15994 bp, 11 predicted proteins | sample PEATcosm2014_Bin_33_FD_119768 | JGI IMG/M metagenome (GOLD analysis project Ga0181532, IMG submission 119768) | Peatland microbial communities from MTU Mesocosm Facility, Houghton, MI, USA - PEATcosm2014_Bin11_30_metaG | ecosystem: Environmental > Terrestrial > Soil > Wetlands > Peat | place...
GTTGCGAATTGGTCTTGGCAGGTGATAACGAGTCTCCACCCGACAAAAGCCAGGCTTTTAAGTGCCCCGATCAGCTCGAGCGCGCGGCGACGTGCTTCGCCTTCAAATTTCTCGAAGCGATCCAGGACAAGGACGCAACCGCGAGAGGTTGTGTTTTGAATAAGCACCGTGAGCGTGTGCTGGAGGTGGAAGGCGTAAGCAATCTCAGTTTGACTGGACTTCGAGTACTGCTCGGCCGACAGCCAGACGAGTCGCTTGCAAACGAGAGAGCTCTCCAGCACGCGCGCCACGACGGAGGATTTTCCGCTGCCAGATTCGCCGACGAGGACGACAACGTTGTTCTGCACAAGTGCGTCGGACAGCGTCGCCTTCTCGGCCGCGCGCGGCAGCTCCACTTGACCGCCGATGGTTTTGCCAATGCTGTCTGCATTTTCCTTGGAGACAGCTTCGATCCGTTTCCAATCGGCTTCGTAATCTGGGTAGTCGCGTAGCGCGAAAGCGGGTCGGAGAGCGTAGACCAGCTTTGCGAGGTCGTAGTACCCTCCCGTCGCTCGCCCATCGGCTGCAAGCGCGAGCAGTCGATTCCAGAGCTTGACAGCTTCCTGGAGTGTTCCTGCGCTTACAATCTGTTCGCAGAGATTGATGTGGGCTCCTTCGTCGTCAGCTGAAAACGGGAAGACGCGAATGCGTGAAAGAAGCTTCGCTGTTTCGACTTCGTCCGGTTCGCCTAGGTCGACAAGGCTCGCGAAAATGGCCTTCTGATCTGCCGACATTTGACCGGGATTGGCTATCCGCGCGACCAGGCGGTCCGGCGTGGTCTCGGCAGCCTGGGCCAAGAGCTCCTGCCAGGCTTTTTTTGCGGACTCGCTGATCGATCCGACGACGAGGCCGAGAAGGTCGGTGTCGCGATCAAACTGCGGACTCGTTGGACGGCTCCATTGCTCCCACGCATCCCTCACGAATTCGGCATTGAAGCCGGAGGTCGTCAACTGGCGGTTACTTTTTACTGAAATGACGCAGCGGGTCCTGTGGGTGCCCTGCTCCAGATCCAGCGAGAGGTCGTCCAAGATCTGGCCTGCGTCACGCGTCTCGAAATGGACGGCGACGATGGGACCGCGAGGCGGCTCGATCGGCAAGCTCCGTGCCAGCATTCGAGCGAGGAATGCCGCTGCGACTTTGTCCGCGAATGTATAACCGCCGCCGCCGGTGGATTTTGTTGGAGCGCTCTCTCGCATCTGTTGTTTCGAGAATACTCCACCGCATTGAGTTCCTCAATTTGGCGGCACTTTCCGCGTGTCAAAAACGGGCCAGTCAGGTCCAAGCAGGTGAGTCATGCCGCCTTCGATTTCATTTTGCCTTCAACCCATTCTGCATCAGTCAAAAGACAACCTGACTATCGATTTAGGAACTTATAATTAACGTCCGGTTCAAACGCTCTCGTTTCCACTCATCAAAACACTTGATGAAGTCTACCTGCGCCATCGGATTCAGACTCATAAGACCTGCACACTGTGACCGGAATGCGGCGAGCTGCGAATTCGTATCTGAATCATTCGGAAATTTGTCGAGTAACGCCTTTGTGGCCACGCACCTCGTCTCGGGCAGAATTGGCTCCCGCGTCAGACCAACAATAAATTCGGCGAGCTGCCGGAACGCAACACTTCGGTTCCCGGAAGGAACCCCCTCGAACGCGCGAAGCATTTGTCGCATCGGAAATGCAGTTACCGACCCGTTGGACACACGAAGTGCCGCTACCATTACCCATCCTGTGAAATGGGTTGACTGATAGTTGAAACCCACGAGTTTCGCGTGCGTCTCGCCGGCGAGATTACGGTCCATCACTCCAAGGATGCCGAGGTGTTCGATGACAGCTTGAGTCCATACTCGCTCAGCTCCAAGTTCCGACTTTGCTATCTCTCCGGCTACCAAATCGTCTGTCCATAAGACGTGACCGGGCGACAGGGCGAGCAGAGTGGACTCCAAGCCATGGCGCCCCAACGCCTTTTCCAAAATGTCACGCCGGTCGCTTGCCAGAGTTGCGAGCTGTGGTACTGGAGTAACACTCACGTTTTTCTCAACGTCCCTTGCGTATTCTTCAAAAGTGACTTTTTGCCTTTCGGTCTCCTCCTCTGTAGTCTGTGCAAAATAATGTTGCCCTTTCTCGAAATACATTGTTCCGTGAGCGGTGCTAAAGCGCACCTTTGCCCTCAGCTGTTGCAATTCCGTAAAGGTTGCGGGCGTCATCACGAAGCGGAATGCTGTACTTGTCAATACTTGCCGGCTGATTCCAAGCAGATGCAGGCTTGCCAGCGCGGTTAAGTCGACCACCACCGTGCTCTTGCTCCCGAGGCTGGCTAATGCGTTCCCGAATACTTCAATCTGTGGCGGTGCGCATCGTATGAACTCCTCTTCAGAAACGGCAAGATCGATGAGGCCATCGAAAGCGGTGTGGCCTGACTGTTGTCCGTACAGATGAATGGTTATAGGACTTGACCGGTAGATTTCCCGAAGCTTCGATACGACCTCCCCATGCGCTTTTACGGAATTGAGCATCGGCTGAAGATCGTTAGCCGCCAACCTTTCGGGCGATGGTAGACGAATACTCTGAATCACGCTCTGCGTTCCAAATCTAAGCTGCATCTGGTCACCGACAACCTGAAAGCGCCGCGTGTATTTGCTGAGAATTTGCAGAATATTGCCAATGCGGTCGTGAATAGGGCTTTTTGCAAGGATGAACGAATCACCCACCTTCTTGCCCAAGAGTTCAAGTGCGATGTCAGATTCTGCGGATATCTCGTCGAACTCAGGGTTCGGGTTTTTAGTGTCTTCGATTACGAACCAGCCCACAGGTTCAGAAGTGCCTTCGGCGTATTGCACGGCACCCCCGATCTCCACCTTGTCCATTGTTGCAGGAATCTCATCCGGCCGAGGCCCGGGCATCAAACTCGTCAAGTACGCTTTATGAGCTTCGAGTTCAGACGAATGAGCGCGAAGGAGCCGATAACTATACTCGACGGCCAGCTTGCCGTAACCGTGCCATTGAAGAAGATGAATCACCGGACCAGCGTAAGACATGGGAAGGTTCTCTGGTGGTGGAAGAATATCCTCCGATACCGGGATCAGTTCGTTTTGCCCATAGCGTGTCCCAATGATCGCCAGACGAAGCTTTGCCAACCGGTTTGTCGGATTCGCAGCGACGAATTCGCGAAGGCGGTTGATCGCCTTGGGGTAGTCGTATTCTTCGAGATAACGCGATTCGAACTCCACTACCCCCCAGTCATGCACGCCGCGTTCATACAGGGACTCGCACGTATCCAAAATTACCTTGTCCTGCCTAAGGCGGCCCGCGCAATTCAACAAAAGCCCAACGTCAAAGTTTGGCGTCTGCGCGTTAAAGAGTTCCTGGAACAGCGGAAGTGCATCAGTCAATCGGCCCGCTTCCATGAGAGTCCGCGCCAGGAAATCCGTCGCACAGCGACTGTCGTCTGGTTGGCGCGAGCGGAGTGCTTCGTCCAGGAGCCGACCTGCTTCAACGTCATCCGATTGCTTGAGAGCGGTAAAGGATCTTATCGTCGCCACCATTACCGCTGAACTGACAACCTCCGGCCGCTTGACAAGATTTGCGACATCACCGAAACGCTCCAAGCGGATCATTGCTCGCATCGCACTTACGATTATCGGATCAATGAGTTCACGGTCTAGGTTTTCAAGCTTCGCGGAGTTGAATACCCCGATCGCCCTACTGATATCCGTGTCCGCGCCACGTGCCATAAGCGCTTGCCCGAGCATATAGCTGACATGAGGCGCGTAGTCTGCCTGAACGTAAGCTTCCTCGAGAATTCGAATGCCCTCGTTGAGGTTTCCCCCGCTGATTGAGCTCTGGGCCATGACCAGGTGCCCCTGTAGGTCTGTCGGGTCCGCGCCGAACGATTCGCGCGCCAACTGCGCCGCGTCTTCTTTCCTCCCTTGGAGGATTGCAATGTCCGCTTTGAGGGCAAGCGCCTGCGCTCTGGCATTCGCATCGCCCTCCGTTTCTGCTCTCGTAATCGCTTCATCCGCGGCAGCAATTGAACTAGCGATATTTCTTTCTCTATCCTCTGCTTTTAACGGTGCACTCGTGCGAACCGCCATCGCGATCGTCCCGAAATAGGCTTGTGCTAACAGAAGGTGCGCTTGCGACCATTTCGGCTTGTCGATGGTCGCATCTTTTGCATGCTGGATTGCTCGGTCCAGAAAGCCGCTCACCATGGCTCTTCTACTTAGAGCTGACGCGACTTCGGCGTCTTTCCGCAAGTGAATAGGCGTAGCGTCTAGCAGTTCGTCGTATCCTTTTTCTCGAGGCGCAGCTTGAATCCAAAGTGATCGCAGACGAGCTGAATTCGGGAAGCGCTCTATCGCTTTCGCCGCTCTCTCGCGAATCTCATTCTCTTCGACGAGCAAATGGTAGGCCAGAACTTCGTTCGTAATCGCCAGCTCATCATCGGGACGCAGAGGTTTTGCGTCTAGGAAATATCGTGCCGCTTCCGTCCCTTTGCCAAGTATCAAACTGGCTGCGCCAAGGTTCGTTAAGATGCGAAAACGGTGCCAAACAGATATTTGATCGCCTTTTCTCTGCTGGATTTGATTCAGAAGCAAAATCGCAATTTGTGCATCTTTTGGTGTGATGTGCGTCCGAGCTTCGTCAATCAGAGCATCAATCTCCGTCGTCCCGGGATTTATTGTGGCCGACTCTGTAAGCTTTGCGAGGTAATCCAACTTCGAGTTCACTTTGGCCACTTGCTCGGAACGCAAGCCGCCGTAGAATTCTCCCTCGATCTCCGGGTATTGCCTTATCAGTTCCGAGATTTTCTCCCTTGTAAACAGTTCAACCGTGAATAGCCCTGCGGCCCTGTGTTCTTGGTTGATGGCCTGGATAGTCAGGTGCGCGTCCCCTGAGATCTTTCCTGTGGTAAGAATTGCATAATGATCCAGTCTCGAAGGAAACGTCTCGGCTTTTCTCACTTCTCTACGTATCTCCGCCGGCGCGAGTGACTTCCACGGTTCTTTGAGCTTGCATTGCGCGGCGTAGAGCGGATCTTCACCGAGGGTGTCGAAGATATCGACACCGAACTGTCCCTCTCCCTTCTTTGCGAAACGCTCAAGACCACGGCGCGACCAATGCCGCTTCAGTAGAGCCAAGCATAACTTCTCGAATTCGACTTCCGATTCCGAGGGGCTCACAATTTGAGGATTGTTGGGCCTGAAAAAGGGACTCAGGATCGAAGGTCCGGATTCCGCAATCTCGGGGCTGGTCTCTATTGCTTCATTCTGGTCTGGTTTACCTTCTGGCTCCCCCCTCTCTTCGACGAACTCCTGCATCGAGGATCCTATCGCCTGAAGGATTTCCTCCAAGGTAGAGAGAACCAAGCCATGGCGTCCCTTTTCGATTCTTGAAAGGCTCTGCGGTGAAATCCCCGCAGCTCTTGCGACTTCTCTGGCAGTGAGACCTTTCTTCCTTCTCAGTTCCGCCAACCGCCGCCCCGCCACGTAACGATCCTCCGTTTCGGCATTGGCGAGGCGTTCTTGGAATTGCAAGTCCGTCGTCTGCCGGATTGCAAGCCAGGAAATTTCGCATTGGTCTCCATTCATCATGAGTGTGACGTGTGACGGATGCGCCTCGACGGCCCGCACCACGCTGCTCTGCTGATCAGGTTGCACAAGCTTCCGCAGCGGAATGGTGCTGACGCTTCCATCACCAAACTCTACGCGGAGACGCTTCCCCTTCAACGAAGCCGCAACTATCGTTCGATACTCTTTTTTTATTGCGTTGCTCACTTTTTCTCCTGCTTGCGATGTGCCCGCCTTGGCTTTTCACTCCCGTCGCTCCGGCTGTTCAGCTCCTTCCATTTCTCTAGCAGTAACTCAGCGTTTTCGATCAGGATAGCCCTGCCACGCGGGGGCGGTTCGTCACCGACTAGTACTTGTATCGTTGTCAGTGAGACCACAGCCTCCTCGTCGCCCCATCTCAAATGGCAGTGCGGAAGGTGGTGCCGACCACCTAGCTCGCAATAAATGCAGACCACGAATCCATCCTGGCGCAATATTTCCGGCAAATCGCTCCGCCCGTTGACATCATCGTATACGTTAACTCCGTTCCGATTCCTTGGCAAGGGTCTCTGTTTCCAGCTAAATAGCAGCGATATCGATAATTTTCCTCGATTGGAAATCTAATTAGATAAGAAATTTTTCCTTTACAAACAACTTTCCACTTTGAGAAAATATACCATGGTTCTAACGCCCCAACTCGAACAGTCTGTCGTCCAAGCCCTGCGTACTCAATCTGCGCTGCAAGGCTTGCCTGGTGTGCGCATTCGGGATATCAAAGAACAGCCTTCCAACGGTTTTGACGTCGAGTTTGAACTCGAATCCGGGGATCGAACCATCAAGGCCTTCGGCGAAATCAAGACGACGGTCTCCCCGAAAATCCTCGAAGAGATTGCCCCTTGGATGCGCCGCATGCGCGCCTTCCGAAGCGATGCGGCTTTTCTTCTCATCTGTCCCTTCTTGCCGCCTCGCTCGCAAACCTACTGCCTGCAAAATCAAATCGACTTTCTCGACCTGGCAGGAAATGTCTCCATCAATCTTCCCGGAACCTTTACCCTTCAGCGTCTTGGCATGCGCGGAGAACCATCCATCGGCAGCTCAAATCCGCTGCCTGCCACCAACGTTTTTTCTGGCCGCTCCTCCCGCGTCCTGCGGGTACTTCTCGAGCGCAAAAAATCCTGGACCCTCACACAGATTGCCAACGAACTCGAAGCCGAAACCGCGCGCTTCGATCGCGAGTTTGCAACAACGAAGATCCGATTCACCATAAGTCTCGGTGCCATCTCAAAAGCCCTCGCCAGCCTCGAAGAACAACTCTGGATTCGTAGGCAGAATTCATCAGTCACAGTGCCCGAACCTCGCCGCCTTCTCCAGGAGTGGGCCGACAAATACAAGGAACGCTACCGCTGGCGCCTGCGCAGTTCCTTCGAGACTTCGAACCCCTTCGGTTCGACATCTGCAGAAATCAACGCCGGTCTCGCACCCCTCCTCACGGTACCGTACGCCTTTACGTCTGCGGCCGCTGCAACCGATGCTCCATTCATCGATATGGATCGCGCCGATATTTTCCTTGTCCCCGGCACGGACGATGCAAAACTTCGCACCCTCAACGAACAGACACCAAACCGACCAACGCCGAAACTCCGTTTTATCTATCCCTATGACGAAGGCATCTTTCTCTATGCCGAGCGTGGTCCATCCTTTCCACGCGTGTCGAACATTCAGGCCTATCTCGACCTCTCCGCTCGTGGTGGCCGCGATTTCAAACAGGCCGAATATCTGCTCAATGCCGCAATAACAGACCGTTGGAATAAGCCATGATCCCGGAACCACAACTCACCTACGTCCTCGAATTACTCGCTGCGCTTGGTCCCGCGGCTGACGACTTCGTCGTCGCCGGCGCGCAAGCAATGAGGTTCACCGTCCCCGAGGCGCGCGCCACCAAGGATGTAGATTTCGTCTTAAACGTCTTGGGTTTGCGCGCCCAACCACAGTCTTTGGCTGAGACATTGGCCAAACTCGGCTACACCCCTGTCCCGGAATCCCGAAACTTCCAATTCGTAAAACCCATTCCCGACAGCAGGGAAACCATGCGCATTGAATTCATGGCTCCTGAAGAATTCAAACGTAACAACGACATTCGCGTCGATATCCAGAAAGGTGTTCATGCGCGAGCTTGCACCGGGGGTTCAATCGCTGTCGAGCAGTCCGACCTACACACTATTTCGGGAAGACTTCCCGACGGCACTCCATACACTGGCCAAATTCGCGTCACGCATCCCCATGCTCTCGTGATGCTGAAGCTCCTGGCCCTCGCGGACAGGTATCAAAACATCCGTGGGCCAAAAGAAGCACGTCACGACCGTGAGGAAGCCCAAACCCACGCCTCCGACATCATCGCCATTCTGCGTGTGGTCACGGACATTCCGTCGTTCAATACTTCGCTCGTCGCCCAATTTCATAACGAAGCGGCTCTCGGTATTTCGGTCCTCCGCATTCTCGCGGACTACTTCCGCGACAGCTCGTCACCGAGCCTTATCTTGTATGCAGAACATGTCGCTTCGAATCTCCCCGCCAACCCTTCCACTACGGAAACCATCAACGCCGAAATCGACAACGCTCTTCAGGTTGTCCTTCGATTTCGACCGAAACCAGACTTCCTATCCCTTGCGGCTGCCATCGACGACAGCACTCACGGCGTTCCCTTAGTCGACGAATATCTAGCAAACCTCGAACAATCGCGCATCCCATTCTCCAACCCCCTTGCTCTTACCCTTCTCCCTGCCGGTTCTTTCGGCGGAGCCTACGCCCGCAGTACCACCTTCGTCACGAACGCCGCCGAACTGATCGCAAGACTTGAAGAACCCCAGCGTCAACTGGCGTTCGCGTACCTCCAAAGCAAGATTGCACCACTCCAAGCAAACGCAGAACTCCGCTCCAAATATCCCCGCACGCTGACCTCCTGAACAACGGTCTCTCCGTTCCCCTTTTGTTCTTCCTGGACTCATTCTGCGGCCGCGGCGAGCTCCTTCCGTCAAGGCTCTCCGCTCCGGCTCACCCCGCGGCCTTTACGGCGCTCGCCGCTACCGCCTCTTTCCTTTCCAGGAAGACCGAAAGTAGAGAAATCATGAAATCGGAACAACTCAAGGACGCCATCCAGCACGCTACGGACCGGTTCGCTGCCAGCCTACGAGAGGGCCAAAGCGAACTCCTCAGGAACTAGAAGCTGTCGGACGATTCCATCGCTATAGCTGGGGCAACATCTTGCTGATTGCGTCCCAAAAACCCCATGCCACCTACGTAGCCGGATTCCATACCTGGCACAAACTCGGACGATTCGTCCGAATGGGAGAAAAAGGGAATTCTCATTCTGGCCCCAATTCTTCGCCGCAAATCGCCCATTGCCGACGAACAGCACGAGATGGAACGCGTCTGTGGTTCTGACTGTCTAGTGCGGCACTAGGCACTCATTCTTTTTTAAGCAAGGCGACGAAATGATGAGCTGGTCTCTTTGCGAGAACCGGTTCACTCACAATGCAGGTAAAGAAGGTTAACCAGTGCGTTTGTCCTTCAAATTCGTCAACCTTCGGTGCGCCAAAGTCACATTAACATTAGGCGTGGTCACCGAAATCAATTAACAATGTATCGTCAAACGCTGGAACCCCCGGGAGAGATCGCAAATTGACAGAGCTCGCTGATTCAGATTCGGCAAAGACAAAAAACATCATTGACATGGCGCTCGGCTTTACGGCGATGATGAGAATCTTCTCAGAAGGTTCAAAATCCAAGATTGAGCAAAAGCTGGAAGATCTTTTCGGGAATTTGGAGAATATCAATACGTGCAATGAGTATGAAGCTTGTCATCAGGACTTTTGTATCTGGTTTACTCACGAAATCCAGACAGCCAGAAAGAAAGTGAAGAACGGGGGCTTTCGACCTGGCCAGCCCGCCTCATATGGTCAGGGTGCGAAGGTCCTAGACATAGCGATCAAGGTCTACGTTTACTACTGCTCTCAACCGAATGCAGAGGTTGCGCGACGAATAAAGCCTCTTCTGCACGGTGCGGTCGACACTCCTATCATGAAACACCTCAAGTCCAAATATGCGACGGCTAGAATTCCAGCAAAGACCATCCAGGAGATTGACGCGGAGGCATATCGGGTTCTTCAGTCCCTTGTGCTTAAAGAAAGCCTGTCCATGAGTATCCACCCAGTTCAATATGACGACATCGTGTGGCGGCGACTAAACCGCTAGTCGAATCACTTTGCTGCTTTTAACTATTCGCTGATCCGCCTCGATTGATGGCGTATGTAATGTGTATCAACAATACAGGAAGGTCCGATGAGACTCCTGGTGATTGGCAGTTGTACTGGCGAGAAAGAAGTTCGTGATTGTCCATCCCTACTTACGGAAGCAGATTTCGATGATCCACTGGTATTCCGCCGAAGTGAGGCTGAGCTGTCCGCGTGGGGATTACCAGCTGCTAGGCTCTATGCTGGCTGGCAACATCGCTACATGACAAAAGGCATCGACGCACTTCGGCAAAGATTTGGCGCGTCGTGTTGCACCTTGAAAATAATTTCGGCTGGATATGGACTTGTCGGCGAACATCGCATGCTGGTGCCGTATGAGGCCACTTTTCAAGGTAGGCCACCACAGTGGGTACATGAACGCGCTCAGAAACTCGGAATTCCGCAGGCCATTCGGGAATCCGCTCAAGGCCATGAGGTCGTCGTGTTCTTGCTAGGCAAGGAATACCTCCTCAGCACGCTTCCGCCACTTGTCCCACTCCGCGACCAGCGATTTGTTTTCTTTAGCTCCAATTTGAGAATTCCATTCGATCCCGATTCGACTGTTATCCCGGCAGGTAAAAGCGAAACCAGGTTCGGTGCAGGGATTGTGTCACTCAAGGGCAAGTTGTTTGAGTTATTCGCCTACGGGCTATGCTCGAATCCTGAGATGTGGACTCATGTTTTGGCCGACAGGACCCCGGCAAGCGTATTGAATCTAATTGAAGCAGGTCGGAGTGGCGGAAGGGTCGACAGCTGGAGCTAAGCCAGCTCTGAGCAGGTCAGTTCCAAACTTTATTCCGCCATGTGTGCGCGACGAAATTGTACAAACAATAAACAACATATTTTCAATTTGGTGCTGAATCCGTCGGCGAGCTTAGGCGCAAAATTGTATGGAGCTGCTGGACGATAATCGAGCGGTTCTGAGCCAAATCAAAGTTGAGTTTTATGGTTTCAATACGAATTTTCCGAATCTTCCCCCGATCACTGGCGTAGTACTCTTTCGGACTCACCCCTTGAACAGCTGGATAGAGCAGGACATTATCCTTAGACTCAAATCTGGTGGCGTAGGCGAAGAGTTGGTACATATCAGCCTGTGCTACCCCATTTCTGCTGTCCTCCACGTCTCCACTAAGCACCTTCCATTTCGTGTCGACGATGGCTTGCACGGATCCTGTATGGTCAAAAAGTAAAATATCTGGCTTGAGAGCGAATTTTCCGGTCCCTTGTGGTGTCTGGACCAACCATCTCGGGTGCCCCATGCTTTGCAGTGAAATCTGGTTACGCGCAATGCCGATATGCTCGGCGTACCGTTTAATAAAGTGCCCAATGAACTGCTCGAAGAGTCTGTCCATTGGGAAGAGAAGTGCAAAAGTCGCCACTTCTCCCGCACGAAGCTGTGGAGAGGTACCTGTCAGGACCAATCTGGCGAACCCTAACAATGGAGAAAAGCGTTGGTCGTTGCGGCCCAAATAAACGCGGTCGAAGCAGTCTTCAGTGATCGGCATTTCCTCAACATCCGCCAGGTCGATTAAACACTCGCGAAGCAATTGCTGTGTGCCTGCTAAGACCGCAATTCGGAGTAGTCGCTGACAGGCCAACTTGAGAATGCGGTTGAGAATTGTGTCGGGATTGAAGTCGTCATAAGCGACGAAGAGTCTTTCGGGATGGACTGCATTGGTACGGAGATGCATACCCATCAGAATCTTGCCCCGCAAAACGCTAAGATTCTCATTGCGCACGACATAAGCACGATTTAGCCCTCTGCGTAACTCCTCGATCAATCGGCGCGCGAATGCAGAAATTAAGCCCTCGAGAAGGGGCATGCGGGCGATTTCTACATTCGCAAAACCTCTTTCACTGTAAGGAATGATTCCAGCAACCGCGAGCATGAAAAGCAGGTTTTTTTGCGCCACAGCCCACTGCGCTCGGGCCAGATCGTCCGGGTTCACGACGGTTTCAGTCGCTGGAGCAATCTTAGGGAGAATTTCGATCGAAAGTCCCGGAACTTGGATGACACCGACATAATTCTGCACTCTGATGCAGTCGGGATTGGTCCAGTCGAAAATCCGCCTTCCAGACACCTCGTATACTTGATCAAGCTCCTTGAGACGAGCGCGAGTTAACCGACTCAGGATGCGGCAATCTATTCGCCCGAATTCCGAGGAGACGATTCTCATTTGCGCTATATTTCGAGATGCCCAGCAGAGAGTGGTTGTTGAACCGATTCGGCTGGCATGCCTTTGATCCAGAGGAAGCACTTGATAAGATCTGCGCCTGCCAAATTCAAAACTGTATTAAGGCCGTAGCGGAATCTCGGCTCGACGCCATCCACCATTTCGGCATCGACAGCGTCGCAGGGTTCCACCTTAATAAGTGGTAGAGGATTCTTAGTCAGCGATTTTCCTGTGGTGGGGTCATGTGGACAGCCCAAAACAACACAGATTTTAGCCCAGTCATTGTAAAAATATTCTTGCAACAATGGAATAACTTGAAAGCGAAAGACCTCAAGCAGGTCCTTGAGCGAGTTGACACCCATGAAATAGGCGTGTCCAATTTGATGATCCCGATCGAACAAATGCTCGATTCGCCCATTGATTTGTTCCAATAGAGCCGCAACATCAATCGAATCCACAAAGCCGTTTTCGCCAATATTGCGACGCACTACTTCCATATCTGGCATCATTTCTTCGAACCGGAAGCGCCTTCGCAGCGCAGCATCCAAGAAAGCAATCGAACGATCCGCAGTGTTCATGGTTCCCAATATGAACAGATTGTCTGGAACGCCAAATTTTTCTCCAGAGTATGGGAGAGTCGCTCTAAGCTCATTAACCGCGCCAATGCGCTTGTCGACCTCGATCAGGGTGATCAGTTCGCCGAATATCTTAGCAATATTCCCTCGATTGATTTCGTCAATGATCAATACATAATTCTTGCGAGATTTGGGTTCTCCCGAAAGTAGTTCATTAAGAGCATCCAACCGCAGAACGGGCTCACGCAGGCGATAAATAGTAGGTTGAACGAAGCTCTTCGTCAGAATCCTCTCCACGGGCAGGCTCTTGTCCAGAACCAGGAGCCACTCCACTGGTCGCACTTGGCGGTATTGAGTGCCCTCAGGTAATACCGAATATGATCCGGTGACTCTGCCGATGGCGCGAAACGCGAGGTTGCCGTCAGAAACTACTACCAGATCGCCGACCTGCATTTCGTTCTTGAATCTGTTCACCGCGTCAATACTGAAGTCCTCATCCTTGATAGACGCTTTCGCTTCCTTGTGCTTTTCTGCCACCGCCTGACGATCATCGCAGTTCGTGAAGTCTAGACCTTTTCCATATCCGAGTCGGATCTGATCATTTTCAATACATTGGTCGTAGATTTCAGCTTGGTCACTTTTACCTTTGTGCCCCAACGACATTTTCCAAACTTTTTGCCGGCTCAAATCGAGCGGCACACCATGCGCTGCCCGCAGACCGCTGCTCTCCGCAAGTGAACAAATACGCTTGAACGAACCATCGCGGCATTTGTATCTGACACTAGCCGAGCTCGTTTCGTCCACTTCTCCGTTTTCTGCCAGTAAGGGTCGTATGCCCTCAACGAAGTCTTCGTAACCGTACGATTGGTGGAATGTTACGAATTCGATTCGGTTTTCCTCACAAAGTGTTTTGTATCGATCTCAGACCGCAGCATCGCTCTCCGGCAACGAACCGTCGCAGATTTCTACCGCCTTTCGCATGGTCCAATACGTTTTTCCAGTACCCGGTGGACCATACAAAATGCGGTTCTGCGGGATAGTCATTGCCTCGCCTCCGACACCAAGAACAGATTGATTATCGCTACCGAGTAATTCAGCAAGTCGCTTAGCCTGCTGAGGCGTGACTTCAAAATTCGTTCCCCTTGGATTTTTGATAATAGATAACTCTTTCAGAATGGCGTCACCCAGTAGCTCTTTTTGCTCAGACGCTTCGGCAAGATTCGCTCGTGACGAATGATTACCGCCAAGTGCAAACCTTCGAACTGGTCTATGTCACGAACGAACGGCTTTTCCTGTTGCGGGAAGTTAATCATGGCAGGTTCAGTCAGAACGGTAGCGATGGCAAGAATGCCTGCCTGTTGACCTGACTCCCATACGTAGACTCTATCGCCGGGGTGAATTTTGTCTTTGTATTGAGATATTGACCACGTCTGTTGTTTCAGCTGTTTGAGAGCGCCATCGATATCGTAATACTCCGGGTTTGCCTGGAAGATCCAGCACTTATTGAGCGACGGTTTAATCAAGGAAAGGTATTTATCGTAGGCCTGCAGCAATGCTCCCAGATCACTCCTCACTTGGTCATCATCTGGGACATTTTCTTTTTCGTAGAATTTGTAAGCTATCGTCGATTGCTGATAGTCCTTACCAAGTTCCGTCCCCGGCCGGAGATCGATGCCGTCATCCAGGCCAAATCCGTTTTCACTCAGCTCGGGTACAGTTTGCCGAATTGCCTGCGCTCGCCCATGATAGATTTTTCTCGCTTCGGCGCGACCTTTCTCATCGTTCAACTCTTGCACACCTTGATTAAGAGTGAGGTATACCCCCGACATGTCTTCCCGAAAGAGAAATACGCAATAGACGCCTTTTCGAGTTGTATCCGTCTCTCTGCGATCAAGGAAAGCCACCCAGGGTACCTTTGCCCAATTCCCCAAGCCGACCGACCATTCCACTTCAAGATTTGGACGATTTTTTACCGCGTCAGTCGATTTAAGTGACCGCTGCAACGCCTTAAAGACAGCCCAGATGGAGCTGGCGCTGCCAAATGTTTCTTTCTGGGTAATAGAGACGTACTCTGAGAGCACCAGGTCGAGATTAGTCTTGATTCCGCGAACCCTGGAAGGTATTTCAATAGCCTTAAAGCCGTATTTTTCGACGAAACCGTTTGCTTGGTCTCCACCAGAAAACTGGCCAACCGGAAATCCGGTGGCCATCGATACAATCTGTTTCACAGGATACAACTTTCCGTCTTGCTCTAATGCGTATTTGTGCGTCTCATCCTGTTCCCATCGTTCCCAAACAGTTGTATTTCGCAATTCCTTATCGAAGCGATCCATAGCTTCATGCAGGGCTTGAGCTGTGGTTTCTGGAATTTTCATATTTGCCGACCGGGGAAGCGAGACAAAGCTGCATTTTACATTAGATACTGGTGAAGATGCGTGACATCCGTCACTTCTCCGGCGCTCACTAGCTGACAATGGACGGCGACCATTGCTCAACTATTCCTCAGCTCTTGCGACCGCTGAAGACGGTCTTTGAGAAGCTGCGAATCATTGAAAGCGAGCGCGACTCAGAGAGCTAAGTCTCCGCGCCCACCAATATGCTTGCGACGGAACTGAGAGAGCGAATTTCGCAGCGTGCAGAACAAATCCGTAAAGAGTGGGATCATAGAGAATCCAAAGGTACTCGACACCGACAACTTCATCTGTCGCTTCTAACGACTAATGTTCGGGATCGAGACAGTGTCTGAGCTAGGACTCGGAGCGGTCGCTGGCCGAGGAATTGGGATACAAATTCAACCGGATAGCGAGATGGCAAATCGTCAGCGCCCAGGTAAGTATTGGCTGGTCACCTTGAAATCTCAGTTTATTTTCTCGCCTGACCGCACGCCTGCAACCCGATGCGAAACAGTATTCCATCCTCGGACCTTTCTAATGGTGGGATATTGAGACCACGGACCATCCACACCAAGAGTATTTAATATCCCGCCAATCACGCTGAGTTAAGAAATAATGCGAGTTGTCTCTAAATGACAACCGCTTCCACATCCTGAGCTACATCACCGACGCCGTTGACCCTCCAGCCGCTAGGCCAGCTTTGAGTTGAGTATCCCAAATGAGTTTACGCCCGACTCTAATGATGTAATAGATGTGCCACGTTCATGCGACGCAGTTGCTCCAAAATAACGGGCAGCGAAGCAACTTCAAGCATTCGCTTGTGCTTGTGCAAATCGGCCGTTGCTTTTGGAATTTTCCGCTCTTCCATCAATTCCGTGAATACATTCACGGCGACCATGCTTCTGAGTCGAAGAATCGCGAACACTTCAGGCCTTTTGGAGGAAACGAAATATGCCATCAGCAGTCCTTCGCCAAAA
>Ga0181532_10002836_pt1 | contig 15986 bp, 14 predicted proteins | sample PEATcosm2014_Bin_33_FD_119768 | JGI IMG/M metagenome (GOLD analysis project Ga0181532, IMG submission 119768) | Peatland microbial communities from MTU Mesocosm Facility, Houghton, MI, USA - PEATcosm2014_Bin11_30_metaG | ecosystem: Environmental > Terrestrial > Soil > Wetlands > Peat | place...
CCTCTCGCCGAAACGCGGCGTCATCTATGATCGCGCCGGGCGCGAACTGGCGATGTCGATCCAGGTGGACTCGGCCTTCGTGGTGCCCTCGGAAGCTCCCGATCTTCCCAATACCATCAGCCTGATTACACGCATCACGAAAGACGATCCCCGCGTCGTGCTGGCGGACTGCCGTGCCCACAAAACGTTCTGCTGGGTGGCGCGAAAGGCGGATGCGGAAATGGTTGACCGCATTCGTGCGCTCAATCTGCAGGGCGTCCACTTCCAGAAAGAGCCGAAGCGCTTTTATCCCAAGCGCGAGTTGGCGGCGCAAATTCTGGGCTACGTTGGCACCGATGATCAGGGACTAAGCGGACTGGAGCGGCAATTCAACGAGCAACTCCAGGGCAAGCCCGGCAAGCTGATGATTTCTGTCGACGCGCGCAGGCAGTGGTTTGCCAGCGTGGAAAAGGAACCGGAGTCCGGCAACAGTGTCGTTCTCACCGTCGACCAGAACATTCAGTACATCGCCGAACGGGAACTCGAGCGCGGGATGGAAGAGACGCAGGCTATCGCGGGCACGGTGATCGTGGAAAATCCTCACACCGGCGAAATTCTGGCGCTCACCAACAGGCCCACATTCAACCCCAATATTCGGAAGGAAATTAAGAACGAGGCCCTGAAAGACCGCGCGGTCAGCGACGTGTACGAGCCGGGCTCGACGTTCAAGATGGTGACCATCTCCGCCGGTCTGGAAGAAAAGGTCACGCGGCCCGACGAAATGTTTGATTGCCAGATGGGATCGATCGTTATCAACGGCATGCGCATCCGCGACAGCAGGCCACATGGCATGCTCTCGGTCGCCGACATTATTGCGGAGTCGAGCGACGTCGGCGCTATCAAAGTCGCGCTGCGCCTGGGCGACGAGCGCTTTTACAAATACATTCGCGCCTTCGGATTTGGCCAGCAAACCGGAATCGAGCTTCCCGGCGAAACACGCGGCCTGACGAAGCCGGTGGAGCGCTGGTCGAAAGTTTCCATTGGCGCGATCTCCATGGGCCAGGAGATTGGCATTTCGCCGCTGCAGCTCGCTTCCTTGATTTCGACGATTGCGAACGACGGCGTGCATGTTCCGCCGCGCATCGTCGCTGGGACAATGGCGCCGCAGAATACTCCGCAGACTATCGCTTTCCAGCCCGCAGAAGGGACGCGGGTGATCTCGTCCCTGACCGCAGCCCAGATGCGTCAGATGCTGCAAGGAGTGGTGCTCCACGGCACCGGACGCAAGGCCATTCTTGAAGGCTACAGTTCGGCGGGCAAGACGGGGACGGCCCAGAAGGTGGACCCAGCCACCGGCGCTTACTCGAAGACGAAGTATGTGGCGTCGTTTGCCGGGTTTGCTCCCATCAACGATCCGCAAATTGCAGTGGTGGTGATCCTCGACTCCGCCGTCGGCTTGCACCAGGGAGGCCAGGTCTCGGCGCCGGTTTTCCAACGGATCATGCAGCAGGTGCTTGAGTATCTGCACGTGCCGCATGACGTTCAGCTTCCGCCCAGCCGCCAGGTATTGCTGGCTCGTCGCGATGTCCCCGACGCGAGTCTGGAAGAAAGCTCGCCCGATCATCTGGGCGCCGCACTGGATATGGCCGAAGCCGCGGAAACGCCCGCCATGCCAGCAGCGGTTAAGCCTGGCACAATTGGAGCGCAGGTTGTTCCCGCCGCTTTAACCGCTAAAGCGACCGGTACAGAACCGGATCAACCAGTGACGACGGTTCCGACGACAGTTGCAGGGAGTTTGCCGGCTACACATTCTGCCGCGCCATCCGCGAATTCACCCCTGCAGAAATTGTCGGCCAGTGGTACGGTAGTTCTCGACGTGGAGGACGGAGGGATCTTGGTGCCGTCCTTCCTTGGCAAGAGCCTGCGCGTTGCCATGGAGGCCGCACAGGATGCCGGCCTCGACCTCGATGCTGTCGGCAGCGGGACCGCCCGCGAACAATCTCCACTGCCCGGGGCGCACGTCGCGGCTGGATCGCGCATCACCGTGCGTTTCGGCAGATAGATTTGGCCTTGTGTACCTCTGTGTCCCCTGTGGTTGAGAAAAAGGCTTGAAAGACAGGGGACACAGAGGTGCACAGGGGAACCAAGCTTCCGGCTATTTATAATCAGTCCAATGACTTTTCAACAGCTCCTGCAGGGTGCCGAGGTCCTCTCCCAAAGCGGGAACCCGGCGGTTGCCGGTGTGGAATACGATTCCCGGCGGGTGCACCCTGGAACTGTGTTTGTCGCCATCAAGGGTGAGACCAGCGACGGCAATCGTTTTATCGATCAGGCCATCTCCGCCGGAGCGGTTGCCATCGTCACCGACTCGCCAGCCGAAACGCCGCGTCCGGCGGTTGCCTGGGCGCAAGTGGTGCACGGACGCCGTGCGCTCGCCCGCCTGAGCGCGAATTTCTGCAAACGTCCCGCCGAACGAATTGCGAACACTGGAATTACCGGCACGAACGGCAAAAGCACGACTGCGTTTCTGATCGAATCCATATTCCAGGCGGCCGGACGCAAGACCGCGCTCGTCGGAACCATCGAATATCACGTTGCCGGGAAGATTCTGCCAGCGCCGCACACCACGCCAGAAGCGCTGGAGTTGAACCGCCTTTTGTCGGAGGCCTTGGGTCAGGGCGTCACCGAGGCGGTGATGGAAGTATCTTCGCATGCGCTCGAGCAGCAGCGCGTTTTCGGAATTCCTTTTGATGTGGCCGCATTCACCAATCTAACGCGCGACCATCTCGATTACCACGGTACGATGGAAAATTATTTCCGCGCCAAACGAATGCTTTTCGAGGGCTGCGGAACGGACCCTCCGCGCGCCGCCGTTCTTAACATTGACGACGAATACGGCCGCCAGCTATTTAAGCTTTGCAAGAAGAAGAGCGCGGTGGTGCTCTCTTACGGCTTGACCTCTGGCGACTGTGACTTTCGTGCCGAGTCCGTCGAAATTACGCCGCGGGGAACCCGTTTTCAAATGGCGACGCCGTCGGGGAAGATCGCGATGTGGACTCCGCTGATCGGCAATGTGAATGTGTACAACGTGCTCGCAGCGTCCGCCGCCGGATTTGCACGCGATTGTTCCGTCGAAGCGATCGCAAAAGGAATCTTCGACCTCACCAACGTTCCCGGCCGCTTCGAACGTTTGGATTGCGGCCAGCCTTTCACGTTGGTCGTGGATTATGCGCACACGGACGACGCGCTTCGCAACCTCACCGCGCTGGCTCGCGATTTTGTCGCCCGCGCCGGCCTCAAAGGCAAAGTCATCACACTTTTTGGATGTGGTGGCGATCGCGATCGGGCCAAGCGTCCGTTAATGGGCGAGGCCGCCGGCAAGGGTAGCGACTTCGTCGTGCTCACGACGGATAACCCGCGCTCCGAAGATCCGCTTGCCATCATGAATGATGCACTTGTCGGATTACAAAAGTCCGGCGCGAAGTATTGCATGGAGCCTGATCGCCGCAAGGCCATCGCGCTCGCTGTGCAACATGCGACCCCCGGCGACATCGTGCTGCTCGCGGGCAAGGGGCATGAAAAAGTGCAGATCACAAGGGATGGAACGATTCCCTTCGACGATTTGGAGGTGGCGCGCGAGAGTCTGATGGCCCTTGGCTACGACTGCAAAGGCGCCGCGAAAGCGGGCACGGCGGGGAAGACGGCATGAAACTTCTTCTTTCCCGCGTCGCGGAATTCATTTCTCCGATTGACCAGGCTCCGACTAGCCAAGCTCCGATCGGCCAGGCTGGCGGCCAATACGACGGTCGCGCCACGGTCCAGGGATATTCCATCGATTCGCGCACCGTGCAACCCGGCGATCTTTTCTTTGCGGTCAAGGGCGAACGCCTCGACGGCCACGACTTCGTCGAGCAGGCACTCAGCCGAGGCGCGATTGCAGCAGTGGTTCGGAAAGATCAGTTGGCGCGCTACTCCAACCCCGCCGCTCTGCTTGCCGTCGACGATACTCTCGCTGCGCTCCAGACATTGGCGACGGCGGTCCGAAAAATGTGGGGCAAGACCGCCATCGCCATTACCGGATCGATGGGCAAGACCACCACCAAAGAAGCGATGGCCCACTTGCTCATGGTCAGGTACCGCGTACATCGCACCAAGGGGAATTTCAATAATCATTTTGGTCTGCCACTCGGGCTGCTGACGCTCGAGCCGGAGTACGATCTCGCGGTTGTCGAAATGGGGATGTCCCACCCCGGCGAAATCTCCGCACTGGCTCGTATCGCCCTGCCGAACCAGGCTGTGATTACCAATGTTGCCCCGGTTCATCTGGAGAGCTTCGACTCCATCGCCGGAATCGCGCGCGCGAAATATGAATTGATCGAAGCTCTTCCCCACGGCGGTACAGCCGTGTTGAATGCCGACGATGAATACGTGTGCCAGTTCGGACGCGACTTCAAAGGCAAAGTCGTCATGTTCGGATTGAAGTCAACGGCCGATGTGCGGGCGGAAAACATAGAGACTCTGGGGCCCGCAGGCGCACGCTTCGATCTGGTCAGCCACGAAGTGCGCCAGTCCGTGCAAAGCCCGTTACTTGGCAAGCACAACGTGTACAACGTGCTCGCCGCGGCTGCGCTAGCGCTGGAGCACGGCGTTGTACCGTCAGAGATCGCCGAGGCGCTGCCGTCTCTACAGCCCGCCGACAAGCGCGGACAGGTCGTCCAACTGGGTAACACCACGGTACTGTACGATTGCTACAATTCAAGTCCGAGGGCGCTTATGGCTGCCGTCGATACTCTGGTTGCCATGCCGGCGCGGCGCCGGATTGTTGTCGCCGGCGAGATGCTGGAACTCGGTTCGACCGGCGAGCAACTGCATCGCGAGTGCGGACGTTATGTGGCGGGACGGAAACTCGACTTCCTGCTTGGCGTGCGCGGCTTGGCGAAGCCGATGGTGGACGCGGCTTGCGAAGCGGGGATGACGGCGAAGTTCGTGGCAACGCCGGAAGAAGCGGGCGAGTGGCTGGCGCACGAGGCTCGCGATGGCGATGTCGTGCTGCTGAAGGCGTCACGCGGCGTGAAGCTGGAAAAGGCGCTGGAGACTTGGCAACGAAAATTTGGGATTTAACGATCTTCCCAACGCCTTGGTCTGACGAGAGTGTCCGAAGCAAGGCTTGAACCACAGGGGACACAGGGGTTCACAGGGGACCACCGGGTAGCTCATGGTTTTCCCAGGCGCAGGGATTTAATCACTGAGAGCTGACAGCTGAGAGCTGACAGCGGGTGTCGGAGGCGGATTGCTCTACTGGCTGCTCTACCTGAAGCTCTTCCATTATTTTCCGCCGTTCCGTATCTTTCGTTACCTGACTTTCCGCACAGCCTTCGCCAGTCTCACCGCTCTTTTCACAGGTCTGATTGTTGGGCCCATTGTGATTCGGCGGCTGCGCGATTTCCAAATCGGGCAGTACATCCGCGAAGAAGGTCCGCAGGCTCATCAGAAAAAAGCGGGCACTCCGACCATGGGCGGTTTGCTGATTGCCATCGCCATTTTGGTGCCTACGTTACTCTGGGCGGATTTGAGTAATCCGTTTGTCTGGATCGCCGTGTTTGCCACTGTGGCGTTCGGTGCCATTGGTTTTGCCGACGACTATCTTAAAGTCATTCATCGCCGCAACCTCGGTCTCACGGCCCGCGCCAAGCTGGCGTTTCAGGCCGCGGCCAGCGTCCTGATTGCGATCGCGCTCATCGTATTGCAGCACCGCAGAGAGTATTCCACGGTGCTGTTCGTCCCATTCTTCAAGCAGTTTCATCCTGACCTGGTGATCCAAGGGTGGGCGGCTCATCCCCAACTCTGGCCGCTGGGTTTCCTGCCGTTCATTGCCTTCGTGGTCATGGTGATTGTCGGATCGAGCAACGCCGTGAATCTTACCGACGGCCTCGACGGGCTCGCCATCGGCTGTACGGTGATCGCGGCCGGAGCACTCGCGGTTCTCACCTACCTGAGTGGCCATGCCACCTTTGCCACCTACCTCGAATTGCAGCGTATGCCGCAGATTGGCGAGCTTACAATCTTTTGCGGAGCCATGGTCGGTTCCGCCATTGGATTTCTCTGGTACAACGCGCATCCGGCGGAAGTGTTCATGGGCGATGTCGGCTCGCTGGCGCTGGGCGGCGCGATCGGCACGGTAGCCGTCATGATCAAACAGGAACTGCTGCTGCCGTTCATCGGAGGTATCTTTGTCATCGAGGCGCTCTCGGTGATCCTGCAAGTTGGTTCCTACAAGTTGCGCAAGAAACGCATTTTCAAGATGGCGCCGATCCATCATCACTTTGAACTGCTGGGCTGGTCGGAGTCGAAAGTGATTGTGCGCTTCTGGATCGCATCGCTGGTCTTCGCTTTGTTTGCGCTGACCACTCTGAAATTGAGATAAAAGAATCCACCACGGAGGCACGGAAACACGGAGAAAACCGAATCTTATTTGTTTCTCTGTGACTCTGTGGTGAAACTGACTTTATGGAGCTTAACAACAAACGCGTGCTGGTCGTCGGTCTGGGCAAATCGGGCGTGGCTTCCGCGCTGTTTCTGAAGTCGCGGGGCGCTCGGGTCACCGTGTCGGACTCCAAGCCCGAAGCCGAACTTCGGGATGAAATCCTGCTCCTGCTGGAACATGGGATCACGGTCGAAACCGGTGGCCACGGCGACCGCACCTTTCGTGGACAGGATCTGATCGTCGTCAGCCCGGGTGTGCCGGTTGATGCGCCGCAACTGGTACAGGCGCGCAACCTGGGAGAGCCGGTCATCGGCGAAATCGAACTTGCGGCGCAATTTCTGTCCGGTCCAATCGTCGCTATTACGGGGGCCAACGGCAAAACTACCACGACCTCATTGGCTGGCGAAATTATTGCCGCCGGGAATTTCCCTACACTGGTTGGCGGTAATATCGGCACGCCGGCCATCAGTTTTGTCGATCAAGCCGGGCCCGCGACCTGGACGGTGCTTGAAGTGTCGAGTTTTCAGCTGGAAACGATCGTTACCTTTCGCCCGCGGATAGCGGTGATTCTAAATATCACGCCCGATCACCTCGATCGCCACAAGACTTTTGCCAATTACGTGAACGCCAAAGCGCGTGTTTTTGAGAACCAAGGTGCGGATGACTTCTCCATCCTCAACGCGGATGACCCTGGAGCCGCTGGATTGTCCGACCGTACTCGCGCACATTTGTTCTGGTTCAGCCGAAAGATGGAGATTGAAAGAGGAGCCTTTATTCGCGGCACTCAAATCTATTTCCGCGACGGCCGAACGGAACGCGAGATCATGCCGTTGGCGGAAGTGCTCCTGAAAGGCGCGCACAACCTGGAAAATGTGCTCGCGGGAGTTTCCATCGGATGCCTTGTCGGCAGCCAGCCCGAACAGATCCGGCATGCCGTCCGGATCTTCAAAGCGGTTGAGCACCGGCTGGAGTTCGTAGCGCGGGTCGGGGGGGTCGATTACTACAATGACTCCAAGGCAACGAATGTGGATGCCACGGTCAAGGCGCTGGAGGCGTTTTCGGCGGATATTCCCGCGCATTTGTACCTCATTCTCGGCGGCAAGGATAAGGGGAGCGACTACACCGTGCTCCATGAGCTGTTGCGGCAGCGCGTGAAGCGCGTTTACACAATCGGAGCCGCGGCGGCCAAGATCGAGTCGCAGATTCAGGGTGCTGCCGACATCGAACATGCGGAAACTCTCGAAAACGCGGTAAGACGCGCCAGCGAATCGGCGGCGGCGGGCGACGTTGTTCTGCTTGCTCCGGCTTGCGCCAGCTTCGATCAGTTCCAGAGCTACGAACACCGGGGCAGAGTTTTCAAAGAGACGGTGCATTCGCTGGCCCTGTCTCGATCGAGGTAACGCGCGTTTCGTATCGGCTCATCGCTTTAGCGAGAACGCCATCGCAGCCTCTGAAGGGGCGTCTGATTTTGCGGGACTTTCCGTATCGCTAAAGCGATACCCTGATACGAACCAAGCTTGGAACCAACTCAGTTATCCTCTCGCCTCGATCGGCGGCCGAAATTCCTCCATGTCTCCGCGAGTCCGTGATGAAATGGATTCTCGATGGCCAAGCGGGTTAGCGTCGATCGCTGGATGTTCACCGTGACCACGATCCTGGTTTTTGTCGGGCTGGTCATGATCTTCAGCGCCTCGGCGGTGATGGCCAAGGAGCGATTTGGCTCGGCTTACGAATTCCTGGTGAAGCAACTGGTTTGGGCGGTCGCGGGACTCATCGTAATGATCGTGGCCATGAGGGTGGATTACAAACGCCTGCAACATCCGGCGTTGGTTTTTTCGCTCCTGGGCTTCACTACACTTCTGCTCATCTCTGTTTTTTTTCTTGATCGCGCCCATGGCACGCACCGGTGGTTTCACGTCGGGCCGATTTCTTTGCAGCCTTCGGAACTGGCTAAACCCGCACTGATCCTGTTTCTCGCATGGTTTCTCGAGGACAAAACGAAAGCCATGGTCATGGATGATTGGCGTAATACGCTGATCCCCGCGGTTGTGCCCACGGCAGTTTTTCTTGGACTGATTGTTTTTCAGCCCGACCTCGGCACCGCCATTGCCTGCGCGGGCATTACCGCTTGCGTTCTGTTCGTCGCCGGCATCCGCTTGCGCTACTTCGGATACGCTTTCGCGGCTTCGCTGTTGCCGCTTTATTTCCTGATCTTTCACGTTTCGTACAGGAAAGATCGCATCCTGGCGTTCCTGAATCCTTATGCTGATCCGAAGGGATTCGGCTTCCACATTATTCAGTCGCTGATTGCAGTCTCTACTGGTGGCGTTACCGGGCTTGGGCTGATGGAAGGGAAGCAGAAATTGTTTTATCTTCCCGAACCGCACACGGATTTCATTTTCGCGGTCACGGCGGAAGAGTTGGGGCTGGTTGGCGCGCTTGCCGTCATCATCCTTTTCGCGATCTTTCTCTGGCGCGGGACGCGGGCGGCGCTGCGCACTCAGGACAACTTCGGCCGCTTCCTGGCGGTCGGAATCACCAGCATGATCGTGCTGCAGGCTTTCATCAACATCAGCGTTGTGCTGGGGTTGATGCCTACCAAAGGGATTCCGCTGCCCTTCGTTTCTTATGGCGGATCGTCGCTGTTTGTTACCCTGATGTGCGTTGGCGTGCTGCTGAACATCACGAAACAGGCGGAGTAGGCACGACCCGCAGCGGTTTGCCGGAGCCGCTGACAAGCCCCCGAGACATCGCGCGGCGTACTGTTGGTCGCGATTCGTATCACGGTATCCACCTTCTTGTTCGTGATACCATCCCCGGCCTTTTGAGATGTGCTTTCTAAGGAGGTTCGTTATGTCCCACCGCTCTTTGTTTTTTGTTTGGGTAGTTTCGATTGCGTCCGTGTGCCTGTTCGCGCTGGTCGCGGATGCCAACAGCAACGCCGCCAACGGCAATTCCAGCGTCAGTGCCACTGCCGCCAGCGGTTACGATGGTCCCGCGCAACTGCCGATAGCCACCGTTGCCAGTTCGATGGCGGAAAGCCGGCGCCAGGATCGGTCATCAGCGTAAATGCCGGCGGCGACCTGCAGGGAGCATTGAACAGCGCCCAATGTGGCAACACGATCGAGTTGCAGGCCGGCGCAACCTTCACCGGAACCTTCCGATTCCCGGGGCCGAATTGCGATAGTAAACACTGGATCATTGTTCGCACCAGTTCTCCTGACAGCGCTCTGCCCGCCGAGGGGCAGCGCCTCACACCCTGCTATGCGGGAGTGGCTACAGTACCCGATCCGGTTCCCAATGGTTACGTTTACTTCGCAATGGTTTCGTTTACATTGTGCTCATAACGCTGTTAAACTGAGTGAGGAATCGGGCCCCCCTCCGCCAAAATCGCTTCAGGAGTGGCGGCGGAGGTATTTTGGACACGTCATCAGTACGCGTTCTCGTGGTCGAGGATTTCGTACCCTTTCGGCAATTTCTCTCCTCGACATTGGGAAAAAGAGGGGAATTTAAGGTCATCTGCGAAGTGTCCGACGGATTAGAAGCGGTTCGGAGAGCGGAAGAGCTGAAACCGGATTTGATTCTCCTCGACATCGGACTTCCGGGACGGAATGGGATCGAGGCCGCTCGACAGATTCGCAGGCTCGCTCCGGAATCCAAAATAATCTTCGTGAGCCAGGAGTCATCTCCTGATTTGGTACAGGAAGCCCTCAGCTCGGGCGGGCTGGGCTACGTTTTAAAAACAAAGGCTGCAACCGACCTGCTACCTGCTGTCGAAGCGGCTCTTGAGGGCAGGCAGTTTGTCAGTAGCGGTTTGATTGCCGGTCGCTCCAGCTAAGCATCCATGCTCAAGCCGCAGTGGGACAACGGAGCGCGGCATTGCGAACGTCCCTTTTTTCGGTTGGGGGATCACTTTCCGGAACACAGAATGCAAGTAGAGCCAATTCCGGTTTCGGGGTCGTGAACCGTGAATAGCCGCACTCCAGACAGACCAAAAGCTTCGGGAATACCAGAAGGCCGGGCCTGTCAATATTTCTGAGGCCGCTGAAATGGATGTTTATCTCAGTACTAAATTCCGCCTGAGTGTCCGATGCGCACTGCGGGCAATGCATATCCACCTCCCAGAGTGCGCAGTATATGTGACCAAAGAATGCCTGTCTGATCAAAATTGCACACTGGCGCAAAATCGCCGTTCCAATAACAAGCCTCTACGTTCCGGCCTCTTTCTCCGTCGCGAGCAACTGCTTTTTGCGCTCTACGCCCCAGCGATAGCCGCCTAGGTCGCCATCCTGGCGCACTACACGATGGCAGGGGATGGCCACTGCTACCGGGTTGGTGGCGCAGGCTCGGGCTACGGCTCTGGTGGCTTTTGGCATGCCGATTTTCCTGGCCACGGCGCTGTAGGAGCGCGTTTCTCCTCGTGGAATTTTTTGCAGAGCTTCCCAGACTCTCCGTTGAAAGGCGGTAGCCCTTATGTCTAGCGGAAGGGAAGGACTAGTTTCCTGTCCATTGATCAGGTGCAGGAGGCGCTCTCGCCATTCGGCCATGGCAGCGTCGTTACGGCGGCGGGTGGCGAATGGAAACTCGCGCATCAAGGCTTGCAGAAGTTGCTCGTCATTGTTATTGTCACTGTCGCTGTCATTGCCACTGTCGGCAAATCTGTCCGTGAACTGGATGGCGCAGATTCCTTTGTCGGTGGCGGCGATCAGCATGCGGCCCAGCGGCGAATTGGCTATGGTGTAACGCACTACGGCGGCTACGGCGCCGCGACGGTATTTCTCCGGAGTCATACCTAGTTGGGTGGCGGTGCGCTCGTAGAGACGGCTGCTGGAGCCGTATCCGGCGGCATAGAGCGCGGTGGTGACGGAGTGGCCAGCTTGTAAATTCTGTTTCACCTGGCGCAGGCGGCAGGCATCGATGTAGGCCTTGGGCGAGACTCCCAGCACTGACTTGAAAGTCCGCTGCAGGTGGAACGAACTGCGGCGGAATTCTTTGGCCAGCAAGCTTAGAGTCAGGCGGTCTTCAATATGCTGCTCGATGTAGCGGCACATGGCGTGGACCAGCGCCGATTGCGGATTTCCGTCCACCGCCTTGGGGCGGCAGCGCAGGCAGGCGCGATAGCCGGCCTGCTCGGCTTCGAGCGCGTGCTCGAAGAAGCTCACGTTCTCGCGGCGCGGGCGTTTCGCGGGACACGATGGACGGCAGAAGATTCCGGTGCTCGACACGCCAAAGACGAAGGTGCCGTCGAGCGCGCCGTCGCGATCGGCGACCGCTTGCCAGCGGCGGGCGCTTATCTGAGATGCAGTCTGAACTGCCATTTGCTCTTCTTCCTTGTTCGATTCTGGAGTTCGCTTCATCGATGCTTGTTTTGCGAGTATCGCATTGGTGGCCATGGAGGTACCATAGGGCAGTCGCAGTGCGCGGACTATCCGAATGTTGCGGTCAAACTAATTTTGCTTCATAGCGCTTGTGTTTGTGTCCGCCTTCGTTCAACAAATCTTAACCACAGGGGACACTGAGGACGCGGGGAAGACTACACAGGGGAAGACTAGGAGGGTCTTGATGAATGGCAATTTGAAACGCAATCGCAAGATGATGTGGCTGGTTGTACTGGCGGCGCTTGTGGCGTCGGCTGTGGCGCAAGTTCTTACGGGCGATCAGGTTAAGAAAGCCGCTCCGAATTCGTTTTTCTTTGCCGGACAGAGCGCGGCTGTGCAAATGCGGAATGCGGCTGGAGTGAAGAACTCCGCGGGCAAACTGGTGCTGGCGGGGCTGGTGGATACGTCGGGATATTCCACTGCTATCGCGGAGAAATACCAGGGATTCCTGATCACCGAAACCAAACTCAGCTTTGATGGAGCTACTCTGGATCCGGGAGCGTATGGATTCGGCTTCAAGGATGGCAAGTTCACCGTAATGAACTTGGCGGGAACGGACGTGTTCTCGATTGCCAGCCAGAACGACGATCAGCTCAAACATCCGGTTCCCCTGAAGTTCGAGAAAGACGACGCCGCGTACCGGCTGTATGCGGGCCGGAAATATGTGGTCGTGAAAGCGGATTAGCAGCCAGGTTTCAAAGTTTCAAGGTTTCAGGGTCTCAGAGTAAACCAGGTTTCTCATCCGTCAGCCGGGCGGGGGCGCCCGGGTCCAGCTGCATCAACTTACCGTCGTAACGCTGGGTTCGTTACTCATAAAGTGCAGATGCTTGCATGCCCGGGTTTAGGCTGATGCCGTTTCCGATTGGTAACTCCATGCGCACCATTTACTTACGTTTCCCCCCGCATATGGTTTCATGGGTGCACTATTCCTTCAAGAAGCCCAGAGCAAATGGGCGAGTTTGGGGGCACCTTGACCGTCATTTACAGCTCTGAAGACTCGACTCCTCGGACCACGGCGCGGTCGGCAGCCATACTGCCGCTGCTGGTGATTCTGTTTATCGTCTCCTACGTCATTCTGACCGCGCTGGTTTTCGAGCAGGGCCAGACCATCGAATCGCAGCGCAGTTTGATCCGCGAGATGCTGAAGGACAGCACCCAACTGGCCGCACTGAAAGGCAAGCTGGCTCGCAACGACAGCAAGGGGTTGAAAGACAAGGCGGCCGTGCAGGCGGATGGTTCGGCGCAGGCGGAGCATAAGCAAGCGGATTCCGGCAGTCCCGCAACTGGGGCCAAAGCGCCGGATAAAGATGCAAAACGACCCGGTAAGTCGGCCCGCACCACGAGAGAAGTTCCGGGGAAGCCGGCCGCGGATTTAGAGGATGTTCGACGGTCCACGCAGGTGATCTAGTAGTCGTACGGACGCAAGCAGGATCGAAGATTTGAACCGCCGGCGAGAGCAGTTCGAGTTGTAAAGATATCAAAAATAAACGGTTCTGTGAAACGCGGCCTTTTGTGGGGGCCGTGAGGGAAGTGAGACCCAATCATGAAGACCCTGACCCTGGCCCTAGCCCTTATGCTGTCCCTACCCGTCCCGAAATTGGCACCACCAGCTCAGCTCTCCTCCGCCCCCAGCCAACAGCCCGCAAAGAGAAAAGGGGGGCAATGGTACTTCGCCGCGAATGGGCACGCCGTGTACTGCTACGGACCGGTGATGACCATTCCCCAAGGGCAAGGAGGCCTGGCGAGAGTTGCCACCTTTTGCCGTGGCGATCGAACCATGGTCCCGCTGAAGGATTAGCGCCTGCCTGCGTGCCGGATCAGTTCCTGCAACCCTACATCTCGTGAGTTTCCCTTATAATCGGTAGCCAGAACCGCATTTTTGGCGGGGGCCCGTAGCTCAAGCGGATAGAGCATCGGATTGGGGCATAGGATTGACTCGGAGACGCGGTGCCAAACTGCAGCACACAGAGCGTCTAAAGAGTGAATAGATACTCTCCCTCGAACCCGAGCATCGCACGAACCGATTTGGCCACTACCGAGGCATGAAACCTTGGGAGATCACCTGGGTTCTGTTCGATGCTCAAGCTGCTTGCGTTTTCAGTTGTTCAGCGTCGAAACGTTCCTCCTTTTTCCAAAGTGTCAAAGTGATGGCCGCGATCTTCCGCGCCAACGTCAGACGAGCCATCTCCGGCTTCATCCCCTTGGTCAGCAAAGCCGCGTAGAAATCGTGGAACGGACCCGTAGCACAGCTGGCCCTGGTGGCGGCACCCTTGAAGATCTCTTTCATCTCGTGATTGTGATTTCGATTCAGACCACGGAGCTGCTGGGGTTTCTTGGAACGTTGCAATTGTCCGCCAACAAAGCGGAATTGCGCACTGTCGTGCGTCTCAATGCCCAGGCCGCTGTAAGTCCAGAGTTGCCGCTTGCTGCGGAACCGGTGCGGGGTTTGCATCAGTGCGATCAATCTCGCTGCCCGAATCGGACCGATGCAGAGAATCTTGCGCAGCAGTTTCACGGCTTTCTGTTTCCGGCTCTCCGCCAAAAACTCGGGTCGAACCTCTCGCCGCAAGGCTTCTAATCCATCCAGCTGTTGATAGAGCAGCTCCGCGCGCCGGCGCACGCCGGCTTGTGGGAGCTTGTTTAACCATTCCTCCCGATAGCGCGGGGCATAGACCTGGGTGCCGGCACAAGGAATGCCCCAGCCTCGATACAGTGCCTTCAGGCGATTCATTACCCTGGTTAAATCTTTGCTGATGGTCTGATAACTGCGCGCCAACTCGCGAAGCGTCCGAAGTCCATTCTCTCCGTGGTAGACCGGCCGCAACATTCCGGTGCGCAGCAAATCGGCCGGCTTGCGTGCATCCACCTTGTCGCTCTTGCTCCCCTCCTTTAATAAGGCATTCCGCCGCGGATTGCAGACCAGAACTTGCTCGACCTGCGGCTGCAGCAAATCGTACAGCCAGGCCCCCAGGTCCCTTCTTCCCAGGTCACGTGCAGTTCGCCCCGTAGACCGTGGATGAACTGCAGAATGCTGCTGGCTTTGGTTTCGGCGATGGTTTCCATGACCAGCTTCCCGCTGTCATTCAGGACGGCGATCACCACCGCTTCCTTGTGCACGTCCATTCCGATATATTTGACCTCGTGACTCATTTGAGTTGCCTCCTTGGCTGCAGCGACGCTAGTTGGCATTGCTAGCGGGTGGGAGTCCCGCCGGTGGAGCTGTCCAGTTGCCACCGTAGTCATACCCGGCGGCGGTGCGGGTGACCAATCCGTCGAAAGCCCGGAAGTAAAAGTCCTCGTGGGCTGGGCGAAAGCTTGGCCCGCTCCGACAGGAGGGCGAGCAAATCGGCAGGTCGTAGCGAAAGCGAACCGTAGTGAAGCCCCGAAATTAAACTCCCCCACGAGAGCGGAGGGTGGGGGGCGTGGGAAGCGCCGAGACCTTCCAAGGAGGTGGAAGGCCAGTGTCGTCGGTGAACGGGCTGGATGGGTGCGACCGATGAGCGTCCCGGGGTCCCGGAGGACGACATGCCGAGACAGTAAGCCAACAAAAGCCCGGAACCACTCGTTGGTCGCCTAGGCCGTTATGGGCACAGCGAAGGCATGGCGTATAAACCGCTCTGCGGCGAAGTCGCGATGTGCTGGCGAGTGGGGCGGATGGGGCCGAATAAGTGATGATGGACCGGGACACTATAACCCGGACCGGAGCGAGGGCCCCTGGGGTAAAGCGGCAAGGGCCGCTTGCACGGAGGTGCACCAGCGCACCGCGTCCCTCGACTTCGAACGAGGATATGACGTTACAGGCAGCGAGGTGCACGAAGGGCGGATGCAAACTGCACGACGCGAAGAACTCGTGATCGACAGGAAGGCCCGTCTGACATACCGGCCTTGAAGCCGCAACGGGGAAAACCCGCCTTACGGAATTTTAGGGAGAGCGGTGGAAACGTCGGCATCATTCGAAGCCCGGTCCGCGCCACCGCCCTACCCGGCGGGAAAGGTCATTCGTGCCAACGTCTATCTTTCCCCTAACAGCCCGGGGTGGAAGTAACTAATTTTCGGCACGACCAGCCGCGCCGAGCTGCGAGTCGAGCTTCGCGATTCGATGACCGATTTCGTACAAGATATTGAGATTCGGCTTCCGGAGAGCC
>Ga0181532_10002837_pt1 | contig 15982 bp, 12 predicted proteins | sample PEATcosm2014_Bin_33_FD_119768 | JGI IMG/M metagenome (GOLD analysis project Ga0181532, IMG submission 119768) | Peatland microbial communities from MTU Mesocosm Facility, Houghton, MI, USA - PEATcosm2014_Bin11_30_metaG | ecosystem: Environmental > Terrestrial > Soil > Wetlands > Peat | place...
CCCGGCTGCAGTTTCACGGAGCCACCCCGCATGCCGCTGGTCTGCGGCGCCCCTTTTAGCAGAGGACAGTCTCCGCTGGCACAATCCAGCAGGAACGTCAGCGGCTCACGCTTTGTCTGCTTTTCTTGCGCCCAAATCGTGATAGCGACCAAGAACAAAACTGCGAGGAACGCGAGCATCTTTGCGTGCTTCATGATTTTTCCGTCTCCAAATGATCATTGGCCAGTCCCGCTTAGTCCCGCTTCGTCCCGCGGCAGAATGTCGGCGAATGCCCGAGGCCGCCAGCTTCTAGTGCACGATCCACGCAGAGGCGGCGACGACAACGCCGGCACCGGCCATCAGTAGCCCAAGGTGCCAGAAGATGCGGCGGCCCGAGAGCAGCGTGATCGAGGTGATCACCAGGGCGACCTCCAGGAAGACTTCTCCCAGATCGAAGCGGTCGGCTTTGCGGTGCGTGACCGCGAATTCTTTCTCGAGTTCATGGCCCTTGGCCTCGAGCTCCTTCTTCTCGTCCTTATAGCGTTCGGCTTCGGCGTGCGTTTTCTCCTGCAGCTTGGCGGCGGCATCGGCATCCTTGGAGGCAACCACGCCGGCCAGATCGGCGAATAATTCGTCGGTGTGAAGGCGGATATTCTTGGCCTGGTAGTAAGCCCACTGGTCGGTGACCTTGTTCTGCAGAATGATTTCTTCGGTATGCGTGCGATGGCCGAGCAGAGACACCGTCGCCACCAGGACCGCCAGCACCGCCATGGTGAGCGTGACGGGCGCGAGATCGGGATGCTTGCGGGCGTGTTCAGCGTGCTCATGCAATTCGGTCAGTTCTTCGCTCATGTTATCCAGCTCCTGTGAGTTCTCAGATCTCAGTTCCCAGTTCTCAGCGGGCGGCGCTTTTTCTGAGAACTGAGAACCGAGAACTGAGAACTCTGGGCTATGAGGATAAACCAAGTCGCCTATTCTCCCATCACTTTTATGAGCACTCGTTTGTCGCGCTGGCCGTCGAATTCGGCGTAGAAAATCTGCTGCCAGGGACCGAAGTCGAGTTTCCCGGCGGTGACTGGGACGATGACCTCGTGGTGCATGATCAGCGACTTGAGATGAGCGTCTCCGTTGTCTTCGCCGGTCTGGTGATGTTGGTAGTCCTGACGAAATGGGGCCAGCGTCTCCAGCCACTGGTCGATGTCATTGATCAGTCCGCTCTCATTGTCGTTGACGTAAACCCCGGCGGTGATGTGCATGGCGGAGACCAGGATCATCCCGTCTTTGATTTCAGACTTTTTCAGGGCGTTCTCCACCTGAGGCGTCAGGTGAATGTAGGCACGCTTGGTTTTCGTGCGCAGGGTCAGGTATTCTGTGTAGAATTTCATGCTCCCACATTTACCATGGTCAGTCTTTGTCGTGGACAAAAAGTTCCACCGCCCCGGAACACTGCTGCCTGGTCGAAACTTATTTTCTGCGGTCGGGTTTGTAAACAAGAGCTTCGTCTTTTTCGAAGGAGTAGCGAATGAATCTGCGTAACCTGAGGACATGCATCGTGCCGAAGTGGTCCCTATTGCTGGTTCTTCTCACCGTAACCGCAGTGGCTTGGGCTGGTGGACCTCCTAAGCAGGAGGAGCACAAATCCGGTTCGAGCAAGCCCGCGTCCCACGCCGCCCCAGCAAAGGCCGGCGGTGGACATAGCGCGCAGGGCGGACACACGGCGCAAGGTGGCCACGCCGAGCAAGGTGGGCACGGGCCGCAGGTTGGACATACAGCGGAAGGCGGGCATACAGCCCAGGGTGGGCACGCCTCACAGAGTGGCCACACCGCGCAAGGCGGACACACGGCGCAAGGTGGCCACACCGCGCAAGGCGGCGGACACACGGCGCAAAGTGGCCACACCGCGCAAGGTGGCCATACGGCCGAAGGCGGACACGCCGCGGCGGGTGGCCACGCGGGCACAGCCGGTCATACGCCGGCGGGAGTCAGGAATGTTTCTCTGCGGGGTGGTGGTTCCGCGAGCGTCCGTTCCAACGGACAGATTCGATCGATCAACCGTAACGGCATGCACATTAACAATGGCTTGCATGGCGGGCGCACGGTGGTGGGTATGCACAACGGAGCGCGCGTGGTGAACACCGGCGCGCACGCCGGATACGTGCAGCGTCCCTATCGCAATTTTGGCGGCCATGCCTATTATTCGCGTACCTACTTCAGCAACGGCCACTACTATAGCGGCGTTTATCGCGGCTACAACTGGCACGGTCATATGTACTACGGCTACCATCCCGGGTTCTGGTATCACCCCGGGTTCTATGGCTGGGGCTACCATCCCTGGGGTGTGCACCTCGCCTGGGGCATCGGGCTATGGGGTTGGGGAGGAGCGCCGTGGTATGGCTTCTACGGCGGCTGGTTTGCACCTTATCCTTACTACGCCGGGCCGGCGTTCTGGCTCACGGATTATCTGATTTCAGCCGAATTGCAGTCGGCTTATGCAGCCCGTCAAGCGGCGGCTGCCGACGCATACGCAGACGACGGCGGATATCCTCCGCCATCGGGATCCGCTCCTGCCCCGGCTTCGACCACCGTAGGACTGAGTCCTGAGGTCAAACAGGCAATCGCCGACGAAGTGAGCGCCCAGTTGTCCGCGCAGCAAGCGCAAGCGGCACAGAGTGGCGATTCAGGAGGCCAGGCCGCGGCACCGGCAACAGCGGCGCCAGCTCCAGCGGCAGCTCAATCGACCGACCAGGTTCCTCCGGCCCTTAACCCGGCCCGACGGACCTTTATCGTCGACAGCGATCTCACCGTACTGGCGAACGGACAGGAGTGTGGCCTGACCGCGGGTGACGTCCTCACCCGCCTGACCGACACTCCCGACGCCGACAACGCGGTCAACGCCAGTGTCTCGGCGACCAAGAAGTCGGACTGCGCCGCCGGGCAAACCGTAGCCGTGAAAGTGGACGATTTACAAGAAATGCAAAACCACTTCGCGGAGCAACTCGACAACGGCCTGGGTGAACTGGCGAAAAAGCAGGGTACCGACGGTATGCCGAAGGCCCCAGACACCGCCACCACTCCGTCCGATGTACCGCCTCCGCCGCCCGATACGACAGCGGAAAAAACGCTGCAAGACCAGCAACAAGCGGCCGATCAAGCCGAAGCGCAGGCCAAGCAGCAAGCCGCAGGATCAAGTGGTGGCCAATAAAACGTAAACACTCCGAAGTACCCCGTCCTTGTGTCTGCGTTCTGTGCAGACACAGGGCGGGGATACCTGGCATAGGGGGTGGGGGCGACGATCGGCGAAACGTAAATCAAAGGCGGGGTAGGGCACGGGGCAAAGCCCCGTCACCACACGAGCTAGCGCATTGATTCTTCAATTTCCGAGATCCAGTCAGGACGCTTCAACACTTCGCGAGGTTTCGGCCCATCGGCAGCGCCGACAATCCCGTCGCGTTCCATCAGGTCGATCAGATGTGCGGCGCGGCCATAGCCGATGCGCAAGCGGCGCTGCAAAAGGGAAGTCGAGGCTTTGCCGAACTCGATGACGAGTCTCACGGCATCGTTGAATAGGGGATCGTTGTCGTCGGCGGAAATTTCCCCGGAATCGTCGGCGCCTTCGGCTCCTGCCTCGCGATCTTCTTTTGGAGTCTCCAGGAATTTCTCCTGATACTGCGCCTGACCTTGCGCCTTCCAGAATTCGACTACGGCTTCGATTTCTTTTTCGGTTACATACGGCGCATGCAGGCGATGGACGCGCGCCGAGCCGGAAGGCAGGTAGAGCATGTCGCCTCGTCCCAGGAGCGATTCGGCGCCGTTGGCGTCGAGAATGGTGCGCGAGTCTACTTTGGTTGCTACTCGGAACGACACACGGGCGGGGAAGTTTGCCTTGATTAGTCCGGTGATTACATCGACCGATGGACGCTGCGTGGCTAGCACTAAGTGAATGCCGACGGCGCGCGCCATCTGCGCGAGTCGCGTGATCGATTCCTCGACGTTGTGGCCGTCGAGCATCATCAGGTCAGCCAGTTCGTCGATGATGATGACGATCTTCGGAATCGGTCCTTCATCGGCAGTCGCCTGCTCGCTGAACAGGCTGGGCGTGTCGTCGAAGAGGCGGTTGTAGCTGTCGATGTTGCGGACGCCTTTGCCGGCTAACAGTTTCAGGCGGCGCTCCATTTCCCGGACGGCGTTGCGCAGCGCGTTGGCGGCTAGTTTCGGCTCGGTGATGATGGGCGTGTAGAGATGCGGGACGCCCTCGTAATTTCCTAGTTCGAGGCGCTTCGGGTCGACTAGCACCAGGCGCACTTCTTCGGGGGTCGATTTATAGAGAATCGACATGATCATGGCGTTGATGGCCACGCTCTTGCCCGTGCCGGTCGAGCCGGCGATCAGCAGGTGAGGCATGCCGGCAAGATCGGCGGCGGCTATGCGTCCGTTGATGTCTTTGCCCATGCCGATGGTGAGCTTGGATTTCGAGCCGAGGAACTCCGGCGATTCGATGTTCTCGCGCAGCCAGATGATTTCGCGCTCACGGTTCGGCACCTGGACGCCGACCGTGCTCTTGCCGGGCATGCGTTCGACCAGGATGCTTTCCGCGCGCAGGGCCAGGCAGAGATCGTCGGTGAGTCCGATGATGCGGCTGTACTTGATGCCGGCTTCCGGCTTGAATTCGAAGGTGGTGACGACCGGGCCGGGATTGATCTGCGTGACTTGGCCGAAGACTTCGAATTCCGCGTACTTCGCGGTCAGAACCTGGGCGACGATTTTGAGTTCTTCTTCGTTGACGGATTGCTGCTCGTCGGGACGGTGCAGCAGGCTCGACGGCGGCAGCTTGTAACTGCCCGCAATTTTGGGGAGAGTCGTCTTCGGGCGGCGCTCACTGTCGGCGCGGTCGGTGACCTCAACTTCGGCTTCGGCCTCGAGATTGCTGGAGGCAGACGCAGAAGTGGACGGCTGCGAATTCTGGGGCGTGGCGGCGGGCGCATCCTCGGCCATCATGCGCTCGATGCCGGTGCGCGGCGCCGGAGCTGCGGACTGCACGCCGGAGATTTCCTGGCTGCTGCTCTGTGCAGGGCTTTGCTGATACAGGTCGGGACGTGGCGTAGGACGCGCGGGCACCAGTTGTGCGGTGACGGTTGGCTTTTCGGCGCGGCGCTTTTCGAGTTCCTTCTGCTGACGCTTGCGGGCGCGTTCGTCCTGCCAGTCTTTGAAGCGATCTCTGAGTGCCAGAACGAAGGCGAAACGGGTGGGCGCCCAGACTTCAATTGCCGAGAACGAGAAGGCAGTGGTGAGGTAGAGCGCGACGGCCAGCACAGTGGTGCAGACAATGTATGCGCCGGCGACGTTCAGATAACGGATTAACACGTCGCCCACGATGCGGCCAACCAGACCTTCGATGGGGATCGCTCCCGACGGCGGCCAATGGAAATGCCCGGGCAGGATGGCGAGCAGCGCGGGCACAAACATCAGGAGCCAGATTCCGCCGAGCGTCTTGGCGATGGGAGTCTGCACGGCTCGCGAGCGGAACCAGCGTGCACCGAGCAGGCCCATGAAGATGGGCAGCAGAAACGCGCCGACTCCCAAGAATTGCAGGATGATGTCGGAAAGATAGGCGCCGCAGATACCGATCCAGTTGCGGGCGGTGTGCGATCCGGTGAGGATGGAGGCGCTGTTGAGCGAGGGATCGAGGGGCGAATAAGACGCCAGCGCAAGGAAAAGGAGGAGTGCGGAGACGCACAACAGGAATCCGACCAGCTCGTTCAGACGCCGGTTCCTGGTGGGCATAAAAATCTTGGCAAAAAAAGTCATGTGGCAGCGACGGCAATCTTGGGTAAAAACTCTTGGGTAAAAGCTTATCCAATGTGCCGCAACAAGGCCAGAGCCTGATAATTATCACAAGAAGCAGCGGTTCGTACAATGCGGGAAACGGGGCGGGGTGGCGAGTTGGGTACCGGCGGCGGAGGTTGCGGATCGTTGACCAAAACCCGACCAGCAGCCGCCTGGCGTTGGACCTGGACTTGGAACTGGACTTGGAATTACCGGCGTAACTTTAGATGTGCTTGCTTATTCACTACCATTTCTGATATCGGCATGAACCTCGACTCGCTATTGGTTTGCTCGGACGACCGGGCCCTGCGCGTTCTTCGCAACGTGCTGGGTGAATTGGAGATCAATGTCGATCACTGCTCCGACCATGTGAGCGCCGCGAAAAAGCTGGCGCAGCAAAGCTTCGAAGCGGTCATTATTGACTGTGACGATGAGCACAGCTTCCAGTTGCTGACCAGAGTCCGTTCCGGGCAACAAAACCGTAAAGCGGTGGCGATAGCGATTATCGACGCGCGCACCAATCTGCAGACTGCCTTCAAGCACGGGGCGAACTTTGTTGTCTACAAACCGATCTCGACCGAAAAGGCAAAGTCGAGTTTTCGAGCTGCCCGGGCTCTGATGAAACGAGAGCGGCGGCGGTCGGTGCGGCTGGAAGTGAATATTCCAGCTTACTTCCGATTTCAGAATGGAGACGGCGAGCAGGCACCTATCTCTGGGCTGAGCGAGGGCGGAATCTCGGTGCGATTTGCGAGCTCGCCCGGCAAGAAGAGCGGGCTGATTGCCTTCTCCTTTGCGCTGCCTGACACTACGACCGTGATCGAAGCCACCGGCATGATCGCCTGGCAGGATTCACGCCGTCGTGCCGGGCTTCAATTCGCGACGCTATCCGATGCCGCGCATCAGGACCTGAAAGAATGGTTGCGTTTGCAGAGCGGAGAGAACCACGATCCGCCCATCCGCTGCTCTCTGATGGGGCTCAGCTTTGGCGGATGTTTCTTGCGAACCCCGTCCCCGTTTCCCGCCCAAACGCGGGTCGAGTTGCTGCTCCGAGCCGCGGATTGTTCGGTCAAGACGGAAGGCAAAGTACGGGTTATGGATCCCGAACACGGCATGGGGATCGAGTTCTCGAACCGAACCTTGCAGCACCGGCGACGATTAGAACAATTGATCGAGCAAATGACCGCCAGCCCAGACGCAATTGCCGAGGTGCTGGTGGAGCCGGAAGGACTGGATTGGGAAGATGGCGCGGCCGATCCGCCGGAGGAAGAGGCAGAACACGATCCTCTCCTGGAGTTGTTCCGTACTTGGCCCAGCCTTACCAAGCAACAGTTTCTGGTTGAACTCGAAAAGCACCAGTTGGCGGGCCCTCCCGGAAGCGGCTCCGAACTCAGCTTGCCCGAACCGACGGTTCATCAACGCCGGGAACCAAGAATAACCGTGGCGCGGCCCGTAGAAGTGCTGAGCCAGGACCAGACATCTTTTCCGCAGAATACTTCCTTGATCGATGTCAGTCATCACGGGGCGCGTGTCGGCGGGGTTGGATTGCGTCTGAAGGTCGGCGAAGTGGTTCAACTGCTCTCGGACGGCGTTGAGGCACGGTTTCAAGTCATTTGGGTGGGAGAACCGGGCACTCCGGAGGACGGACAAATTGGTTTGCAACGGATGACGGTGGACGACGTTGTGTCCGAGTGGTGAAGCGCGCCGCTGACCACCGCTACTCTCTTCTATTGTCAGGGGCTTGCTGGATGGTTAACTTCCCAGCATTCCCGCAGCCCACGCCAGCACCACGATTCCAAGCACAATGCGATACATCGCGAAGGGCGCGAAACCGCGTTTGCGGACGTAGCCCATGAACCAGGCGACAGCTCCGTAGGCGACGATGAAGGAGACGACGAAGCCGATAGCGAGGATGATCCACTGGTGATTGGTGATTTGCGCGACGCCGATGGGATTTTCATCTTTGCCGCCGTGGATCGATTTGAAGAGCGTGTACAGCGTGGCGACCGTCATGGTTGGGATAGACAAGAAGAAGGAGAACTCGAGGGCGGCGGCGCGGGCCATCCCGGCCAGTTGTCCGGCGGCGATCGTGGACATGGAGCGCGAAGTTCCGGGGAAAACGGCGGAGAGAATCTGGCAAGCGCCGATCCAGATGGCTTGGCCGCCGTGGATGTCGTCCATCTTCCAGGTGTGGATGGGAGAACCCGCGGCGCCGGCGCCCGCCTTTTCCCACGGGGCTTTCATGGCGTCGACGATCCACATCACAATGCCACCGATCAGCAGGGCAGCACCCATCACGTAGAGACTCTCAAGGTTCTTGCCGATCACCTTGGTCAGCAGAAATGACGGGATCGCGGTCACGACGAATGCGATCATGACCAGACTCAACGGATGAGTCAGGTAGTCACAGTCTTTCTGCTCGCCTTCGGGAAACGTCGAGAGAAGCTTGGCGATGTGATGACGGAAATAAATTGGCAGAACCAGGATCGCGCCCAGCTGGATGACGATCGAATACATCTTCCAATAGCCGCTCGACAGTGGAACGTGCAGTAACAGCTCCGAGAGGCGGAGATGTGCAGTGGAGCTGACGGGCAGGAATTCGGTGAGGCCTTCGACGATGCCTAGCAGCACGGACAAAAGATAGTCGTTCAAGTGTTCTCTCCAGGGTTACGTTGTTCGCTCTTTAATTTAGAGACACGGCTAACCACGTCTTCGTTTTGCAGCGGCCGTGGCGGGAGACGGGGCAAGCCCCGTCTCTACGGGAATTCATCTGATCCCTAGAGCTTCTGGAATCGTGATTTGTCCAATCTTGGCAGATTCGGCGTATCTGCGGAAGAAACTATCTGGCTTCCACTGCGGGCGAAGGTCCTCGTTGGCGATGTTAATGAGCAAGGCTCTGACGATCTCTTCGTATTTCGCGGCGGCGGCCAGGTCTACCGGTTGGTCGACGTCGTCCGAGGGCGCGTGATAGCGCTGGGTCAGCCAGTCCTTGAAAATCTTTACCTCGGGTGTTCCGGGCTCGGGAGCGACACTCATGGCCAACGAAGGTACACCGTGGCGGATAAAGTTGTACTGATCACTGCGGACGAAAAGATTGCGCAGCGGCTCGGGATCGGGCTGAACTTGCACGCCGAACGATTGCGCGATCTCGCGTACGCGATCTCCCAGGTCGGAGTCGTTGAGGCCGAGTACGGTGAGCAGCTTCAAGGGCACGATGGGCAGAAACATGTCGACGTTAACGTCGGCAACGATGGACTTTGGCGGGACCGTGGGATGAGCGGCGAAATACTTCGAGCCGAGCAAGCCCTTTTCTTCTCCGGTGACTAAGATCAGGAGAATCGAACGGCGCAATTTCGCCGGATTCTTCCTGAAGCTTGTGGCCATATCCAGCGTCAGGGCGCTGCCGGAGCCGTTGTCCATGGCTCCGTTGTAAATGCGGTCGCCGTTGATGGGTTCTCCGATGCCGATGTGGTCGAGGTGGGCGGAGAGCACGACATATTCATCTTTGAGAGCGGGATCGCTGCCGGCGAGTTTGGCGACGAGGTTGGCCGATTCGATTTTGGTGACATCCACTCTGGTTTTCGCGGCGAGCGAAACGGCGAGCGGGAAGTGGGGCAACGGCTTGCGATCTTTACCGAGAGCAGCGATTTCTTCGAAGGTGTGTCCGGAGCCGGCAAAGAATTTCTCGGCGCTGGCGGGATTCACGATCACGGCGAGCTTGGCGCCTTCGGTTTCGTTGAACTCGGGATAGTCGAGGTCCATGGTCGGATGGGCGCGGTTGAGCGCCATGCGTGACCAGGGGATGTCCATGGAGGCGGGATTCGGCAAGGTAACGATGCCGATGGCGCCGACGGCGCGGAGCGCCTTCCAGCGCTCGGCCGCGGTCTGGTAATGCGACGCGAGAGCGCCCGGAATCTCGGAGGGCGATCCGGCGAGGATCACGATGATCTTGCCGCGGAGGTCGACGCCGGCGAAGTCGTCATAATTTTTTTCGGGGACTTTGAGGCCGTAGCCGGCAAAGACCAGTGGCGCTCCGACTTCGGGCGCGGGCATGACCCGGGTATTAATGAAGGCATCTTCACCGATGGTGAGCGGTTCGCGCCTGTCTTTGTCATTGTCATTGCGGATGAGGGTGAGGCTGCAATCCTTTTCCACGATCTGGCGGGAGACAAATTTGACGGGCTGGTAGAAGCCGTTTACGCCCGCCGGTTCCGCACCCGCGTTCTTGAGTTGCTCGACAGCGTATTTTTGCGCTTCGCGTTCGCCACGGCTGCCGGTGTCGCGGCCTTCGAGTTTGTCGTCGGCGAGGAATTTGATGTGATTCCACCACGTCTGGCCGTCGAAATCGGGAGCGGTTTGGGCGGTGGCGGAAATTGCCAACAATAGCGCGAGCGGTAAAGTCAATGGCTTGATTTTCATGCGTCCCCTTATGGGCGAAGGTTTCTAGGATAGCAGGAAGCGGCTTGGAGGGAGGTTATCTCGGAGTGCGAATATCGATAGTGTGTGGTGCGGGCAAGTGTGGTGACGGGCAAGTGTGGTGACGGGCAAGTGTGGGGACGGGGTCGTGTGGGGACGGGCGTCCTCGCCCGTCCAAGCCGAGCGCCAGCTCGGCAACTGCCTGCGCCCACAACATCTCTGGGCTCGCTGTCGATCTCTCTCTTACTGCAGCGCGTTGCCGTAGGTCGGCACTCCTTGCTGCACCATGAAGAGCAGGGTTTGTCCACGGGACGACCAGTCGCTCTGCGGGTACTGGGAGATTAACTGCTGGGCGAGCGCGATGGCCAGGTTCTTGGATTGTTCGGACTTCTTTGGTTGCTCTTCCGTCTTATAGATCTCGATCAGGGCGGCGCGGCGAGAAGCGGCGTCGTAGAGCGCTTCGGGAGCGGCTGGGGATTGCGGATGTTCTTTGACGTATTTTTCGTAGATGTCGGCTTCCTTGTCGGGGCACTTGGATGATCCCTGCCAATCTCCGCAAAGTTTGTTGTCGATCAGGTGGAAGGCGGCGAGTTGGGCCCACTTGGAGTCAGGAAACTTCTTCATCACCAGCTTCATGTAGTCTTCGTTGATGCCTTCGCGAAAGTAGGATTCCTTCTCGCGCGCGGAAGGGCGGGAGCGCATGTCTGATTTTTCGATTTGCCAATTAATGTCGGCGGCACGGTAGAGAGCTTCGCCGGCCACGGGAGTGGCGGGGAAGATATCGTAGACCCGGCGATAGAGGCGCAAAGCGTCCTGGGCGGCGCCCCGGCGACCGTGGGCGCGGCTGGCCTCGTCTTCGGAATCGACGGCGGCTCCGAAGAGGATGCGGTCGCCGTTGGGAGTGGACGGCCAGACGATGCCGTTATCGAGAATCCAGCCGGTGATCGTCTTGCCCTCGTCTTCTTCCTCTGAAACGAAGGCGGGGTCGCGAGCCAGCGTCGAACCGAGCATCGCTTCGACATGCAGCCAGTCGTGGCTCTTGTCGAGGAGGATCAGTTCCCGTCCCCGTTCCACTTGGCCGAGCTTGCTGGAAGATGTGTCAGGAGAGATGTAGATGACGGCTTCGCGGATCAGCGTGCCGCGATCGGCGGCCAGCAGCAGAGAATTTCCCAGCACGATCAGGGCCATCAAATGCAGAAGCGTGGTAATCGGTTTCACGGTCGTGTTCGCCTCCGGTTCGAGGGTAGCACGTAGGTTAAGATGCGTGGAATGGCGGTACGTGAGCGCGCGGCCAGTCGACTTCACAGGTTTCGATTGCTGTTGACAAGGATGTAATCGGTGCTGTAAATGGGTGAGTCTTGAGCGCCCAACTCCTACGCAAAGATGGCTATGCCCCGAAAAAGCAACTCGAAGCCGGTCCAGGTTCACCCATGATGTCCCGCGGTGGCGCGCAACAGATTGCGATTCGCGATCTCAAGAGCATCGACGATCTCGGCCAGTTGAAAGGCGTGGAAAAGGAAGTCTGGGGGATGACGGACGACGACACCTTGCCCCTGACGCTTGCCATTGCCCTCAAGGCGTCGGGCAATATTTTCGTCGGGGCGTTTGATACGACTAAGGATAAGGATAACGACAAGGACAGCGACAAAGACAAGCTGGTCGGGTTCGCCTTCGGATTTCTCGGCCGCGAGCGCGGACAGACGACCATTCATTCGCACATGCTGGCGGTGCTCGAAGCGTATCGGCACCTGGATCTGGGCGCGCGACTGAAGCAGGCGCAGCGTGAGCGCGCCATGGCGATGGGCGTTCATGAGATGACGTGGACTTTTGATCCGCTGCAAAGTCGAAACGCCCACTTCAATTTTTCTAAGCTGGGCGTGGTTTCCGAGACTTATAAGGTCGATTTCTATGGGCCGGAAACTTCCAGCGTGCTGCATCGCAACGGAACCGACCGGCTGTGGGTGCGGTGGATACTGAATTCGCGCCGGGTACGGGATCGCCTGGCGGGTAAGAATAACCGAGTGGAAACGCTCGATGCCATGCGGTTGCTCGCTCCGCTGGTGCGGTTCGATCCCAGTGGGAAGCCGGAACGGGCCGATCTGCCCGAGTCACTGGCAAGGCAACGCGTGAGCATTGAAATCCCAGGCGATGTTCTCGCGGTCGAGCGCACCGACATGGGATTGGCCCGGGAGTGGCGCGACGCCACGCGGTGGGCCTTCCGCGAGTCGATGAAAGCGGGGTTCTTTGTGAGTGAGTTCTGCCGTTCGATTCGCGGACAGCAGGGACCGGGAGCGTATTTGCTGCAGCGGGGGGCGGTGAGTGAACTGATTCCCGAAACGTGAGAAGCAGCAGTCAGCACTTAGCCTTTAGCTAAGGCCCATCGGCTTGGCTAATTGCTAATTGCTAACTGCTAACTGCTAACGGCTGATGTCGATTGGCGCTGTTCTCGCATTTGCTCCAGGAAGGTTTCGACTGGCGCCTGAAATTGTTGCCGGAACAGATCGACGAGGGCGTCTTCGCTTCCGGAACCTTCCGTTGCGGAGACCTGGAAAGAAGCCAAGCCGTCGTCCAATGGCATTTCCAGAGCGTCGGGTTCAACCTGAAGCTCGGGAGACTTATCTCCGTTTTCGCGCAGAGTCGTGATCATCCGGAGAACCTGATCGCGTTGTTCGGTTGTGGTTTGCAGAAACTCCACTCCCATCCCGAATTCCGAATGCGCGACCAATACGACGCCGCCAGCGCGGACTTCGAAATCGGCAGTCTTGATCTTGAGGATGACGCGCGTGCCCCTGGGGAAAGGTGAACTTGTGGTGAGATAGCAGGCGCCGAGGCTGAGGTCGGTGAGATGGCAGCTGACGGGTGGATCGTCCTGCTCGGGCTCAGGGAGGTGGCTGTTCAGCCACTGGCGAAGAAGGTTGCGCTGCTCGTCGGTGGCGTCTTTGAAGCGGACACCGGCCTGACGGCCGTGGCCTTCCCAGGCCAACTCGCCAGCGATTTCGAGCTTCTGCTTCATGCCCGGCAATTCCAGCGAGAAGCGCAGAGAGCTTTCTTTGGCGACGCGGCCGGAAAACTGAAGCGCCATGCCGCCTTCGCAGAGGTCGATGGTCTTGGCGGTGTACTGGCCATTCCCGGAACACTCGACGGGAATTTCCACGGGGACGCGCATCTTGACCCGTCGTTCGCGCTTCATCAGAGCCCGAACCGCGCGGAAACTGGCCTTGGCACGCTCCACCGCGAAGGGTTTGTGGAGGACAAAATGGGCCCCCATTTCGAAACCGCCTTTGAGTCCGACGGAGGACTCCACCAGCACAACCGTGAGCGCCCGCTTGTTGACGGGAGCGGATTTGGCGCCCAGCAGGACGCTGGCAGCTTCTGGATTCGCAGAATCTAAGATGATGGCTTCAAAACGCTGGCGGGTGATCCGACGGATGGCCTCGTCCGTGGCGGAGCAGTGCTCCACGCTGATTTCCAGGTCGCTTAGGACCCGGCGCAGGATGCGCACCGTCTTTTCGTCAGAACTTAGTAGTAGGGATTTTAAGTTCATACTTCCGATCACGACCGGGGTTCGGTGCCGCGTCCTGCCCCGGCTTGCCGAGGCGGAACACTCCCCCTTCGCACTCTAAGTGTATGAGATTCCATGGTCAACGCCATGGCCCGGTGTTCTGGTTACTCAGGTCACCTGCTGCTCTGGGAGCCTCTCCCAGTTGGTGCGCTATGAGTCGTATCGGCTGGGAGATGGAGGTTCATCAGGGCGGGGCGTCAAGAACCTGAAGGATCTGGGACGTGTCCCCCCGGGGCCGATCGCAAGTTACTGTGCATAAAGGGGATACACAACGGGTCCTAGATGAGCCATCTTTTCTATTGACTTACATATAAAAACCTATTATTATCAATAGCTTCCATAGAGGCCGAGGGGCTTGGAAACTGCGGTGCCGGTTTTCCTTCCGGCCAGTGAATCTCCTGGGCTCTTCTTGGAATCAAAGCAGATAGATAGAGACTTTAAAGAAGAAGTCCTTATCCCACCAACTAAAGAGGGTATATTTTTCATGGCTAAGCGACGCGGAAACCCCAACTGGGGCAAGCCCGAGCCTATCGGGCCGGTTATCCCCACAGTCACTGAGTTTGAGCAGGTTGTGCACGAGTACAAGCTCTCTCCCGACCAATATTTGCGGTCTACCCGGCTGCGCGAATGGGCGCGCCGAAACAAGAATTCCAAGTACATTCCCGAGCCTTTGCTGGAAGCTTGGGGCTTTGAAATTGAATCCACCCTGTAACTGCAGGGAACCAGATTTACCTGATGAGCTTTACGGGGAGGGGTCGCCGCAGGCGACCCTTTCCTTTTTTTGCACTGTTAAATTTCGCTACACATATTGACCTGGAAGGGGAGTCCGAGTCCGGGGTATGCTGGCATTCATGACGTTTGGGGGCTCCGAATTCGTCGGTTCCGGGCTCGCTGGTTCTGAACTTGTGGGTCTGATCGTGGCCGTAAGCTTTGCGGCCGGGCTCAACGTCTATGCCACGGTGGCCACGCTTGGACTTCTGGCCCATGCCGGCCTGCTTGATTTGCCTTCCGGGCTGCATCTGGTTTCCAGTTGGTGGGTGATTGCGGCCTCGGGCGCGCTTTTCGCCATTGAGTTTTTCGCCGACAAGATCCCGGCTTTCGATTTGTTCTGGAATGCCCTGCATACGTTTGTGCGGGTTCCGGCGGCGGCCTTGATTGCCTACGGCGCCACCTCGCAGCTTTCGCCGGAAAAGCAGCTCTTGGCGGCTCTGGCGGGCGGGGCGATTGCGTTGGCGGCGCACGGAGGCAAGACCGCGGCGCGCGTTGCCGTGACGCCATCTCCGGAGCCGATCTCGAATTTCGCGCTCAGCGCCGGAGAAGACACGCTCGCGGTGTTTCTGACCTGGCTTGCCACCCAACACCCGATAGCGGCGGCACTGATTGTGGCTGCCTTTCTGGTGGTGATCGTGGTTGCGATCCGCTGGATCGTTCGGGCCATGACGCGGGCTCTGAAGAACCTGTTTAGCGATGAGGAGAACGAACTGGCGCCGTCGGCGCGGCACGACTTAAACGCTGCGTGATGAAGTAGTGATAAACATGACTCCTAACTCGCCCTTTACCGATGTTCCCACTGCGATCGAAGAGATCCGCGCGGGTCGAATGATCGTGGTGGTCGACGACGAAGACCGCGAAAATGAAGGCGATCTCACCCTCGCCGCGGAGAAGGTCACTCCCGAAGCCATTAACTTCATGGCCAAGCACGGACGCGGCCTGGTCTGCCTGGCCATGACCGAGGAAAGGCTCGAGCACCTGCGCATTGGTCCGATGACCAGCGAGAACACATCGCAATACGGGACCGCTTTTTGCGAGGCGATTGACGCGCGCGATGGCGTGACCACGGGAATCTCGGCGCACGATCGCGCCCGCACCATCAAAGTGGCAATCGATCCAAAGACGCGGCCATCCGATCTGGCGCGGCCGGGCCACATGTTCCCGTTGCGAGCGCGCAAAGGCGGAGTGCTGGTACGCGCCGGGCAGACTGAAGCTTCCGTGGATCTGGCTCGACTGGCTGGCATGGTCCCTGCGGGAATCATCTGCGAGATCATGAAAGACGACGGGACCATGGCGCGCGTGCCCGACCTGATCGGCTTCTGCCGCACTCATGAAATGAAAATGCTCACGGTGGCGGAGTTGATCCGTTACCGGATGCAGCATGAGCGTTACGTGCATCGCGTAGGCGAGGCGATGGTCGAAACCAAGCACGGG
>Ga0181532_10002838_pt1 | contig 15981 bp, 21 predicted proteins | sample PEATcosm2014_Bin_33_FD_119768 | JGI IMG/M metagenome (GOLD analysis project Ga0181532, IMG submission 119768) | Peatland microbial communities from MTU Mesocosm Facility, Houghton, MI, USA - PEATcosm2014_Bin11_30_metaG | ecosystem: Environmental > Terrestrial > Soil > Wetlands > Peat | place...
CCTGCCGATATGTCAGGCGCTTGCCCTCGGTTGCTTTGATCGCCGCAACGGCACGCTCGCCATCTGTCGCCTTGCGCCGATTCCACCGAAAGGCGAATTCATCAGCATACTTTGGCAGGTGTTCCCGGCTCACATGATGCCACGAGCCATAAACGCCGCGCTTTAGCAGGCTGAAAAAGCTTTCGCAGGTATTCGTATGAGAAACAGTGCCGTCTGGATTGTGCCGCGCGTACTCCTCTCGGCTGTGATTTACCACATCATGCCGCGCATACGCGCCAAGCTGCTTACGATACACGCCCGAGTCATCCGTATTCACAATGGCCGATTTGGCTACCGTGTCGGCAATGGCGAATTTGAGGTTGCGCTGCGTCACGTTGGCGACAACCCGGGTATGGACATCGCCGTCACGCTGCACCAGGGCAACGACTGGAACCTGCCGCTTGTATCTGGTTTGCGATGGCCCCTTGCCACCGACATACGTTTCGTCAACTTCTACGGTGCCTGTCAGCTTTGATTCTAACGGAATCGGGGGTCCCATTGCGTACCGGATGCGATGCGCCATGAACCACGCGGTTTTGTACGTGATGCCAAGCATCCGGTGTAGTTGGTGTGCGCTCACAGCTTTCTTGCTGGAACACAGGATGAATATGGCCATAAGCCACTTGTAAAGCGGCAGGTGCGAGTCCTCAAACAAGGTGCCAACCGTTACAGTGAATTGGTTGCGGCAGGAACCGCACTTATACACGCCCCTGCGTGCAGGGCTTTTGCTGTCAGCTTTTGGCTCCAGCTTGTAAATGGCCTTTGCGCCCTTCCCGTCTGATTGGCAGTGTGGGCATACCGGGCCGTCGGGCCAGCGCAATGATTCGAGAAGCGCCCGCGCTTTGTCATCATCTGAATACTCCTGCGCCAGCTTTACAAGGTTCAATTCCTCAGCACTGAATTTCTGTTGCGTTGTCTGCATAGATTAGCCTTCAAGATTGATCTGCTCATCTGTTGAGAATGGGGCCACATAGCTGATAGTCGCTTCTGCGATGTTGCTTCTCATCTCAACATGGGCTGCTTCCCGTTTCTGCTTCAAATACCCCGCCCGCGACTCCAGGTCCTTAATGCTTTCAGGGGAAAGCCTTGCACATGCGTTGTGTGGCGACAGGATGGCGAGCTGGGTCGGCCCCCCGCAGCCAGCAACGCTGTTTTTCACTTCGCCTACAACATATACGGCAGTGAACATCGCTTGCTTCGCTGGCATCTCTGCAACGGCAAATGGTCTTAACAAATATTCCGCCAAGTCGCCCCCAATCCCGACAACAGCAAACGGACGCGGACACTTGCGAGCCGACGCATAGTAAGAGCTGAATTCGTACAAATGCGGTTTCCCGTTGAAGTAGTACCCAATGAGGAACTGGAAATAGTTGTCCTCTTGCCCGTGGAACTCCTGACACTTCCGACTCCCCATTTTAGGGCCATGCCCCCCTTTGACCATTTCTCGGAATGCAGCCTCCACAGCCTTTGGAATTGCATATTCATTGTCCACGTCTGTTATTGACGCAATTCTTTCGACAGCATCCGCGCATACCCCGGCGGGGAATGCGCTACCGGCTTCTCCAATAATCGCACGATGACCGCTCTTAAACGGAATGATGTGCAGTTTATGCGTGCCTTGATACTTCGCGTTGCCTCGCGTGGTCTCGCTCTCGGCAGCCAAAATAACAGCATCGCGGCAAACAATTCCGACGATCAGCGTCACAGGCTTCTTCTTTCTCGGTTTCGGTTCTCCCGGTTCTATATTTGGAATCATGCCCCATTACAAGCATTGGGTTTGCCAAGTAGATAATCCCGGGCAGGCTAGCCCTGGTCAAGGGCGGGGATTCCAAGCTCCCGCAGGTAATTGAAGGTTGAATCGTAGAACGAGGGCAACCGCGTTAGATCATTCACATCACCCGGTGGAACGAAAACAATCATTCCCTGCCTCGCCCGAGTGAGCAGCACGCGATAGGCGTTGCGAAGATAAACCCGGTTCTCTGGGTTGTTGATGTTGCACCACCGGTCGCCCCGGAAGTCATGGTAACCCCACCCCGAACCCGCAAAACGCAGATCGCCGTCCCACGTCACGCACGTCCAGTCGAGTTCCAACCCCTGCACCTGAAACTCGGTGGCTGCGTCCTCAAGGTAGTAGCTTGATCGGGTGTCTTGCCTGCCATTAAGAAACCACTGCACCGGGTCCACATCCACCCGAATGTCAATGGCGTGGGGCTTGAGGCGCTGTGCCTTAGAAGATGCAACCAACCCATAGCGCTCCGTCCCTCTAGCGTGCAAGCGAATCCATTCCTTCGCCATGCCCAGATCGCGCGTCAGCACGATGGGATACCGACTCGCAAGTTGCGAGAAAGCCTCCTGCGCCTGCTGCTTCTCACAGTCGAGCAGGGCTTTGACAAAGGTGGAAACATGTTCAGCCCGAAAGGACCTCATCGAGACGGCCAGATGCAAGGAGTCATCGTAGTGAGCATTCGGCCACTTGCTCACAACTTCCAGTGCCTTGCCTGCCGCATATTCACTATCAGTGAGCCTCGACGAGATATAGGCGTGCCAATCGCGGAATCTGGTGCTCACTGCCTCAAGCCACGCGTCAATTCCCGCTTCGCCTCTGTGGATCTCCTGACCACCACCCACCAGGCAAATAATCGCCGCCCAGTCTTTATGGCGATCCATACACTCGATCAGGAACTCGGGTTCGGATTGTGTGAACCCAGCACGCTTCTTCTTGCGGCGCATGAAATTCGCGGTCTGCCTATGGTTCCATGCCCGTTGCGCCTCATCGAAGATGGCTACGTGCTCCGCGGGCGGGTTGGAATCTATTAAGGCATCATCCCTGAAGTGGTGGACGTTCTGTATGAAGGCTTTGACGCTTTCGCCTACTTTGCCCTTCCGGACCCGCTCGCCCTGCCCCTTTCGACGAGCGACCTCATCACGCGTCAGAGCCTCACGCAGCACGGCAACCAAAGGGCCGTTCCCGGAGAGGAACACAGCGTGGGTTTGTTGGTTTTGTGCCGGGCGTTGGGTTGCGATGTTGAGCCCAACGAGCGTCTTGCCCGCTCCCGGCACCCCGGTGACGAAACAGATAACCTTGCGCTGCTCCTTCCTGGCTTCATCAACAATCTCTTCAATTCGCCGCGAGGTGACGTGCAGGTTCTGAGCCCCAGCATCGAACCGCGCAATGGCTTCCACCGAATGCTGCGCATAGAGCGCCCGAGCCGCTTCCACAATGGTCGGAGTTGGGCGATAAGACGCGCGCGCCCATTGCTCGGCATTGACCGACTCGCCTGTCACGCGTGTTGAGACCCGCTCGATGACCGCACGCAACCCGGAAGTGTTCACGCACACCGGGCGAAACACTCCGTCCTCGTCGGAACGCAGATTAAGTGATGGGGCGCCCTCGGCGTCAGTGGCAACGAGAACGGGCACAAGCGCAATAGCATGGCTCGCCTCGTGGAAGTTCTTCAGGTCTAACGCGTAATCCCAGACCTGCTCCTCGGCTGCACGCTCAAAGGCTCGTTCGCCCACCTTGAATTCGATTACGAAGGCTACGGGGCCGATGAGCACAACGGCGTCAGCACGACGGCCCATCCGCGGAATGTTGAACTCCAGGTAAACCGAACCCCTGACCCCTTGAAGGCAGCCCTGCAAGATATTGATTTCGGCTATCCACGCGTCCCGTTGAGAAGGAAGGACAGGGAAGTCGCTGTTCTCTAGCAACTCTCCGCTAATTGCAGTCGGAGCGCCAGATAGGAATTGGGCGATCGGCGCGCCATACCAAGCCCGCTGCAAAGGGGCTATGATAGGGGCGGCTCCGCGGACCGTTTCCATGCGCTTCATAGTGCCAAGTGCACAGATGGAAGTGAAGGAAAGGTTTGCCTTTGGTTACCCGTTGTCAGGTCACGCTACATTTGCAACCCCGGTGCCGGGGCCAGAAGCAGCCGTGAACGAACACCACGGTCTTATACTTCGGCAGCACAATGTCAGGCCGACCCGGGAGCTTCTTCCCATGCAGCCGAAAGCGATAGCCCATCCGGTGCAGCATGCTGCGAACCACCTTCTCCGGGGTCGTATCCTTCCCCCGAATGCGGCTCATGTTCCAGCTCCGCCGCTCTTTGCTCAACTGGTTCCGCATGGCTCTACATCCCACATTCGAGCGTTCCCATAAAGCCGGAAACTTCGACCTCATCGCCTCGAACACCTCGGGCAGGACGGGCGTGGCGGCGTTGTGGTCGAGATAAACCCTCACCGGCAGTTGAGCCGGAGATGACACAGCGGGGCAAGCCGTAGCCGGGATAGCCAATGGGAAGAGGCAAGGAGCCAGTGGCGAGATGCACGGTCCTCCTGCTCGGTCATCCTGGTTGCCAACGCTGCGATTTGGGGGCACAATGGCTTAGTATGAGTTCAGTTGAGGAAATCAGGACGGCGATTCAGAAGCTCTCGCTAGAGGAGCGCGCCCAGATCACCGCTGAACTCTGCGGCTGGACCGACGATGACTGGGACCGTCAAATGAAGGACGACGCGGCGGCGGGCAAATTCGACGTCCTCAACCGGGAGGCCGATGCCGCTCAGGCTGCCGGCCAAACGCTCCCCCTGAACGACATCCTCCACGAGCCGTGACCATCCCGAGTCGCGGCACGCCCGAATTCTGGCGGCTTTACCGCACCTTGCCTGCGGGCGTCAGGCTTTTGGCCCGGAAGAATTATCGCCTCTGGTCGGCCAATGCCTTCCATCCTTCGCTGCACTTCAAAACCATTGGCAAGCCCAACTGGTCGGCGCGTATCGGCGACCACTACCGCGCCGTTGGCAAGTTCAGTGGCGCTGTGTTCGTCTGGGAATGGATCGGCACCCACGAGGACTACAACAAACGGTTTTGACCTTGCCGCCAGTCCTGGTTGCGGCTGGGCTGGCGTTGGAGGGCAACGGCACGAGTGCCAAAGCCGGGCGCCAGTGCCCACAAGCAGCCGTGGACGAACACCACGGTCTTAAACTTCGGTAGCACAATGTCAGGGGGGCCCGGCAGCTTCTTCCCATGCAGCCGGAAGCGGTAGCTCATCCGGTGCAGAAGGCTGCGAACCACCTTCTCCGGGGTCGTATCCTTTCCCCGAATCCGGCTCATGTTCCAGCTTCGCCGCTCTTTGGATAAGCAATCACGCACTGCTGCGCCCCTCCTGAAATAGGCTAGCCAGTCCGTAACCCGTTAGTGGAAAGAACCTGCATTACCTCGCCCGCTAGCCGCTCCGCATCGTCAAAACTCGCAGGCAAGGCATCGCAAGCCGCACCCCCTGCAACCTGCTCTGGACGGTAACGAACTGCCCCGACCTCTGCCTCAACAGCACGGACATGCTCTTCAGAAGCTCCATGCTCCCGGAGCATGGAAATCGCATGAAGTTGCCAGGCTACGTCCCTCTCGCCAGCGGCTGGCCACGTTCCGTAGTCTACCAGCGGTAGCCCCGCGGCGTGGAAAATGGCCAAGACAAAGCTTGCACACGTCAAGCCTATCCGCGTTGGCCCCAGCAGAAATGCCCCGGTTTCTCCATCGAAGCAGTCACTTGGCGCACTGAACGCGAAAGGAATCTGCTCTCCGTTCGACCGCCAGACCTTCCGGCATACCGCCGCAACCTGTCTTGCCCGGGCCGAATGTACAGCCGGGTCCACCCATGCATACGTTGGTTCCGGCTGGTCATTCCGGAGGCGGCAGTGAAACGCGAGGTGGAGCATTGCCACCTCTTGATTGGATTCATCTCTGTGCAGTAACCCCACATGCTGTTGTCCTTCCTCAACCGTCGTAACCGCCACACCGACATGACCCACAGTTTCGAAACCGCGTTCTTGCGCAGTGTAAACGCGTCCGGGCATGACGAATCGTTAATTCTCCAAGCCCGCAAGTAAATTGTCCGCCCAGTCCTCGCGCCTCTTCAACTTTTCCTCCACCCTCCTGAAAAATGCCCTTCTCGAAGCCAGCCTGGTCCTCGCCGGCAAGGTTGCCGTAAGCAGGCCGAGCAGCAGATCAGGTGACACCGACCCCACGTCGACTTTGTCGAGTACCACATCGACTTGGGCGAAATCCCCCGACCTCAGGAGCGCATCTACTTGGTCGTAAATCAGATCAAGAGCCGCATCCGTTTGGCCCCTCTCGTCCAGCTTATTGGCCCGATCGACAAACGTTACTGTGCCTCTTTGTGGAGCCGCCCGGACCTCATACTTGATTGTGGGGCGTGAGCCGACGACGAACCGGTAGATTTTCTCTCCTGAAAGATCTGCAAACACATATTTTGCGAGGGCACTACGCAGCAATGGGTGGCCGTAGCCAAGCAAGGCCATAGCCTCCTCGGCCACCTTCGTCCCGAGATCTTCATCTCCCCGCGACATAAACCCGCCCTCGCGAGAAAGGTACCAGACGCAGTACTCCGCCTTCCCGGCTTGCTGAACACGCCCCGCATTCGTTTGAACGCTCTTCCGTAACGGGCGGCTGAACATCTCCCGGTAAAGCCCCTTGGCGTCAGCCGTTCGAGGAGAAAACTCCAGCATTTCAGTATTGCTCATCTTAGTCCTTTCCAGGCACGAGCGTTTTGACTCCAGCCTTGTCCTCCAACTGCGCCTTCGCTGTCTGAGCCTTTCGCAAAGCTCGCTCGCACTGCTTTATCAACTCCTTCACATCCCGCTCGTCCACCGAAAGACTCAGCACATGCTCGCCTTCCACGTCATCATACCGCACCATAAGCTTGTGCGAAATCACAGAAGCCTCGATCCGCGTCGCATCATGGTCGAAAATGGGGCGTACGTCGGTTATGATCCGAGCGCGCTGCAGCAGGTGCGAGTGTTCGTACGATAGATCCAGGGCTTTGGCCGAAAGCCGCACGATCGGCAACTCGAATAACTGGCGAAAACTGCCAGAGGCGGATTTCCAGTTCTCAAATTCCTCATTACTCCAGCCTGACTCCTCAGGTCGCAAACCTGAACTCAACCCCGAGAACACCTCATCTGCTGACAAATCTAGCTGCCGAAGCATCCCGTGAAGTGAGAGGACCTGCCGCAGGAGCATATCAGCCTTCGCTTCATCGCCCACAAGCGCCTTTGCGATGACCTCCTGGAGCTGTTTTGGATGGACTGGCGCCACGGGAAGTTTTGCGGCCTCTGCAACAACCTTGCGCAGCCCTTCTTGGCCGATCTCGCCTATAGCCTGAAGATCTGCCAAGTGCTGTTTCTGCAGCCTTATTTGCGGTGTCATGTTTGTCGATTCACTCAGTCCAAACCTGCATTAGCACGTTAACACTGAAGCAAGCCCCCTGCCACTTGGCAGGCCCTACTGCCGCCTACGAGAGCCAGAATCCGCGCTCACTGTCAACAGCCATCTGAACACTTGGAATTTTGCCTTCCGCCTACTGACGAGTGCATTCACGTTCTTCGATCGGTAGCCCATGCGCTGCAGGAGGCTGCGAACGACCTTCTCCGGGGTTGTATCCTTGCCCCGAATCCGGCTCATGTTCCAGCTCCGCCACTCTTTGCTCAGCCGGTCTCGCATGGCTCTAACTCACCACCTCAACATTTGCCGCCGAGCCGGCCCAGCGCCACCGCCGCCGCATTCTTTTTCGCTTTTGCCATGCCCGGTATATCCCACATTCGTGCCTTCCCATAAAGCCGGAAACCTCGACCTAATCGCCTCGAAAACCTCCGGCAGGACAGGCGTGGCGGCATTGTGGTTGAGATAGATCATCGTCGGGACCTTAGCCGGGGATGGCGCGGCGGGGCAAGCCGTAGCCGGCATAGCCAATGGCCAATGGCAAATAGCCAATTGGCAGGGCAAGTTCTGAATGGCGCTTAGTTAAGGCGTATATATCTGAGCCAAAGCGACTTACGCATCAGCGATGGGTTTTGGGGTTCCGGCGCGCCCCACCGCGTGCCGCAGCAGGGCAAGGGGCTTGTAGGACGCGCCCGCGTGCGCTAACTAATCTGCGTGAGCCTGCAACGTCAACCGCGCCCGAAACAGAGAAGCTTCGTCACTGGCCTTCTCGCGGGGGCGCTCGTCGCGGTAGCATTGACCGCTTCCGGCGAACCACAATCAGCCCTTGCTTCCGGTGCCTCGACTCCCGCGCGGATTGTCGGTCCCTCGGCCGACCAAAAGCTGCGCCAGGCCTGCGAGCAGGGGAACCGAGCACTGGTTGAGGCGGCTGTTGCCGACAAGGCAGATGTGAACTGTGCCAACCCCGTAAACGGGCTGCCTCTGCTTCTGGAACTGCTCCGGTCTGCGACTGCGCCGCTAGACCCCGCTCGACGCGAGTGCGTTGCCGGCTTGCTTGCGCACGGGGCTAAAGTTGACATCACCGACAGCGACCAGCGGACCGCGGTTATTTACGCCGCGCGGTTGGGCGACCTGGACACACTTCGCCTGCTGGTGGAAGCCGAGGCTTTTGTCCGGACCCGCGACCGGTTCCACAAGACGGCCCTCTTCTACGCGGTCGAAGCCAATCGGCGCGACATCGTCCTCTACCTCGCGCAAAACGGCGCCCTGATTTCCCTGTCCGTTAAAGAAAGAAGGCAAATGGGCCAGCGTTAGGGGTTGATTCCTGGGCGTTCAGGCATAGATTCTCCGCCATGAGTGAACCCATTATTTACCAGAAGAGCCCAATAGTCCAAAAGGCGGAGCCGGGCACCTACTGGTGGTGCGCCTGCGGGCGTTCAAAAAGCCAGCCGTTCTGCGACGGCTCGCACAAAGGCACAGGCTTGGGGCCAAAGGAGGTGCAGATCACGGAGTCGAAAACAGTGGCCTGGTGCGGCTGCAAGCATTCACAAAACGCGCCCTTTTGCGACGGAAGTCACGCCACCGTGTGAAAAGTGAAGCGTGAAGGCGTGAAACGTGATCCGTGAAAGGTGAGGACGTGGAGAGGAATCTCCCCGCGCTGGCGTTTCACGCCTCATGCCTTTCTCTTAAACACCTCGCTCGGATCGGCCAGGTTCAGCGCGGAAAGATCCAAACTGACGCCGGGACTTCGTTCGTGGGCGATTTGGAGCTGAAGGGCTATGCGCTTCACGATCGGCCCGGCAAAGTATTTCACCGCGCCGACGCCGACCTGGGCTTTGAAGATGACGGTCAGGAGGCAGTTGTCGTCCACGCACATGACCAACAGGCTGAATTTCTCGCCTTGATGATAGATGCTGTTGAAGTTGGGTTCCTGAACCAGGCCGGCGATGGTCTGGTTGGCCATGTAGGCGCCGGAAGCCAGCGCCGCAATGGTGGTCAGATCAAACTGCCGTCTCTCGCCTTGGCTGGCAATGAGGAAGCCGGCCTTGTCAATAATCAACGCCGTGGTGGCGTCGCTTTTCTCGACCAACTCGCGCAGCTCGCCCTCGAGCCGCACGACGTCTTCCTCGATGAGTTGCGGCAGGCTGGCCATGTCATGCGTACTGCGGAGTTCCCTGGCTGATGAATTTGTTGAGCAACATGCGAGTGATCATGTTGAGTGTTTCAAAGACACCTTCGCACTTGTGGGCCGTCGCAGTGAAAGAGGGGACCTGGACGTCGCGGTTGTTCAACAGGAATTCGAGGTATTCCACCGGGGCAACGTTTGGCAAATCACGCTTGTTGTACTGAACCACGTACGGGATGTCGGCCAGGTTGAGCTTGAGCGTTTTAAGGTTCTCTTCCAGGTTCACGAAGCTCTCCACGTTCTCGGGCATTTTCTCGTACTGCGAGTCGGCGACGAAGACAATGCCGTCCACGCCGCGCAACACAAGCTGGCGGGTGGTGTTGTAGATTACCTGGCCGGGGACGGTGTAGAGCTGGAACTTGGTCTTGAAGCCCTTGATGGACATGGCCTCAATCGGAAGAAAGTCGAAGAACAGGGTGCGGTCCGAGCTGGTCGCCAGCGAAACCAGTTTTCCTTTGTTGCCCTGGGCGGTCTGCACGTGATCGTGCACCTGCACCAGGTTCGTGGTCTTGCCGCCCATGGCGGGGCCGTAATAGACGATTTTAACCTGCAGCTCTTTAGTTGCTTGATTGATGATGGCCATATGTTACTTGGGTTTGTGATCCAGCTCTGCTGCCAGCGCAGCCAGGTTGGCGGTGGGCAAAGGCTCGCCGGCGCGTCCGAAGGCCGCGAAGAAGATCGCGTTCACGCGGAAGATCTTCCACGGCACATTGCCTACAGTGAAGTTAAGGTTGTTGAGTTCCCCCATGCGGAGTTCTTTAGTGCATTGGTTGACCTTGCCGAAAATCTGGGGCAGGAACGCGGCCAGCGTGTCGCCATTCAAGTCGGATGACAGGCGGCTGGCGACCATCAGCCCGTCCGGCAGGGCGATCAGCGCGCCGACCACGCCCTCGAGTGCTGCGGCTCGTGAAACAACCTCATTCGGCGTGGCATACTTGGCCACGAATTTGGTTCCCGGCGAGGGGCTGCGCTTAAGTTCGTCTCCCTGAAGCCTGGCCCGGTCGGAGGTGTCGTCCCAGATGTAGTAGTTCGTGTCCGGCGGCTTGGGTGTCGCGTTGTTGGCAGGCGACGCCACTCTGGCACTGCCGCCTTCAGGCTGGGGAAAGCCGAAGAACAGGTTGGGAATGTCTTCGTCAATGGACACTTTCTTCTTCGCCTTGTTCGCCTCGTGCTGTCGGGCCAGGAAAAGCGGCGCGACAATCTTGAGAGGCAGCTCCAGCACGGCAGTGTCGTGGGCCGAGACCGCGGGGAGGGGGGAAGGTTTAATCCAGGACCGCAGCGCCTTCCAGGTGAACGCGACGCGACCCTGTTTGAGTGCGCGCTCCACGACCTCGGTCGGCAACGCTACCTTCGCATCCACGAGGCTCAATTGGACGATTTCCTTGCGCACGGCTTCCGGCCAGCCTTCGGCGAGCGAGGTGAGGCTGACGACGAGTGGTTCTGTGTTGCCTGCGGTCTTGGAAGCGGGAGCAGCCGGGGCCGGCGTTGCAGGCGAATGGCTGCCGCCGAGGTCGCGCACCGCGCGGGATGCGGAAGGCATCGCGGGCTTGCTCAACGGCGCTGCCGTGGGTGGAGTCGGCGGGGGCGAGAAGGTGATTGAGCTGCGGGCGGGTGGCACAACCGGGGGGGACGCCGCCGGCTTGGTGTGGCGCGGGGCTGGCGGCGGTGCGGCTTCGGGCACTGTCGGCCCAACGGAAAAGACCAAACCCTGGCCGTTGCGATCGAACGGGCTGCGAACGTCTGCGGGCACTTCGACCAGTTTTTGCTCGCGTCGGCGCATAATCAACGCGGGGTTTAGCCGGGTGAGAACTTCCGCCAGTGGGATGGAGACCAGGACCTGGTCACGATCAGCCCCGCCGGTGAAGAGTTCGGGAGCGGCCTGGCGTAATTCACCGAAGGGGATTTTCACGGCGCCGCTCGCGAGCTGAGCCAGGATCTTCTCGAGGGGCACGCAGATCGTCCGGGCACCCGCGTCCGGTTGCCTGAGGCGAGGTTGCAGCTCAAGCGGCAATCCCGCGATAATCGGTTGCAAAGGCATCTCCACGAGCCTGCCGTTGGCGTGGACAGCGGTTTTCTGAGGTAGGGTCGAGGGGCGCTCCCCGGAATGCGCCGGGGAGGCTGAGGCACCTTTGCCCGCGGCAGTCTGTCCCGTTCCGACGGGTGCGTCCGTCAGCTTGCCCAGAAGCTTCTGGAGCATGCCGGCCATTTTCTTCTTTGCGGTGTGGGCGATCAAACTCATGTGTCGTCTATCATTTCTAACCGGCGCAAATCCAGCCCCCTGAGTCAGGCAGAATTCGGCGGTCTAACCGCTGGGCTACCCCGGGCGCCCCACGCGGCATGTCGCCCTCACTGCTCGTTAGCACACGCTTCATCTGCTCTGTGTCGTTTGGACTGCTTCTATGGGCTCGTCGCGCAGGAATTATGCCACCGGGGCGCATGTACTACTCTCAGCCTGACATTCCTGTCCCCGCTGTGTAGCGGTCGGGGTCCGCCCTTTAGGGTGCCTGCCGCACTCAACACCCTAAAGGTCGGACACTAAACGAAACTGGAGCCCCAAAAGAAGAATTGCTGCGGTTTGGCCCCGGGCCATTCCGTTGTCTCATCGCTGGACTTATTGTCCCATTGCTGCCTTGGCGCCAAGTGGTAAGGGCATGCCCGGGGGAGCCCTCCGACGTGGAATCAGGCGAAACTTTGCCAATTCCGCCGGTAAGGAATGCCCCTTGCTGCTGATAGACTTGAATCAGGCTCCATTTGAGACTTAAATCTACAACGGTGTTGAGTTAAGGTATCTGACGGTAACATACATGGACATGCGCCACAGGATTCTGCTGGTGGACGACGAGCCGGATTTGCTGGAGATGTACCAGCAAATCCTGACGCAATTGCCCAGCCAGCCGGAGATTCACACGGCGGTTTCCGGCACGCGCGCCCTGGCCATGCTGGAGGCCGAGCCGTATCGGCTGCTGATTTGCGACCTGAAGATGCCGAAGGTGGACGGCCTCCAGGTTTTATCCATTGTTCGTCGCAAGTATCCGGAACTGCGTACGGTTGTATTGACCGGGGTAGGGGACGAGCAGTTCCGGTCGCGGGTCTATGCCTTGGGGGTGGATTTGTTCTGGAACAAGCCCGGCACGGAGCAGGAAATCAAAATGTTCCTGGAATGCCTCGAATCCTTGTTGGGCCGTGAAGCCGAGGCTGGCTTTCGCGGGGTGCAAAGCAAGAGCCTCATGGATATCATCCAATTGGAGTGCATCTCCCAGAGCTCCTCGGTGCTCCGCATTACCAACGGCCCCCTCACGGGCAGAATCTGGATACAGGACGGAGAGCTCGTTGATGCGGAAGCCGCCGACCTGCGCAGCGAGGCGGCCTTCCACAAAATCCTGTCCTGGAAGGCAGGCAACTTCGAGATGCTGCCCGTGGAGCCCAACCGGCCCCGCACCATCTTCAAGTCCTATAATGCGCTGCTTCTGGAATCCGCCCAGGCGCTCGACGAATCGCGCGGCGAAGCCCAAGCCGCCGGCGCACCCCAGTTGCCACGAGCGCCGTTAGCGGAATTGTCGCAGGTCGAAGGGGTCGAGTTCGTGCTGGCCATGACCCCGGGTGAAAACCGCCCACAGGTCGCGCGCGGGCTGGAAAACCCGGAGCGCATGGCCAAATGGGCGCGCCAGAGCCTTGAACGGTTTCGTGAGCTGGGCGAACGGTTGCATGCGGGCCCGCTGGAACAAATCCAGGGCCTCGGCCCGCAGCGCCATGTTACCCTGGCTTGCCAGGGCAACACCGAATTCTGCGTGGGCTGGACACATACGATGAAGCCGGAGCGGATTCGAGAGATGACCAAGAGGGTGCTATCGTTATGGGCTTCCTGAGCCGCTTTACCAAACCTGCCCCTACGTTGTTGCGCCTCCCTTCCGGCAGCTTCACTGTGGATCGCGAAGGCTCTGTGCTCGTGGGCACGCTGCCTTCGAGCTTCCCCGCCGCCCTGGTGGCTGACATCGCCCGGCAGGTGCTGGCGGTCTTCCGCGAAGGGGCTGCGGCGCAGTTGCCCCTCTCCGAGATCGTCATCAACTATCCGAGCCTGAAGATCGCCGCCCGCGAACTGCGGGGCGGAGCATTGATCTTTCTGTCTCCCCAAGCCCCGTCCTCATCGGCGAACCAAACCTAGCCTCACCAACCTATGGCCGTAAGAAAACTGGATCAACTCGTAGATCAGGTGGAAAACTACGTCGAGTGCTGGAAACAGCTCAACCAGTTCGTCACCCTCGCCCGGGGCAAGAAATTCAGCCCGGAGGATGAAAACCAGTTCCTCGAAACCAAGAGCGTCCTGATCCAGGAATTGGAAATGATCCTGGCCGCCGTGGAAGTGACATCCCCAACGCGGGAGGAAATCCATGCCGTGGTAGGCGAGGCGCCTTCATTGCGCTACCTTAGCGAGCTCAATGAGGGGACGCTGCGCAACCTGGAAAACCAGTGGCACAAGATCTACATCGCATGGCACTCCATCCTGGGCCAGCTCAAGGTCCGCCAACGGGGTGAGGGCACCAAGTCCGGCCTCGGCTCCATGTTCGCCAAGAAGAAGAAGTGACACGCCGCGGGGGTTGCTGCTCAAGGCAGGGACACCTCGGGCGCTCGTAAGCCTCCTGTGGGGAATGCAAGAAGCGGGAATTTGCTGCTTGTCCTGTGGGCGGTTTTTTCGTTTCTACCCCAATGCCCGATTGGCTTGTTGTCATCCTGCTGGGAATTGTTGAGGGAATCACCGAGTTCCTCCCTGTCTCTTCCACCGGCCACTTGCTTATTACTGAAGAGTGGCTGCACCTGCACCAAAGCGATCTCTTCAACGTCGTGATCCAAGCGGGCGCCGTGCTCGCCGTGATTCCGTTGTTTCACCAGCGCTTTCACCAGTTCCTCTTCCGCTGGCGGGAGAAGGGGACCCAGGACTACGCAGCGAAACTGGCGCTGGCCTTCGTCCTGACGGGCGCCATCGGCTTTATCCTGGACAAGAAAGGGCTCAAACTCCCCGAGCACCTCGCGCCGGTGGCCTGGGCCCTGCTGATTGGCGGCATAGGCTTCGTGGTCGTCGAAGCCTGGCTGCGCGGCAAGACGCTCAACAACCAGGTGACCTGGACCATGGCCGTCGCCGTGGGGCTCGGTCAAATCGTCGCTGCGGTGTTCCCCGGGGCATCGCGTTCCGGCACCACGATTCTCCTGTGTCTCCTGCTGGGCCTGGCGCGTCCGGCGGCCACGGAATTCTGTTTCATTGTCGGCATCCCCACAATGCTGGCGGCGAGCGGGCTGAAGATCTTCAAGGCGCTGCACCATCCCCCGCCCGGCACGGCGCCGGAGCACTGGGGCGCGGTGCTGCTCGGATTTATCGTGTCAGGGATCGTCTCCTTTATCGCCGTCAAATGGCTGCTGGGCTACGTGCAGACGCACACCTTCACCCTCTTCGGGTGGTATCGGATTGCCCTGGCCGTCCTGATCGGGATCTTGCTGGTGGCGGGAATCAGCTAAACCCCATCCTGGTCAGGGCTGCGGCACTGCGGGGATAAATATCTTCTTCCCGGGTATCAGCAGGTCCGGCTTCAGCCCTGGGTTCGCGTCCAGGATTTGCTGCCGGGTGACTTTGATCTTCTGCTCCCGGCAGGCTGCTACAATCCCCGAGAGCGTCTCGCCCGGTTTGACGACATGTTCGACGCCCTCTTGCGGCTTCGCAGGCTTCTCCGGCCGCTCCGGAGGCGGATTGTCCTTGGGCTGAGCCACGCTGGTCCTTTTCATCGGGGGCAAGGGCTTCTCCAGCGCCTGGCGGATCTTCTCCAACTGCTTCTGCACCAACTCCGAGTCGGAAACTCGCTTGCGGTCAACGTCCTCGATGCCTTTCGCCACGCGCTTCAAGTCCTCCGGGCTGGCCCAGTTGCCCGTCGGCTTGGACGCCAGTTCGCGCACGGACACCAACTCCCGGCGCAGTTCATCAACCTGCTTCCTCAGCGCCTCCTGCCCCGCGATTAGGTCATCAATCCGGCCGCTCAACTTGTCCAACCGCTCTTGCGTCGCCGCGTCCTGGGCACGCACGACCGGAGTCGAGCAGAGCGCCAGCGTTACCCACACAAAGAAGAATCGTCTCATGAGCCGACAATATTAGCGGGGCCAGCCAAGTTCAAGGGGCAATACTTGCTTTGCCGCCCGTTATTCCTAGATTGCCAATGTGACGGTCCTGGAAGCCATCCAACGCAGCACGGAGTTCCTTGCCAGAAAGGGCGTGGACTCTCCGCGGCTGCAAACGGAACTCTTGCTCGCCTGCTTGCTCCGGCTCCCGCGAATGCAGTTGTACCTGAACTTTGAGCGCTCGCTGACGCCGCCGGAGGTTGAGACCCTCCGCCAATTCGTCAAGCGGCGCGGCCAGCGCGAGCCACTCCAACATATCCTGGGAACGACTTCCTTCTGCGGCCTGGAAATCGCCGTCAATCGCCACGTCCTCATTCCCCGCCCCGAGACGGAATTGCTCGCCGAGCGCGGCTGGACCTTCCTC
>Ga0181532_10002851_pt1 | contig 15953 bp, 13 predicted proteins | sample PEATcosm2014_Bin_33_FD_119768 | JGI IMG/M metagenome (GOLD analysis project Ga0181532, IMG submission 119768) | Peatland microbial communities from MTU Mesocosm Facility, Houghton, MI, USA - PEATcosm2014_Bin11_30_metaG | ecosystem: Environmental > Terrestrial > Soil > Wetlands > Peat | place...
AATGACTTTCAAGGTTCAAGAGGTGCAAAACCGCAATCCAAATTGCAATCCGTTAGCAGAACTACCATTGTTTTTCGTGTACTTTTGTGCCATCCGTGGCCTTGCATGTTGTTGAAGTTACGTTTTCGCGCGGATTCGATTCCTTCCGCGCTCACCACTTAACCCTCACGGTTAGTGGCGTTTAGCAGTAACTCAACGGACCCTGAAGCAAACCAAGATTAAGGAGCAGCAAAATTGAGCCGGTTTCTTTCGAGAAAATCCAGCTTCTCCTGGAGGTGCGGATCGCCCATGGTGGGGCCGATCCAGGCTCCCGTTTGCTGGTCGCAGAATGCTATGTCTCTGTGGGTCAGATAGCAGTCCCTCCATCGCGATTTGCTGGAGTAAAAGCCCATCATCTCAATTTGATCGCTGGTATGAATCGGGCCGCCTGCGTACAGTGCAAACGCGGCGAAGGCGATGAGAACAGCCTGCCTGAAAATGCGCTGCGTTACTCTACAGAGATAGAAATAAACGCCCAGCAGACCCGGAATCAGGTACGGCATGTATCGCGACTCCTCGGCAGCGGGCAAGCCCAGGCAAATCCGTCCTCGTGCGGTTGCAGCGCAAAAAATCAGGCTGTAAGCGATCAGGACCACGATCACGAGCGGCTGGGTGCTTTTCGTGCGCCGGAAGATCCAAGCCTGGATGCAAATAACCGATACCAATATCAGCAACAGAAGGCTTCCCCAAAACACCGGTCCCAGCCCGACGCCAAACAGTCCCATAAAATTTGCATACATCAAAGTCACAAACTCAAGGTACTCCGCGCGATGGGTTACCAGATGGCCGTAGCAAGGAACCGCCGGCTCCCACCTGTAATGGACAAAGAAGAGCGCGACCGAAGCCACAGCCGCCACCATGGTGCAGACGTGCCAGATGCGCGCCGATCGCGTCCGGGAAGAAATCCGGAAGCTCCAGAGAAGTGCAAAGGGTGTAATCAGTCCGATAAAGAAGCCGAAGCCGGTAAAGACGAGCAGAAAATTTAAAACCGCGACCAGCGGATAGCGCAGGACCTCTCGATCAAGCGTCCATGCCAGGCAGTACAGCATGACTAGAAGCAAAGGCACAGATCCATGCGCCAGATTTGCCGCTCCGAATATGACTTCGCACTGGGTCACGGTCAAGCACAGGAGAGGTATGGTCACGTCATAGTAGTCGAGGCCTCGGCAAAGGCGCACCTTGAGCAGCAGGGCAAGCAGCATGGTCGCGACCACGATTCCCGCAATAAGAAAGGATTCGGTCCTGCTATTCCAGCTGAAATAGGGCTCCAACAGCTTGGCGAGAACGCCTCCCGCTCCCTGGCGATGCGGGCCGTGCTGCCAGGTAAATATCTGCCACCAGGTGTGTTTTTCAAAGACGGTTGCATTATTGAACTGCCATTGATCGGAAAAGAAAATATTCACGGCGTATCTGTCAACCAGAAGGAAAAGCCGCTCAATCAGGTAGAGAGAGGTGAGGCCGACCGCGAGCGGTGGAAGGTATGAACGTTGAAAAGTGGTTTTCATTCGACCGTCGGCGCTGCTTCTAAGCCTAGTGATTGCAAGCGCTAATCGTCCAACGAATAAGCCGGGCGCTGACCTCCAAGGTAACCGGGCACGCGGTAACCTGTTCACTGTCTCTGCTCACTGTCCATGGATGTCGGTGTCGGCCTTCTGTCGACACGGAGGCAAACGAGAAATGTTCAATTCCGGACATCCGCTTCTTGAATGTGAACATTCTTACGCGCTCCTGAACCAAGTTCAGGTTCACATTAAAGAGTTGTACGAGATACTTCTTGGCGACAACGTTGCCTATGCTGAAGGAAGAGCGCGCTCGAAGAGGAACTTATAATGTTGCGAAAGAATCCCGGCTTCCCTAACAACATGGTTCTCAACTCTCACGATACCGTGGGATACCTGCACAGATCTTAGTCAGGTAGCACTTTGCCCCGTGTCTCCTCGGCGAAGGGAATCACGAGCAGGCCGATCCCAAAGGCAATCGCGGTGAATGCAACCGGCTTGCCCAGGGTCCCCATTCGGCTGACCAGCGCGCCCACCCCGAAGTTGACTCCTGCGGCGATGAAACGTCCGAACGAAGTGGTGAACGCAAATGCGGTCGCGCGCACCGTGGTCCCGTACTGTTCCGGCAGCCAAAGACTGAAGATGGCGAAATTACCGCCAAAGAAGCCCAGGAAGAACAGCACCGTGATAAACGGATGAAGTCCGTGTGGCAGGTAGAACGCCCAGCCAAAGCTGAGCAGGATGCAGGCCGCCATCCCGAAGAAGTAAAGAGCGAGGGTTCGTTTGCGGCCAAAGCGTTCGGCCAAAAGGGGAACCGCCAGGCATCCCAGGATCGTCCCCAGCGACAACAACCCCATGCCGAGGGAAGACACGCGCACGGCCTCGGGCTGTGACATGCCGGCGTGTTTCGCCAGGCTGATGATTGCCGTTGGAGCATAAACGGCAGCCGCCCACAGGCCGCAGATGGCTGAAGCCAGAAGCACGGTGTTGACCAGCGTGCGCCGCGTGTAAGGGGGACTGAAGATTTTGCGCAGAGGAGAAAGTCCGCCGGCGGCTTTCACCTTGCCTTTTTGTTGCCAGCGCTCAGGCTCCTTCACGCGGAACAGAACCATGAAGGCCACGATGACGGGCGTCAGGCCGCACCAGAACATAGCGCGCCAGCCATAGTGTGGCGCGACCGTGTAGTTGAGAGCCGAAGCCAAAAAGAAGCCCGCATAATAACCCGTCTGCAGATATCCGGCGCCCATCTTGCGTCGATCTTCCGGCCAGGCTTCAGCAACGTAGGTGCCCGCCAGCGCCCATTCGCCGCCGATTCCAATACCCGCCAGCAACCGGAACAATCCCAATTGCCACACCGTCTGCGACAAAGCGGCAGCTCCGGTGAAGATCGCATAAACGAAGATGGTGGCGGCGAGCACCCGGCTGCGGCCAAACTTGTCGGCGATCGGCCCCCAAATCAATGACAATCCCCATCCCACGAGAAAGAGTGCGAACAGTGTCGATCCGGCAAACCCCACATTGGCGGGAGTAGCTTTGATTCCCGACTTCGGAAGCAGTTCTGTGAGTGCAGGGCTGAGGACGAGTGCATAGATCACCGAATCCATGCCGTCCAGCGTCCAGCCGCCCCATGCGCCCCAGAATCCAGTGATTTGCTGGCGTGAGAGTTTGGTGTGAATTGCGGGTACCGGGCGGATCACTGCTTCATTGGCCATGGTGTCCTCATGTGAAACCGCAAGCACTAACGCCACAATGCGCAGAGTTTTCTGCGTGGGCAGGAGCATACCACGGCTTGTCAAGGGCGCAAGGCAGGCGCTCTACGCGACGGAATCGCCGCGGCTCTCGGTTCGAAACAGAGCCGCCACGGCGGGCTTCATTACCTTTCCCATCGCATTGCGCGGAAGCGCATCCAGCACGAGCAGCCGCGAAGGCAGTTTGTGGGCTGCCAGTAACTCCCTGGCCCAGGTGCGAAGCGACGGCAGATCCAATGTATCGCCCTCGTTCACCACCACAGCCGCAGCGACACGCTGACCCCACTCCGGATCGGATACGCCGACAACCGCACACTCGGCAATCGCAGGGTGCTCCCGCAGCGCTTCTTCGATTTCCAGCGCGGATACCTTGTGTCCGCCCGTCTTGAGGATGTCAATATTCGTCCGCCCAAGAATGCGATAGATACCGTTTTCGACCACCGCAGTATCGCCCGTGCGAAACCAGCCATCGCGGAAGGCATCGCGGGTGGCGTCGGGCTTGCCCCAGTATTCCCCGAAAACGCTGGGACCACGGACTTCAATTTCGCCCGGTGTTCCCGGCGCAACCGGCTCGCCGTCTTCTCCGACAACCTGAACTTCGACGCTAGGCAGGGGTGTCCCGACGCTGCCCGGCACGCGCTCGCCCCGTAAAGGGTTCGACAGAGCCATGCCAATTTCCGTCATACCGTAGCGCTCGAGTAGCGTGTGGCCGCTGATTTCTTTCCAGCGTTCAAGCGTGCTCACCGGCAGCGCTGCCGAGCCGGACACCATCAAGCGTAGCCTCGAGCACGCCTGGCTTAGTCTTGCGCGGAACTCCGGCGAAGCCGCGTCCCAGGCGGCGATGAGCTTCGCGTAAACCGTCGGCACTGCCATGAACAGAGTTACATTACTCCCGGCGATGCGGTCCCACACCACATTCGCGTCAAACCGCGGCAGTATCTCGCAAGTCGCGCCCGACCACAGAGCGCAGCAAACAACATTGATGATTCCGTGCACGTGGTGCAGCGGCAAACAAAGCAAAATACGATCGCCCGCCGACCACTCCCATGCCTCCACCAGGCTCGTGATTTGCGCCGTAATGTTGGCGTGGGTTGTGACCACTCCCTTTGGCCGGTTCGTCGTGCCGCTGGTATAGAGAATCATGGCGCGCCGCTCGCTGGCGATTTCCGGGGCTAAGTTCCGGGCCAAGTTAGGGACGATGTCCGGCGTGACGTCCGGCAATTCTGATGCCTGGCGAGCGGCAAGCTCGTCATACGACAACGCGCGGATGCCACGAGCTGCGGCAATTGGCGACAGCAGGGGAGCCGCCAGAGCGTCGAACACTACTGTCGATGCCCCGGTGTCGTCGATAAAGTATTCCAGCTCGGGCCTTGTAGAGTTGAGCGGCAATGGGACGGCAACGCCGCCTGCCTGCCAGATGCCCCACTGCACAGCAACCCAAGGAAATCCCGGCGTCACCACAAACGCCACGCGCTTTTCTTGAAGGTCTCCGTGGCCAGTTAGGAGCCCCGCCGCCACGCGCGCCGATGCATCCAGCAAATCGCTGTAGGTGTAGAGCAACGCCCCTTGCGAATCGACGACGGCTGTTCGTCCCTCATCCTGCTGGGCTCGAGCAATCAGTGGAAGACGACCGGTGCGGCGGATCACAGGCAGACTTTACGTCGTCTCTGCCGCATTGTCCACTTACCCGGACAGCTCTGCACGAGCGAGAGGCCCTTAAGCGGACACTTTCAAACTACAATTGGTGCTTTCTTTGCCGGTTGACCCGGCCTAGGACCGTCTGTACTGTGGCCGCAAGGCGATCGGAACTCTTGTCGAGTTCCAGAGTCGACTTTTCGAAGTACGCGGCTGCGCCTTCGCTGAGCAGTTTCTCCTCGTTCCTCTGCGACAGGCTGGTCAGCACGATGACCGGAATGTCCACGGTGGCAGGGTTCGCTTTCAGGGCTCTGAGGACATCCGTACCGCTGAGCTTGGGAAGCATCATGTCGAGCAGGATGATGTCGGGCAGTTGGTCATTGGCCACCTGCAAGGCTTCCTCGCCGTCGGCAGCGGTGCTGACCGCAAAGCCAGCTCTGGACAAAGCGCGCTCCGTGGCGATGCGGAGAAACTTGCTGTCCTCGACCACCAGCACTTTGGATTGCGAAATGGTCACAGTGAACCGCGGGCGGCCGGTGAGTTCATTCGGAATGCCCTTTTGACTCCAAGAACGGCACCCAGTCTACACCCATCTCGCCCGTTCGCAACATTTTCGAAGACGGGGCATCGGGCATGTTTGCGTAAAACTCCTTCAGCATCGGCAATGCCTTCGCCGTGCACTGCGGCGAAGGCGGGTCATGAGGCAACTTGCGGAGCCAGTAGGGAGTATCATGCGGATAACTAATGGAATTAATTAAAACGGAGTCATACAATGCCCGAGTCCATTGACTGGCCGCCGCCGCATCCGCCGCGTCGCCGGCGCCGGTTCTTGCTCATCTTCGTCGCTCTCGCTGCCATCTTTTTTGGCAGTCGTACGGCGTTGGCCTATTACGTGGACGTGCTTTGGTTCGGGTCGCTGGGCTACGGGGAAGTGTTCTGGAAAACACTGAGCCTGCAGTGGGGAGTCTTCGCCGCGTTTGCAGCGGCCACATTGCTCATTCTGTACGGATCGTTCCTCGCGCTGAAGCGCGCGCATCTTCCCGATTTGCCCAGCGGCCACACGATTTTCATCGGCGGACAGCCGTTGAAGCTGCCGGTTGAACCGGTCCTGCGTCTCATCGCGCTCGGCATTTCGCTCGTCATTGCCGCTGCTACCGGCGCCGGCATGATGGCGGAGTGGCCGACGCTCGCGCTCTTTTGGTACGCCCCCCGCGCCACTGCTGGTGTCGTCGACCCGATTTTCGGCAAGCCGCTGAATTTCTTTCTGTTCGCCCTGCCCGCGTGGCAACTCATCGCCGGCTGGTTGCTTTCGCTAGCCGTGATTACATGCATACTCGCCGCTTTCTTCATCCTCATCACCGGCGGAAGCCGTGCGCTCGCCGGGCGTCTCAGCCGCTCCGTATTGCCCTGGCGCGGGCTTTCCGTCACGTTTGCGTTTCTGTTGCTGATCCTCGCCATGCGCGTGTATATCAGCCGGTTCGAGCAATTGCTCGATGATCATACGATCTTCGGCGGTGTGACCTACACGGATGCGCACATTACGCTCACCGGGATGCTCGTCGTCTGCGCGGCGCTCGTTCTCGGCGCGGTAATTGCTGCCATCAACGCCTTGCGGGTGCCACGCGGGCGCTGGCTGGTTGCGGCAATCCTTCCGGCTGCGGTTTGTTATGTCCTCCTTCAAGGAGTCGCTTGGTACGTCAGCAGTTTTATCGTCAAACCCAACGAACTGGTTCGCGAGAAGCCCTACATTGTCTACAACACCGACTTGACGCGGCAGGCCTACGGATTGAACCGGGTCTCGCAGCGCGAGTTTCCCGCTGAGACGACCGTCGACGCGGCCGACCCGGAGAACAATCAGGCTACGCTCCAGAACATCCGGCTGTGGGATTGGCGCGCGCTCCAGGACACGCTGCGCCAGATTCAGGAAATCCGCACTTACTACGACTTCCCCGACATCGACATCGATCGCTATGAAATCGACGGCACGACTCGCGAGGTCATGCTCGCCGCGCGTGAACTGAACGTCGATAAGCTCCCGGAGAGCAGCCGCAACTGGATTAACGACAAGCTGATCTACACCCACGGCTACGGCATCACCATGAACCCAGTCAATGGGTTCACGCCGGAAGGGCTGCCCACGTTGATTTTGAGCAACATGCCGGTCCAGAGTACGGTGCGTAGTTTAACTGTGACGCGCCCGGAGATTTACTTCGGCGAGATGACTAATACCGACGTCTACGTGAAGACACGGCAGAAGGAGTTCAACTACCCGCAAGGTGCCAGCAACAGCCTCACGTCGTACGAAGGCAACGGTGGCGTCGTGCTCGGCGGCTTTCTGCGCCGCATCATCATCGCGCTCGACCGCGACGATCTCGCAAAATTGCCGTTCAGCGATGACGTGACTCCGGAGAGCCGGCTGCTGATGCGCCGCAACCTGCGCGATCGCGTATCGGCATTGGCGCCGTTCCTTACCTACGATCCCGATCCCTACATCGTTCTCGGCGACGACGGCCGGCTGTCGTGGATCATGGATGCGTTCACGCTTTCAGACAGCTATCCGTACTCGACCCATTACCGTCTCGGCAACGACCTCATTAACTACATGCGGAACAGCGTCAAGGTGGTCATCGACGCCTACGATGGCACGACCACCTTTTACGTATTCGACACGGACGATCCGATCATCGCAGCCTACCGCCGCATCTTTCCTAGTCTGTTCAAAGATGCGGCCATGATGCCGCCCGGCCTGCGCAAACACGTGCGCTATCCCGAGCTGCTGCTCAAATTGCAGGCGGAAGTCTACGGCCTGTATCACATGACGGATCCCGAAGCGTTCTACAACCGTGAGGATCTATGGACGGTCGCGACAGAAGTCGGCATGGGTGAGGGTGGCGAGCAAACCACGCAGGCGATGCAGCCGAATTTTGTGCTGATGAAGCTCCCAGACGAAACGGGCGTGGAGTTTGTGGAGATTCTCCCGTTCACGCCGGCCAATCGGAATAATCTGATTGGCTGGATTGCCGGCCGCAGCGACGGCGCAAAATATGGTACCTCGGTTGTCTACAACTTTCCCAAAACCAAACTAGTCGACGGCCCGCTACAAATCGAGGCGCGAATCGATCAGAACGCGCAGCTCTCCGGACAATTGACGCTATGGAATCAGCAAGGCTCGCACGTCCGGCGCGGCGCCCTGCTGGTGATTCCGACCGGCCGCGCGCTGTTATACGCGGAGCCGATTTACTTGCAGGCCGAGCGGAGTCCGATGCCGGAGTTGCGTCTGGTCGTGCTCGCGCTGCAAGATCGGCTGGCCTACGGACCGACGTTCGAGTCGGCCATGGCGGCCCTTTTTGGCGGAGGGGTCTCGTCTCTGAGCGCACCAACGACGAGTGCCCCGACGCCGAACGCCGCAGCGGTTCCCGCCGAGGCGGTGCGAGGCGCGCCGGCATCGGCCGCGTCGCCCCAACCCGCAGCGGATCTCAACGCGCTCATCGCGGAAGCCGCCAAAGACCTTGCCGACTACCAGCGCCTGACCGCGGAAGGCAAGCTCGGAGAGGCGGGACAGAAGCTTGAAGAGTTGAAGCGCGCCCTCGACAAGCTTAACGCGCGTCAAAGATAATGGCCGCGCCCAAACTCCATTTAGCATTAGGGGCGTGACGACGCAGAAACGAATTGGCTTGGCGCGAGCGCTTTCAAAAATGGGTTATTGCTCGCGATCGCAGGCGAGTGTCTTGATTCGGGCAGGACGTGTCACGCTGAATGGGCGGATCGTCCGAAATCCGGAAAGCCCGATGCGAGTGCCCGACGGTCGCATAGGCGACCGGATTGAGGTCGACGGTTCCCCGTTCGCCAAGACGCCGGCCATCTACCTCGTCATGAATAAACCGCGCGGCGTGGTGACCACTGCGTCCGATGAGAAGGGACGCAAGACGGTTTACGATCTGCTGGAGCCGGGATTGCCGTGGGTCGGTCCCGTTGGCCGGTTGGATAAGGCGAGCGAAGGGCTGCTGCTATTGACCAATGATTCGGAGTGGGCGGCCAAGATCACCGATCCAAGCAGTCATCTCGATAAGAGATATCACGTGCAGGTAGACTGCGTGGCGGATGCCGGCCTACTAGCGAGAATCACTCGCGGATACGCGGTTGCGTGCTCGGTGGACGGCCAACACAGCGAACACATGCGCCAAGGGGGCGCGGCTTCTGCGGCACGGCGATAGGAATAGCTGGCTGGAGATTATTCTCGACGAAGGCAAGAACCGGCAAATTCGACGTCTGTTCGAAGCGCTCGATGTCCAAGTGTTGCGTCTAGTAAGAGTGTCGATCGAACCGCTCGAACTAGGCGATCTGAAGAAAGGCTCGGCGCGGCGGTTAACGGCGGAGGAAAAGAAGGCCATTGATCAAGTACTGCGAGCTGTCCCTACGTAGGCATCTCCTTAGAAGCGAGGCCCGCTCCTCTTTCCAGGTAGTCTTGCGCCTGGCGCAACACCTTGCGCTCGTTGCTGTACGCAAGTTGTTTGGTCGCGTCGTTGAGGGGCACCCAGCGAGCTTGCTTCACTTCGATCCGCATGTCGGACGCGAGGTTGTCGATTTCTCCGGAGACATAGCGCATCAGGTAGAAGCTCACAATTTTAAAAACGCGTTTGCCATCGCCCCAGCTACGGACGTAGACATACTTGTTATCGGAAAGTTTGGTGACCGGCTCGGCCACGAGGCCGGTTTCTTCCAGCACTTCTCGTACGGCTGCGTCTTGCGGTTTCTCACCGGGATCAACCAGGCCTTTGGGGAGGGTTAACACGGCGCGGGTGCGCTTACGCGGCGTCTTCGCCGGTTTGGGACTTTTCTTCTGCGGCTCATTTTTCTGTGGCTCAATCAGGGCGACATGCCAGACTCGAGAAATCTGCCGAAGCACGACGCCGCCCGCTGAAATTTCCCGTGGCATAGCGCTTATCTTATCGGACAAGGCATCAGGAATTTCCGAGCTTTCCAGTCTCTTGCTGGATGCGCTGCCAAGCGCGCTCCACATGGCGAGCCTGAGTGTTGGTTTGGCCGACGCAGAACCGAAGTGTCAGCTTGCCATCGAGCTTGGTATGAGTAAGGTAAAGATCGCCGCTGCCATTCAGCCGGTCCATCAGAAGTTGATTGGCCCGATCCCCCGCGCGCAACCGAAAGCAGACGAGATTGAGCTGGGCAGGTGCCGCGAGCTCAAAGCGCAAATCGTCGTGCACCCAGGCGGCAAATTGCTGGGCCAATCGTACGTGCTCGCGAATGTGGTGCTGCAGGCCTTCAATCCCGTAGTAGCGGATCACAAACCAAAGCTTGAGTGAGCGAAAACGGCGTCCCAGCTGGATGTGCCAGTCGCGATAATCAATGACCACGCCGGATTCCGTTGCCTGGTTGCGCAGGTACTCCGGCAGCACGGAGAGCGTTTGGATCAAGTGCTTCCGGTCGGCAACATAAAAGACGTTGCAATCGAAGTTGGTGAACATCCATTTGTGTGGGTTGAAGCACTAGCTGTCGGCGAATTCCACGCCATCGTGAATGAAGCGGAACTCCGGGCAGAGCGCGGCCGTGCCGCTCATGGCGGAATCCACGTGCAGCCAGAGATTATGTTCGCGGCAAACGCCCGCAATTTCGCGGATGGGATCGATCGCGTTCGAAGACGTCGTGCCCACCGTTGCGCAGACGAAGCAGGGAATCAGGCCGCCCTTTATGTCTCGCTCGACGTGGTGGGCCAGCGCGTCAGGGCGCATGGCAAAGTTCTTGTCCACTTCGATCTGGCGCAGGTTGTCCGAACCCATGCCTGCTATCTTGATCGCCTTTTCGATCGACGAATGCGTTTGGGTGGAGCAGTAGGCCGTCAGCCGTCCGTCGCAGCCTTTGCGATTGCTGGCGAACTGGGTTGCACGCTCGCGCGCGGCCAGCAGGGCGGCAAGCGACGCGCTGGACGCGGTGTCCTGAATCACACCACCTCCGCTACTAGTGGAAAGAAATTTTGCCGGCAGTCCCAGCATGGGGACCAGCCAATCAAGCACATGCGTTTCAAGTTCCGTGCACGCCGGACTAGTGGACCAGAGCATGCCTTGCACGCCCAGCCCGGAAGAAAGCAGATCGCCAAGAATGCCCGGCCCCGAGGCGTTCGCCGGAAAGTAGGCATAGAAGTTGGGCGACTGCCAGTGCGTGATGCCCGGAAGAATAATGCGCTCGATGTCGCCCAGAATCTGGTCGAAGCTTTCGCCACGCTCGGGCGCGCTTGGTGGCAGCCGCGAACGAATTTCTCCCGGCTGCGCGCGCGACAGAACCGGGAAGCTTTCGATGCGGGAATGGTAGTCGGTGATCCAGTCCACGACCGCGTGGCCATGGCGGCGGAACTCCTCGGGAGACATGTGGAACGACTTGGGTTCAGACATAGGAATCGGCAATTTGCAATTCGTAATTTGTAATCGGTAATCTCAAACCCAATGCCCTTGAATTACAAATCGCAAATTACAAATGCCCGTAAAACACGCGTGTGTAGTATTCGAATTCAACCACGTTATCCTGAGCATGGGCGCGAAAAATCCGCTGCAATTCCTGCATCATTGGCGCGTGGCTGGGATGATCCTCAAGCGGCGCATACGAGGAAGACAAGAGTCGTCCCGCCGTGCCTTCGTAGTCGAAGCGCTGGCGCAGGTCAAACACCCTCTCCCGGTGCGGAGCGGGCGCGAAAAATTCATGGATAATAGCGGTCGTGCGTTCGTGGCGCACTTCCTTATAGTCGATGCCGTAGGCCAGCAGGAGTTGCTCGTAGTCACGGAGGAAAGGCGTGCTTGCGGTGCGGCGCTCGTTCCATATCAGCACGCACCATCCTTCCGGCTTCAAGATGCGGGCGAATTCAGCGCGGGCGCGAGGCAGGTCGAACCAGTGCGCTGCCTGAGCCGCGGTGATGAAATCTGCGGCGGCGGAGCGCAGTGTCGTCTCCTCCGCCGTTCCTGCAATGGAAACGAGACGGGAATAGGATTCGAGCTCATGGGCGCCCATTTCGCGCATCTCCGTGTTGGGTTCGACGGCAAACACGGAATTCCCGTTTTCGAGGAGAAGGCGGGTAAACAGGCCCGTGCCGGAAGCGATGTCAGCGACGATGTGATTCGATCGCAGCCCGCATTCGGTGCGAAGAAGGTCCAGAACTTCCGGTGGATATCCTGGGCGATAGCGGACGTAGTTCTCCACCCGATCGGAAAACCGAGCCGTTGGCGACTTGCTCATGCCTGTTTAGTGTAACCCGTCCCAACGGCAGCACGCTCCGCACGGTACAATCTTTCTCTTGTGTCTGGCTCTTGCGACTGGATCTTGTGTCGGCGTTTTTCAGCTTCCCAGGAGCGTCATTACAAGGAGCTTCATGAAACTTCTCTCGGGTGCATTTCTGTTCTTCCTGCTGATTGGTTCTAACCTGCAGGCGTTTGACCAGGCCGCCAACAATCAACCCGCCAAGGATCAAGCTGGCCAAGAGAAAGACCGACCGGGCAGCTATGCCATAAGCGGGTTCCGCGATGTTGCCGGCGAGCGCGACGTAGAAAAGAAATTCATGGCTGTGCCCGATCCCAAGCTGGCCGAAGAGCACCTGCGCATTCTGACGCAAGCGCCGCACATTGCCGGATCTCCGGAGGACAAAGCGACCGCCGAATACGTGGCGAAGAAGTTTCGCGAGGCAGGACTCGACACCGAAATTGTCGAATACAGAGTGTGGCTCAACTATCCGGCGGAGATCCGGGTGGACATGACTGAACCGGCCGGAGTGGAGATGCATGGCCCCCGCCGCGAGCACGTTGACGGCGATCCCTATCAAGACGATCCGCGCGTTGTGACCCCTTACAGCGGAATGTCGCCCTCGGGCGATGCCGAGGCGGAAGTTGTCTATGCGAACTACGGCTCACCCGCCGACTTTGACAGGCTGAAGCAGATGAACGTCGATGTGCGCGGCAAAATCGTTATCGTCCGTTACGGTGAGAATTTCCGTGGCGTGAAAGAGTTCGTGGCGCAGGAACGCGGCGCGGCCGGAGTCATCGTTTATTCCGACCCGAAAGACGACGGCTATTACCGCGGCGACGCCTATCCGAAAGGGCCGTGGCGTCCGGCGAGCGGCGTGCAGCGGGGATCGGTAGGATTTATGTTCCAGTTTCCCGGAGACCCGACCACACCGGGAGTGGCGTCGACTCCTACGCTGCCGGATTCGAAGCGCATCTCTCCCGCCGAGTCCGAGCAGTTGCCGAAAATTCCAGTAACGCCGCTTTCCTACGCCGATGCTTCGCCGATTCTCGAGCATCTGGGCGGCCCGCTCTCGCCGCGCGAATGGCAGGGAGCATTGCCGTTTACGTACCACGTTGGTCCGGGCCCCGCGAAAGTCAAAATGCACCTGAAACAGGACTATCAATTCCGCACCATTTGGGACGTCATCGGCAAAATTCGAGGAGCGTCGTCACCCGATGAGTGGGTAGTGGCTGGCAATCATCGCGATGCCTGGGTGTATGGAGCGGTCGATCCCAACAGCGGCACGGCCGCGATGCTGGAGACAGTGCACGGTCTCGGTGAGCTGCTGAAGTCCGGCTGGAAGCCCAAGCGCACGATCGTGATCGGAAGCTGGGATGCCGAAGAAGAAGGACTGATCGGCTCCACCGAGTGGGGCGAAGATCACGCGCAGGAACTGGCGAACGCTGCCGCTTATTTCAATATGGACGTGGCCGTATCCGGCAAGAAGTTCGGAGCCTCCGGGGTGCCCAGTTTGAAAGAGTTTATCCGCGAGATCGCGAAGGCCGTGCCTTCGCCGCAAGGCGGGACCGTGTACGACGCGTGGAAGAAGGCAAGCGAGCCGAACCCGGAGAGCAATCATCCGCAGGAAACCAGCACCTACCGCCCGCCGCCCGCCGCAATGCAAAACGATGTCCCTGTGGGCGATCTCGGCAGTGGTTCCGACTACAGCGTGTTTCTCCAGCATCTGGGGGTGCCTTCCACCGACATGAGTTCGAGCGGCGATTACGGCGTGTATCACTCGGTGTTCGATAACTTCGCCTGGTTCAAAAAATTCGGCGATCCCGACTTCCGTTACGAGCAGCAGATGGCCCGCATTTACGGTTTGGAAGTATTGCGCATGTCCAGCGCTGACGTGCTTCCCTACGACTACGAGAACTACGGAAAAGAAATTCTGGTCTACCTCGAAGCGGCGAAATACAAAAGTAAAGATCGCTTTGGAGACAAGGGACCTGATTTTTCAGCAGCCGTGGAAGGCGCGCGTCACCTCCAGGAAGCGGGCGCAAAAATACTGCAGAAGCAACGCAAAATTCCGGCAGCGCCAGAGCGCATGAACGCGAAACTCCGCGAAACAGAGCGGGCGCTGCTAATCCCCGAGGGATTGCCCAACCGTCCGTGGTATCACCATGCCATTTACGCTCCAGGACAGTACACCGGATACGCGGCCGTGGTCATTCCTGGCGTGAACGAGGCCATTGATCGGGGTGACCGGCAGCGGACCGAACAACAAATCACAGCGCTAGCAGCGGCCTTGAACCGGGGCGTTATGGTGCTCGAGCAATACCGCTAGAACAATCGGGTCATCAAGAACCCGCTGGGAGACTGGGGCTTCGATCACCCGATTTAGAGACGACGATGAACGCGCAAATGGCCGTCGAACACTTGCTGCATGACCTGCCCTCAGCGGCGACGGCGACCTTTCTCGCGCTTTTTCCCATCGTCAACCCGCTGGGCGGCGTTCCGCTGTTCTTCAGTCTTACCGCCGACTACTCGCCAGAAGAACGCCGTCGCACCGCCCTGAAGACCGCGGTTGATGTGATCGCGATCCTCGTCGTATTCATGCTGTTTGGCCGATTCGTCCTCAGCTTTTTCGGAATTTCGCTGCCGGTCTTGAAAATTGCCGGCGGACTGATCGTGGCCAATACGGCGTGGGGCATGGTGACCGGTTCCAGCCGAATGACGACGGCAGAAAGCAGCGAAGCCCTGACCAAAGAGGACATTTCCCTCACGCCCATGGCCATGCCAATGCTCTCCGGCCCAGGCTCGATCGGTGTCGTCATGGGACTGGCCGCGCACGCCGACCACTTTCTTTCCTACCTGGGTATGGTGATCGGAATCGTCGCGCTCGGCCTGACTGTATATCTGTTGCTGTGGCTCGGAGGTCCATTCGTCAAGCGCCTCGGACCCGGCGCCATGGGCGCGATCAACCGCATCTTCGGATTCCTCATCCTGGCGATTGCAGTACAGTTAGTGTGGAACGGAGCGGCGGATTTTCGAGGTTAAGCAAGCGTCGTCAGACCTCGTTGCGTCCCCTAGTGCGACGCATCTGCGCTTCGCGCCGCTGCCAGCGCTTCTTTTTCCATATACCGGCCGACCAGGGCGGCGCAGGACTCGATGAACTTCTGCTCTGGCGCAGTGAAGGTGTCCGCAAAATAACTCTCGATACACAGCTCCGCCACCACCCGTTTCTTTGCAAAAATCGGCACCACCATGTTGGATTTCACCATATCCGACCCCAGATAGCGCGGATCGGCCCCAACATTGTTGACAACCACAGTTTTCCCGGAGGTGGCCGCGGCTCCGCACAATCCTTTTTCGAGCGGGATGCGCAGCGTGGGCGCAAAGCTGCCGACGTACGGTCCCAGCACCAGAGCATCGAAAGTGGGGGCTTCCATCCAATAAAAGCCAACCCAGTTGTAGCGTGTCGTTTCTTCGTGCAGATGCTGGGAGATGTGCTGCATAAGAGACTTCACTCCATCGGCGGAGCGGCTGTATGCCTCAAATTCCTTCAGCAGTTCTTCATACCGTGACATCGGCAGCGGGATCTCCTTTGTGGTTTCGTCGACAATTTGCATTTTATGCTCGCTTGGCTGGTCCGCTCCGGCTAGTTACTGTTTAGTATCGGGGTTGGTACCCCCCCCCCCCCCCCCCCCCCCCCCCCCCCCACCACCACAAACATTTTATTAAACTTCTAACAATATAAATAACAAAGAAAAACTATTAAAAACAAACATATAAAATACTTTTTTGTTTA
>Ga0181532_10002852_pt1 | contig 15938 bp, 19 predicted proteins | sample PEATcosm2014_Bin_33_FD_119768 | JGI IMG/M metagenome (GOLD analysis project Ga0181532, IMG submission 119768) | Peatland microbial communities from MTU Mesocosm Facility, Houghton, MI, USA - PEATcosm2014_Bin11_30_metaG | ecosystem: Environmental > Terrestrial > Soil > Wetlands > Peat | place...
CTCCATTGCGCCAGATGCCAGGTGGTGAAAGGCACCTTCAAGTCGTAAGCCAGTTTGTTGACGAACAAACGGTCGCCCTGGACGATGGTCGGGTTCATCGAGCCGGTGGGAACATCGTTCCAATCGGCAATGGCCGAGCGCACCGCCGTCAAGATGATAATGGTGATGAGCAGCGACTTGTTTTCGCGCCAAATCTTCCTCAACCGTTCCCGGCCTTTGCATTCCTTCATGGTGGGTTGGACAGAGTTCCTCCGGTTTCGTTCGAGAGGTCGTCAAACCGGACCGTTGTCAAAATCCTTCGTTTCGGGGCTGTTTTACGGCCTTTACGCGACAAAACTGTTAATCGTCATTTATTTATCGTTTTTCGATAAAAAAAGCTTGACGAACACGATTTATGGGTTTATTCTTTGCGCCATGAATGTGAATGAAATCTCTCCGAACGCCAATCCTCGTTTGAGTCGGATCAAAAAACTGAGCCGATCCTTGAAGGTTGTGTTCCTGTTTTATTTTGTGGTCTTGGGACTTGTGTTGATAGTGAGTCACGGGCAAATCGCCGTCAAAATGCCCATCCAGGTGGGCGGTCAAAATTTCAGTTCACTGCGGGAGATTCCGGCAGTGTTGAAAACTTATGAAGCCATTTGCTTCTGTCTTTACCTCCTGGCGGTCATCGCGTTTTATCGTCTGCTCAATCTTTACGAAAAAGGAATCATTTTTTCGGCGGAGAACGTCTCGCAAATCCGGCGGCTGGGACAGTTGGCGGTGTTTTATGGCGTGCTCTCAGCCTGCCTCCCCGTTTTTGAAACTCCCTATGTTAAATTTCCCCTGACCCTGCCGTTGAACATCCTCTGTTCTCCAGGGTTCATGGTGGGATGTCTGACCATCATCATCGCCTGGGTCATGGACGAAGGCCGCAAAATCCAGGAGGAACAAGAACTAACTGTTTAACATCAAATTATGAAAAATTATCAAAACAAGGCAAACATCGTCAGGGTCAGCAAAATCATCAGGTACATTTTGTTCGCCGGATTGGTTGTCTGGATCATCGGAATTCCCGTGGTTTTGATTCCAATTGTTGCCATGTGGAGCCGGGCTGTGCCGGCATCGCGCTATTTGCAATGTGGCACGCCCTTGACCATGGCAATGTGCCTCATCGTAAATCTAAAGCTCTTCCGATTTTTTGACCGGCTCAAGAACGGACATTTATTCGACGCGCAAACCGTTGGAAACCTGGATAACGCCGGCCGCTGGTGGGTTGCGCTTTGGTTTTTTGAGACTTTGTTTTTCGGAATCAGCCACACATTCATTCAATTCACCAATGCGAATCCGCTGGATTTTGGCAGCGGTTTGTTTGCGGGTTTGACGCTCATTTTCGTGGCGTGGCTGTTGAAGGAGGCGCAGGAACTTCAGCAGGAACAGGAATTGACCGTTTAAGTTTATGCCCATCATCGTCAATCTGGATGTGGTCCTCGCCCAGCGGAAAATGCGGCTGAACGAATTGGCGCAAGCCGTGGACATCACCCCGCAAAATCTGTCCATCCTCAAAACCGGCAAGGCCAGGGCCATCCGTTTCTCCACCCTCGAAGCCATTTGCCAAACCCTCGACTGTCAGCCCGGCGAAATCTTGGAATTCCGCCCCGAAACCGCGATTAAGAAACTGTAACTTCACACATGAATCATTGAGCCGCGCGCAAGCGGGCGATGACGCTCTCCACCGATTCCGCCTTGAGTTTGCCGGAGCGCAAGGCTTTGACCGCCTTTTTTGCTTCCGCAGCCGTGTCGCGCCGCCAGGCTTCAATCCGGCGCTGCCGCAGAAGGTTTTCCAGCATTTCCTGCTCGTCGGCAGGCAAGGCTTCGGCAGAGGTTAAAACGCGATCCAATGTCAGGGCGGCCATAAATTTAATTCTTCTCGATCTTTGCTCTGTCATTCTACTCCCAAGCCCCCGGAGCGTCAATCACGCATCGTTGTCCCTGCGCAAAGAAGCTGAATACGTCTTCCCTTGTTCGCGTGGTTGGCGTATTTGGTGGTCAAAAAAATTCCTTGGGCCATGATCTGGGCAATGCGTTTGCGGGATTGCTTTCTTTTTCCAAATGCGGCAGGCTCGGCAGCGGTCAGCAGGAATGGATATGGCGGACACTTCTGTCTTTGGCCTCGCGCCCGATAATCTTCGTTTCGAGCCGGAAATGACGTTACCATGTTATCATCTCAGACGCTTCCCGGCCTGAAAACCGAACAAGTGGAAACCGCAGAGCAAAACCACTCGTTTTGGGAGTGGGGATGGGAAAGAGTATAATGGGCGCGGTTATATGTTGCAAGAGCAACATACCGCGCCGAGGGGACTCCAAAGCCGTCCCCTTGGAACCCCGCTTTATGGGCGGTTACACCGCCGCGCAAGGGCTGCCGCCCTTCCGAACCCCGCCCAACCGTGCGTCGCTTGGATACCGCCAAAGCTGGCCGCTCTGGACTGGCCTCGGTTAAAGAATGCCGCCCCTCGCGGTGGCTGCTTGTCCCGCCGTAGCTTCTTAACCAAGACGGAAGAGCGAGTAAAAGCCCCGTCTGACTTTCCCTCATCGCGATAGCGGACAGCTAAAGCTGACACCTTAAACGCCGTCTTCTTACGACATCATTGATATTCACCGCGGATATGCTCTTCCAGAATTCCGCATCAGGAACTCTGCTTCGACCGATTGCGAACTTGCTCATTGTGGTAGTCAATGAACGACTGACGTAGCTCATGGTTGTTCAGAAGCAATTTTGCGGGGTCAAGGGAGATGGCGAAATAGTCAAATAACGCATGATGATTCGGACAAAGGCACAGAATATTGTCCCTTGAATCTGGGCCTCCGTGGACGCCGCCTAGCGGCTTAACGTGATGAGCCTCAGCATAGGGGGTGCCGTGGATTTCAAGTCTTTGTTTGCATACTTGGCACATATAATCATAATCCCGCTTGATCTCACGCGCCATTTTTGTGTCACGAATGATGCGATTGATTATGCTCCTTATCTTTGCAGGCACTTCGTCCGGTATGTCGTTGGCCAGTCCAATTGAATCGCCAACACACCTGACGTTTCGCAATTCCTTTTCAAATTCTGTATATCGACTTGGTGGTTCCAAATCATACTTTACATGACTTGGCCTCTTTGTTTTTGGCCAGATGCGGCAGACTGTTTCCCAAGGGACAGGATCGAAGACTCGAATCGAATCTATATCCAGATGCAAAGCCCCGTTGTAATAAGTCCCATTATCTTCTATTGGTTTTTGGAATCTCTCAACGTCGCACAAAATAGCACTGGCAATGATCTCGCCCCTGAATTGGAATAGCACCACGGTTCCCGGCGGACTCCGCAAACCCCGCTTTTGGTAATGAAACCTTCCTGCACGGGCAGACGAAAGCAAAGTCCCAAGAAAGAACTTCTCTTGTAGCGTCTTTGGGTCGGGGCACGCTCTAACTTCAGGGTCTCCGTCACCCATCGGGAAAACTTTGACCGCAGGCGGTATGGATGCTGATCGGTATTCTCGCAGTTTCCTGCGTGCTGATTGGCTTTCTTCTAGACGCAGTTTAATATGGGATTGCTGTCGAATCGAGGCCGCTAGGTGTCGCTTGCCTCTAACCTCACCAATGTGAACGCCATCAGCTACCGGTAGATTAATCAAATATCGAACACTCAGTTTCCACCGACAGCTTCCCTGAACCTGCGGGTCGTAATCGTCGTCGCGCTCTGGATTGCCAGTGGCCTTTACCAAGGCAAAAATGCGCTTGTGAACTCCTGGCGCGTAGAGATAGAGATGATCACCGTTAGAGATTCCGGGCTTGGATTCTTTCCGAAAACCAACGGACGGGTCCGTGTAGCTATCAGTTATCGGCCGTTGAGCCGACCCGATCGATTTCAGCCAAGTTTGCATAATTTTTCTCTGCTTTGCGCGAAGCAAGACAGCCAACGACCAAGAACTGAGCTACCGCCAACTCGTGACGTGAATCCCGATGCAATCGGGAAGGGCCTACGTCTCATTCAGCACCGAAGATGTCGCCTCCAGCACCAAAATCAAGACTTTACCGCGATTATTTTTCTAAAGAGGCCCCTGCATGAAACCGAGAAACACCTACGCTTATCGTCGAGAGCAGGTTTTTCCCTGCGTCCTGAGAGCGGCGGCTTTTGCTCCGTCTGGGCTCTCCCTCCTTGCCGCTCGCTTGCTCCGCAAAACCGCCGCACTCATTACGCCCCTGAAACCAGCCTGGTCGTGAAGTCGCGGGCTCCCAGCTTGCGCACGCAAGGAATGGCCCCGCTCGTTAAATCTTTGTGCAGGTCGCGCAGATGCTCTTCCAAGTCGGACAGCGACTCGCCCTGCGTCAGGTAATCGGGATATTCCTCCAGATGACCAAGCCACGCGTCACCGTCCTGCCAATACACATAACGGATGCTCTGCATGAGTAACATATTACACCTGACCGCCCATGGCGTAAAGCCCGCATTCAATTCGCGACCGGGCAAAGCAAACAGCCGTGAACGTAATGGTCCGGATTGTCTGCCAGGCCGGTGGGCGGATCATTGACTATGCCGTCAAAATCCTTGAGGGTTTCCCATGGAGTGAGCGGCTGATCCCCCACAGGTTCAATGCGAACCACTGGGCCCGACGGCTATTGGACATTTGCCCGAAGCACAATCTTTCCCTGTTCAACTGTGGCAGTAATGCTTACTCCAGGAAAGAGAGAATCTTGCAGGCAGGGACGGCAAGGTCAAACGCAACTCCGGTTTCGCTGTCCTCCACAACAGCCCGCCTGTGCGCCGTTTCCAGAAAAAATAATTAAAAAAGTCATTTGACTATTGAATAATAATGGCTATATGTAGTCTAAGAGAAGTATGAAGCAGTATAAACAATGGATAATGGAAAATGGTCAATGAATAATGAAGAACCCGTAATGGAGAAACTTATGAGAAAGACGCCGCTGAATTTGGGATGTGGCCAATTCGAGCCAGACGCAATTTGCCGGCGTACCCGGAAAAACCGGGCCAACCCTCTTCGTGATTTTCCTGCCCTTCGTGCTGAATTTGCCTGCTCGCCCTGTCAAACTGTGGTAAATGTAGTTAAATCCAGGCCGGTTGGCCATAATGCCGGTCAAAACGTCCGCAAGTTACTTAACATAAACAACTTACAAACTAACTGGCGCTCCGTCCAGTCAAACCCAGTCAAAGTGAATCAAACCAGTTGCCAAGTCCGGCAGCCGCAAAGCCCTGTGGCCGATTGGGCAGAAGCAGGCTCGCCGCGCCGAAGCCGTCTTGTCCACCATCCTGTCCGTAGTTCAACGAAGGCGGATGCGGCGAAGGCGGGTCAAATTGTCACTCCATGCCAGTCCACACCGTCCATCTTGGGGGCCAAAAAATCCAACTTGATCCAACTTAATCGCACCAAATCCAACCAAATCGCACCATTCTGAAACATTTTTTTTGAGACGACAATTGGGGGGGGGGCGTGCGTCCGGCGCGCGCTCCCCAATTTGAACCTAAACTTTGAACTTGGCGAAGTGCTTCGCCCACCATGACAATCCAGCTAATGGCAAAGTCTCGTTGGACAGCGGCCCTGAAGCCCACCGCCTGTGGGTTGTGGCTGGCTGCCTGTCTGGCAGCGCTCCCGGCCTTGGGCGTCGGACGCTATTGCGTCGTCGATGGCTGGGGCACCGGCGAAGGTTTGTTGCCGCAAAGCTCCATCATCTCCATGGTGCAGACCCGCGACGGCTATCTCTGGTTGGGAACCCTCAACGGGCTGGCCCGTTTTGATGGCGTTCATTTCACCGTCTTCGACGAGAGCACCACTCCGCAATTGAGCAGCATCCAAACCGTCAAACTTTTCGAGGACAGCCAAAGCAATCTTTGGATCGGCACCGAAAGCGCGGGGGCGATGCTCGTGGCCAATGGCCAGGTTATCAAACTGGACTTCGGTCAGGGACGGCGCAAAGGCCATTTGGTCTCGATATGCGAGGACTCGCTCGGCGCAGTCTGGCTTCTCACCCAGGACCATGAGTTGGCCCGCTATATGAGCGGCAACTTCGATGTTTGGAAAATCTCCGGCGACTCCATGACAGATGGCCGCGCCGTCATTGCGGAGAAATCCGGCCTGGTCTGTGTGGGCACTGATCATGAAATGATCGCCATTGACCCCGCCGCGGTGCGCAGCAAAGCGCCCTTGCCGGAAAATTCGCGCGCGCCAGTGGGACAATTGGATTTTCTGCTGGCCAGCCGGACGGGAGGATATTGGCGGATCGCCGATGGCCTGATTGAGAAATGTGTGGGCACGACTGTTGAACGAGATTTCGGACCGTACCCATGGATCAGAAAGGGGGACCCGGTCAAGGCGGCTTGCGAAGATCGTGACGGGAATTTGATCGTCGGCCTGCTGAACCAGGGGGTTTTTTGGTTCGATGCCCAGGGCCATGCCACCCATATCTCCACCAACGACGGCCTGGCCAACAATTCCGTCCTCTCACTGGTGGTGGATTCGGATGGCAGTTTGTGGGTGGGGTTGGATGGCGGCGGCCCGACCGAGCGCCCCTTGAACCGCGTCACCCGCTCGATTTTCAATCTCCTGGATTCTTCCGCGGGCCTGGTCGTCCAATCGATCTGCGCGGATAACAAGGGAGGATTGTGGTTCAGCCCGAAAGACAATGATTTTTGTTATTGGAAAGATGGGGTTGCCACCAGCGTCGGATCAACCTTCGGCACCCTGAGCAAATTTAACCCAAAAGCCGTTCTGGTGGATGCCAGTCAAAGAGTTTGGGCGGCCACGGTGGGCGTTAATTTGTTTCGTTTGGAAGGCAATGAGTTTGGCCCGGTCCCGGGCGTCGGAGTCCTGAATCCCGAGATCTCGGCCCTTTATCAGGGGCATGATGGCCGCTTGTGGGTCGGAACGCAGGGCGGCCTGGGCTGTTGGAACGGACAAGAGTGGGCCAACTTCACCACCAACAGCGGTCTGTCCGCCAACATTATCCGCGCCATTGCCGATGATCCCAACGGCGATGTCTGGGTCGGGACTGAACACGGGGGACTGAACCTTCTGCGCGGCGGAAAAATAACTTTCTTCCAAAAATCCAACGGATTTCCCGGCGACAACATTTCGTGCCTCCACCTCGATGACCGGGGCGTCCTCTGGATCGGGACCATCGGCAACGGCCTGGTTCGGCTGGCCGGCGGGCAGTGGAAGCATTACACGACGCGGAACGGCCTGGCAGGAAATAGTATTGACTATATGGTCGAGGATGGCGAAGGGTTCCTCTGGATCGGCTCCAATGCCGGTTTGATGCGCGTCAGCAAAAAGGAGCTGGACGAATATGACCCTGACAGCCTTGATTTTCTTTCCTGCCGCGGCTACGACCAGAAGGACGGTTTGCCCGCCACCGAATGCACCTATGGTTCCCAGCCCGCCGCCTGCCGGACCGGCGACGGCGTTCTTTGGTTCCCCACCATTGCCGGAATGGTTTCGGTCAACCCATCCGGGATAAAGCCCAACACCAATCCGCCGCCGGTGCTGATTGAAGCGGTGCTGGTTGACCAACGGCGGCAGAACACCAACGGACTGCGCACGCCGCCCCCGGAATCCGTCACCGTGCCCGCCGGCCGGGAAAACCTGGAGATTCAATTCACCAGTCTCAATCTGGCCGCCGCCGGCCGGGCGCTCTTTCGCTACCAGCTTGAAGGATACCAAACAAAGATGACCCTGGCGGGCAGGGATCGTTTCGCCCGTTACCCCAATTTGCCGCATGGCCGCTATCGCTTCCATGTCCAGGCCCGCAATGAAGACGGCATTTGGAACCAATCCGGCGCCAGTCTCGAGGTTGTCGTGCTGCCGCCATTTTGGGAGGAATGGTGGTTCCGCGCCGCCGTTGCCTGCGGCCTTTTGGGGATCATCATTGCCACCGTCCATTTCATTTCCACTCAGAAATTGCATCGTCAACTGGCCGGATTGCGCCAGCAACAGGCCTTGGAACGGGAACGGGCCCGCATCGCCCGCGACATTCACGACCAGGTCGGCGCCGGGCTTACTCAACTTTCCCTCCTGGGCGAAATGATCCAGGCCGACAAGGACAGTCCCGGGGCAGCCGAAACCCATGCCCGCCAGATTTCCCAGACCGCCCGTGAGACTGCGCTCGAGCTGGATGAGATCGTTTGGACAGTCAACCCTTCCAATGACACCCTGGACGGATTGATCAATTACATCTGCAAGAACGCCCAGGAATATCTGGCGGTGGCGGGCTTGCGTTACCGCCTGGACGTGCCGGCGCAATTGCCGCCCGCGGCCATTTCCCCGGAAGCCCGTCACAACGTCTTCCTCGCCGCAAAAGAAGCCGTGACCAACGTGGTCCGCCACGCCCGCGCCTCGGAAGCCTGGCTGCGCTTGCGCGTGGCCCCGCTAAGTTTTACCCTGGAAATCGAAGACAACGGCCGCGGCCCGGACGGCGTCCAGGAGAAGGCGTCCGAGTCCAGAAATGGCTTGCGCAACATGCGCAAAAGAATGGAGGATATTGGCGGCGAATTTTTCATCGGCCCGGGACAGCAAGGCGGCACGCTCGTCCGCCTGACCGTTCCGTTGCGAAACCGCTAAACATTGTGCCTATTACCATTTCCCTTGTGGAAGACAACCACCAGTTGCGGGGCACACTGGCCCGCCTCCTGGACGGCGCCGAAGGCTTCCGTTGCCTCAGCCAGTACGCCAGCGCCGAAGACGCCCTGGCCGGCCTTCCCAAAGACAAGCCCGACGTCGTATTGATGGACATCAATCTCCCCGGCATGAATGGCGTCGAGTGCGTCCGGCGCTTAAAGCAAATCGCCCCGGAAATCGCCGCCGTCATGCTGACCGCCTACGAGGATACCGAGAATATCTTCAACGCCCTGGCCGCTGGCGCAACCGGTTACCTGCTCAAACGCGCCCCCCGCGCCGAGCTGTTGGATGCCATTCGTGAAGTGCGCCGGGGCGGTTCGCCCATGACGACCCACATCGCGCGCAAGGTCGTCCAGTCCTTTCAAAAACAGAGCCGCGCCGCGCCGACCGGCGAGGCCCTCTCCGCCCGCGAGCAGGAGGTCCTGGACCACCTCAGCCAGGGATTTCTTTACAAGGAAATCGCCGACAAAATGGGCATCAGCTATGAAACGGTGCATACCTATATTCGGCGCATTTACGAAAAGCTCCAGGTCCGCACCCGCACCGAGGCAGTGGCCAAGTTCCTGCGGCGGTGAAGATCACGGCCTCCTTACCACAACCACCGCATGAGCAGCGGCGCCAATATCAGGCTGGGCAAATACTCCGCCACCCGGACTTTTTTCACTTCCAGGACGATCAGCGCCACGCAGAAGATCAGCAGCCCGTCGGTTGCATTGATTGAATCGATCAAGGGCCAGGGCTGGTTATGGAGCATCGGCTCCAGCGCTTGCACGCAGCGGATGAGGCAGCCTTGAAACGCCAGCACCGGAATGGCCGAAACCAAAGCGCCCCAGCCAAACGTTGCGCAAAAGGCCATGGTCGCCAAACCATCCGTTCCCGCCTTGACCAGAAACAGCGGAGAAAAATGAAAATCATTCAATCCCTCCTGGACCGACGCCAGAATCGCCAGCGGCCCGGCGCAAAACAATGCCGTGGCCACGAGAAATCCATCGCTGAATCGTTTCTCCTTTCCCTCCGCGGCCAGCGAACGGGTGGCGTAATGCCCGATGGAGTTGGAGAACTCCTGCAAGCGCAACATCCTCCCGGCGAGTTTCCCGAGCGCCATCGCCAGCATGACGATGCACAGTTCCTTCAATATCTGCGCCACACTCCCGTTCAAACTCCTCCACGTCAATTGCAACCCGAACCACACCGTGCAAACCCCCAGCCCGATTTTGGCGGCCAATTGGTAACGATTCGGAACCGGCTTTTTGATGGCGAGAGCGCAGACGCCTCCCGCCACAATCCCGGCGGAGTTAATGACAGCGCCGATCATGACAAAACCAAAACAGATTTAGGAACCCGGCTCATTCAATACGAACGATTTAACGCCAAGGGTTCGGTGAGAAGCGAGAAAAAGAGAGATTCTATTTGCAATCCAGCGCGGCAGGCGGCACGTTGAGGCTCTTCGGTCGGGCGGGGCGTAGCGTAGCTTGGTAGCGCGCTTGGTTCGGGACCAAGAGGTCGTGGGTTCAAATCCCACCGCCCCGACCATTTCTCCGAGGGAGAAAGAAGAAAGGGTCGATTACCGCACAGATTCCGCACAAAATGAGGCTGAATCTGAATCAGGAGCCGTGAAGTTTCCGAAAGTCATCCGGCACCGCAAAGCCGAGTGTAAAATCTACGGCAAGAAACCCGACTACCCTTTTTACCGCGTCGCTTGGTATGTGACCGGTCAACGCCGGGTGAAGCAATTCGCCACGTACTCGAAGGCGAAGGAATTTGCCGACGCCCTGGTTAAAGACCTCGCCAAAGGCTCCCAAACCACCGCCCTCGCGCCGACGCAAGCAACCGACGCCTTGGCAGCCGTGGAGCGCCTCAAAGCGTTTTACCAACAAACGGGGCGCAACGTGTCCCTGTTGCGAGCCGTTTCCGAATACGTCGAAGCGTCCAGCAAACTGAGCGGACACACGCTGGCGGAAGCCGTTGACGGCTTCATGGCCAACGTCGTGACCGTGAAGCGCAAAGACCTGGCGCAAGCAGTCGAGGAATTCATTCAAGCCGATCAGCCGCGCACAAAATCCAGCAACGGCCAAAGGGCGCAACTGTCATCAGAATACACACGCATCCGGGCGCTGCGTCTGCACCACTTCGCCAAGGCGCTGCCCGGCCATGCCGTCTGCGATTTGACCAAACAACATCTGGACGCATTCATAAAGGCGATGGCCGACGCCAGCCCGAAGGCCCGGAATCATCACCGCGCCGGCATCAAGCAGTTCATTCAATGGAGCGTGCGTAACGACTACCTGCCCCCGTCCAATCGGTTGCTGGAAGCCGATGGAATGCGCATGGAGCACGCCAACAATGGTGACATCGGCATTTACACCCCCACGGAGTTCCGCGCCTTGTTGGAAACGGCGGAAGGCCCGTTAAAACCACTGATCGCCATTGGCGGAATGTGCGGACTGCGAACCGCCGAACTCCAGCGCCTGGAATGGGAAGACGTTTGGAGAATTGAAGGCCATATCGAAATCTCGCAGACAAAGAGCAAGACGCGCTCGCGTCGTCTTGTTCCGATTTGCCCGGCCCTGGCCGAATGGTTGCGGCCGTACCGGCACTCCTCTGGCAAGCTGTGGCAGGGTTCAGACAGATGCTTTCACAAAGGAAGCGCCGAAGTGTGCGACCGGGCGAAGGTATCCCGCAAGCCAAACGGGTTGCGCCACTCATTTTGCTCGTTTCACTTCGTCTTGCACGCCAATGAGAATTTGACCGCCGCGCAAGCGGGCAATTCCCCCGCCATGATTCATCAGCATTACAAGGGGCTGGCGACCAAGGCGGAAGCGGAAAGGTGGTTCAACATCCAACCGGCGAAGGCGGCGAACGTCATCCCGCTTGCCGCCGTCTCTGGCAGGCAGGCGCAATAACCGGCAACGCCGGGTTGACAACGGCAAAACATTGTGATACTTATTTGATACTGAAATGCCGCGCAAGGTGCGACAACTGATTGCCGACTTGGAGAAGGCTGGCTTTGTGAACCGGGGCGGCAAAGGCAGTCATCGGAATTTTATTCATCCGAAAGGGCCGCGCGTAACAGTCAGCGGCGGCCCGGGTGATGATGTTTTTCCGTATCAGGAGCGCCAGGTGCGGCGGAGAATTGAGGAATCGAAACAATGAAAACGAGCGAATTGAAGGCCAAAGCCGCCCGCTACATGAAAATCGTGGAATGGAGCGACGAGGACGGCTGCTTTGTGGGCAGCGCCCCGCCACTCATCGGCCAATGCTGCCACGGCAAAGACGAGGCAAAGGTGTATGCCCAACTCTGCCGGATCGTCGAGGAATGGGTTGAAATTCTGGAAACGGACGGCCATGAACTGCCCGAACCGCTGGCCGCAAAACAATTCAGCGGCAAATTTGTTTTGCGTGTTGAACCCGCGTTGCACCGTCGTCTCGCAGCCAAAGCCCTTGCCGCCGGTGAAAGTCTTAACAGCTTTTGCGCTAAGACACTTGTAAAAGCGTGAAAAGAGCATGGCCGAAAACCTGGACATCAAACCCCGCATGGAATTCGCCTGAGACTCTGCCATGATTCAATGAGTCGAGCGCGGACAGAACCGTTCAAAGTTTCAGTTGTCGAACTTGCTCAAGACAAAGGCTGGATAGGGCAGGCACTACGCCAGATTCCTGATGAGTTGCTGCGAGAGGCTGACCGCCGGGCGGAGCAGGATGCCTGTTGGCAAAAGAAGCACAACGACCCAAATCGTTTGCCATTCACCAACCCTTGGCAATTCTTTATTGGCTTGCCGGACGGTTCTCCACTGTTGAAAAAAATCTGCCGGGCCGCGCAAAGCCAAATCGTGGCGTTTCGCCACATTAGCCATCTCTCAATGGGAATCGCCACCGCCAACACAGACTGGCAGCAAGTCAATTCGGAAGCTAGGGCCACAGGCGACAAGCGCCGCGCCGAACACGCGGCAACCAAAGCGGCCAACGCACTATTGCAGTTTAATCGTTGCGAGGAATTCCGCAAAGAATGGGTAGCGCATGATCCGACACTACGGGCGAAGCGAGAGGCCAACGCCGCGAATTGGCTAAAGCAACGACGCGCGGTGCTTATTCATCGCTGTAAACGACGCGAGGCGGACATCCTTAAACCCCTTCCCCAATGGGCTACGGTCAGGGCCGACTTTCCATTAGAGACATTGCTTTCTGAGCTATGGGTTAGGATTGACGCGGACGGCACGCCCGGTTTGATGTTTTGGCGAAACGAGGCACTGACAAAATTGGTGCTCACATTGCGGCAGATGCCGCAGACGCGCTTTTGTAACCGGGGATACGACTATATCAAAAACTTCCGACAGAACCTTGGGCTAATTCCGGTCAGTGATTCCGCGTGCCTGATTTGGGATGTAGAAATCAGTCCGCGTGTCCAAGGTGGGTGGCCAGTCAAAGGCATGGAGCGAAACGGCAATCTCGTTTTTCAAAGGCATTTTCGCCTCCGTAATAGCCACTAAAACTGCCCAAAAGTTGTCCCCGGTTCGCTCCTGCTATTGTGGGAAGATGGGGGCATGAAAGATTTAATACAAGCAAGTGCGCTTGCGGGAACTCCGAATCAATCGGGGTTCAAGAGTGAAACGGAAATGCTCCAACTTGTTCCCGTGTCGCGCCGAACATGGGGCAATTGGAAACGCAAGGGAATCGTTCCATACATAAAAATTGGGCGTCGTTGCCTGTACGATTTTGAAAGCGTGCGTGCCGCGCTCCTTCGCCGTCAGACGGGCAACACCACGGGCGAGCAATGACCCGCGAGCTTCCACCCTTTTTACGCGATATGCTGGCCGCTCCACCGCGTGCCGGGGAAGGTGTCCACGATTGGATTTTTCGAGTCGCCCGGCAACTCCACGCGCACTTGCCCGCCGTTGAGATTGTAGCCTTACTCGAAACCCGCGTTGCGAATTGTGGCCGTCCCGTCCCGCGCCACGAAATCATTTCAGCCGTGCAAAACTCGCTCGCGTCCGCATGGCAACCGGGGCAGCGCACAACAGCCACGCCAACCGCGAAATGGCCGTCAGTGAACGCGGAGCAACACGAGGCGATTATCAAAGACGGCGGCGGGCTGGCAGACCTTTGGGAATTGTCGCCAGTGCGGATTGATGACAACAAGCAGCATACTGAGGAGATTATTAACCGGCTGTTTCCGGGTAATCCGCTTCTTTGTTGTGGAAAATCAAGTCGAGAATTTGACACCAAGCCCCGCGAAGATTGGCGCGGTGAACTGGCACGCCTGCAATTGATCGTTCCAAGTCAAATGACCGCGTCGACTGGCTTGACCAAAGAGGGGAAAGAGTCTGCACACACTTTGAACAACACCGGGCCGCGCCGTTTTTTGATTTGCGAATTTGACACGGGAAAACCCGACGAACACGCCGCGTTGCTTTTGCATTTGGCTCAATTCGCGCCGCTGGTTTGCGCCGTGCATTCTGGCGGGAAATCGTTGCATGGCTGGTTTCTTGTCGAAGGCCAGCCGGAAGAAAAGGCACGCAAGTTTTTCAGATATGCCGTGAGCCTCGGCGCAGACCCGGCGACGTGGACACGCTCGCAATTTGTGCGAATGCCCGACGGCACAAGGGACAACGGCAAGCGCCAGACAGTTTTCTTTTTAAACTTCAAACCCATTGAAGCAAAGCAATGAACGCATTACTTGACACACCTGAAATTTTAGACACGCCGGAAACCGAGACACAAGCCGCAACGGTTGATTTGAAAGCGGAATGGCTTGAACATTTCACCAAAGCAATCTGCCCTTCATCCGGGTTGGCGCAACTCGCCATTCCGCCGCGTGAACCGATTCTGGGCGAATGGCTCAAAGAGGGCGACCTGGGATTCATCTTCTCTACGCGCGGCTTGGGCAAGACCTGGTATGCCATGTACATCGCTCGCAAAATCGCAGAAGGCGGGAGCGTGGGCGAATGGCCAGTCCACAAGCCGCGCCGCGTGCTTTACGTTGACGGCGAAATGCCCCTCGAAGGCGCAACCGGCATCCGGGGACGTGACGCGGGTTTATCCACCGAGCCAACGGATGGAATGTATTACCTTCATCACGAAGCATTGTTTCACTTTACTGGCAAGGTTTTGAATCTCACCAATTCAATCGTGCAAACCGCGCTGCTGGAACAATGCCAGCGGGGAAAATTTGAAGTGCTGATTCTCGACAATCTTTCGTGCCTGTTTACAGGCATCAAGGAAAACGACGCAGACGCTTGGGAACTGGTGTTGCCGTGGCTGCTGGAATTACGGCGGAATCGAATTGCCGTTATCTTTATCGCCCATGCCGGGCGCAATGGCTTAATGCGCGGCACGTCACGCCGGGAAGATGCAGCTTTTTGGGTGATCCAACTGACGGAATCCAAGGACGCTTGCAAAATTCAAAATGGGGCAAAATTTGTGGCCAGGTTTGTCAAAAACCGCAACGCAATGGAAGGTGATTGCCCGCCGCTGGAATGGCACTTTCAATTGCCCAAAGGTGAAACCCGCGCCGTTGTAAGTTGGAAAACATTATCCACCGCGCAAATCTTCCGGCAATGGATTGAAGATGGAGTAACCAGCGCCACGGACATTGCCGACGAAATGGGCATTTCCAAAGGGCAAGTTTCAAAGCTGGCGAAGCGGGCCATCATGGAAGGCTGGCTTCAAAAGAATGGCCGGGATTATGCCCTTACCGCGCAGGCGTGACGCTCGTTTCCACCGCTACACCTATGGCTTGGAAACAGGAAACGAGTGGAAACGAAAAAGGAAACGAAACCGTTTCCACTATCAAAACCCGCAAATTCATTCGAGAAAATGAGGATTTGAGGAAACAGGGCAGCGTGCGGGGCAGGAAACGAAACCCGCGTCTTTGTTTCGCCGCGTTTCCGGCTTCAAGCCGACTTGCCGGGCCTTGCCGACACCCGCGCGCATGAATTGACGGTGAGCGCATGGGAGCTTGAGGAAACCCTGGCCCGCATCAGCCGCGACGGCGGACACGTTCAGTGCATGAAAGCAGTCCCGCGCCACTATGGCCAATGGCTTACTTCCGCTGGCGACGGAACAGCCTCAGGACTAATCCGCTTAAACCGGCCAAGGCCAAAGTGGTGGGTTCGGGAACTTCGGAAGTAATAATAATCTCGCCGTTAGGTGAATCGTCGGGGCTTGCCACACCGGAAACCTCAAGCACGTCCGTTATTGCAGAAGAATCAATGATGGAACCGCCGCCGCCGCCATTTACATATCCGCCGCCGCCGCCGCCGCCAGACTGGGTGTCGCCGCCGCCGCCGCCGC
>Ga0181532_10002855_pt1 | contig 15929 bp, 17 predicted proteins | sample PEATcosm2014_Bin_33_FD_119768 | JGI IMG/M metagenome (GOLD analysis project Ga0181532, IMG submission 119768) | Peatland microbial communities from MTU Mesocosm Facility, Houghton, MI, USA - PEATcosm2014_Bin11_30_metaG | ecosystem: Environmental > Terrestrial > Soil > Wetlands > Peat | place...
CCGAAAGAAGGTCGAAACCCGAAACCCGAAGGAGCCGGCCCGCAGTCATAGAACACCGCGTTTTCGGAAGCCCCACTCAGCGCGGACCTGCCCAGTCAAAGCCCTCCCCGATTCCCCTGTGCCGGAATGGCGATGATGCTGAAAGTTCCGGCCTTCGGACTTCGGGCTCCTTTCGGCCTTCGGATTTCGGTCTTCGGACTTCTAACACCCCGCGCCCGGCCCGGCTCCTGGTATACAGCACCGGCGGGTTGCCGGCTTTGGCAACCATGCGCTCAAGTCGTCCGCGAGGAACAGTGAAGCGCTTACCGACCTCTACCGGGCCGATCCAACTGCCAGCAAAGGCATCAAACCCGCCAGCCTCGACGCGGGCATCAAACATGCCGCCGTCGAAATCATAACCTAAGGTTGCCGTGGCGGGAGAAGGGCCAAAACGCCGCTGTGCGCTATGGGGGGAGAATGACAAATGCTCCGTAACATCAGCCGCCAAACCGACGCCGGGCCAACCTCCGGTTTTACCCTTCGCACAAGTATAGCACGCCTAAGCCGTGGTTGATGCGCCAGGAGACCTACGAGACCCGTCCGGCATACAAGCAACTCGACTCCGCCAGATTTGTAGAATGGCGGACGAAGGTCGCTACCTTGCTCGCATGGGTTGTACCGAAGGGCCATGTCCACCGATCAGCAGTAGAAAAATTACCCGATTTGCACGCTGACGCTCGCATTCTGGAAGAAGCTATCAGCCTCCTCCGCGGCGTAAAAGACGATTTGGAGCATGGGTTTCTCGACGATCTCGCGTCAGAAATCGAAGCCGGGGTTGCTGGAGATTATATGGACCAAGCGGAGAATCTTTTAGCAGAGGGCAAAAGCGGAAGGTTCGACCACGTTCCTGCGGCTGTTTTGGCTGGAGCAGTGCTTGAAAAAGCGTTGCGGACGCTGTGCAGCCAACAACAACCGCCCGTTCCAATCCTGGATACGAATGGCAAACGCAAGACATTGAATCCACTGGTAGACGATTTGAAGAAAGCCGGAGCATTCAACGAGACGAAAGCGAAACAGTTGCGGGCATGGGCTGGCGTTCGAAATCACGCGGCACATGGCGAGTTCGACCAGTTCGGCCGCTGCGATGTAGATACGATGATTCAGGGCATCAACACCTTTCTGGCTGATTATTTAAAATGAAGGACAAATCCTGCACGCGTACCCGGCTTCCGCAGGTGGGCGGCCCGCCGAAGCGCGTCCAGCGGGTAGGCTTGGCTGTTATTGAATCCCACCGCTGCCGGTCGTAGCTTCGGCCTAAGCATGAACGGATCACCTGAAGCACCCCCAAGGCCACCTAGGAAGCCCAAGCCGATTGCAGTTGCCGCCACGCCCATGATCGGCAATTACCAGTTGCCGCCGCTGGATTTCCTCCAGCATCCTGACCCAACGCTTAAGCCGACCGAGTCGAAGGAAGAGTTGATGGCCAACGCGCGGCTGATGCAGCAGACCCTCGCCCAGTTCGACATCGAGGTTGCCCTGGGCGACATCACCAAAGGTCCCACCATCACCCGGTATGAGCTGCACCCTGCGCCCGGCGTGAAGCTGGAACGGATTGCCGCGCTCAGCAACAACCTCGCCGCCGCCCTCGACGCCGACCGTATCCACATCCTCGCTCCCGTACCCGGCAAAGGCTCGGTCGGCGTGGAAGTGCCGAACCCAGTCAAACCCACTGTCATCATCCGCGACCTCCTCGAGTCCGACCCTTGGCGCAATACGAAGGCCCGCATTCCGCTGGCGCTGGGTAGGGATGTCTATGGCAACCCGATCATCTCCGACCTTTCTGAGATGCCACACCTCCTCATCGCGGGCAGCACCGGCTCAGGAGTTACTACACTGGTCGACTCCTTGCTTATTTCCTTACTTTACCGCTTTTCACCCGACCAGCTTCGGTTCGTGATGGTTGACCCGAAGGTGGTGGAGTTACAGCGATACGGCATCCTGCCCCACATGGTCATGCCGGTTGTTACAGACCCCAGGAAGGTCATTCTCGCCCTGCGCTGGGTTGTTAACGAGATGGAGAAGCGCTACCAGATCTTCGCCCGCGTCGGCGTGCGTAACATCCTATCCTTCAACTCGCGCGCGAAGGACAAGCCGCTGCCGCCCCGGGAGCCTGAATTGCCGCCCATGGCCAAGGAGGAGAACGTCGAGCCTGGCACCGGGGGCTTTGCCGTAGAGGTGGATGACGAAATTGTCGTGGCCCGCGACGAGGACATCGTTATCCCCGAGAAGCTCAGCTACGTCGTGGTGATCATTGACGAGCTGGCCGACCTCATGCTCGCGGCGCCAGCAGACATCGAGACGGCCATCGCGCGCATCACGCAAATGGCGCGCCCGACGGGCATCCACTGCATCGTCGCCACGCAGCGACCGACCGTGGACGTCATAACGAGCGTCATCAGGGCGAACATTCCGGCACGTGTTGCCCTACAGGTCGCGAGCAAGACCTGTTCACGCGCCATTTTGGGTGCGATGGGGGCCGACAAGTTGCTCGGCAGAGGAGACCTGCTCTACCTGCCGCCCGGCTCGGCCAAGCTGATTCGCGCCCAGGGCGCCCTCATTACCGACCAGGAAATCCAGAGCATCGTCGAGTTCATCGCCAAGCAGGCCAAGCCCAGCTACGAACTGGAAATCCATCAGCAACTCTCCAAGGCTGGCAGCTCGTTCGAGGAGGAGGACGGCATTGACGAGGACGAGGAGATCATCCAGCAGTGCATCGAAGTCATCCGCAGCGAGCAGAAGGCCAGCGTCTCCCTTCTGCAACGGCGGCTGCGGCTGGCTTATGGCCGCGCCGCCCGCATCATGGACGAACTGGAGAACCGCGGCATTGTTGGCCCCAGCAAAGGCGCCGAGCCCCGCGACATCCTGATTGACTTCGACGGGGATGGATCCCAGGGTGCACCGCCGCCCAATAGCCTGATTGCCTTGGACTCTTGTGCAGCGGACGTACATCCACGCCAAGCCGAGACAAGCACCCAACCAACGGCTGCTCCTCAGCCGCGCTACGTCGTTTGCCGCTGCACACGCTGCGGCGGCAAGATCGAGTTCGACGCCAATGAACTTGGTGACAGACAGAGCGTCTGTGTCCCATGCCCTCATTGTGGGGCTGAAACGCAAGTACCGCCTAGCGAGTCTAGCGTTGTGTCCTGACGCTGGTACGGTATGGGCGATCCAATTCCAATTTACCGCTTCTTGGATGCTGATGGTGCGTTGAAAACACTCGTGTCAGGAAGATTCCGCGTTGGTCAGTTGTCGAAGTTCAACGATCCCTTCGAATGGAGACTTGGGTTTGCTGGAGCGGTCGCTCCAGAAGAACAAAAGTTTGCGGAGGATTTCAGCAGCGCTCATCTGGTTTGGCTGGAATCCTGGATGGGGATATTGTGCTTTAGTGATTCCGTCTCCGACCCTGTTCTTTGGGCTCTTTACGCCCAGAAGCACCGGGGTGTGGCGTTTGAAGTGAGGTATCCTTGGCCGAGCGGTAATATTCAACAAATGAGGTATTCTAACGAGCGCCCTGTCTTGGACTTTAATCAACTGCGCGCGCATCGTGATCCCGGCGCAAGAGAACAATACCTGACATCACTGCTTGGCCGGTTAATGAATCAGAAGTCACTAGGCTTCTCTTTTGAGCGAGAATACCGGCTGCACATTGATCTCAATGACCGCGGTCGCTGTCAATCCCGTGATGGGCAGTACGAATGGCAGCTACCTGATGGGTCTCTCAAGCGAGTGGTCTTGGGATTCCGTTGCCCGTTGGAAGAAGCAGCCGTAAGAAAGCTGCTGGACATGAACGGGCTTGTGGACACGAAAGTCGTAAGAGCCAGAATGTGTTCGCAAAGCTATGCGATTATCACCTAATATACATGTTTCCTCCCGCGACTACCCAGCGCCGGCATCAGGGGTGATGCCGCAACCATCGTCGGCTGCGTGCCGAATCGGGCTCAGGACAGCCTTTTCTCACGTCCTTCGGCATCCTGATTGCTCTGGCAAAGCAGACAGGCAACATGGCCCGACCTCCCATTTGCAGTCGCTCGGCTATCCAAGCCCGCAATCGGTTTCGGCCAATGCGCAGCGGAAGAAGAACTCGCCGAATTTTGAGGGCGCAAATCGCCGGTGATGCGCGTAGGTTGCCTCTATGAGCGTGGTTGAAGCGGACATTTTGACGCGGGTGCTTGCACCGGAGGACGCGTCACTGGAGAAGAAAGTGGCTGAGGCGGTCCTGGCGATGGGCTTTAAGACCGCGGACAGACGGCGCATGGATGAGTTGGCTAGAAAAGCGCGCGAGGGATGCCTGAGTGCGGACGAGCGCGTCGAGGCGGAGAGTTACGAGCGCATCGGGCATTTCGTCTCCCTTCTCAAATCGAAAGCCCGGCGGTCACTTGCCTCAGCCAGCGCCTGATGGACGCCGACCTGCGGGCTACGATTGACGTCTTGGCGATCAATCTGCCCTACAGATGCGCTTTGCGGGCGGTGCTAATCGAAGAGGGCGTTTTCCCTTAGCCTGGGAGGAATCAGCCGCTCGCCGGGTGGCCTCATCCAAAGGCTGTTTCGCCGAAATAACCGTGTTGGGGCGGGAACAGACGCCTGGGCGAGGCGACCCTAATCCACCATCGCGGTGCCGAGAGGACTCCCGAGTTGAGCGTTGAGCCCAGCCACACCTGATTCCAGGAAGGCGGTGGGAAGCTGGACTTCAAATTGAGCACCCCGTGGTTGGGTGGTGTGGGGAATTACCTGGAGCAGTGCGTAATCGCGGTCAGCGTGAGGGACGCTTACCACCAGCACCGGACGCACTTTCGCGGCGAAGCCAAGATCTGCAAGCCAAATCTTCCCGCGTTCAGGCAGGTTCATGGCGCTTGGGTGCCTGGTCCATCAGCGCAAACGCTTCCGCCGCCGCCGAAGCCTGATCTTCTTCGGTCCAGAGGCCATAAGCGTTGTCGTAGAGGATGCCGATCTTATCCGCTTTCGGCTGCGTGGATTTGGACAGCCACCCGAGCGGTTCAACGGAGTCTTTGAATGGAGCACGAGGAAGGAGGGAAAGATCCGCACCGCGCGTTTGGCGCGGGGCTTTTGGCGTTGTCATTCGGCCGGAAGACGGGTAGCTTGTCATCATGAGAAATCGCTACACCGCAGTGGTTCAGCGGGACGGCAAGTGGTTTATCGCCTTCTGCCCCGAGGTGCCGGAAGCCAACGGCCAGGGGAAGACCCGCGAGGAATGTCTCGAGAGCCTGGCGGCGGGGATTGAACTGGTTCTCGACTACCGACGCGAGCAGGGACTCGAAAGGGCGCCACGCGGAGCCGAGCAGACCTGCGTTCTGGTCTGATGAAACGCCGCGATCTGCTCCGGCACTTGCAGGCGCACGGCTGCCGGCTGGATCGCGAAGGCGCCAAACATTCCCTTTGGCTGAACCCCGCCACGGGAGCCGTTGAGTCAGTGCCCCGCCACGTTGAGATTGGCACACACCTTTCCCGAAAAATCTGCCGCCAGCTTTCGGTGCCGGCACCGCGCGGGGCCTGAGGGCGGTTTTGGCTCCCGCCGGCGTGGGTTCAATTGTCGAGCAGAAAGGTCAGGCCGCGGCTTCGGGCATCTAAGGGGAGAAAAAACACGCGTTTGGGGTTGCCTCCGCATTTTGGATGGAATAATCTCCACCGCTCTGATGCTTAAGTGAAAGTTGTTTATGGAAAAGACCGCTGAACTCATACTGGACGGAAAGACCTGCAAACTCCCCATCGTCGAAGGCAGCGAAAAGGAACGCGCCGTTGACATATCGGCGCTGCGCAACCATACGGGCTTCATCACGCTCGATGACGGCTACGGCAATACCGGCTCCTGCGAGAGCAAGATCACCTTTATTGACGGCGAGGAAGGCATCCTGCGCTATCGCGGCATCCCGATTGAGGAACTGGCAGAGCGATCCAGCTTCATCGAGGTCGCCCACCTGATCATCATGGGCAAGCTGCCGAACAGCGCGGAACTGCGGCGATTCTCGGACCTGCTCACCGACAATGAGCTGCTGAACGAGGCCATGAAACACCATTACGAAGGCTTCCCACCTTACGCCCACCCGATGGCGATCCTCTCGGCGATGATTAACGCCGCAAGCTGCTTCTATCCCGAGCTGCTGACGGACGGAATGCGGGAACATTTTGACGTGCAGGCGGCAAGGCTGCTGTCACAGGTGCGAACCATCGCGGCGTTCGCCTACAGAAAGTCCCTGGGCCTGCCGGCGGTTTATCCGAAGCCCGAGCTGAAGTACACCGCCAACTTCCTGCACATGATGTTCTCGCTCCCATTCAAGGATTACGAGCTCAAGCCGGAAACGGTCAAGGCGTTGGACTTAATCTTCCTGCTGCACGCTGATCACGAACAGAACTGTTCGACGGCCACGGTGCGGATGGTGGCTTCCAGCCGCGCGAACCTGTTCGCCAGTGCGGCAGCAGGGGTGTGCGCGCTTTGGGGTCCACTGCACGGTGGCGCCAACCAGGCGGTGATCGAAATGCTGCAGGACATTCACAAGTCGGGCGACGACGGGTCGAAGTTCATTGCCGCGGCCAAGGATAAGAACAGCGGCAAGCGGCTCATGGGTTTCGGCCACCGCGTCTATAAGCATTACGACCCGCGCGCCAAGATCATCAAGAAAGCCTGCGACGACGTGCTGGACAAACTTCACATCAACGATCCGCTGCTCGACATTGCCAAACACCTGGAGGAGGCCGCATTGCGGGATTCCTATTTTGTCGAGCGCAAGCTCTATCCGAACGTGGACTTCTACAGCGGCATCATTATGCGCGCCATAGGCATCCCGCTGGAAATGTTCACGGTCATGTTCGCTATCGGGCGTATGCCGGGCTGGATTGCCAATTACAAGGAGGTCATGGAAGCCCCGACGCGCATTTATCGGCCCCGCCAGATTTACACCGGGCCGACGCTGAATCATTACGTCCCCTTCAAAGAGCGGAAGTAGGCTCGGGCTGCCAGCAGTGCGGGCGCAGGGGACTTTGATCGGACATCCTAAATGAACATCCACGAGTACCAGGCCAAGCAATTGCTGGCCCAATACGGAGTCGCAATACCGCCTACCGAAGTGTGCGATACGGAGGAAGCGGCCAAGCGAATCGCCGAGCAACTGTTCGCAAAGGGCGCCGACCTCATCGCCGTCAAATCACAGATTCATGCCGGCGGTCGGGGCAAAGGCACTTTCAAGAGCGGATTCAAAGGCGGCGTGAAGCTGTGCAAGACGGCGGAGGACGTTTACGAGAAGGCCAAAGCGATGCTGGGGAACGTGCTGGTGACTAAGCAGACCGGGCCCGAGGGCCGGCTGGTCAGCAAGCTGATCATCGCCGCCGCGCCGAATATCGAAAAGGAACTCTACCTGGCGGTGCTGCTCGACCGGTCGTCCTCGCGTCCCGTCGTCATGGCCAGCACCGAAGGCGGCATGGACATCGAAGAGGTCGCAGCCAAAACGCCCGAGAAGATCATCAAGGAAACGATTGACCCTGCTGTAGGCATGATGCCGTATCAAGCGCGCAAGGTCGCCACCGCCTTGGGTCTGAGGGGTGATCTGATCGGCCAGGGAGCGAAGATGCTGTTGGGCGTCTATAAGACATGGTGGGAATGCGATGCCTCGCTGATTGAGATCAATCCGCTGTGTATTGTCCGCAATCGTGAAGGCAAGGCAGCGCTGCTCGCCGTTGATGCCAAGTGTTCGGTGGACGATAATGCCCTCTACCGCCATCCCAACATCCAGGCGATGCGCGATTTGGCCGAAGAAGCGGCGCTCGAAACCGAGGCGAGCAAGTTCAACCTCAACTACATCAAGCTCGACGGCAACATCGCGTGCCTCGTGAATGGCGCCGGGCTGGCCATGGCCACGATGGACATCATCCAGCATTTCGGCGGGCGCCCAGCGAACTTCCTGGATGTCGGCGGCGGCGCCAGCCAGGAGCAGGTCTCTGCCGCGTTCAAGATCATCCTGCAGGACCCGAACGTGAAAGGCATCCTGGTCAATATCTTTGGCGGGATCATGGACTGCAATGTCATCGCCACGGGCATCGTCGCCGCCGTGAAGGAAACCGGGCTGAAACTTCCCCTGGTAGTCCGCCTCGAAGGGAACAACGTCGAAGCCGGCAGAAAGACCTTGGCTGCATCGGGCTTGACCATCATCACCGGTGGCTCGATGGCCGACGCAGCGCAGAAGGTGGTTAAGTCCACAAGCAACGCCGGGAACTCCTGACACTGAAAGTGCGAGGTGAACACGCTCCGCATCTACAAGCGGCATGCCGGATAGCGCGAAGGCTTAAAGCCATCCCATGCCCGACGAAATCAGCAATCGCGGAAGCGCTTTGAATGAAAGCGCGTTGGTTTACCGCTCCGCCGAACCAGGAGCCGGCAGGGGCGACATTGATATCTCGCTGCTGGAGGAGAGCCTGCGTATGTCACCGTGGGAGCGAATGCTCGCCAACGACGATGCACTGAACTTCGGGGAATCGCTCCGGGCCGCAATGGAGAGGCGGAATGCAGAATCTTAGCGAACTGGTCGGGCGTCTGATCGCGGCGGAGGTCGAGTTCGTCCTCGTCGGCGGGCTTGCTGCGGTCGCGCATGGCGCCACGCTGGTAACGCGCGACGTGGATATTTGCTGCCGGTTCACCGAAGCCAACTTGATGCGGATTCAGAGGGCGTTTGCCGACCTGCACCCGGTCCACCGGTCGCGGCCAGACTTGCCGCTGGACTTGACTCGCGAACAGTGCGCGAGCCTCAAGAACTTGTACCTCAGAACAGACTTGGGTGTGGTTGATTGTCTTGGGGAAATCCTCGGTGTAGGAGGCTTTGATCAAGTCGCCGAGCACGGCGTAGTAGTGGATTCTCCAGTCGGCAAGTGTCGCGTGTTGGACCTGGAAACCTCGATCCGCGCCAAAGAAGCAATGGGGCGCGACCACGACCGTATCGCCGTGAAACAGTTGAGGGAAGTCCAAAAGCGCCAGACACCAAGGTGATTCCAGCCAACGTTCTTTTGTCCTAACTCACAAATCGGGAAACCCATCATGTCCATCCTCGTCACCCCCCAAACTCGCGTTCTAGTCCAAGGCATCACCGGCAGCTTCGGCGCGCGGCACACGCAACTCAGCTTGGCCTACGGCACCCAAGTCGTTGCGGGCGTCACGCCCGGCAAAGGCGGCCAGAGCTTCGAGAACAAGGTTCCCATCTTCGACACCGTGGCCGAGGCGATGAAGCAGACCGGCGCGACCGCCTCTGCCATCTTCGTCCCGCCCGCGTTCGCGGCAGACGCTATTCTCGAGGGCGTAGATGCAGGATTGGACCTCGTCGTCTGCATCACCGAAGGCATTCCCGTCAACGACATGGTGAAGGTGAAGCGGGCGATGGAAGGCAAGAAGACGCGGCTCATCGGGCCGAACTGCCCAGGTGTGGTGACCCCTGGTCCCGGCAAGGATTCACATGGCGGTTGCCGCATCGGCATCGCGCCCGGTTACATTCACAAGCAAGGTCATATCGGCGTGGTGTCCCGGAGCGGCACGCTGACCTATGAGGCCGTGTGGCAGCTTACCAGCCGTGGCGTTGGCCAATCCACCTGTGTCGGCATCGGAGGCGACCCGGTGAACGGCACCTCGCACGTGGATGTGATCAAGCTATTCAACGCCGACCCCGACACGCACGGGATCATCATGATCGGTGAGATCGGCGGTTCAGCCGAAGAGGAAGCCGCGGAGTGGATCAAGGCGAATTGCAAAAAGCCCGTCGCGGGCTTTATCGCGGGCGCGACGGCCCCACCGGGCCGGCGCATGGGTCACGCCGGGGCGATTGTCAGCGGAGGAAAAGGCACGGCGGCGGCTAAGATCGCCGCCTTTAAGGAGGCCGGCATCGGCGTGGCGCCAACTCCCTCCGAGATGGCAGAGACCTTGTTGAAGATGATGTAAGGGTGGCGCGTGTTGCGTGTTGCGCAGCCGCCGGGAAATGCCCAAGTTAAGTCCCAAGCGACGTGTAACCACTGCGCATGGGCCTGATTAATTTCATTCTAAACCTGGCTGGGGTCCTCCTCTGGTTGAACTGGCGAGCCCTCCGCTTTGATCCGCTGGTCAAGAGTGCGCCGGCGACGCTGGCCGGCACCCTAAGGCGGGCCGAGCCGCGCCGTTTGAAACGCTGGCACATGCTGGCGGCTCTGGGCGGGCTGCTGCTGGTGCGGGCCGTGCTTTATTGGCAACTCGGCTCGGCGGTGGATTGGACGCCGCATTTCCATCTTGGGGGTGTAGATATTGTCATCCCGTTCCGGAGTGACAACGGGTGGCGCATGCTGCTCTTCTCGTGTGTGAGCTTCGTTGTGACGCTCGGCGCGTGTTACCTGTGGCTGCTGTTGCTTTCTATTGTAAACGGACGCAAGGCGGAGAGCGATCCGCTGCAAAAGCTCGCGCGCTTGCAATTGGGCCGGATTGACCGCTGGCCCTGGCCTGCGAAAGCGCTCCTGCCGCTGCTCGTCAGCCTTCTCTGTTGGTACCTTCTCAGCCTGCTGTTGTCCCGTTTGGGCATCATTCCCCCTGCCATGTCCCGAACCCACCGCCTGGAACAAGCCTTGGTAGTTGGCCTGGGCTCGTACCTGAGCTGGAGGTACTTTATTGGCGGGCTGCTGGCGTTGCACCTTGTCAGCAGCTACGTTTATCTCGGCAACCGACCGTTCTGGAGCTTCGTTGCCTTGACCGGTCGCAACCTGGTGGCGCCTTTGCGGTGGGCGCCCTTGCGGCTCGGGAAAGTTGATTTCGCCCCGGTGGTTGGCATCGCCCTGGTGTTCTTTGCCGCCGAACTCGCCGAGCGGGGGCTCACGGAGCTTTATCAGCGGTTGCCCCTCTAGTAGGACATCGCGCTAGCCCAAGCTCTTCGCGGGGAACTTCACCGTGACCGTCGTGGTAGAGCCGCGCTCACTCTGAATCGTCAGCGTGCCGCCGTGCAATTCGGTCAGACGCTTCGCAATGGTCAGCCCCAGGCCCAACCCCTGCTGCTCCTGCATCTTACGGTCGAACTGCATGTAAGCGCCGACCTTGGTAATGTGTTCAGTCGAGAAGCCCCGGCCCCTGTCTGAGACTGAAAGGGCCACGCCGTTCGGCAACGTGGAAAGCGCCACGCGCACTGGTCTGCCCGCTTCAGAGAACTTGAAGGCATTTTGGACCAGCTCCTCCACGATCTTGACGAGGTAGTCTTCGGAAATCGGCATGGCATGGTCGGCCAGCTCCAGGACCAAATCGTCCAATCGCTTGGCGGCTTGCGCCTGGGCCCGGGCGCGTTCCTCGATCAGTTTAGCCGGCGACGTTGTCTGCTTTTGGCGGAGGGCGCTGACTTTCTGCGGGTCAGCGCCGAGCAGTTCGATCTGCGCGTAGATGAGGAAATTCTCAACCAGGCGCTCCAGCCGCTTGCCGGAGTCATAAATCACTTGGCCCATCTCGGCGATTTCGGCGGGTTGCAGGGTCGCCGCGTCAGCGGCGAGGATTTCACCATAGGCCACAATGCCGTTGAGCGGCGTTCGCAACTCGTGCGGCAACATCATGCTGATGTTATCGCGCAGGTCGGCCAGCTTCTTCTCGGCTTCCTGGCGCAACGCCTGGGCCTTCTTGAGCCGCGCGTCCACGGCGGCGTAGAGAGCCTCGATGGCGAAGGGTTTGGGCAGATAGTCATCCGCGCCCAGTTCCATGCCGTGGCGCATGCCGGCATTATCGGCCAGCCCGGTCATCAGGATGAAAGGGATCGCAGAGGTGGTCGGCTCGTTGCGAAGCGCGGAGAGCGTGAGATAGCCGTTGACCTTCTCCATATTCACATCGCACAGGATGAGGTCAGGCAGTTCCCGGCGTGCCACCTCGATGCCTGCGGCGCCGTTATCGGCTTCGACTACATCAAAGCCTTGCTCGCGCAAGGCCATGTGCACCATCTCGCGCAGCCATTCTTCGTCATCTATGACGAGGATCTTCTTCATCTCAAACGCACAGTTACGTCAGCTCCAAGCCCACCGGAGCCCGAAGCCGGTCCTCGACGACATGGCTCGCTGTCTCAAAGCGGGACAAAGCTAGGACACCAGCCGTTCGCTTGTCCACCCGCAATCGGGGACATGACAACATCGCGCGTCCCGCCTTGGCCAAGAGCAATTCCTTTGCCCGATGAGTAGGGGAGGCCTTAAATCAGCCCAGCGCCGGGCGCCAGTCCAGGACCTTCAACTGAACGCTGCGGCGGCCGTTGTAATCACTTATCTGTGGGGTGAAGGCGAGGTCGAACCGGCCCTCGGGGAGTGACTCATCCCGCGCGCCCCACCAGACGGCCTCGTGCGTGGCCATGCCGTCGGTAGTCCAAAGCTTCAGGTGCTGGTTCTCTGTACCCATGCGCTTGGGCGGGCGCTGCTGGGCTAAATTGCGCGCCAGGAACTGGACGGCAGGGTTGCCCGGCCCAAAGGGCTTTAGCCGCTCGAGGGCGACCAGGCACTCCAGGGTCATCTCGTTCAGGCCGACCTCGGCATCCAGAATCAGAGGCGCGCGCAACTGCTCTGGCTTCAGAGCACAGCGCGCCAGGTCGTTGAGCCGCGCGCGGAAGGCAGCCACGTTGGCAGGATCAATGGACACGCCCGCCGCCATAGCGTGGCCGCCGTGGCGAAGCAGCAGGTCCGAGCATTGACGCAGCGCCGCCGCCAGATCGAAGCCGGCGATGCTCCGACCTGACCCGCGAAATGCCACCCCATCGCCGCCGAGAATAATAGTGGGCCGGTAATACCTCTGCAGCACCCGCGAGGCAACGATGCCCACCACGCCGATGTGCCAGGCTAAATCAACTTCTACGATGGCAAAATCAGTCTGCGGGTTGAATCGGGCCTGCAGTGAGGCAAGCACCTGGTCGGCAATGCCGCGCTCAACTCTCTGCCGCTCCCGGTTGTGCGTATCCAGGCTCAAGGCGATGGGCATCGCCTCGCCGAGATCGCAAGCCATCAGGAGGCGCAGGGCTTCGTCAGCAGTCTCCAGGCGCCCGGCGGCGTTGAGCCGCGGCGCGAGCTGGAATCCCACCTCGTAGGCGCCCAACAGCGCAGGACACCGGGCAACTCTTTTTAAGGCGACGAGCCCGGGCCTTTGGGTGTGTGACAGGCGATCCAGGCCGATCGAAACCAAGCGCCTGTTTTCGCCATTCAAAGGCACGACGTCCGCCACCGAGCCGAGCGCGACCAAATCGAGCAGCGGGCGCAGGTCGAGATCGGCGGCGCCGGGCAGGCCAACCTCGCGACCGCGCTTGAGCAGCGCGTGGGCCAGTTTGAAGGCCAGCCCCACCGAGCAAAGCTCTGAGAAGGGGTTAACGGGATTACATGATGGGGAGGAACCAGCGGACGCGGCGCCGAGTTGCGGGTTGACAAGAGCAGCGGCGGGGGGCGGCGGAGAGCATACCTGGTGATGGTCCAGCACGATCACGTCCACGCCGTGCTCGCCGAGCCAGGCGATCGAGGCGGCGGACGTCGAGCCGCAGTCCACTGCGAGCAGCAGCGTGACCGGGAATCTGGCGAGGCAATTCTCTACGCCATCCAGGCTGAGGCCATAACCCTCGTCCATCCGATGCGGGAGATAATAATGGACCGTCCAGCCGAGGGCAGGGAGGACCTCCAGCAGCAAGGCGGTCGAGGTCACGCCGTCCACGTCATAATCGCCGAAGATCACCAGGGCCTCGTTATGCTGGCGGGCCTGGAACAGGCGGTCCACAGCGGCTGTCATGTTGGGCAGCAGGAAAGGATCGGCCAGTTGCCTGAGCCGGGGCTGCAGGAAACTGCTGATGGCGGCCGGTTCGCTCAAACCGCGGTTCACCAGGCATCGGGCGAGCAGAGGCGGGATTTTCAACGCCGCCGACAGGTGCTCGGCAACCGCCGATTGGGACGAGGGAAGGGACCAGCGATATTTCATTAGAGAGTCAGGCCGGCGTCCTGCCGCCGCTTCTCACGCGCGCCGACGAGGACCGACAAGACGATGGAAATCAGGAGGATGCTCGCGACCACCAGCAAGGAAACGGAAGTCGGAACATCATACTGGAACCAGAGAGGCGGCTGCCGGTCGTGTGGGTCAATCAGCATCTCGACGCCCATATAAACCAGCACGACGGGAAGACCGTATTTCAAGTAGCGGAAATAACCGATAGCGCCGGCGAGCAGGAAGTACAGGGACCGCAAGCCCAGGATGGCAAAGACGTTGGAGGTAAAGACGATGAAAGGCTTGCGTGTGATCGCGAACACAGCAGGCACAGAGTCAACGGCAAAGAGCAGATCGCTGGTCTCAACCAACACGAGCACCAGCGCCAGCGGGGTGAGCGCCCTGCGGCCTTCCCGCTCGGTCAGGAAGTTCTGCCCGTCGAGGTGGGGCGTGACCGGATAGACCTTGCGCACCCACTGCACGGCGCGGCTCTTCTCCGGGTGAACGTCGGTTTTGACAAAGAGCATTTTGACCCCGCTGTAAAGGAGGAAGGCGCCAAAGACATACAGCACCCAATCCACCAGCGAAATGAGCGCCACGCCCACGCCGATCATGAGGCCGCGCATCGCCAGAGCCCCGAGTATCCCCCAATAGAGAACCCGATGCTGGTAATCGGCGGGAATCCGGAAGTAGGCGAAAATGAGGGCGATGACGAAGACATTGTCCATCGAGAGCGAAAGCTCGACCAAGTAGCCGGTGACGAACTGAAGGGCTTCCTTCTCCCCGCGCAACGGTTTCAACCCCAGGGCGAAAAGCATCGCCAGGGAGAACCAGACGGCCGACCAGACCAGGGCCTCCTTGAATTTGACCGTGTGGGCCTGGCGATGGAACAGACCCAGATCGAGTGCCAGGAAAACCACCACGCAGGCAATGAAACCGACCCAGTGCCACACGTTGATCGCAACCATGGCGAACATAGGGCTAGAGCCGACCTCGCCCTCTCAGGCGGCGGAACCAGGAGCCCGCCGATCCATTCATGGAGGAAGGGGCTACCTGCGCAAGGCAGCCGCAGGGGTGGCTTCGACGCCGACCTGCGCCCCAGCGCCGATGTGAGGCCGCTGCCCCTTGTGCCACCACAACACCAGCGCGCTGGCGATGTAGATGCTCGAGTACGTACCCGTGATAATGCCGACCAGGAAGGTGAAGGCGAAGTCGTTTATCGCGCCGCCGCCAAAGATATAAAGCGAGAGCGTGGCCAGGAACACCGTGCCGGAAGTGATGATCGTCCGGCTCAGGGTTTGATTGAGCGACGCGTTCATGACTTCGCGGAAGGTGCCCCGCACGCCCAGCTTCAGGTTCTCCCGGATACGGTCAAAGATGACGATCGTGTCGTTGGTAGAGAAGCCGATAATGGTCAGGATCGCCGCGACGGTCGTCGCGTTGAACTCGCGGCCCGAGAGGCAATACCAGCCAATGGTCATGAGCACGTCGTGGATCACGGCCAACACCGCCCCCACCGCAAACGAGAACTCATAGCGAATGGCGACGTAGATCAGGATGCCAAACAAGGAAAGCAGTGACGCAATCACCGCGGATTTCCTGATCTGCTCGCCCACCGAAGCCCCAATATGCTCCTGGCTCAGCAAGCGAAACTTGGCCTCAGGAATCTCGGTCAGGACGGATTTGACCTTGTCCCCGGTGCCGGTCGCCGAAACCACGCGGAGCGTCTTCCGCCCGCTGCTCAGGTCCGTCTGGTATTGAATGGTCGGGTCCTTGATGTCCGCTTTGGTGAGCGCGGACCGGACCTGGGCCTCGTCCACGTGCTGTTCGAAGGAAAAGGTCGAGGTGTCGCCGCCGAGAAAATCCACGCCGAAGGCGCTCTTGCCCCGGTATAGAGCGTCGCCGCAGCCGATGGCGATCAACGTCCACGACATGATGAACGCAGGCACGGCCAGCTTCATGAAGTCGA
>Ga0181532_10002856_pt1 | contig 15926 bp, 8 predicted proteins | sample PEATcosm2014_Bin_33_FD_119768 | JGI IMG/M metagenome (GOLD analysis project Ga0181532, IMG submission 119768) | Peatland microbial communities from MTU Mesocosm Facility, Houghton, MI, USA - PEATcosm2014_Bin11_30_metaG | ecosystem: Environmental > Terrestrial > Soil > Wetlands > Peat | place...
CTGGGAGAGATGCTGCGCCACTGGGGCATGCGGCCGGAGTTGGCGCCCAGCGGGGCGGAAGCCATCACCCTGCTGCAGGAAGCCGATCGCCGGGGCATCGGCTTTGCCCTGCTGCTGGTGGACGCGCAGATGCCGGGCATGGACGGATTCACGCTGGTCGAACGCCTCCGTCAGCAAACCGACTTGGGCAGGATTACCATCATGATGCTGACTTCGGCCGGACAAAGGGGTGACGCGGCGCGCTGCCGGGAGTTAGGCATCGCCGCCTATCTGGTCAAACCCATCGTCCAGTCGCAGCTCCTCGACGCCGTGCTGAATGTTCTGGCCGCAACGGCTCGGGAAGCGAGGACCCCCAGAGTGCAGACCAAAAAAGTTGGGCTGCAGGGCGGTCCTCAGGGCCCCGCCTCTGAGGCTTGCAGGACTCCTTTAGTTACTCGTCATTCTTTGCGCGAAACCCGGCAACTCCAGCGCATTCTGCTGGCCGAAGACAATGTCGTCAATCAGGTACTGGCGTCCCGCCTCCTCGAAAAACACGGGCACAGCGTCGTTGTGGTCAACAACGGACGCAGCGCCCTGGAGGCGCTGGACAACGAGAAGTTCGATTTGGTCCTCATGGATGTGTCCATGCCGGAGATGGACGGACTTGAGACCGTCGCGGCGATCCGCGCCCGCGAGGGAGCCAGGGGATTCCATATGCCCATTATCGCCATGACTGCCCACGCCATGAAAGGCGATCGCGAGCGCTGCCTGGAGGCTGGCATGGACGCCTACATTTCCAAACCCATTCAGCCCAGGGAACTCTTTGAGGCCATCAAGTTGGTGTCCCTGGTCTCTGCGCAGCAGAAGGGCCTGGTCGCCTGTAAGCCCGCGTAGCGGGCGGAGTCGTATAGCCCACAGCGCAAGAAGCTGTAAGGAAACTTCGAATGTGTCATCCTGAGCGCAGCGAAGGATCCCTGCAGTTGATCGTGAATAGTTGAACCTCAAGAGACTGCGGAGATCCTTCGCTGCGCTCAGGATGACAAGCGATTAGTTATTTCACAGATTCCAAGCCGCCGGGAAAATGCGTGTCCCAGTGAGTTTCTGAGCCCCGAAAGGGGCGAGATCCAACCGTCGAAAAGCGCGAACACGAACCCATTCGCCACCGATGTCGCCCCTGACGGGGCTGAGAAGCTGTTGGCTCTCAACGGATCCCACGGTTTGTGCCGTGGGCTACAGGATGGCGCCACTGCCGTGGCTTAGAGGCAGGTCTCGTGTCTTAAATTAGCTCCTACGCGCCCAACGGGGAGAGGGCGATGAGTTTTCTAATTCTGACTCCTGACTTCTGACTCCTGACTCCTGTTATCCAGCGCAAAGCTGAACAAATCACTTCCCACGGCGATCGAGACGTACTGCACGCCGTCCACGGCGTAGCTCATGGGCGAGGCGTGCATCCTCTGGCCGGTATTGAAGTGCCACAAAGGCTTGCCGGAACGGGCGTCAACAGCTTCCAACTCTCCTGCATCATCTCCGAAAAAAACCAGCCCTCCCGCGGTGGTCATTGTTCCGCCCCAGGAATCACCATCGCCGATTTGCGGGTAGCGCCAGACGGGTTTGCCCGTCGGCACGTCAAAAGCCAGCATGATCTTCTTTGCCGCTTCTTTCGGAATGCGCTTTGTTCCGGTGCTGTAATAGGTCTGGCCGGGCTTGTAGACTTGTTTCTCGGCGCCCGTGATGTACATTTCGCAGTCTTCGAGAGCGAGAAAATAGAAGAGGCGAGTGGAGGGGTTGTACGAGGGAGAGAACCAATTCGTGGCGCCGGTCATCGAGGGGCAGATTCGCGTGCCTTGCGGGGTGGGCTTCAGCCCCGTGAGCAGGGGGCGGCCATGGGCGTCGATCCCGGTTGCCCAGTTCAGCTTCTCAACGAAAGGCGCAGCGCTAAGAAATTTCCCGCTGGTGCGGTCGAGGATATAGAAAAACCCGTTGCGGTTGGCCTCCACCAGCAGGCGCCGGACCGTTCCGTCAACGGGCACATCCAGCAGCACGGGAGTCTCCGTGGCGTCGTAATCGTAGAGGTCATGCGGGGTGAACTGGAAATACCATTTCAGATTTCCGGTATCGGCGTCCAATGCCACAACGCAATCGGTGTAGAGGTCGTCGCCTGGGCGCGTATCGCCCACGAAATCCGGTGCGGGATTGCTGGTGCCCCAGTAAACCGTATTCAACTCCGGATCGTACGTTCCGGGCATCCAGGTTGTGCCGCCGCCGTGCAAGTAAGCATCGCCGATCCAACTCTCGGAGCCGGGTTCGCCCGGAGCTGGAATGGTCCAAAAGCGCCATACGAGCTTGCCGGTGACTGCGTCGTAAGCGGCCAGGAACCCGCGTACCCCGTCGTCGCCGCCCGAAGTCCCCACCAGAACCTTGTCCTTAACCAGCAGAGGCGCACTGGTGGCTCCGTAATTCAGCCGAGTGTCAGCGTAAGTAACGTCCCAAATCAAGTTGCCGGAACGCGCGTCGAGACAGAGCAGGTGGGCGTTATCGGTCTCCATATAAACGCGCGAATGCCAAACCGCGACACCACGATTATGATGGGCCGACGCGTCGTCGATCAGCCCTTCGGTCAGCGGGCGCGAGTGGTGCCACAGCACTCGGCCGGTGCGCGCGTCGAGCGCCAAGGCATCGTTGCCGGAGGTGATGTACATGATCCCGCCCGCGACGACGGGGGTTACCTCCATGGAATCCGAGTTGGCGGAGTGGAACACCCACTGGGCGCGCAGGTGTTGGACATTCTCAGTGTTGATTTGGACCAGCCCGCTGTAGCGCCGCCCCGTGTAGTCTCCGTTGTAGGAAGGCCAGTCCTGCTGCGGAGGTGAAACCAGCAGCCGTTCCGGCGCAATGTCGGTGTCCGTCGAGACAAGGGCCCGGCCCGATTGCCCCGCCGAACGCGCCGGCGCAAAACAGAACGCCAGAATCAGCAGAACCGTATGCGTCTGTTGAATCATGCTGTATAGGTAGCTCGAACATGCCAGCACGATCTGAGGTAGCGAACGTACGAATATAGCCCTCTCCCTTAGGGAGAGGGTGTCCGGCGACGGCGGTTTCTCCAGCCGTCGCCGGACGGGTGAGGGGTTCCTGCCCAGTTTCACAGCAAGAGCGAATTCAAAGGGCAAATGGCAAAATTCAAATGGTTTGCAATTTGCCGATTTCTCAAATCCTAAACCGTTTGCCATTTGACCTTTGCCATTTGCCATTTGAATTGTTGTTGGTTTTGCCCCTTGCGAACTGACCCCTGACCCATCCCGCTCCGGCTGATGAAGACGCCGGCAGCGGGACACCCTCTCCCCAAGGGAGAGGGCCGCCCCCGCACACTAATTACTCTTCGCAACCTCCGCTTGCCCCAGCGATCCCCGGTCCAACCCATGCTCATCGACGAGATGGAGAGACACCGCGGCAGCCTCGGGAGGCAGCGGAACCACCGTGTCCAAAGAAACCGCCTCCAACGGGTCAACTTTCGCGAGGTCCACGGGCTTGAGCGCAACGCCGCCGGCGTCATACACGCGGGCTACGAGACGGCCGGTGTAGAACACCCCGAAGAAACCGGTAATCCGCACTCCACCGGGAGCAGGGGCGGCACCGAGTTCGCGCCCGATCATGCCTGCCTCTGTTGCGTTGACGAACTGAGGCGTCATTCGGGTTGGGAACCACTCGCTTTCCAGGACCGAGGTTTGTCCCGGGGGCAAGACCACCAGCGGGCTGTTCAGTTCCGCTTCCATGTAGTACGGTGTGTCTTCGAGCTTCGTCCGCGACATCTCCGGCATTCCTTGGTTGTTGAGCTGCAAGCTGGGTCCATCAATGTAGAAGATGACGGAGGCCCGCTCCGGATAATCAGCGCCGGGAAAGAAACGAAAACGTTCCAGCATGGCGAAACCGGAGAGCCCATCGATCACCGCAACCCAGCCGGCGGTTGAGTCGACGCCCACTTCTGCCTCGAGGTACTTCCAATGCAGGGTGAACAAGTTGTTTCGGACGCTGTACGAAGGGTGATCAATGGGTCCTGCGTGGGCATCGAATTTACGGTTAAAGACGCTGGCGGGGTTGACCGGCGTGAAGGCCCAGAAATCGTGGTTGTACTTTGTGGGATCGCGCGGATCGGCGGTGTTGTACTGGGTCACGGATTGTATCGACCACTTGATTTCATGCCCGGTAATGTTCCGCATTTGCGCTTGAAAGCTGATTTTGGGCGAGTCGGCGTCGATGCTGATGTCCCGGGAATACTGCAGGCCGGTTCGGTCATCCGGCGGACCTTGCAAGTGTACCGTGCAAGCAGCGGTTCCGGTTCGAACCGGAGTGAGCTGATAAATCCCATCGTCTAAAATATCCGAAGCGACGGGCCACTGGTTTTCACCAGGGCCCTCTGGAAGGGGCCAGTTTTTGTCGCCGCCATAATTGAACCACTTCTTTTCCGCCACGGCCTGCGCGGGAGGGAAGTACTTCCCTAGATAGAGCGGATTCACGAATAAGTAGTCATGACCGCCGAATGTAACTTGCAGCAGCCTCCCGCCTAGCTTCGGAACAAAGATCAAGGTGATCCAGCGATTGGACATGCGCTCGGCATCCCAGCCGTGGAAATCAGTACGCTCGACGGTGCAAGGGGAAGAAACTTGAGCGGCCGACTGCGCAGGTTCGGCGGCAATAACGGCAAAGATCAAGACGACTAAGACGGCGACTGCTGTCGGAACGGGACGCGGCATGTTAGAAGGTCCTCTATACTGCTAACGGTGATTTTCTTCGCGGCGCGCCGAGAAAAGCAGATTCTTCGCATCGCTCAGGATGACATTTCATTCTGAGCGATGCGAAGAATCTGCAGTTGGCTGTCCGCATCTCCGTTACCGGCCGGCAGACGTCCTGACCGGTCGTGTTGGCCTGCCTTGGCGAACCGGGCGTCGATTGCCTTCGGAGAGATAGGGTACGAAGCCCCGTACAAGGGTGCGTATTCGATACACGGAAGTGGTGGCGGTAATAAACAGCGTACTGTAGTCGGATTCCCCCCAAGTCAGGTTGGCCGGCTGCTCCGGCAGCACGATCGTGCCCAAATGATGTCCCGCCGCGTCCCAAACCCAGATCCCCAGCGGCCCGACGACGAAGAGACTGCCTTCCATGTCCACGCGCATGCCGTCCGGCACTCCCTCGTCTGGGCCGCCCTTCTCATCACCGAATGGGCGGCCGTTCGCGAGTGTCCCGCCCGGCAGGAAATCATAAACCCGGATATCCAGTCGTTCGCTGTCGTCCACGTAAAGATGCTTGCCGTCGGGCGAGAACGCCAAGCCGTTCGGCTGGGCAAGGTCGCGTGTGAGCAAGCTCACCTCGCCGCTGCTGTCCAGGCGATAGACTCCCTGAAAGGGGATCTCCTGCGGCTGTCCTTTCGGCAGATCCAAGGTGGGATCAGTGAAATAAATCGCGCCGTCCGGACCAATCACCAGATCGTTCGGGCTATTAAATCTCTTGTTCTGATACCGGCCGGCCAGAACTGTATAATTCCCATTCGGATCGATGCGAATCACGGCGCGCAGCACGCTGGCACAATCGAGCAGGCGAAGTCGCCGGTCAAACGTGCTGCCGTCCGGGTCGCCGAGAGAGAGGAGTTCTTCCCGGTGCCCGTCCGGATAAAGGCGGAAAATCTTGTTCAGGGTCTCATCGCTCACATAAAGGAATCCGTGCGGGTCCCACACCGGACCCTCTGTAAAACCGAAGCCCGTTCCCACGCGGCTCAACGTCGCCCCACGGTCAACCAATTTCCAGAACTGTGGCGATTCGGCGCGGAGTTCAAACTTGCGCAGCTTCTGACCCTGCGCTTCGCACACGGCCGGGCAAATGAGCAGAAGTATTAAAAGTCGTTTGGTCATGTTGTATCGTCTCATCGATCGCTGCGGAGTAGCCCGCGATTCCTCTCCTTATTAAGGAGGGGTTAGGGGTGGTTGACTGGCGCGCCGAACCTGACACCCACCACCCCCGGCCCCTCCTCCCGCTGAGGCGGGGAGTAACCTAGCGCGCGCGTCTCCGCGGGTGATCGCTGGAAGAATTCGGCGGCGCTTCCTCGCGGCGCCCATAGCGCGCGATGAAGCTGACCAGATCATCCAACTCCGCTGAACTGAGCCGCGTCCCGTAATCCGCGGGCATAAGGGAATGGCCGGAGTTTTCCACCTTGGTGATTTCAGATTTCATCAGCAAATGAAACTTCCCGTCGATTCCCTGCAATTGCATCGAGAAGTTGTCTTCGTTGCGCACCAGGCCCGACAACTTCTGCCCCTCGACAGTCTCGACGTTGATCACTGGTTCGCCAGGCATCAGCGTCTGGTCTGGGCGGACGATCGCCTCGCGAATCTTCTGTGGTGAATGCGCGATGGCGAAATCCGAAAGGTCGGGCCCGATAAATCCACCGTTTCCCGCCAGCATGTGACAATCGCTGCAGTGGGCTTTCCCGAAGAAGAGTTTTTCCCCTCGCAGGGGGTCGCCATTGACCTTCTCGGCCGAGGCCGCTCCGCCCAAGGTGCGCAGATATTTCACCACCGACTCGATCTCATTCTTGGGAAGAGTGGGAAAGGAGGGCATCCCGGCCGCTGGAAGGCCACCGCGAATAATCTGGAAGATCGCCTTGTCCGATTTTCCCTGCACATCGCGCGAATTGGCGATGCCCGGCGCATGCTCACCTCCGCGTGCATCCAAGCCGTGGCACATTGAGCAATGGGTCTCATAGCTCTTCCGCCCCGTGGCCGCCACCGCAGAACCCTGGCCGCCACTCGTCGAGGGGGGGCGCTCCGCATTCTCCTGCGCCAGGCTTCGATAAGCCAAGGCCATACAGAGCGATAACAGCAACGCCGCCACAGTAGTTTTGGACGTCACTGCCATACCTGGTGGGAACAACTCCCCGGCTCACTCAAGATTAACGGTCCTGAACAAACTTTGCCTGTTTTCGATGGGGCGCCACGCACAGCCTAGCTCACGGCTAGCTATCTTAACACTCGCTCGGGGGAGTGTCCAATCCCGGTGACGTCCTACTCCGAATGTTGCGCCCACTCCGCGACTGCTAAGGTGTGAAGAAATCGTCTGTCATTCTGAGTGTTCATGGGCCTGCGGCCCACCCATGGAGATGATAGTCGCTGTCATCCTGAGCGAAGCGAAGGATCTGCAGTTGCGGTCCGAGGCGAATTAATGCAGATTCTTCGCTTCGCTCAGAATGACAGGGCCGGGTTTTTTCATACTTTCTGTGCCGTGGGCGCTGAGCGGGTTTCCACTCGAACATTGATGAGGACCCAGAAAAAGTGCTATCCTTCACCCAGCCACGGGATGAAATTGTGCTAGGCGGCACATGGGCAGGTTGCAAACTGCACGACTTCAAGCGTCCGGTCAGCCGGTGAGTGGAAGATTTTGATGTCGTACTGGCGATCCAGTGTGTGGGTTATCGCCAAGTGGCCAACCAGGGCCATCTCTACATCGAATTCTACCAGTATCGCATGTTGGGTCATAACCAGTTCCAGACAAATCGATAGAACCAGGGAGGCCTTGAATGCGTTTGAGAGACAAGCTTGGCGCAGGAGTAGCCCTTATCCTTCTGGCCGGAACGCTGACCGCATGGGCCAGCATTACGGGCAGCATTTCTGGGGTGGTTACCGACCCCAGCGGCGCCGTGATTCCCAGTGTGCAAGTGACCGCGGTAAACACGGGCACGGGCGTTCAGTTATCTGTGGTGACGGATTCAAAAGGGTTCTATGAATTTCCGGCATTGGCCGTCGGCACGTACGAACTGAATGTGCAGCAGACAGGGTTCAAGGCCTTTCACCAGACCGGACTGGTGATCGATGCCAACTCGGCCCTGGTGGTCGACATTAAGCTGACTCTGGGCGCTGCGCAGCAGGAAGTCACCATCTCAAGCTCCGCGGTCCACGTGGAGACCGCCAGCACGCAGATGGGCGAGGTCATCGAGAGCACCAAGATTACGGCGGTGCCGTTGAACGGCCGCAGTTACACGGACCTGCTGGCGCTTCAGCCTGGCGTCTCGCCCTACGCGAACGTGGCCGTGGGAGGCGATCGCCCGACCTCCGGTGATATCTCCAATTCCGGCAACGATGCCATGAACGGCCAACGCGAAACCTCCAACGGCTTCATGGTGAACGGAGCGAACGTGGAAGAGGGGCGGAACAACGGCGCGGCGATTATTCCCAACCTCGATTCCATCGCCGAATTCCGCATCCTCACCAACAATTTCGACGCCGAGTACGGCAACTACAGCGGCGGCCAGGTCAACGTGGTGACCAAATCCGGCGAAAATTCGCTTCACGGCGACGCGTTTGACTTTGTTCGCAACACCAAGTTCGACGCAAGGAATTTCGAGTCACCTTCTATCGGAACCTTTCAGCAGAACCAGTTTGGAGGCACTTTTGGCGGGCCCATCAAGCGCAACAAGGCTTTCTTTTTCGTCGACTACCAGGGAACCCGTATGGTGCAAGGCGAATCCACGGGATTGATTGCCGTGCCCTCGCCACAAGACCGCACGGGAGACCTCTCCGATGAAGCCAGCGCTTTAACCGGTTCGGTGGTGGGCTCCAATTGGGCGCAACAACTATCGACGGCCTTCGGCTACCCCGTGACCGCGGGGGAGCCGTACTATACCGCAGGGTGCACCACCTCGGCGCAGTGCGTTTTCCCCAACGCGCAGATCCCGCAGAGCGCTTGGGCATCTCCAACCTCACATTTGCTGCCCTATATCCAACCGCCCGACATCATCACGCCGAATGGTGATTATTACTCAACTTCCGCCTTCGACGAGCGGTTGCGAGATGACAAAGGTGGCCTGCGCGTCGATGGGAATTCTCGCTTCGGCATGCTTTCCGCCTACTACTTCATGGACGACTACCTCCTCAACAATCCCTATCACAACGCTCCGGAGTTCCCAGGCTTCTTCGCGATTACTCCCGGCCGGGCCCAGTTGCTCAATCTCTCAGACACAAAAAGTTTCGGCTCCTCTTCCGTGAATCAGTTTCACTTCAGCTACATGCGCGACGCCAATGTTTTCAATAATCCCGGCGGCGGCCTGGGGCCGTCGATGAGTTCGCTGGGCTTTAACGGAACCTTCAACGGCCAGGGTGGAATTGGCTCGGTGGTTCCTGCCGATCAAGGCGTGCCCTTGATGCAATTCAATAGCTATAATTTCGGGCTGCCTGACGGCTCCACCGGTCAATACAACAACACCTATCAATTCCTGGATAACTTCGCGCGGATTATCGGCACGCACAGCGTGAAATTCGGAGCTGAGTTCCATTACGCCGAGATCAACGAGCGTAACACCTATGCCGAAAACGGCGTCTTCGGATTCAACGGAAGCGAAACCGGCATCGACTTCGCCGATTTTCTGATCGGCGCTCCCGCTTCGCTGATCCAATCCAGCCGGCAGTTTCTCGACTCGCGCTCCAAGTACTTCAGCGCCTTCGTTCAGGATAGCTGGCGCGCCAAGCCCACCTTGACGCTGAACTACGGCTTGCGCTGGGAAGTCAGCCAGCCCTGGTATGATACGCAAGGCAAGACTGAAACCATCATTCCCGGCGTGCAGTCCGTGGTCTTCCCCGGTGCGCCGAAAGGCTGGTTGGTTCCAGGCGATCCCGGTGTTCCTTCCACTCTCGCGCCCACAAAGTGGGATGGGTTTGCTCCAAGGCTCGGCATTGCTTACGCGCCGAAATGGGACAGCGGTTTGCTCGGCAAGCTGACGGGCGGACCCGGGAAGACGAGCTTCCGTGCAGCCTGGGGCCTCTTCTACACGTCGGTTGAGGATTTAACCCAGTTCGTGGAAGTCGGCGACTCCCCCTATGGACTCTTCTACGTCAGTCCCTCGCCGCCCCTTTTCGCGACGCCTTACATCGACCGGGCGACCGGGAACAATGAGGGACAGCGTTTCCCCTTCGCCTTTCCTCCCACCAATTCGTCTGCCAGTCACCCCGATACCACTTTCAATTGGCCTGCGGTTGAACCGATCTCCGGCGCACCCGTGTTTTTCCACCAAAACCGGATGCCCTACGCCGAAGACTATGACGCATCATTGCAGCGCCAGTTCGGGGCCAATACTACGCTGAGTGTCAGTTTCGTCGGTACGCAAGGACACGACTTGATCTCCTTCCTCGAATCCAATCCCGGCAGCGCGGCCCTTTGCGAATCGCTTAATGCGTCCACGCTGGCGCCCGGACAGACGCCCTGCGGCCCCTTCCTGGAAAGCAATACCTACACGCTGAACTCAGGGCAACAGGTTCTCGGAACTCGTCCTGTCCTGGGCAACCTCTTCATCAGCAATGCCTATATGGATGAAATGGCGAACTCCAATTACAACTCGCTGCAGGTGAGCCTGCACCACACCAGCAAGAATTCGTCGTTCCTTCTCGGTTACACTTACGGCAAGTGCATGGACAACGCCTCGGCCCTGGAACAAGGGATTAATCCCCTGAATTACAAGGCCAGCAAGGCACTCTGCTCATTTGACGTGACCCAGGATTTTGTGGCCAGCTACAGCGTCCGCCCGTTCGATAGCTTCTCTTTTGCTAACAGCAGGGCAGGAAAGTGGGCCATCAAGGGATGGGAACTGTCAGGCATCACGACCTTCGCCACCGGATTGCCGGTAGGCCTGAGCGAGAATGACGACCGATCCTTGCTGGGAACCGGCACGGGCGTCGACGAACCGGAGCGTGCTCCCGGCAAGATTCTCAACGACACCAATCCGCGAAACGGCAATACTTACTTCAACACCTCGTTGTTCAGTCCGGAGCCTCTGGGATCGATCGGGGATTCCGGCCGGAATTTCTTCCACGGGCCGGGCATCAACAACTTTGACTTGTCGCTCGCGAAGAACTTCGTCATCAGCGAATCTAAGACGTTCGAGTATCGGTGCGAATTCTTCAACGCCTTCAACCACGCTCAGTTCAATAATCCCAACGGGCTGTTCAATTCGGGCCCCCCGCCCACTGGTACCTTTGGCCTGGTTACCAGCGCGCGCGACCCCCGGATCGTGCAGATGGCGCTGAAGTTCATCTTCTGAGCGGAATTTCCCGGGTGGCGCATACCTGCCGGCGTCTTTTGCCGGCAGGTATGCGCCCTTGCTTTGGAAGAGGCGCAGACATGCCAGAGGAGGGCACGGCTGCCACACCCTGTCGCTCGGGCAGATTGTCAGGACGGCTCGAGTGCCCGCCCAGTGCCTTCGTAGCAGTTCCAACCCCATTCGGCGGGTCAGTTCGCCATTAAGACACTCGGATGGTCCACTCGGCGCAATCTCCTTGACAAACTGTGCCCAATATTATAGGCTACAAAGCGTCGCCGCGTGTCTGGGATGGCGGGGGGCGGTTCGCGAACCGCCCCAACCGGCGGTGTGGGGGACATATTGACCGTGTCCTTTATTCTCATAGACATTCCCGGTTCGTTCGCTCGATTTTGTGAGAGGAGCGGTGCGCAATTCACGCCGACCGCTCGTGCAAGGGACTTATTGACCTTGTGCTTTGTTTTCATCAACATTCCCGGTTCGTTCGCTCGATTTGGCTGCGCTGCCGTCGAGGCGGTTCGCGAACCACCCCGACCGCCCGTCCAGAGGACTTATTGACCTTGTGCTTTGTTTTCATCAACATTCCCGGTTCGTTCGTTCATTTTTTCGCCGTGAAGTCGAACTTGTGTCGCGCTCTGCTGATCGCGTGCCTGCTGGGAGCATCCGGTCTGGGGAGAGCCGAGCAGTCGCCTGGAAGCCCGCCCCTAGAACCTGCCGGCGCCAGTGGTTCGCCGCTGGCAAAAGCGGATGCCGCTTACCATGCGGGGCGTCTGGACGAGGCTCGCCGCTGGCTCGAGCAGGCCATCCGGGACGACCCGCGCTCCGCCCCCGCCCATGCTCTCCTGGGACTTGTCCTGGCGCGTCAGAACGACGCACGGGGGGCGCTTTCAAACTCGCGCCAAGCCTATGAACTTGACCCGCGAAATTCCGACTACGCTTACAACTACGCAGTCCTGCTTCTCCAGGGCGGACAGTCCCGCGCGGCCGTTCCCATACTTGAAGCACTGCGCCAGAAGTCTCCCCGGAGTGACGACATCCTGGTGAACCTGGCGCGCGCCTACGCCGAAGCAGGGGACAAACAGAAGCTCTCCGGTATCGTGGGAAACCTGCCGGCGGAGGGTTACGACAATATGTCCCTGGTGAAGACCCTGGCCACCCTCCTGGCCGGTGCGGGCGCAACCTCTGCCGTTGCCGAATTGTGGCAGGCAGCCATTCACCATGATCCCCATCAGCCTCTGCCTTACGCCGCGTTGGCAGAGCTATGGATTGGCCAGGGGCAATCCGGCCAGGCCCTGGCCCTTCTGGACGGCGCGCCCGCCGCGGCCCGGGGACCTGTCTACCTCTACGCGTACGGCGATACGCAAATGGCCTTGCGAGATTACCAGAAGGCCATCGCGGTCTTCCTCGACCTCACGCACCGGTCGCCGGATGACCAGGGCCCTTGGGAAAAGTTGCTCAGATGCGATCTGCTCGCGGGTCGTTTAAACGACGCGGAGCAGGCGGCTGCACAAGCCGCCCGGCGGTTTCCCGGCGTGACGGAGTTCCAGTACCAGCAGGCCGTCGCTGACTATATGCTGCGCCGCAGTGCGGAAGCAATCAAGACCCTGGGGCCGTTGATTGACAAGGCCGGGAGGGAGGATGCGCGCCCGATTCTGCTGATGGCGGTTCTCGAATCACAAAACGGAGATTACCAACAGGCGTCGGATTATTTTGAGCGTGTGGAGCGTATGCAATCCGGCTGCAATGCTCTCGCTTCCTACTTCTACGGAACGACGCTGCTGCGCATGCACCGGCCGGCGGAGGCGCAGACAAAACTCCAGGCAGCCATCGAGTGCCATCCCCGCTTCGCGCTGGCCGAGTATCGCCTGGGAGAGGCGCTCTCCCAAGATGGCAAACTGCGGCAGGCTGTGAGTGCGCTAGAGCAGGCGACTCACGATGATCCGACGCTGGCCGAGCCCTATTACGCTCTGGCCCAAATCCGCCAGCGGCAGGGCGACCAGTCTGGCGCCCGCGAAGCGCTGTCCCGGTTCACCAGCCTTCAAAAGCGCGAGTCAAGTTCCGAGCGCAGCCTTTTTGCCACCGGCCTGCCGTGAGCCGCGCGGGGATGCTTCGCTGCGCTTAGCATGACTCCATTCATGATAAAGTGGGGACCGGGAGCTCGAAGGAAAACGGGGTGAGACGTGGGAAGAGATAGAAACGTTAACACACTAGGGCAGTCTCTTGGGGTCTTGGCTCTGATAGCTGCCTTAGGGATAGCCGCGGGCCTGGGAGTGTTGAACGTGCCGCGGCTTGCTGCCCAGGCGCCCGCAGCGCGAACTCCTTTCGCATTTCCCAATACGGCGGCGGCGAAACAACTCCAGGCCTGGCTGGCGGCCTTCACGAGCGGTGACCGGGCCGCGATTCAGGCCTTCGTCCAGAAGGTCATGACGCCGAGCACGCCGTCGAATTTCGTGGACCAGACGATCCAGATGCGCAGCCAGATGGGCGGCCTTGATTTCCAGACAGTCGAGGAATCGACCGAAGACCGAATCGTTGCCATCGCGCAAACACGTATCAGCCGGGAGCGTCTGCGGATCACCGTGGAGGTGGACGCTGCTGAGCCGCACCGTATCGCTCAAATTTCCCTTGACCCGGCTTCGCCGCCCGCCAACGAGGCTCCACCGCAGGAAATGACGCCGGCGCAAGCCGCGTTCGCCCGCACGCAACCGTCTACTCACCAGTTGTTCGCCTGGCTCGCCGCCTTCAACAGCAACGATCGAGCCCAATACCTGCGTTTCCTCCAGAACAATTTCCCCAACCGGGTGTCGGGCCTGAATCAGGACATGGATTTCCGCGCCAACACGGGTGGATTCGAGCTCAAGAAGCTCGAGCAGGCATCGCCCACCCGGGCCATCGGCCTGCTTCAGGAGCGCGATTCGGACCAGTTCGCGCGGTTCACCCTGGAGGTAGAAACCGCCCCGCCGCACCGCATTGTTTCCCTCGGCCTCGCGGCGATCCCTCGCCCTGCCACATTCCCCATTCCACGGCTCACCGAGAGCCAGGCCATTACCGCCGTCAAAGCGCTGCTCGACAAGGACGCAGCGGCCGATCGGTTTTCGGGCGCAGTGCTGGTTGCGAAGAACGGCAAAACGCTTTTCAGCGGCGCTTATGGAATGGCAGACCGCGAAAAGAAGATTCCCAACCGGCTTGACACGCGGTTCCGAATCGGCTCGATGAACAAGATGTTTACGGCGGTCTCCGTCCTGCAACTGGCCGAGGCCGGGAAGATCAAGCTTGCCGACCCGCTCGGAAAATACATCACCGATTATCCCAATCGAGACATTGCCACCAAGGTCACGATTCATCAATTGTTGACCCACACTGGAGGCACGGGCGATATCTTTGGGCCGGAGTTTGACTCCCATCGCCTGCAACTTCGCACCCTTAATGACTACGTGGCGCTCTATGGCAAGCGCGGTCCTCAATTCGAGCCCGGCAGCCGCTGGGACTACAGCAATTACGGCATGGTGCTGGCTGGAGTGGTGATCGAGCGGGTGACCCACCAGAGTTACTACGATTACGTGCAAGAACACGTTTACAAGACTGCCGGCATGACTTTGAGCGGATCACTGCCGGAAGATCAGGCGGTGGCCAACCGTTCAGTCGGCTACATGCGCTCGGATTCCGGCGGATGGACGCCGAACACGGACACGCTCCCCTATCGCGGGACGTCGGCCGGCGGCGGCTATTCGACCGTGGGGGACCTGGTGCGATTTGCCACAGCCTTGCTCAGCCACAAATTGTTGAACGCCAGCTATTCCGAGCTGCTCATCACGGGGAAAGTGGAGACGGGCCGCGGACCCGGCAAATACGCTTACGGGTTCGAGGATGAGCGGGACAAGAATGGAAACGGCTACGTGGGCCATGGCGGCGGGGCGCCGGGCATGAACGGCGACTTGAAGATCTATCCCAAGTCCGGCTACATCGTTGCCGTGCTGGCCAACCTGGATCCGCCCGCGGCACAACGAATCTCGGGGTTCCTTGATTCCCGGCTGCCGCAATGAGGGGTGACTTCATGAGCAGTTTGGCGATCTTTGGCGGTACACCGGAGCGGTGCAGGCCATTTCCTTCCTGGCCGGTCTTTGACGATAGCGAAGAAAAGGCCCTGCTGGAAGTACTCCGCAGTGGCAACTGGTGGCGGTATTCGCATGGCCAGGCTGTAGAAGCGACGGCGCCGGAAGCCGGGCAGCCCGGCTCAAGAGTAGCTGAGTTTCAGGCTGCCTTCGCCCACTTCCAGGGAGCCAAGTACGGCATCGCCTGTGCCAACGGCACGGCGGCGCTCGAGGTGGCGCTGAAAGCGCTTGGCGTGGGGCCCGGGGACGAAGTGATTGTGCCGCCGTACACGTTCATCGCCACGGCGACTGCACCGCTGGCAGTGAACGCCGTCCCGATCTTCGCAGACATCGATTACGACACCTTCAACCTCGCTCCTGAACGGGTGGAAGAGGCCGTCACACCGCGGACCAAAGCCATCATTCCTGTGCACTTTGCCGGGCAGGCTGCGGATATGGATGCGCTCCTGGAAATCGCGCGGCGGCACAACCTGGTGGTTCTCGAGGATGCGGCTCACGCGCACGGTGCAACCTGGAAGGGCAGGGGACTGGGCTCCATCGGGCACGCCGGCACCTTCAGCTTTCAAGCTTCGAAGAACCTGACCGCCGGAGAAGGTGGATTGATCATCACCAACCATCGCGACCTGGCTGAACTCTGCGAGTCTTACATCTGGGGCGGCCGGAAGATCGGCAGGCCGTGGTACGAGCATCACCGGCTGGGCTGGAATTACCGCATGACGGAGTTTCAAGGCGCCATCCTCAACCAGCAACTGAAAAGACTCGCCGGC
>Ga0181532_10002857_pt1 | contig 15925 bp, 9 predicted proteins | sample PEATcosm2014_Bin_33_FD_119768 | JGI IMG/M metagenome (GOLD analysis project Ga0181532, IMG submission 119768) | Peatland microbial communities from MTU Mesocosm Facility, Houghton, MI, USA - PEATcosm2014_Bin11_30_metaG | ecosystem: Environmental > Terrestrial > Soil > Wetlands > Peat | place...
AGAGGTCCTCGAATCCAACCGATTCATCTTGGGGCCAAAAGTGGAGGAGTGCGAGGCCGCAATTGCAGGTTACAGCGGGTGCGCCCATGCGGTGGGTGTGTCATCGGGAAGCGACGCTTTGCTGGCTTGTCTGATGGCCGAAAATATTGGTCCGGATGACGAAGTGATTACCAGCCCGTACACGTTTTTTGCCACTGTCGGAGCAATTGCCCGGGTGGGTGCAACTCCCGTATTCGTGGACATCGATCCCGCCACATACAACATGGATGTTACGAAGCTCGAGTCTTATGTGACGAGCCGTACGCGAGCGATCATTCCTGTTCACCTATACGGCCAGATGGCCGAAATGGAATCCATCCTGCGTGTCGCCCAGAAACACGGCCTGGTGGTCATCGAAGATGCGGCTCAGGCCATTGGCGCCGAGCATCAAGGCCGACGAGCTGGTTCCCTCGGCCATTACGGATGTTTCTCGTTTTTCCCATCGAAGAACCTGGGCGCCGCAGGGGATGGGGGGATGATCGTGACCAACGATGAGAAACGCGCCGAGAAGCTGAGGTGTCTCCGGGCCCACGGATCGAAACCCAAATATCATCACAAAGTCATTGGGGGCAACTTCCGTCTCGATGAAATTCAAGCTGCTGTCGTCTGCGCCAAATTGCGGCACTTGGACGATTGGACGGCTGCACGTCAGAACAATGCAGCGAGATACGACAAGCTTTTTGCGGAATGCGCGCTGACGAGGACGATCGGCGAAAGGCCAAACGTCGCTGTTCCCAAGGTTACGACGGATCGCCACATTTTCAATCAATATGTGATTCGGGTGGCCGAGCGCGATGCACTGCAGTCGGCTCTAAAAGAGAAGGGAGTCGGAACAGAGGTTTATTATCCAATTCCGATGCACTTGCAGGAGTGCTTTGCCTACCTGGGATTCGGAGCTCGCGCGTTTCCAGAGAGTGAACGAGCAGCAAAAGAAACGTTGGCACTTCCAATTTATCCGGAACTCATGGAGCCCCAAGCGCAGTACGTGGTCGATTGCATCCTGGAGTTTTTCACCACCGGCACTGCAACGGAGCGTGAACGCAAACGAACTGCTCCGGTCCTCACGCAAGCGGGAGAACTTTCAAGAAAAGAGTAGCCCATGCTTCTCTACCAGCTGAGCCAGCGCCGAAGGGTCGGAAGCATTTGGGAATGATCAAAACGCGCGGCTCGGGGCTTGACGGGCCGTTCTCGTCCCGTCTAAGACTGAGAGAATCGCTCTGTGGTACCATAAGCCGCGTCTGGGAGCGGCACCTTTCCCTTTGTTTCGGGTGTCAACCAGACAGGAATCCTTTTCTGGATTTTGCACGTCGTTTGACAGTTTGACCTTCTCTATCCAACTCAAACGGGTCGCCGACGATGTACACGATCCGGTCCACGCTCCCCAGTTCGTGTGGCTAGCTAGAAGGCGCTGGGCAATGAGGCATAAAATTCGAGTTTCTTGGGCCACTCGAATCAATAGGATGCGCGCGGTGCACGCTCGGGACGGCACTGACCTGGCGATGGGACAGGCCGAAAGTGAACCTGCGTTTGGGACCTTTCTCCTAGGGGAGCATGGCGAATCGCAAGGTCTCCTGCATTTCCCCGTTCTGAAGGAACCTGTTCAACTTATTCCCGTTTGCGATGGGGCATGCCTTTCGCATCCGGACCTGACCTTCAACGGGACTGTTGAGCGGGCAGACTTTGTTGTTGGCAACGGCAAACCCTATACTGGTATCCAATCGAACAAAGTGGCTACTTGCGGGGGAGAGAATCTTGCGGGCCTCACGAGGGGTACCGACCAAAGAGGAGAGGTGTTGTGAGTAGAGTGCACAGACATCCGCTGCGCAGAGGGTTGATCAATCTCGCGGCCCTTTTATTGGGCCTTGGCTCAGGTTTGGGGGCACAGGATTTACAACCACAGAACCAGCCGCAGCAACCCAGAAAAGCGGGAACCGCTACGGACGTTCCGCCGACTCATCGGCCTGCACAATCCGACCTGGCGATTGAAAACTACGAGCATGTGTCTGCATCAGCCGCTCAGATTAAGGAAGTGTTGATCCAGGACACGGGGATCATGGTGGAAGTGAAGCATTGGGTGGCAAAGGAAGCGGGCGACAATGGCCAATTGGTGAATGACAAGGATCTGAGCGACCAGGCGATCTACGATCGATTGACGAACGACGTGAGATTTCGTGCGCTGGTGACTCGAATATTGCAACGCTACGGCTATTTCCGACCACTGCTGAATCCGCAATCCGACCAAGCCAAAGAACAAGACTTAGTGCTGAAGGAACGAGCCCGAAAGCTGGTGGAAGTCGAAGCACAGCAAGATGCTATGGCACTCGATGAACAGAAAGAAATTCGGAAAATGGAGCGCGAGGCGGCCCAGAAAAACATCAACTGCCGCCCAAGCAGCTTGGTGGAGAACCAAGACGAAAACTACAGCAATCTGGTGGACTGTCGAGACCTCGATATGTTGCGGGGCGGGGAGAACTTCACCCAACCGAATGCCAACCCCACCATAAATCCTTTACAGAACCTGCCCCTGCCTTCGGCTCCGGACCTGGGAGTCCCCTCGTTTTCCGGCTCTCCGATTTTGCGGACCCAGACGAATCCCACCGATCAGCTCGGCGGAGGCGCGGACACCATGGCGGCTTTTCAGGGCGGCTTAGGCTCGGCGGGCACCGGTCTTTCGAACACAGGGATGAGGGATGGTGGTGCGGGACTATCGGCCAGCGGTATGCCTATTACGGGGATGGACGTGAATACAATGGACTCCCTGCGAGGCGGAGGCCTTCCAAGCGCGCTCGGCGGGAATCCCGCCCTGGACAGCCTGCCGATGATGGGAACTGGTCAAGGGTCAGCACAGTCCGGCAGTCTACGGAACGCCGTGCCCCGATTCCCAAAAGACCGTTACGTCGCTCCCGATACGGTCGTGCACCGACCTAGTCCTTACGCCGACGTACCTTCCTTGTATGACCTGTATGTACAGGCTCCTTCGCGAACTGGTAAACCGCAGCGGTTCGGAGGGGAAGTGTTTCGGGACGGTTTGCGAGATCCACGAGCTGTCCCTCTGGATCTGCCTGTCGGGCCGGATTATGTCGTAGGGCCCGGCGACACGCTTTCGATCGATTTGTGGGGAGGAGTCACGACCCGGTTCGTGCGCGCGGTGGATCGCGAGGGGCGGATTTCCTTGCCAGAAGCGGGACCTGTGCAGGTCAGCGGGAGGTCGCTCGGGGACGTACAGCTGTTGGTACAGAAAGCGCTGGGATCGCAATTTCGAGATACCTCGGCGGACGTTTCCTTGGGGCGTCTGCGCACAGTCCGCGTGTACGTGGTCGGCGAGGTGAGTGAGCCAGGCGCATACGACATCAGCTCGCTCTCGACTCCTCTGAATGCGGTGGTCGCGGCGAACGGAGTGACACCGCGCGGATCATTGCGCATGCTAAAGCACTATCGCGGCAAACAGTTGCTCGAACAAGTAGATTGCTACGATCTGCTCCTCAACGGGGTTACTCCGAACGCACAGAAACTCGAGAATGGCGACACACTCATGGTTCCACCGATCGGGCCACAAGTGACGATAACCGGAATGGTCCGCCGTCCGGCGGTCTACGAACTCCGTGATGAGCAAACACTGGCGGACGTTCTGAATCTTGCGGGCGGAATTCTGCCTGCTGCTACGTTGAAGCATGTTGAAGTGCAGCGCCTGGATGCGCATGAAAAGCACACCATGCTGAGCTTGGACCTCTCCGCAGAGGAAAACGAGGTGGTTAAGCTATCCGCGTTCAAAGTCCAGGACGGCGACGAGATTCATATTTTCCCGATCGCCCCTTACAACCAGGATGCGATTTATCTGCAGGGACACGTTCTTAGGCCGGGCCGCTACTCCTACCGCGACGGAATGAAGGTCACCGATATAATCGGCTCCTACAAAGACCTGCTTCCCGAGCCAGCGCCACATTATGGAGAGATTGTGCGTCTTAATCCGCCAGACTTCCATCCGAGTGTGGAGAGCTTCGATCTGGCCGCGGCTCTTGCTGACCCCGCAGCAGCGCCAAGACTGGAGCCCCTCGATACCGTCCGAGTCTTTAGCCGATTTGACTTTGAGCCTGCGCCCACGATATGGGTTGGGGGCGAAGTAAACGCTCCGGGCAAATACACGACTTCGGGCCAAGTGCACCTGCGCGATGCAGTGTACCTGGCGGGCGGACTAAAACCGGAGGCCGACCTTGCCGATTCACAATTGTTCCGCATCGAGGCCGATGGCACCTCTAAGATTCTGAGTGTAAATCTCAAGAACGCCCTCGCCGGCAATCCCCTCGACGACATCCTGCTCCGACCGCGAGATCGTCTGCTGATCCATCGCAATACCGACATGGTCGAGCAGGCCAACGTGGACGTGACGGGCGAAGTGGTGAAACCCGGGCGTTATCCATGGACCAGCAACATGCGGGTGGAAGACCTGATTCGCGCCGCGGGAGGTTTGAAGCGGAGCGCAGACACCACGCACGCAGACCTCACTCGATATCCGATCAACGGAAAACCTGGGCAACTCATGGAAGTCTCCCTGGGTTCACTGATGAATGGAAATGCCAGCGAGGATATCCCGCTCCATAGCGGCGATGTGCTGAGCATTCGCCAAGTAGCCGGATGGAAGGACATTGGAGCGGTCGTAACCGTGCGAGGAGAGGTGCAGCATCCAGGCACGTTCGGAATCGAGCCGGGAGAGAAATTGAGTTCGGTGCTCGAACGCGCGGGTGGCTATACGCCGCAGGCTTTTCCGTATGGCGCAGTGCTGACCAGGCGCGAAGTGCGGGAGGAGGAGGAGGTAGCGCACGCAGAGTTGGTTCGGCGAGTCCAGAGCATGCAGGTTGGTCTACGGACCATGCCTGAGGGAGACGAAAATCAGAAGAATGCCAAGTTAACGGCGCTGGCGCAAAGCGAGTCGACACTTCAACAGTTGCGCCTCAATCCCCCCATCGGCCGAATTGTCATCCACATTCAGGAACCCATGGAGAAGTGGAAGAATACTCCGTCCGATGTAGCCTTGCGCGATGGGGACGTGTTGGTGATTCCGAAAAAGACGGGTTATGTGATGGTCAATGGTCAAGTGTACAACCCCACAGCCGTGAGTTACCGCTCGGGAACCAGCGCCCGCTGGTATTTGAGCCAGGCTGGTGGACTTACCCCGCTTGCGGACGGCAAGGCGGTCTTCGTGGTTCGGGCGGATGGTTCGGTTTTTGCAGGCGATACCAACAAGGGTTGGCTGTGGAGTGACTCACTTAGTGCGGCCTTGCGACCGGGAGACACTGTCGTGGTGCCAGAGAAGGCACCCAACATGGGCAGGAAGGACTATACCCAGTTGCTGCAATTAGCATCGGTAGCATCGTCCGTGGCTATCGCCATCGCCTACATTCACCCATGACCAGAAAGTGGCCTGCCTGCATGATTGGGTATGCTATGGCAATGGGACTCCTTTTAGCTGCGCCCGCCCTTGCGCAGACAGAAGGAAGTGACCGGAAGAACGAAGAGATGACCAATCCTAATGCGGGACAAACAGATCAGGAATCCGACAGCACATCTGCGAAGAGCGTTGCTCCCGTAAAGACCAGTTTGCCTGCTCAACTCGCGAGGGATTTTGCAGGAGATCAGGTCGCGTTGTGGACCAGCCCCAAGAATCTGCGCCTGTCGGACCTGCCATGGATCGTGCCCGTAAGCGGGCTAATGGCCGGAATGTTGGTGACCGACGCGGATTACAGCCGCCATGATGTCTCGAAGAATCCGACGACGCAGGCCCACTACAATAGTCTCTCGAACTACCTGGCTTTCGGCATGGTGGGAGGAGCCGGGGCCATGTGGTTGCTGAGCTACAAGAACCACAACTCGCACTGGCGGGAGACCGGGTTTCTGGCTGGCGAAGCGGCAATCGACAGCTTGGTCATGACCGAGGCTTTTAAGTACGCGTTCCGGCGAGAACGCCCTTACCAAGGTGACGGGAATGGGAACTTCTTCCAAAATGGCGGTACTTCGTTTCCCTCCGAGCACTCTACGGTCGCGTGGTCGATTGCCAGTGTGGTGGCCCACGAATATCCCGGCACGCTTTCGAAAATCCTCGCTTACGGGGCGGCTGGCTTGGTCAGCTATGCACGCGTGGGAGCACACAAGCATTTTCCTTCCGATGTCTTTGCGGGGGCGCTGATAGGCGAACTCTCCGGGTATACCGTCTACTCCCGTCACCACGATTCCGATTTGCCGGGTGAAGTTTGGCAAAGCTGGAGCCAACAGGTGCGGGAATTGACCGATCAATCCAACCCCGCTAACTATGGTTCGCCTTACGTACCTCTCGATAGCTGGATTTATCCAACCTTCGAACGACTTGCAGCCCTCGGCTACGTGCAAACCGGCATATTTGGCATGCGACCGTGGACCCGCATGGAATGCCTGCGACTTGTGAATGAAGCCATCGATCTGCTCGCGGCGGATAACCATCCGATGACGGGGGCACAGGAACTCGTCGATAGCCTTGCCCGCGAGTTCACAATCGAGGCGGAGTCTCTCGCGAGAGTGGACAACCGCAATAGCCACCTGGAGTCGGCTTATTCGCGCACCATAGGGATCGCGGGTGAGCCGTTGACGGACGGGTATTATTTCGGGCAAACGGTGCTGAGCGATTTCGGCAGGCCTTATGCAGAAGGGGTCAATGAAATCGTGGGAAGTTCGGGTTGGGTTACCGATGGGCCGCTGGCCGTCTATGTCCGCGGAGAATATCAGTACGCGCCTTCGATCCCGGCACTGCCGCTAGCGGCGCGCGAATTTCTCACCTCTCCCTATAACGGCAATCTGCCGTTGCCGCCGAATACCCCTACTCCATCCGTAAGCCGGTTTCAATTCTTGGACGCCTACATTTCACTTACCGTGAAGAATTGGCAGTTCTCGCTAGGCCAGCAAAGCATGTGGTGGGGGCCGAGTACCGGCGGACCCATTATGTTCAGCGACAACGCTTCTCCGGTACCGATGTTCCGAATCAATCGCGTCTCACCGTTCATGCTCCCCTGGATATTGAAACTGATGGGACCGATGCGAGCAGAAATATTTCTAGGACGCCTGTTGGGTCAGCAGTTCATCTTTGGCGAAAGCACCGGACTCCTGGGGCAGTGGAGTTCAAAATTGAGTGATCAGCCGTTCTTTGTGGGAGAGAAACTCGAGTTCAAACCGACCAACAATTTCGAATTTGGCGTGAGCTTCGCGCAGGTCACCGCCGGCCAGGGCCAGCCCTTTACTTTTCACCAGTGGGTGATAAGTAACTTTTTCGGCCCGGCGGTTTCGACCACTGGCGGACTGCCGGGAACTCCTACCGATGCAGGTTCCGCTCACTCGGGAGTTGATTTCACCTATAAGATTCCCGGGCTGCGGAAGTGGGTAAGCCTTTATGGTGATGCCATGACAACCGACGAGTTTTCACCTCTCGGGTACCCCCGGAAATCGATCTATCAAGGCGGTATCTACTTTCCCCGGATTCCGAGAATCCAGAAACTGGATCTCCGGATCGAGGGCGGATCCACTGAGCCGGCCGATTTCGGCACCTGTGTCGGCTGCTTTTACTACAACGATCGATTCAAGGATGGCTATACAAATAACAGCAACTTGATGGGAAGTTGGCTCGGGCGCGCCGGGCAGGGGGAACAGGCGTGGAGCACGTATTGGCTGAGTTCCCGGAATACAATTCAATTGCACTACAGGCATCAGAAAGCAGTGGCCAATTTCGTTCCTGGCGGCGGCACCGTAAACGATGCAGGGGTGTCCGCCAATGTTTGGTTGAAAACGGATTTGGAGTTGTCGGGTTCAGTACAGTATGAGTGGTGGAATTACCCCGTTCTCGCTACCGGACAGCAAACCAATGTCACGTCCTCGATCGGTATTACGTTCATGCCCACCGGGGGACACCATCAGCCATGAAAACCCGGACATGCAAATCGTTGCGGCTGAAGAGAATTGAGGAGAACGGATGAGTCCGACCGCGACCAAACCGGAGCTGGGAAGACCTGAGCATCTTGGGTCCGCCAGTTCTGGGGAGGTACCCCTGCAGTCGGTGTTTCCGAGACTCTTTGCCCTCTGGAGTCAAAGGCGGTTCCTCGGAAAAGCAGCCATTGCCGGGCTGTTGGCTGGGACGCTGGTCGCGTTTCTGTTGCCGAGGCGATATGAATCCACGGCGCGGTTGATGCCTCCCGACGGTCCCTCGAGTTCTGGGACCGGAATGCTTTCCGCTTTGATGGCCATAAACAGCAATAGTCAGGGCTCTCCGACCGTCAAGCCTGGACCTGATCTGAGTCTCCTCGCGAATGAAGCCCTAGGGATGAAAAGCACGGGTGCACTTTTCATCGGAATCCTGCGAAGTCAAACGGTTGAAGATCGCCTTGTAGATCGCTTCAATTTGCGCAAGGTCTATTCCGTGAGCTACCTGCAGGATGCGCGGAAAAAGCTCGAACAAAGAACGACCATCTCCGAGGACCGCAAGAGTGGAATCATTTCCATTACCGTCAGCGACAGCGATCCCAAGCGCGCGGCGGCGCTGGCACAGGCAAATGTGGAGGAACTGGACACTCTCGTGGCTCAATTGTCCACCTCCTCCGCTCATCGCGAACGCGTCTTTCTCGAGGAACGATTGGCTAATGTTAAGAATGACCTCGAACAGGTAGCGCAGAGATTCAGCCAGTTCAGCAGCAGGAACATGACTATAGATCTGAAGGATGAAGCACGGGCTGTTTTGGAAAATTCTGCCGGCATTGAAGGACAGCTCATCGCGTCGGAGTCGGAATTGAAAGGGCTGAAGACGATTTACGGTGATGAAAATGTTCGTGTCCGCACCACCCAGGCGAGGATCAGCGAGTTGCGTCGCCAATTGGAAAAACTAGGCGGCCCGCAAAGCGCGGAGGGAGAGCCATCCGCGATAACGCCGAACGGCTCCGCACTTCCCACGATTCGTAACCTTCCTCTTCTTGGCGCCACCTATGCCGATCTGTACCGTCGCGCGCAGCTCGAGGAAGTCGTGTTTCAAGCATTGACCCAACAATATGAACTCGTGAAGGTGCAAGAAGCAAAAGAAACACCCAGCGTCAAGGTGCTCGATCCTCCGAACATTCCGGAGCGAAGATCGTTCCCGCCGCGACTGCTGATCATTTTCTCCTCCGGTCTTTTGGCACTGTCGGGAGGAGTATTCTTTCTTCACGCCGAGCAGCGTTGGGTCGAACTAGATGCAAGCGACCCGGGCAAAGCTTTCCTCGGGGAAGTACTCGAGAAGGTAAACGCGAGGATGCCTTGGATGCCCCCCGATGGGTCGCGATTCCAGCAGGCGGCACATTGGGCTTGGGTGAAGCTCGCTCCACGGCAGGGCAGGAAGAATGCGGACGAATGAATATGAGTTTTGCTGCATGCAATTGTGAAATAATGACTTAGATTGAAATTGCCCTCGTAAGCGAGAGGGCGGAGCGGTATCCAGCAGTGCGCAGGTTGCGGGTGGCTCCAGACAAGGGAGCAACATTCTTTTTGGCACTGGGGACCCAAAATGAGGACAGCTTTGGCGTCCAGAGGCCGGGTGCTCATTCCGAGTTGAAGAAGGTTTGGGTGTTAAATCAATAGATGGCTACACCGCAAATTGTAACCGAGCGCGACTCCCAGGACAGCGGAGGCTTACCGGAACGTTCGCGCACTTCGGTCGAATTCAAAATTGCGCAATTACGTCTCCTGTGGTCGGCACGTCGTTTCCTGGTTCGCACCATCGGCATCGGATTCCTGGCCGCCACCCTACTCGCTTTTCTGCTGCCGAAAAGCTATGAATCAACGGCACGTTTGATGCCTCCTGACAATCAAGGGGGGTTAGGAAAAATGGTTTCAAGTGCGCTCGCGCACACTCCCGGTGTCGATCTGGGAAGCGTGGTCAGTGGACTCATGGACACCCGGGGCCAGAGTGGCCTCTTCATGGGGGTTTTGAGAAGTCGGAGTGTTCAGGATCAACTCCTCGACGAGTTTCACTTGCAAGCCGTGTATGGAAAAAAAATGAGAGAGGACGCTCGCAAGAGACTGGACTCCGAGACCGAAATCTCCGAGGACCGAAAAAGCGGAATCATCTCCATTAAGGTTACCGATCGCAGCCCGCAGAGAGCCGCCGCAATGGCGGGAGAATACGTAACCGCCCTCAATCGAATCGTCTCCCAGCAATCGACTTCGTCAGCCCACAGAGAACGTATTTTCCTTGAACAACGGCTAGCGGCAGTGAGAGAGGACCTCAATTCTGCGGAAAAAGACTTTAGTCAGTTCGCCAGCAACAATGAGGCTCTGGACGTTAGCGAACAGGCAAAGACCACGTTAGAAGCCAGCGCCATACTGCAAGGCCAGATTATTGCCGCGCAATCTCAGCTCGAGGGACTCAAGCAGATCTATGCGGACAATAATGTGAGAGTGCGCTCATCCAAAGCGCGAATCGCGGAGCTGCAAAGCCAGCTTGAGATGCTGAACGGAGTTTCCGGAAAGGAAAGCAGCGCCGGAGAAAAGAAAGCAACCGGCAATCAGTATCCCTCGCTCCGCGAGCTTCCTATCTTGGGCTTGCCGTTTGCAGAGAAGTACCGGGCGCTAAAAATTCAAGAAGCTGTTTACGATACTCTGAGCAAGCAATATGAACTGGCAAAGGTGCAAGAAGCGAAAGAACTGCCAACGGTGAAAATACTGGACCAACCAGGAGTGCCGGAGAAGAAGTCATTTCCGCCTCGGCTCTTGATTATTTCCTGCGCTACCCTGGCGACTGCGTGCCTGGGAGTCCTCTGGGTGTTCGCTATGACTCGATGGCTGGAACTGGAGCAGGGAAGTCCTCTACGCATGATTGCCTGGAAGGTTTTCGAGAGTCCTCTCTGGCCGCTTCCCTCAGCTGCGCGCGAAGAGATTCAGACCGGCTTTCCTACCGGTGTCGCGGATAGCTGCGGCATTCAGGAAGCAGCGGAGAAAGAAAAGGTTGAGTTCTTATAGCGAATGCGCAGAACACGGTCCCCCATGTCGACACCCTACGAAGTAGCAAAGGAGAATTCTCTCCTTGTGCCTTCCTTCGATAGCGAGAAATATGCCTCCGCGGCGGCCAAAGCGGGGCGGGACAGGTTATCCGCAAAACAGGAGAGCTCTGTGACGCGATGGTATGTCGTCTATACCCGGGCTCGCCACGAGAAGAGTGTTTCGGCGCAGCTCGATCGAATAACCATCCAGAATTTTTTGCCTCTTTATGAGGCACTCCACCGCTGGAAGGATCGCAGGGCGCGAGTGAAAATACCGCTCTTTGCGGGATATGTGTTTGTGCGCATGGCCCTTTGCAACCAATTGCAAGTCTTGCAGATTCCTGGAGTGGCTCGGCTCGTGAGTTTTGACGGTCAGCCCGTAGCTGTGCCTGAGGCTGAATTGGTGGCACTCCAGAGAGGATTGACCTCTGGTGTACGAGTCAATCCGCATCCTTACCTAGCTGCCGGGAGGCAGGTACAAATAACCAAAGGACCTTTTGCCGGACTCAAGGGCGTATTTGTCCGACGAAAAGGCCTCTGCCGGGTCGTGGTGTCGCTGCACGTCATCAAGAGCTCCATTGCTTTGGAGATGGAAGCCGATGACGTATCTGCGAGCTGATTCCAATTTCGGAACGAGGCATTGCTTGTTCAGTATGAGCAGAAACATACGAAAATATTGCGGGTTCAAAGAGTGGATATTTGCCCTGTTCTTGCTGGCAAATATCTTTAAACCCAACCCCGAAACAAACGACTCTTCCTTCGACCTAACCGTATTCACCGCTGCAATATGCGTAATCCTGGTGGCCTGGCAGTATTTCCAGTCGCGGGAGCGGCTGTTCACTCCTGTGATCCTGATGCTGTCGCTGTTTGCTCTATTCGTTCCGACACTCCTATGGACGGATTGGAATAGTTATGCAGTTGAAAAAGCATCCAGATTTTATACTCTCACCTTACTGGCCGCTATCGCCCCGATCTTCATTGTGCGTACAGCCGATGACCTGCGCCGGTTTCTTAGCGGTTTTGTCTTTCTGTGTTCGATCGTAGCTGGGACTGCGTTGGTGGTCCTGTTGGGCCAAGGAGACGAGCTGGATCGCCTGGCGGTGCTGGACGCTACCACGATCATCACCGGAAGAGCCGTTGGCATTGTGATTCTTACTCTAGGTTTGTTGTGGTTCGAACCTCGCAGCAAGAAATGGTTGGTAGGAACTGCACTGGTCATTTTGCCGACCGTACTTGTGGCCACCGGCGCCAAAGGCCCCTTGGTTGCGACTCCCTTGGCTTTGGGACTTTGTTTGATCCTGTTCAAGTCCGGGATTCGCCGCTATCTTTCTCGGGTGCTGATTGTCTGTGTGCTTAGTGCTGCGACACTATGGTTTAGCCTGCCCCTGCTCCCCGGCACATCTTTGTTTCGAGTTGGCACGTTCGTCTTGGGCCAGTTTGGCACTTCGGAGGAAGATCGCACGACCTTCTTTGCAGATACCATGAATGGGATCGTGGCCAACCCTAGAGGCTTGGGGTTGGGCGGTTTTGCCAGTAAGTATGGAGTGGCTGGTGGCGAAATCCGCGAGTTCCCTCACAACATTCTTTTGGAAGTCTTTCTGGAGGGAGGGTGGTTCGCCGGACTTTATTTTACCTACCTATTGTGGCGCGGATTGAAAGGTGTTTACCTATTGGGGAAGAATGGCGAAGTGGCGTGGGCTTACCGACTCTTGTTCTGTTTCACTGTTTTCTCGCTCCTGAACGATCTGGTAAGTGGGGAGCTGAACGACAGTAAAGTTCTGCTGGCGTTCCTGGGGCTATCCATAGGGTTAGCGGGTGATTCTAAAGAAAAGGCGCCTGCACAAAGCGGTTGGGCAAGTTCCCTTCCTAAGGGGACACTGCTGACTCAGGATGGTTCAAGCTGATGGAAGTGGTTTCGAACGGATGGCAATAACGGAAGGCACCCTTGCGGAATGGGAAAGGATCGGGAACGTATGCTACGTGGCGATGACACCTCCGGCAAAACTCCAAAAGTAGCGGTAGTAGGCGCGGGATATTGGGGAAAGAACCTGGTTCGCAATTTCCACGAACTGGGAGTATTAGAGACGGTGTGCGATGTAAATCCTGAAGTTTTGGACGGTGTCCGCAGGAAGTATGCGGTCGAGACCACTCAGCACTTGGAGGAGATTCTTTCTAATCCAACCATAGATGCCGTCGTGATCGCGGCGCCAGCCTCGCGTCATTATCGGTTGGTGAAAGAAAGCCTGCAAGCGGGAAAGGATGTCTTCGTTGAAAAGCCCCTGGCCCTGCGGACGACCGAGGCACAGGAACTAGTCGACCTAGCTCACCGGCAGGGCCAGATCCTCATGGTGGGTCACATCCTTCTTTATCACCCCGCCATCGTTGAACTCCAACGGCTTATTTCCGGAGGCGAACTTGGAAAGATCCAGTATATCTATTCTTCTCGCCTGAATCTTGGGAAGCTCCGCACAGAAGAGAACATCTTGTGGAGTTTTGCGCCTCATGATATCGCGGCAATCTTATTTCTCTTGGGAGAGTCTCCGGAGCAAGTTGCCACGCACGGGGGAACTTACTTGAACCCTCCCCTTGTCGATACCACCTTGACGTCCTGCACTTTCAAGGCGGGCGTGAAGGCGCATATTTTCGTCAGCTGGTTGCATCCCTTCAAGGAACAGAAACTTACGATTGTGGCCGACAAAAGGATGGCCGTATTCAATGACTTAGACACTGAGCAGAAGCTGGTCCTCTATTCTCACCGGATTGATTGGATTGACCGGGTCCCGGTCGCGCAAAAGGAAAACGGTGAGGTGGTACCCATTTCCACCGGAGAACCATTGCGCATTGAGTGCGAGCATTTCCTCGAATGCATCCGGACCCGCCAGCGTCCAAGAACGGACGGGGAGAGCGCCCTGCAGGTTTTGAAAGTTCTGGATGCTTGCGAGCGCTCCCTTGGAGAAGCAGGCATACCGGTTGCGGTAAACTTGCTTGCCACTGCATACTACGCCCACCCTACGGCCATTATCGATCTGCCCTGCGCCATCGGGCGAGGCACGAAAATCTGGCATTTTTCCCATGTCATGTCTGGCGCAGTTCTCGGCGAAGGATGCAATCTCGGGCAAAATGTTCTGGTTGCAAACGGGGTCCGTATCGGAAACAACGTGAAGATTCAGAATAATGTCTCCGTGTACACCGGCGTGGAGCTTGAGAATGATGTGTTCTGCGGCCCTTCGATGGTCTTCACAAACGTGATTAATCCGCGAAGTCATGTTGTTCGCAAGAACGAATATAAGAAGACGGTCGTGAAACGTGGCGCCACGCTCGGCGCCAATTCGACAATCGTGTGCGGGGTAACAATCGGAAACTATGCTTTTGTCGGCGCGGGTGCGGTTGTGACCAGGGATGTGCCCGATTACGCCCTTATGTTGGGTGTTCCTGCCAAGCGATCCGGCTGGATGTGTTCGTGCGGCGTTCGCCTGCCGAAGGGCCCCGCGCCAAAGTGCTCTGAATGCGGCCGCACATACTCGGTGAGTGGGGAGGAATGCAAGGAATCCCTTACGGCCAGCGAAGAAAACCTGAAATCGTCTCTTGCCGGTGCGCAATAGACGCTCGATCAGGACATGTTTTCCTTGCAACCCCAACAACCCCATCTCCCATCAGTTGCAGCAGCGGAGCTGGTAGCCAAAGGAATAATCCAGAACAGGTGATGTCAGCAGATTCTATCGAATTCGTCCCCATACTTCGCCGTCTGTCCATGCACCCCGCCTTGCGGGACATGGGAGTCGTCGGCCTAAGCAGTTTTCTTGCGGCCATCGCAGCCATGCTTGTTATTTCCATTGTGGGCAAAGCATTCGGCCCGATCCTGTTGGGAGAATATCTGTTAATCCGAAGAATGGCGGCCTGGCTCCAGGCGGGCGTCCAGCTCCCCTCGGGGGTCGCCCTTCCACGCTACGTAGCCGCCAACTTGGACGGCCCGAACTCAACAAAGATCGCCTATTTTGTCGCTGCTCTGATGACCGCTTGTGCGATTGGGTTCTTGCTTTGCTTCGTTCTTCTGTTGTGGCCGATTCAGATCAGCGGGCTGTTCTTTGGAAGTCCGGAACTTGTCCATCTGGTTTTGCCGCTTTGTATCTTGCTTATGGGACTGGCCGTGCATGGTGTCGTGTTCGGCTACCTGCAGGGAGTCTTGCAGATGGCGCGGGCCAGCGTGTTGCAAATCTGTAATTTGGCAGTGCTGCCGGTTCTAACGGTGGTGCTTCTGAGGCCGCGCCATTCCATTCCGCTGATCGTCGACACCATTGGCCTTCTTATGATTCTCTTTTCCTGTCTTTTTGCCCTTCCGATCCTGTGGGGCGGCGAATTTTCTCTCTCGGCGGAACGGTTGAAAAAACAGGGCTCGGAGCTGTTGTCTTATGGATTTTCCCGTGTCTCCGGAGATTTTGGGCTGCAAGCCTTGCTGAGTTTGCCTGCCGTCATTGCGGCTCATTATTTCCCGATGAGTTCGGTCGCCTATCTCCTTTTAGCGGGCAGTTTCTTGGCCGTGGTCTCAGCCGCTACCCTGCCGTTGGGGATTATTTTGCTCTCCAGAGTCAGCAGGTCCATCGCCCAGATGGGAACCAAGCAACTGCAGACCCCCGTGTCCTACTTCATCAGCGCCCTAATCGAACTGTCCGTTTTCATTTGCCTGCAAATGATCCTGTTTGCGGACGTTGTCATCCGATCCTGGGTGGGTCCCACCTTCTTGCAAGGGCTGCGTGTGATTCAGATCGCCATTCTGGCCGTGCCGTTTTACTTTGTTTACGCGGGCCTACGCGGTGTCGTTGACGCAGCTTCAGTGAAGGCGTACAACACACGAAACATCTATCTGGCAG
>Ga0181532_10002860_pt1 | contig 15912 bp, 9 predicted proteins | sample PEATcosm2014_Bin_33_FD_119768 | JGI IMG/M metagenome (GOLD analysis project Ga0181532, IMG submission 119768) | Peatland microbial communities from MTU Mesocosm Facility, Houghton, MI, USA - PEATcosm2014_Bin11_30_metaG | ecosystem: Environmental > Terrestrial > Soil > Wetlands > Peat | place...
AGGTTACCGCCCGGCCCGGCGGGGACCTGGGCCGGATCGAAAGGGCGATCGTCGAGGAGTTGGCGCGGCTGCTCTCCAAGGGGCCGACGGCAGCGGAATTGGAACGTAGCAAGGCGCAGCGGTTCGCGGCCTTTGTCAGGAGCACGGAACGCGTCGGAGGTATTGGCGGCAAAGCCGACATCCTGGCCATGAATGAGACCTTTCGCGGCAGCCCGGAGTTCTATCAGACGATCTTGAATTACCAGCGCACCGCCAAGCTGCGTGATCTGTGGAGTGCCGCCCGGCGCTGGCTGACCGATGATGTCTATGTTCTGGAGGTGCAGCCCTACCCGAGCTATGAGAGCGCCGGCAGCACCATTGATCGCTCGCACTTGCCCGCGCCGGGCGTTCCGGCTGGGTGCGATTCCCCAAGCTCCAGCGAGCGAGCCTGGCGAATGGCCTGAAGATCATCCTGGCCGAGCGGCACTCGCTTCCCCTGGTCAATCTCAACCTGCAGTTGGGCGCCGGCTCGGCAGCGGATCAGTTTGCCGTGCCCGGCACGGCGCGGCTGACGATGGAGATGCTGGACGAAGGCACCAAGCGTCGCAACGCCCTGCAAATCAGCGATGAGCTGGAGTCGCTGGGCGCCAAGCTCAGCACCGGCTCCGACCTCGACTCCTCGAGCGTCAGCCTGTCCGCCTTGACTGCCACACTCGACCCGGCGCTGGACGTCTTTGCGGATGTCATTCTGAATCCCGCTTTCCCGGAGGCGGACTTCGAGCGCTTGCAGAAGCAGGCACTGGCGCGCATTCAGCGGGAGAAGACTGAGCCGTTCAACATGGCGTTAAGGGTCTTCCCGCGCCTGCTCTACGGCAGCGGGCATGCCTATGCCAACCCGATGACCGGCTCGGGCACGGAGCAGTCCGTAGCGGGGCTGAAGCGCGCCGACCTGCATAAGTTCCACGATGCCTGGTTCAAGCCGAACCACGCTACGCTGATCGTCGTGGGCGACGCTTCCCTGAAGGAGATCACCCCGAGACTAGAACACCTCTTCGGCCAATGGAAACCGGGCCCGGTTCCGGCTAAAAACATCGAGGCGGTTGCGCAACAGCCGAGGACGGCGGTCTGTCTGATAGATCGCCCGGGTTCCCTTCAGTCCCTTATCTTCGCGGGTCACGTGGCTCCGCCGAAGGCCAATCCGGACGAGATCGCTATCGAGACCATGAACACCGTGCTGGGAGGCTCGTTCACCTCGCGCATGAACATGAACCTGCGGGAGCAGAGGCGTTGGTCCTATGGCTCGGGCACGTGGTTCTGGGCGGCGCAGGGCCAGAGGCCGTTCATCATCTATGCGCCGGTGCAGAGCGATAAAACCAAGGAGGCTATGGTCGAGGCGGACAAGGAACTGCGGGGTATCCTTGGCAAGCAGCCCGTCACAGAGGAGGAATTGGACAAGGCGCAGAAGACGCAGACCCTGAGCCTTCCCGGCTCGTGGGAGACCGACGAGGCGGTCCTTGATTTGATGGCTCAAGTCGTGCGGTTTGGCCTGCCCGATGACTATTTCGCCACCTACGCCGGCAAGGTCCGGAGCCTCTCGCTTGCGGATGTGACCGGCGCCGCTCAGAAAACACTGCACCCGGACCAACTGGTATGGGTCGTCGTGGGTGACCGCGCCAAGGTGGAGCGCGGCATCCGCGAACTCGGCTGGGGGAAAATCCAGCTTCTGGACGCCGACGGCAAGCCGGTCAAGTAATACACCGGGTGTCGAGGGCAAGCAGGGTCATCGGCGTTCGCCTGGCTGCGATGCGGCGTGGCGGCAGCCGAATCACTTCTTCCAGCCTGCGGTTCGCAACCCGCGTTGGGAAGAGGCCCCCGTGCGCGCTTATGCAAGTGAGGCAGGCCTGGAGAGCACCTTACTTATTCACGAACTCCGTCGTGTCGAAATAGACCTTCCGGGTCGCACCGTCCGAAGTGGCGACCTCAAACAGGTCATAATGCCGGTTGGCGGAATCCACAGCGGCTTGGCTGGTCTGGACGTAGCCCGGGAACATCTGTTGCAGCCACAGCTTCTCCGCCAGCAGCCCTACCTCCCGGTGGCTTGCCTCGCGAATAACGACAGCCTGGTCGCACGAAGATCCGTCTCCCCCGCTAAACGCAAGCGGCTCGGGGGCCGGTCGAGGGGCCTGACAACCAATTAGCAGTGCCGCGAAGCTTATCATTATTAATGTTCTCATCATAACCAATGCTTTCCTCCTGTTGAGAACCGCATAAGGCATGCCAACCTCTACTGGGCTGAAAACACCCCAGAACTCGCCTAATCCACGGCAATTGCCGGCAAACAATGTGCAGCTTGGCTGCCCGTTTCTCAGGTTTGATAGAAGCCTGGTCGCCGACGTCTGTCTGCGCACTTCTCCCTGCGCTTCGGTGGCACTGGCCCGATGCGCCCCGGGCCGCAGGGCGCGTTCAAGAGTCGTAGCCGCCGACGTGCAATCGGCGCATTCTTTCTGACGGGACACAAATCAGCGCCGACTGCACGTCGGCGGCTACGATTCCAGGTTTCTTGAACGCGCCCTGCCCGGGCCGGGTGGCTGCGCGATTTTGATTCCCCGGCCGCCTGCGGGGTGTCAGAATACGCCCCGGGTATGATGCGAACGCGTGTAGCTGCCATGTTCACCGCCTCGTATGATCTAATTCGGGCGCCTCTGGTCGGACTTCTACTGGCGAGCCTGGCGGGACCCTCGTTAGCCAGGGCTGTCACACCTGCGCCAGCCGAGATGGCGGAGGCTCGGGAATGGGCTGCGGCCAGATTCCAGGGGAAGGAACAGCCCGGAAGAGTCGAGCCAGGCTTGCTGGTGGTGGCCAATCACGACGCGGTGCAGAAGAACGGCCGAGCGGACTTGCCCCTGACGGAAGAGACGCAGCGCCGACTGTTCTCGCGCGCCCCGCCGTTTTCGTTTGTGTTCGGCGGCGAGCCATCAGGCAAGCTGCTCGGGCAATGGAAGCTGGAACGGGCCTCACGGTCCCTGCCGGAAACTGAGCCGCTGCCTAACGAGCCCGCCGGCGGGCAGACTGAGCACACGCTGGTGTGGTCCGATCCGCAGACCGGCCTGCAAGTTCGCTGCCTTGCCATCGAGTACCAGGACTTCCCCACGGTCGAATGGACCCTTTATTTCAAGAACACCGGCACCAACCCCACGCCGATCCTCGAAATGATTCAGGCGCTGGACCTTGAGGCGGACCGCGGCGCCAGCGGTGAGTTCCTGCTGCACCACAACGTGGGCTCGCCCGCCGACGGCAACGATTATGGCCCTTTGCAAACTCGCCTTGGCCCGAATGCCACGAAACGCATTGGGGCGGCCGGCGGCCGGCCGACCAACTCCGAGTGGTCCTACTTCAACCTGGAATGGAGCGGGCAGGGCCTGATCGTCGCCGTCGGCTGGCCGGGGCAATGGGCGGCTGAATTTGCGCGCGATGCCGACCGGGGCTTGCGTCTCCGCGCCGGGCAGGAGCTCACCCACTTCAAGCTCCTGCCCGGCGAAGAGGTGCGCAGCCCGCTAATCGGAATGCAGTTGTGGAAAGGGGATTGGATTCGCGCGCAGAACATCTGGCGCCGGTGTATGATGGCCCATTCCATGCCCAAGCCCGGCGGCAAGCTGCCTCCGCCGCAGCTCGTTGCCTCCAGCTCGCGCCAATATGAGGAGATGATCAAGGCCAACGAGACCAACCAGTTCATGTTCATTGACCGCTACACCGAGGAAGGCATCAAGCTGGATTACTGGTGGATGGACGCCGGCTGGTACAACCATCACGGCGGCGGCTGGCCGCACGTTGGCACCTGGGAGGTGGACACCAACCGTTTCCCACACGGGTTGCGGGCGGTATCCGATTACGCGCATAAGCGGGGGTTGCGCATCCTCGTCTGGTTTGAGCCGGAGCGCGTCACGGCCGACACGTGGATTACCCGGAATCACCCCGAGTGGGTCCTCGGCGGCGCGAACGGTGGCCTGCTGAACCTGGGCAACGACGACGCGCGCGCCTGGCTGACCGAGCACGTTGACATGCTCCTGACCGAGCAGGGCATTGACCTCTACCGGCAGGATTTCAACATGGACCCCCTCGGCGCCTGGCGCGGCAATGACGCGCCCGACCGCCAGGGCATCACCGAGATCAAGCACGTCACCGGCTATCTCGCTTACTGGGACGAGCTGCGCCACCGGCACCCGAACATGCTGATTGATTCCTGCGCCTCGGGTGGGCGCCGCAACGATCTGGAGACCATGCGCCGGGCCGTGCCGCTCTGGCGCAGCGATTACGCCTACGAGGAAATCGGCCATCAATGCATGACGTATGGCATCTCCATGTGGCTGCCTTACTACGGCACCGGGACCATCGCCACCCGCAACGCGCCTTACTACGGCAGCGGGCGCACCTCGGTCGAGCCTTACCCTTTCTGGAGCGACGCCGCGCCGAGCCTGGGCCTCGGCATTGACATGCGCGTGCGCGAGATTGATTACGCCGCCCTGCGCCGCCTCGTCGCGCAGTGGCGCCAGGTCAGTCCCAACTACTACGGCGATTTCTACCCGCTGACGCCCTGGAATCGCGACGACCACACCTGGATGGCCTGGCAGTTCGACCGCCCGGAACACGGCGAAGGCATGGTCCAGGCCTTCCGACGCCACAACAGCTTCTACGAATCCGCCCGCTTCAAGCTCAGAGGGCTGAACCTGGACAGCCGTTACCGTGTGCGCGACGTTAATGGCACGGCGCCGATAGCATTCAGTGGCCGGGAGTTGCTCGAGCAGGGTTTGCAGATCACGCTGCCCGAGATGCCCGCCGCCGCAGTCCTCACATACCAGGAGATCAAACTATGAAAATGCCTCTATTCAACCTTGTATCCCGGGCCTGCTCCTCGGGCGCGTCTGCAAAGTACAGCCACCGCTGCGTAGTAGCGCTGCTATGTTTCACGCCGGCGCTAGGGTTGCTGGCGTTCACCACGCTCGACCAGACGGAAACCCGGCTCGGCTGGGATTCGGACGACGGCCTGATCTTCCGAGTGGGCCGCCGCGTCGTCCGATTGGATGAACAGACGGGTCACGGCGCTCTGTTGATGCGCCTTCTACCCTCCAACGAGGTGTTGTTTCTCCATGATCCGAAGCTGAGCCTGCCAAAGGGCGGGGGCTTGCGCCTGGTGTATGATGCCGACACTCCCGCCGGCGTTCACCTCCGGGTCGAGCGTATGGTCAAGAGGCGACCCGACCCCAACGGCATTGCTTTGATCCAGACCTTCACTCTCACCTCAACGCGACCGCTGAAGAACGACATCGAAGTCGAGCTGCCCTTCTCGCTGCCGGTTCTCGCGAGTGAGGGTGGTCCTTCGATGCTATGCCCTTTGAAGAATGGCTGGGCCAGGTCTTTCCCGTTATCTGCCGGCCAAACGCAGGCCGAATACCGCCTGGGCAACGTCATGACCGGCAAGGAAACTCCGCCTCTGGCGCTTCCGCTCGTCCTGTTGCCCGACCGCTGGGGTGGCGCGGCCGTCTTCGCCGATCCGATGTTCAGCACGCTGTTCTCGCTGCGGAGCGGCACCAACCAGGTCGAAGGCACCCTCCGGTTCCAGTATGCCGCCAGCAAGGTGCCGCTCGCCGGCCCGGAGACTCGCACCTTCGCCATCTGGCTGCCCGACACAATGCCCCTTTCCAAGCAGTTTCCAGCCACGGTGGACGCCTGGTTCCGGCTGATACTGCCGGACGTGCCGCCCGGGCCGAAATGGCTGCATGACATTGCCATGGTCGGCTTCGACTTCCTCAGCGACGACGGCAAAGGCTGGGACCGCGACGTGGCCGTGCTGGCCGATTGGCTCAAGCCTTCCGAGCGTCACCGTGTCGCCCTCTGCCTGCACGGCTGGTATGACGCCCTCGGCTTCTACTGCTACGACACGCAGACGCATCGGATGAAGGACCAGTGGATTGCGTTCGAGCGCACGCGCAAGGTGAGCTTCACCCAAGCCGAACTGAAGCGGCGCCTTCGCCTGGCGCACGACTTGGGCTTCCGCGTGCTGCTTTACTTCGCGGACGGTGTGAACGCCGACAGCGGTGTGCCGGGCTACCGCGACGACTGGGCTTACCGCGATGCCAAAGGCAACCGGATCAGCGGCTGGCAAGGACCGGACACCTTCGGCCCGACCTACCTGCGGGACCTGGGGAACCCGGAGGTCGTCGCTTGGTACACAAACTACGTGGCCGCGTTGCTTCAGACCTACGGCGCTGAGATTGACGGCTTGGTCTGGGATGAGACGTTCCACGCGGGCTTGGGCCAAATCTCTGGCGCGCCCTACCCGGCCTATTGCGACCGCACGATGATGACCCTGGTGAAGGCCCTGACTCACCAGGTCCATGCCTTTCATCCGCAAAAGGTGTTCCTGGCCTCGGACTGCATTGGCGCCTACGGATGGAACGGCGTACCGGGCTACGCCATGATGGCAGACGGCACCTACCAGGATTCCCACTGCGATTGCGCCGCGTGGTCCTATGGCCTGTTCCCGAACTGGCGCAATACCCTGTGGAGCTGCAACTGGTTCGATATGAGCGATTTTCAGCGGACGCGCTGGGGCGTGCTGAAGTTTGGCGTGCCGGTGGCCATCTCCAACGGCTGGGGCAATGATTGCGGCCCCTCCGAGTGGACGCCACGCGAGCGCGACGCTTTCCTGCGCTTGTTCCGCGAGCGCCTGAAAATGACAAGCCCCGTGCGCTTCCTCACCGAGGACCCTGCCAAGCTGGTGTCCCTCTCGCCCGATTCTCATGTCCAGGGCGACCCCATCCCCGAGCCGGCGCCGGGCGAGGTCAACTGGGCGCTGGCCGCTAACGGCAGCCGCGCATCGGCCTCCTCGTATGAAACCCACGGGCCTGGGAGTGCGGCCCCGGCCGCCTGGCCGCCCTCGGGCGCGATTGACAGCCGCCGCGACGACGTCGGCTGGAGCGCTGGCCATGGCTGGGCGAGCAGGGCAGGGGAGCCGCTCCCGCAATGGCTGGAAGTGGATTTCGGCCAGCCGCGGTCCATCTCGCGCTTCGTTGTGATCAACTACGACAAGGAGAAGAGCCCGGAGACCGCAGGCAAATGGGGCGTGCAGGACTATGCCATCGAGATCTGGGACGGGGGTAAGCAGCGATGGAAGCCCGTGGTTCAGCAGGCATCCGAGTTCCCCGGCAAGGTGCGCGTCCACGAATTGCCGAAGGCTGTCACCACCGACAAGTTCCGCATCGTGGTCAGTGAGGTCGCGCCCCTTGATGGTCAGGCCAGGCTGCTGCAAGTAGAGGCGTGGGGCCGCTGAACCTTGGTGGCCATGACTTTCGAACCTTCGCGGTTCAGGCACAAAACATGAGCCAGAGTGACGATGGGGCGCTGCATCGTTAGTTTCCGAAACTAACTGGCGAGCGCGGTGTTTGCGGTGAAATCATGCTAAAAACCGCTACGCTCGTCCTCGCGATCACCATCCTGCCTTTGGCCGGCTGCGGCAAAAACCCCAGCATCACAAAAGGAAGGGGCCCCACCGACGTAATTGACTTGGGTGTGGTTGAGCTTTCGGCGAACACTCCGAAGCGGTTGAGCCTTGGCGAGGGAAAGGAATGCACTCTCACGGCTGTATCGGTCGCTAACGGCAACCTGCAAATCAAGATGGAGACGAAGGAGAAACTCGCTGGCGGCGACCTGCCCCCTGGAATGCCCGCCGGAACGCCAGTGGAGCGCATGCAGACCGCGACGATGACCGTTCCTAACGGCGTCTGGCTTCTAACGAGCATCGGTCAGAGGCCGTTGCGCTTCACGCCCATGCTTCGAGGACAGTAATGGCGCGCGGCAACCATTGAGGTCACCGGCACAGGGAGACCCGCCGGGGGATTTGACACATCGCGCCGTTTGTTGTCTGTTTCCCTTTAACGACGTGAAAGGACACCTCATGATACTCAGGTCTGATTCGAACTCCCGCCTTCGCGGCCCGGTGCTATTGGCTGCGGTGGGGCTTTTGTTGCTGGGCTCGGGATGCGAGACGATGTTCGGCAAGAAGGGCAGGGTGCCCGTGGTGGCCAAGTGGGGCCGGTTCGAGCAGTCCTTTAAGAGCGCCATAGCCTACTCAAATGCGTTACAAGAGGCTCGGTTAACCGTGTCTTTCACTTCGCCGCTGGGCACGACGCACCAGGTGGACGGGTTTTGGGACGGCGGCATGACCTGGCGGGTGCGCTTTTCTCCCGATCAGCCGGGTCGCTGGACCTACAAGACCACTTGCTCGGATGCTCCCAACCACGGCCTGCATGATCAGACCGGCGAATTCATTTGCAGCGCGCCCTCTGGCTTCACGAGCTTCCAGCGCCATGGCCCGGTGCGCGTCGCACGAGATCATCGCCACTTCGAGCACGCCGATGGCACGCCGTTCTTCTGGCTGGCGGATACGGTGTGGAACGGGGCGCGCCTCTCCGCGCCTAAGGACTGGGAGATCTATGCGCTTACCCGCGCGCACCAGGCGTTCAGTGTAGCGCAATGGGCCGTCGCCCCCGGCCCGGATGCCGCGGCTCAATCCGCCTTCACCGGCACCGACCGGATTGCGATCAATCCTGCGTTCTTCCAGCGCTTGGACGCCAAGGTCACGATGCTGACCCGGGCCGAACTCTTGAGTGCCGTCACGCCGCTGATGGAATGGGGAGCCGCCGCCGGCCCCGCTGCGCGCCTGCCGGAGGATCAGGCGATCTTGCTGGTGCGTTACGTCGTGGCTCGCTGGGGCGCCGAGCCGGTGGTGTGGCTGCTGGCGTTCGATGGCGGCCACCAAGGCACAGACGCGGCCCGCTGGAAGCGTATCGGCCAGGCGGTCTTCGGAGAGGGACCGCACGCGCCCGTAGTGCTCTGTCCGGGCGAAACCGAGTGGGTGCTCGACGAATTCCGCGACCAGGCCTGGGTGGACGCTTTCTGCTGCCGGGGCGTGAGCGGTTTCACTGACGATGCTCTCAAGGGGACCTTCGAAGGGCCATTCGCGGGCGAATGGAAGAAGGAGCCGGCCCGCCCCGTGGTCCCTTTCCTGCCTTCCGAGAACGCCATCAATCCGCGGTCGGAGAAACGGGCTGGCTGGGACGATGTCCGCCACGCGGCGTATTGGAGCCTCCTGATGACACCGCCTGCGGGCGTGAGTTATGGGGCTCAGGCGGTGGCGGATTGGGACGTGACTTCCAGCCTGCCCGAAGCGGAGAGCAAGGTCCACGCATTGCCCGCCTGGCGGAAGGCGCTGTTTTTGCCGGGGGCTGAACAGATGACCTACCTGGCGAAGTTCATGGAGGGGATTGATTTCTGGAAGCTTCGCCCGGAGCCGGGAGCCGTGGCCACGCAGCCGGGGGAGGAGTCGGCGCGCCGCTTCATCGCGGCGGCAGGCATGGAGGGGAAGGAGCTTTCGTTGGTTTATGTGCCCGAAGATCGGAGGGTGAGCCTATTCCTCAAAGCGCTGCCGCCGTCCCCTCTGATAAGCTGGCACAATCCGCGCACGGGGGAGAAGAACCCCGCCGTGGCGGTAATGGATGAAAGCGCCTGGCAGTTCCCTACGCCCGGTCCCGGCGACTGGCTGTTGATGATCACCGAGGGGAGATGAACAAGACAGCCAGTCGGTTCGAGGGGCTTCTCTCGCGTTACTTTGAGACGCTGCTCCAGGATAACCCAACCTTTTCTACCATGTGGGCCGGACTGCGCGACGGCGAAGGCAAGCTGGGGCGGCTGAGCCTGGAGTTTCATCGGAAGCGCGAGCGCGAGCGCCAATCCGCGCTGCGCGCGCTGGAGGGAGTTTCGCCGCGGGAGCTAACCAACGAGCAGCAGCTCGACCGGCTGGCGCTGCGGAGCCTGCTGCTGAAGGAATGCGAGGATTACGCGCGGAGCCGGCATGCGCTGGAGCCCAACGCGCCGGATCAGGTGCTTAACATCCTGCTGCATGAGCTGCTGCGCGGCGACGAAGAGCCTGCCCGCGCGGCGCGCAACCTGCGCTCCCTGCTCAAGCAGGCGCCGGATTTCCTGGAGCAAGCCGCGGCGGTGGTGCGCCGCCCGGAGCGAGTGTGGCTGCGGGTGATGGAGCAGGCGGTGACAGGCGGCGTGGCGCTGCTGGCGGGCGTGGGGAAGTTTTTGCAAAAGGCGGGGGCGCTGGCGAGTGACCAGGCGCTGGTTGACGTAGCAGGGAAAGGGATGCAGCGATACCGGCAGCGGGTCCGGCAGCGTCCAGTGGCGCCGGCGGGCTCGTTTGCGATTGGCGCAGCGGCGCTGCAGCGGCGGGTGCGGGATGAGCTGGGACTGGATTACACGCTCGGCCAGGTGGAAGCCCTGGCGCTCGGCGAGGTGAAGCGCGTGGGCGGGCTGCTCAAGGCTGCCTGCGGGCGTTTTGGTCGCAATAGGACGGCGGAGAGCATCATTGCCCAGGCGCGCGCGAACTGGCGTCCGGGCACGGAGTTGGTGAAGCGTTATCAGGACGAGACGCGACGCATTGCACAAGGCTTTCGCCAGGCACGCGCGGTGACTTTTCCCCACGGAGATGTGCTGCAAGTCAAACCGGTGCCAGCGTTTTTGCGGTCGGTGATACCGACTGCGGCTTACCTGCAGCCGCCGGCGTTCACGAAGAAGCAGCGCGGCGTGTTCTGGGTGAGCGACCAGAGCGTGACCAAGCAGACTGACGGGGAGAAGCTGGCCGAACAGCAGCAGCACTTTGGGCTCCCGCTAACCTGCGCGCATGAGGCTTACCCGGGTCATCATTTGCAGTTTGTGACGGCGAATGGGCACCCGAGGCGATGGCGCCGGCTGTTCGCCCACGCGGTTTTCTACGAGGGCTGGACGCTCTGGTGCGAGCAGATGCTGGTGGACCTGAGAGTGGACCTCTCGCCCTGGCTGCCGGTCCAGCAGTTGCACGACGCGCTGTGGCGCTGCCACCGCATCCTGGTGGACTTGCGCTTGCAGACCGGGCGCTACAGCCACGAGCAGGCGGTCCGGCACTTGCAGCGAGAAGCCGGCTTCACGCGCGCCCGGGCGGAAATTGACGTGAACTGGTACACGGCGCAACCAGCCGTGCCGATGAGCTATTGGCTCGGACGGCTGGAGAACGAGCGGCTGCGCCGGCGGTTGATGGAGGGCCGCGGTTGGAGCTTGCAGAAGTTCAATGATTGGCTGCTGAGCTTTGGGACGTTGCCGCAGGGGTGGATTGAGAAGTACGGGCTGGATTAGGCCCCGAAGGCAGGCCTGCGCATCATCGCATGGCTTTTGAATGGGCAGTTAGCCGCGCTTTTGCGCATTGGCCGCTGCCCTCTGGTTGGAACTCATGTCATCCAGCGCCACGTTGAGCAGCAGCACGTTCACGCGCGCCTGGCCCAGGAAACCCCATTGCGGCGGTTCGGTGAACCGCTCCACCAGCGCCTTCACTTTATCCTCTCCCATGCCGCGCGAGGCGGCGACACGGGCGATCTGGAGCCGGGCCGCTTCGGGGCTGATGTGCGGGTCCAGGCCGCTGGCGGAGGCGAACACCATGTCCGCCGGCACGACGGTGTTCGTGGCAAGATTGTTCCCGCTGATGAACGCCGCGACGTTGTTCATGACATTGGTTTGCAACTGGCCGCTGGTGGGGCCCAGGTTGCTGCCGCTCGAAGCGACGATGCCCGACGGCCCGGTGCCGTAGGTACAGGCCGAGGGCCGCGGCCAGAAGTAGTTGGTGCCTTGGAACTGCTGCGCGAGCAGGGCTGAGCCGATGATCTTGCCATTGCGGGTCACCAGGCTTCCATTGGCCGCGTCTTTGAAGGCCACCTGGGCGATGAACGTAATCACCAGCGGGTAAGCGATGCCGGCCACGACGGCCCACAGGATCGTCTGCCGGATGCATTGGTTGAGGAGCTTAGTCATAATCACTTCCTAGTCTGCGTATTGCTTAATGCGTATCGCGTGTTGCGTGTTCAGGGCGCCAGGTGAATGGCGACCAGGAGCAGGTCAATGAGCTTGATAAAGATGAAGGGCACGAGGATGCCCCCGATGCCATAGATCAGCATGTTGTTGCGCAAGATCACCGCTGCGCCCAGCGGTCGGTACTTCACCCCCCGCAGGGCCAGCGGAATCAGCGCCACGATGATGAGGGCGTTGAAGATCACCGCGCTCAGGATCGCGCTCTGCGGCGAGTGCAGGAACATGATGTTCAGCTTGTCCAGCGGGCCGCGCCCGCCGGCGTGCAGCGCGTAGAGCAGCCCGAACATGGCGGGGATGATGGCGAAGTACTTGGAGACGTCATTGGCGATGCTGAACGTGGTCAGCGCACCACGCGTCATCAGCAACTGCTTGCCGATCTCCACCACCTCGATGAGCTTGGTGGGATTGCTGTCTAGGTCAACCATGTTGCCGGCCTCACGCGCGGCCTGGGTCCCCGTATTCATCGCCACTCCCACGTCGGCCTGGGCAAGTGCCGGGGCGTCATTGGTGCCGTCACCAATCATGGCCACCAGCTTGCCCCCTTCCTGTTCCTTGCGGATGCGGGCCAGTTTGTCCTCGGGCTTCGCCTGGGCGATGTAGTCGTCCACGCCGGCTTCGGCGGCGATGGCTGCGGCGGTAAGCTGGTTGTCGCCCGTAATCATGACGGTGCGCACCCCCATCTTCCGCAGTTGGGCGAACCGCTCCTTGATCCCGCCTTTCACGATGTCCTTGAGCAGGATGATGCCGAGCACCTTGGCCCGATCGGCCACCAGGAGCGGCGTGGCGCCCAACCGGGCGATCTCGTCCACTTTTTCCATTACACTCCGCTCCACCTCACCTCCATGCGTCTGCACAAATTGAACCACCGCCTGGGCTGCCCCTTTGCGGATCCGGCGGACCGGCGTGCGGACTTCCTCGGCGATGCGGGCACTAGTATGGACAACGGTCTTTGCCGCCACGGCTGTTCCGCCCCCACCCGCGTTCCGATCTCCGTATTTCGGATTCCCAGCTCCCGGAGTCGGTCCAGGGGTAGCGCCGGGGCTGCCTTCGTCGAACATATCCACTCCGCTCATGCGCGTCTGGGCGGTGAACGGGACAAAGGTGGCATAAGTATGCGCCATTTCCCGGCTGCCCAGGCCGTATCTCTCTTTGGCGAGCGCCACGACCGAGCGGCCTTCGGGCGTTTCGTCGGCCAGGGAGGCGAGCTGCGCGGCCTCCGCTAGCTCGTGCACGCTCGCCCCCGGCGCGGGAATGAATTCTGTCGCCTCCCGATTGCCCAGGGTAATGGTGCCGGTCTTGTCCAACAGCAGCACATCCACGTCTCCGGCGGCCTCAACCGCACGCCCGCTGGTAGCCAGCACGTTGCGCCGCATCAGGCGGTCAATGCCCGCGATGCCAATGGCGCTGAGCAGGCCGCCAATGGTCGTCGGAATCAGGCAAACAATGAGTGAAAGCAGCACGGGAACGGTGGTCAGCACGACTCCCTTCTGGCCGGCCTGGGCCTCATTGTAATGGGCGTAAGGCGGCAGCACAAAGACTACCACGATGAAAAGCGCCGTCAGGCTGACCAGCACGATATTGAGCGCAATCTCATTGGGTGTCTTCTGCCGGCTCGCACCTTCGATCATGTCAATCATGCGGTCCAGGAACGAGTGGCCGGCCTCCGCGGTGACGCGGACCACGATGCGGTCGCTCAGCACCCGGGTGCCTCCGGTCACAGCGCTGCGGTCGCCGCCGCTTTCGCGCACGACGGGCGCCGATTCGCCGGTGATAGCCGACTCGTCCACGGTGGCGATGCCTTCCACGACCTCACCATCGGCGGCAATGATTTCGCCGGCTTCGCACACGAAGTAATCACCATTCTTCAACTGCGTGCTGGCGACCTGCACTTGCTTGCCGTCCACCAGCGCGCGCGCCATGGTAGTGGTGCGCATTTTGCGCAAGGCGTCGGCGTGAGCCTTGCCCCGGCCCTCCGCCATAGCCTCGGCGAAATTCGCGAAGAGGCAGGTGAACCAGAGCCAGAAGCAGATCTGGACGTTGAACAGGTTAAACTGGTGCGGCACGAAGACGATAATAACGGTGGTCCAGACCGCCCCCAGCCATACGACGAACATGACCAGGTTCTTGATCTCCGCCCGCGGGTCCAGCTTCTTAAAGGAGTCAATCACCGCCTGACGGAACAGCTCCTTATAACTGAATTCGACTTTAGTGCTCATAATCGTGTTGCGTGATACGTGATGAGTGAAACGTGAAACGTAAGTAATCCTAGAAGGCTCGCCCTGCCGCCATCAGCCCGTGCTCCACGATGGGCCCCAGGCAAAGCGCCGGAAAGAACGTTAGCGCCGCCACGACGAGGATAACCCCGGTCAGCGTCAGCCCAAAGGTCCAGCCGTGGGTCGGCAGAGTGCCGGCGGAGGCTTCGACCGTCTTCTTGGAGGCCAGCCGCCCCACGATGGCCAGCGCGGAGATGATAGGAATGAACCGCCCAATCCAGATCACAATGCCGGCGCCGATATTGTAGAAGGGCGTATTGGCGTTCAGGCCGGCGAAGGCGCTGCCGTTGTTATTGGCCGCCTCGCCGAAACAGTAGAGGACCTCGGTGAATCCATGCGGCCCGCCGTTGTTCATGCTTGAGAGCCCCTGGGGGACCATCATGGCAATGGCCGTCGGGATCAGCGCCGCGATGTTCGGAATCAGGACGCCGATGACCGCCCAGGTGGCGCACCAGGCGTCCAGCTTCTTGCCCAGGTACTCCGGCGTGCGCCCAATCATCAGCCCGGCGATAAAGACCGTGATCAGGACGTGGAACAGCATGCAATACATGCCGCAGCCGATCCCGCCAAAGAGCATTTCCCCAATCAGGATGTTCCAGAGCGGCATCAGGCCGGCCAGCGGCATCCAGCTATCGTGCATCGAGTTGACCGAGCCATTATCAATCGCGGTCGCCGAGGTGCCCCACAGGACGCTGTTCACCAGCCCAATGCGTTGCTCCTTCCCTTCCATGTTCGCGAAACCGCCGCCCGTGACAGGGTTGGGCCGGGTGTCGAAATACCATGCTCCCACGAACGAGAGCACATAGAGCGCGAGCATCACGTTGAACAAGCACCAGGCGTGCTTCTTGTTCCCGACGAGCAGGCCAAACATGTACACCTGGGCCATGGGCACGACGATGATCGCCAGCATCTCCAGGAAATTGGTCAGAGGCGTGGGATTCTCGAAAGGATGCGCGCTGTTCACGTTGTACCAGCCGCCGCCATTGGTGAAGAGCTGCTTGATGGATTCCAGCGCGGCCACCGGGCCGATGGGAATGACCTGGCTCTCCACTTTGGCGTCCACCATCACGGGAGCGTTGGTCATGATGGGCTGGCCCTTCGCGTCAACCTGGGGCACGTCCACCATCACGGGCACCCCATTGGCGAGCACGGGCTTTCCGTTGGCGTCGAGCTTGGGCCCCTGCGCCACCAACTGAATGTTAGTTGTGACAGGCTGCCCCTTGTCGTCGGTCTTCTGCACCTGCGTTGTGTAGGGCTCCATGAGGGTGGCCGTATGATAGGGCTTCCAGGTTTGGGGCACGCCTTGCCAGGCAAGGGGAATCGCCCAAACCACCGATAGAGGGATCACGAAGTAGAGCAGGCCACGGGTCAGGTCCACCCAGAAGCTGCCAACGCTCTTGACCGTCGCCCGTTTCAAGGCTCGGCCCACTGCCACCAGCACCGCAAGCCCCGAGGCGCCGCTGAGGAACTGGTGTACCATCACACCGAACACCTGCGAGAAGTAGCTCATGGTCGTCTCCCCCGAGTAGGACTGCCAATCGGCATTGCAGGTGAAGCTCCAAGCCTGCATGAAGGCCAGGTGCCACGAGCAATTAGGCAGCTTCTGCGGATTGAGCGGCAGCCATGCCTGCGTCATGAACACCGCCATCGTCGCGGCGAAACCCACCGTCGCAAAAAGAAGCACCGCCCAGAAATACCGCAGCCA
>Ga0181532_10002863_pt1 | contig 15907 bp, 25 predicted proteins | sample PEATcosm2014_Bin_33_FD_119768 | JGI IMG/M metagenome (GOLD analysis project Ga0181532, IMG submission 119768) | Peatland microbial communities from MTU Mesocosm Facility, Houghton, MI, USA - PEATcosm2014_Bin11_30_metaG | ecosystem: Environmental > Terrestrial > Soil > Wetlands > Peat | place...
CCTAATGATAAGAACGATAAGTCCAATGAAAACAGTGAGTTAGGGAAAGCCGTCGTCCAAGCCATTGAGTCCATTGCCCCGGGCCAGACGAACAAAGCGTATGTCCAAGCGGCTTTGAAAGAAGGCGGCTACAAGTCGGGCGAGTTCACCAAGCCCGAGAAGTTCAAGAAACTGAAGGAGAAAGTGGGCGAGGCCCCCAAGAAAGAGAAGCACAAGGCAATGCCCGACCTCATCCGCAAGCAGAAGACGGCCAGCATTGTCAAACAACTCGATTCAGTTGAGGCGATGGAAGCCAAGAAACTTGCTGGTGTCTATGACGTCGCCGTCATTGACCCCCCGTGGCCGATGGTGAAGATTGAACGAGATGAACGGCCCAACCAAGCCAAGTTCGATTATCCGACGATGGATGTCCCGCAGATTTCTGAGGATGTTAGCGAGAATCTGCTCAAGCACCTCAACAAGGACGCCCATGTTTTCCTGTGGACGACACACAGGTTCCTGCCCGACGCCCTCAATCTTCTGAAGGGGTGGGGGTTGAGCTATGTCTGCACGTTCACGTGGCATAAATCGGGGGGATTTCAGCCAGTCGGCCTCCCCCAATTCAACACGGAATTTGCCATCTACGCCCGCAAGGGGGCCCCGAAATTCGTGGACACGAAAGCGTTCAACACGGGCTTTGAAGCACCACGGGGCAAGCACAGTGAGAAGCCTGAAGCGTTCTATGCAACCCTTCGTCGTGTTACAGGCGGGCGACGAATCGACATGTACAACCGTCGCACGATTGAAGGTTTCGACGGCTGGGGAAAAGAGGCCAAGTGAGCAATTTCCAAAAAGACTTTGGGCTTGAAGTGAAGTGGCGGGGGCCGATTAAGGAGGCCCTCGCCGCACACTTCCAGTGCGACCCAGAGGATTTCTTTCACAACGTCCACCTTGACTTGTTTGGCGCGGGCGATTTGATATGCGCGGGCACTAGTCCCCGTCTTCGCATTGCCCTACGAGTCCGACGCTCTATATCAGCGGCAAAGTATACCCACCAGTTCACGCTGCGTCTAGACCGACCTAGTGGGCGCAAGACCGAGATTGAGAAGCTGAAGGAAGTGATAGCCACGGGGGAGCGCGTAGTCGGTTTTTATGGGATTGAGGATGCGACGGGCACAGGGTTCGTTGTGAGCAATTTGATTGACCTCAATTCCCTTGTTATTTCGGGGGAAATCGACCGTCCTTGCGATGTTCGGGAGAACTGGGATGGTAGCTCAAACTTCAACGCATATCTGTTGACAAAGGTTCCGCATTCTGTCATAGTAGTTAAGTCACTGGGAGGTGAACAATGAGCACTGTCGAAACGGCCAATCTTGACGGGCTAAGATTTGAGTCAGAAACGGGCGACACTTGCACCATCCACGCACGCTCTGACGGGAACTACAATGTGGTGGGGGATGAGTTTGCATCAACATGGAACATACGACGTGCCGACGTTGAATACCTCCTTGCTTGGAAAGACCGAGTTTGGTCGGCCCCTTCACCTAGTAGTCGGACTGCAAGCCCCAGACCATCTGATGGGTCGCCCAAGGTACGAAAAGGTTCGCTTCTCTATCCAAGATTGCCCGACCCCGCACGGGATGCCTTCCGTGAGTGGCTTGCTTCCTTGGAAACAGGGTTGGTTTCCTTCGTAGTTGAAGGGACGCAGGAGGCCATTGATTCGTTTTACAACGAATACCTCATGCTGACGGGGGAGGAACTTCCCCAATCGGCCCAACATGTTCAGAACTCGAAATGGGGGCTTGAACTTCGGATTCGATTCCCGAACGCCCCCGAAGGAATCTTGCCGAGTGAGACTAAGCAGACTCGGTATGGAAGCGAAGAATCCATCCCCCGCCAACTTACGGACACCCACATGGAGTGGGCGAACAATGACTTGGTAAAGTATCTGTTTCAGAACGGGTTTCGATACAGACTAGCATAGGGGGCAACCATGAACCTTGACCGCAAGACGAATCAGATCCTCAAACACGCCGACCTATATGGGGTGGACAGTGAATTCCGCAAAATGGTCGATAACACGGTCACCCTCACCTTGGAGATGAAGTACACGTCCGCGCGCGCGATAGATGATGTCTATGGGACTATCGCGGTGGACGACGCCGAGCGAGGCGCGCATGGCGCGTAAGCGTAAGAAAGACAAAGACTTACGAGGCGTAAGCCCTTACTTGGCCTCCTACTGGGAGGAAATCCTGCAGCGAGAGAGCCTCCAAATGGCGAGGGGACGCCACGAGAGGTTGTCCTATGTGGGCACGCCCCAGCATCTTGAGAAGGTGGCCGCCATGCACGAGACAGATATAGGGAGAGTTACCCCCAAACATGGGAGTGAGTAACATTTATTTGGTTACTGATTCCAAAGGACTTACGGGAATTTTTCGCCCGCGAACGGAGGTAAAACCCTAAGAAATCCTGTATGTATGAAGAGGAGAACAAAGACTTTTGGCCCGCCGCGGCCCACGAGTTGAGGTATAATCCCGAAGGGGGACTCAAACCCAGTAAACGCGGCACACATTCATCTACACGACAAACGACGCCCTAAGGGGTTCACAAGACCCCTCTCCTCCACCCGCCCAAAGCGGGAAGGGCGTCGACACAAGAGCCCCTCCGTCTGCCAAGGCGTTGAGGGGCTCAAACTTTTGGCGGCGAAGCACGCGGGATTGTCTCCTGCGTTTTCGATGACGAAGCCCGCCCGACGGTATGGCATCCGAGAGCCCCTGAAAAGGCGGCCACATTTTAGGAGGAGTATGCAACCACTCATCGCTGTAGTGTCATGTCATCGTAATGTGATAGCGACTGCCGCCCAGCGCGCGACGTGGGGCTCGGGACTGAACACCCGATACTTTTATGGGCGCGGCGCGAAGCGATACACCCTCAAGGATGAAGTGTTCTTGGACGTCCCCGACGATTACCAGAATCTGCCCTACAAAGTGCGCGCGATTGCGCAGTGGGCGCTCCACAACCATTACACGCATCTGTTCAAGTGCGACGACGACGTTTACGTTGACGTGAACCGCCTCATGGAGAGCGAATTTGATTCGGCCCATTACATCGGGAATACATTCGGCCAATCCTTCTGTCATGGCGGCGCGGGTTACTGGCTGAGTGCCAGGGCGATGAGCGAGATAGTAAGTTCGCCCGTCAATGGTGTGAGTGAAGATGGCTGGGTCGCGAATACCCTCGCGAAGAAGGGCATTCTGCCCACAGCGGATACGCGGTACACTTATACTAGGCGTGTCCACGGAGACCCGCTGCCCACTTTGCCGCTCGCGACAAATGAGTTAATCACAGTCGCGGAGTTCTCTCCAGAGGAGATGCAACTCATTCACCGCAAGAGAAATGCGGACCCGACGGATGCAATGTCCGCGGACGAGTACCGAAAATATGTTTGGGGGAGATAATGAAAACACTTTACGCCATATTCACGTGCCACCGATACGACTACGAGCATCCGCAGTTCGTGGACTGGTTCACGCGCCCGAACGTTGACCGCGTGAGTGCTATCCGCGACACGTGGCTCAAGGATGTCATCGCCGCGGGCGTCGACTACAAGTTCTTTTACGGACGACCCACCGTGGAGAAGCGCATTTTCAATCGCGCGAATATCGACCACGGATTTCGTCAACCCGAAGCGGACGAAGTGTTCTTGGAGTGCGCCGATGACTACTATTCGTCTGCGCTCAAGTTACGGCACTTAGTCAACTATGCCCTCGATAACGGGTACGAGAGACTCGTGAAGGTAGATGATGACGTCTACGCGTACGTGGACAGGCTACTCAAGAACGCGCCAACCCGTTGGACTGGCGGCGGCAAACCTAACACCCCCGCAGGACCATGTTACTGGCTTATGCGGAAGGACTTACTCATGCTGCGTGAGAATTCTGCGCCACATTGGGCGGAGGACGCCTGGGTAGGAACTGTGTTACTCGGCCAAAATCAAGTTCCTACGTTTGACCCGCGATACTACATCGCGCCGCAGACGCAGCACAATCAGTACATCTCGGATGAAGAACTCACGGAACCGAATGACTACATCACCATTCATAGTCTGAGTCCCGAGCAGATGCGAAGACATTACAAGGAGGAGTTATCCAAAAGATTAAGTGCTTCACCTCTTCCAGCATCGGCCCCTGTCCCACCCTCTGCGACAACTTTGCCCAGCATGACGTTTCCGTTAGTCTCACTTGGGACGACGGCTTCAATCTCGGAGATACCAGTCAGTTCCGAGTATTCCATCAATGCGAGCCAAGACCTGTCCTTGACATCATCGACAGACTCATCTCCTGCAAGTCCCACTACGATCTCATCCTCGGATTCGACGAGCGAGTCCTCCGCGAGTGCAGTCAAGCCCGCTTCCTCACGGAAAGCGCGTGCTCGTGGCTCCCGCGCAAGTGGGGTCAAGACGACCCCCTCGGAACCATGCGATACGAAAACGGAGTCTACCACAAGAACCCCGTAGTCATGAATTACGACGGGTGCGACGCTTCGAAGAAAAAATTTGAGGTGTCGTTCCTTACTAGTTCCAAGGGTAGCCTTGAAGGGCACGCTTTACGTCAACAGATTTATGATCGCCTTCCCGCGCTGGAAAATATCCCCGTGTGGAAGCATCGCAGCCCTCCCATCATTGACGACAAGCGGACCATCCTTGAGCCGTACATGTTCAGCATCGTGCCAGAGAATTCACGCGCGAGTGGATACTACACTGAGAAGATTGTTGACTGCTTCATTGCGAAGACGATCCCTGTTTACTGGGGATGTACGGACATCGCGAAGCACTTCAATACTGACGGGATCATTCAGTTCGAGAACTACGATGATCTCATCACGAAATTGCAAAGCCTGACACCAGATTTTTATCACGATAGAGAACCTGCTATTCAAGAGAATTTCCGTCGGGCATTGCAAGGCGTTCACCAGTGGAACAAAATCGAAGATTATATTGCTGAGGGAATTGCGAATAAGTTTGGGGGAGACGTGAAATGAATGTAGGTGTGTATTGCGCGGCTGGCCCGAATCCGGTTTTCCTTCGGCTGTTCATGTTGCAGCTTGCACGGCAGACGCAACTGCCCAACTTCCTCTCGATTTATGAGAACGGCGCACCCCAGTCGGCATTCAGTTGGGCATGCGGCGACATCGCCAAGGATTTGGAGCGAAGAGGTGTGAAAGTTCTCCACCAGCACTCATCCGCCAAAGAAGCGGAGATCAGGTGGTACTTCAACCCTCTGCAGACGCTGCAGCACAATACCGAGACTGACACCTTCCTAAAGATGGACTTGGATGACTTCTACGCGGACGAGTATGTCGCGAACATGTCCAGCGCACTTGGCGCGCACGACATTGCCATCAATCAGAACAATGCAATCACTCTCGTGCGACCGTTCCACGGGGACTTCAAATACAAACCCTCCGTGCAGATGAAGTATTCGCCGATTGGCGCGGCACCAACTCACGTCGCATTCAACAGGAAGTTCTCTGCGAAGTATCTCGGGTTCCTCGCGGGATTCGGAAATCGCGCGGACGTCGCTGACGACGATATTATGGCTTCCGCGATGGAAGGCATGGACGTGTTCAGATTTGACGGCCCTGTAGACTATACGTACGTAAGTCACGGGAATAACCACTCGTCTTATGCGTGGCAAGCGACAGGCGGGCGGATCTATCTCGATTAGGAGGAGGGATGAAAGCACTCATAACTGGGATTACCGGGCAAGACGGGAGTTATCTCGCAGAGTTGCTTCTCTCCAAAAACTATGAAGTACACGGTATCATTCGACGTAGCAGTTCATTCAACACGGCCAGAATCGACCACATCTTCGACCGACTACATCTTCACTACGGGGATCTCACCGACGGAAGCTCCCTTGGAACTCTACTTAGTTCGATCAAGCCAGATGAGGTTTACAGTCTCGGAGCCCAGTCCCATGTAAGGGTTTCGTTCGACTGTCCTGAATATACTGCCGACGTTGATGCCCTCGGCACCCTGCGACTGATAGAAGCGGTCAAAGCGCACTGTCCTGACGCGAAATTTTATCAGGCGAGTTCGAGCGAACTCTATGGCAAAGTGCTTGAGACGCCACAGAGCGAGACGACACCGTTCTACCCTCGCAGCCCGTACGGTTGCGCGAAACTGTTCAGTTACTGGTACACGGTGAACGCTCGCGAGCAAGGGTTGTTCGCGTGCAATGGCATCTTGTTCAACCACGAATCTCCCAGACGCGGCGAGACATTCGTCACCCGTAAGATCACGAAAGCCGCAGTCCGATGCAAACTCGGTCTGCAGAAGACGCTCGCACTCGGCAACCTAGACGCGCAACGCGACTGGGGGTACGCGAAGGAATATGTGGAGGGCATGTGGCGGATGCTACATCAGCCTACCCCAGACGACTTTGTTCTCGCAACAGGCGAGACGCACACGATCCGCGAATTGCTGGACGTGGCGTTTGAACACGTGGGTCTTGATTGGACGGAATTTGTCACGATCGACCCTCGCTACTACCGCGCCACTGAAGTGGACATACTTCAGGGCGACGCTTCCAAAGCCGAACGAGTTCTCGGTTGGAAGCCTGAGATTAAGTTCAAAGATCTGATTAAGTTCATGGTAGATTCGGAGGAGTCATGGGGGATAGGATAGTTGTGACAGGTGGGGCAGGGTTTCTGGGCAGCTACGTTGTCCGCAAACTCGAATCACGCGGGTACGAAGTAAGTGTACCGCGGTCCTCCAAGTACGATCTTCGTCGTCGATCTGCTGTCTATAAGATGTACGAAGACTTCGAACCGAACGCAGTCATACATCTCGCAGCCCAGTGCGGCGGGATTGGCATCAACCAAAAGAAGCCAGCATCGTTCTTGTATGACAACGCAGTCATGGGACTTGAACTCATGGATGCGGCAGTCGCGCGCGTTCAAAAGTTCGTTCAGGTTGGAACGGTCTGCTCCTACCCCAAGTTCACGCCCGTCCCGTTCAAGGAAAGTGACATCCACAACGGATACCCCGAAGAGACGAACGCCCCGTACGGGCTGGCAAAGAAACTGCTGCTGACTGCAGCGCAGTCGTATCGGCAGCAGTATGGGCTCAACTCGATTTACCTCATCCCCGTGAACCTCTACGGGCCCCAGGACAATTTCAACCCGTTCACGTCGCACGTCATCCCCGCGCTCATTCGCAAATGCGTGGAAGCACACGAGAAGGATTTGCCCAGCATTAACATCTGGGGCACAGGATCCGCGAGCAGAGAGTTTCTGTACGTGGAAGATGCCGCTGACGCAATCGTCGCCGCCTATGAGAAGTACGACGGTGCCGAGCCCGTCAACATCGGTTCAGGCGAAGAGATCAACATCGCCGCGCTCGCGCACCTAATCGCTACGACCGTGGGATTCACAGGCAAGTTCATATTCGACCCGACCAAACCTGACGGTCAACCCCGCCGCTGTTTGGATATCACGCGCGCGCAGCAGGAGTTCGGATTCACAGCGAGTGTGAATTTACGCGAAGGGTTACGGAGGACCATTGCTTGGTATCAAAGTTCTAGTCGCGATAAGTAGCTGTCAATCGTACGAAAATGACGGGCGCAACCAGAGTCTACGTGATACATGGTTGCCAGAACTGACTTGGGACTACAAGTTCTTCCACGGGCAAGGTTCACAGCGCAAGGACGACGTCATCAACGTGGACTGCAATGACGCGTACTTCGACTTGACATCCAAGACGAAACTGAAATGCAAGTGGGGGGTTGAGCATGGATACGACTTCATCTTCTGCTGCTTCCCCGACATGTACGCTAGACCTGAACGCCTCGAAGTTTGTGGCTTTGAGAATGCTGCTTACTTCGGAACTACCGCTCATAACTGCCCAGGCGGTTGCTACTGCCAAGGCGGCCCAGGGTACTTCCTTTCGAGAACTGCTGCTGAAGTCGTGGCTAACTGTTCTGAGAACTACCCCAACGAAGATTGCTTCGTGGCGAACATCCTCTTACGATCGGGCATTTGCCCGACGCACTGTGATGGATTCCGCTATCTAGGACCGGGGCCCCTGAAGACGAACGACATCATCACGAATCACCTCTCCGTGCAACCCGACGGATTCACGGTTGCGTGTATGCACGCGGAGCACGACAGATGGCTACAGTCCGTAAACCCGCTTACGTAACCAACAAGAAGATGCTTGTCGGGATTCCCGCGTGGAGACTCGCGAACGTCGTTTCATACACCCTCAACTCTGTCGTCAACACGCCCGCCGACATCCTCATCATAGACAATGGTGCAGATGCCGACGTGAAGCAGACTATTCGCGCATACCCTCAAGCGAAAGTCATCGTCAACGACAAGAACGAGTATGTGAATTTTGCGTGGAACCAGATCATGAAGTATGGTCTGGACAACAACTACGACACTATCGCTCTGGGTACTGGCACGCTGCTCCATCCAGGCTGGTACGATCCAGTCTGTCGTCGCATGGACGAGTTCAGCAAAGAGATTTTGATGCCCCACTGCGGCGAACCCCATAGTGACCCTAACTATTTGAACGTGCAGACATCCCGATGTTATCCGGGGTTCTTCACTTGGCTACCGCGCGAAGCGGTTGAGATCGTCTACCCGATCCCTGCGACACTTCGTCACTGGTACGGAGACGCGCACATTGGCATCACACTGATGAATCTCGGATGGAACGTAACCGTCATGAATGAGGTTCGCGCCGACCACCAATGGGGCGTTGTCAGAATGGCGAACCCTGATTGCGGATCCGTGATTCAAGCGGACAAAGACGCTTGGGAGGCATTTAATCGTGAGACTCCTAATCGGTATCAGTTCGTGCTCTAGATTCGAAGAGAACGGCTGGAACGACTCGCTGCGCGAGACGTGGCTCAAGGATGCAGGTGACTTGGGGGTCGACTACAAGTTTTTCATAGGCGACCATCTTGGGACGAACACAATCACTTCCACCAAGAGCGACGTCCTGCCAGTAAATGCGGATGACGGCTATGACGGAATCACGGTCAAGGCGAAACGCAAGTACCAATACGCGGTTGACCATGAGTACGACTTCGTGTTCAACTGCTACCACGACACTTACGCGTGCGTGGAGCGACTTATCGCTCTGTGCGACGGACATGCTGACTACATTGGCGACTTTTTTCACACAGACGTTCGCCAGCCCTACCCCCATGATTCCTTCGGCAAGCATTGTCAAGGCGGCCCAGGCTACCTCATCAGCCGCGCGGCGTTCACGCACTGCGCGCAAGAGTTCCCTGAAGACATCGACCCGCGCTACCACAACAGTGAAGACACGTGGACGGGCGTCGTAGTTCGCGCACATGAAGATCTGAAGATAGAGGACTCCCGAGCGTTTTGGAATTCTCTCGAAGCGGACGATGCGGGCCCACAGCGAAACAATGGCATCGTGTCAAACCACCTATCCACCGTTCGCCCGATTGGGCAATGGGATGGGACAGGCAGACAGGAAGAGTTCAAGTATCGCCCCGAGTACATGTACAAATTGCACCGTGAGTGGAAGGCGTCATGCCAATAGCATATTGCGGCGGGACGTTTGATCTGTTACATCCAGGGCACGTGAGAATGCTGCGGTGGGCGCAAGAGACTTTCGGGCGCACGATTGCTGCGGTAAACACGGATGAGTTCGTCACAAGGTACAAGGCGAAACCCGCCCAAACTCTTCATGAACGTATGGAGATGTTGGAGAGTTGTAGGTACGTTGACGATGTCATGGTCAACTGGGGTGACGAAAACTCCCGTATCGGAATACTCGCAGCCAACGCGACCCACGTCGTCAACGGGAGCGACTGGACGCGCGAGCGTCTCATGACGCAGATGAATCTGGACGAGAAGTTCCTCGCCGTGCACGGGCTGGAAATTGCCCTATGCCCGCTGGAGCGAATCTTCTCCACGACCGAACTGAAGGAACGAATACGGAGGGGACATGGGGACACCACTTTGCACACTCGCGGAGAAGTATCGTAGCGACAAATGCCCGTCGATCCATCACACGTACACCCCTTTCTATTACGAACTGCTCAAGGGTAAGAACGTCACGAGCATGCTGGAGATTGGCATCGGTTCCCCGAGCACTATGCCCAACACGCCAAACTACGTGGTAGCCGCAGGGCTCCGTATGTGGGCAGACTTCTTCCCGAACGCAGACGTGTACGGGATTGACGTCAACGGCAGTTGCATGGTCACTGGCATCCCGCGCGTGCATACGCACGAGATCAGCCAGACCGACGAGAAGGGACTTCAAGACCTGTCCATGCTCGCTGGTGGATTCGACCTGATCATCGACGACGGCTCGCACGACAAAGATCACCAAGTGTTCTCGGCGAAGGTGCTCATGCCCTTCCTGAACAACGGTGGGATTTACATCATCGAAGATCTGGAGTTCCCTGATTACGTCGCCGAGCGCCTCCCCTACCAGCAGCAGCGGTACACGGGTCCGCGAGTCGGCTGTGGGGTGAGTGACAACAACCTCATCATCATGAGGAAGGGTTGACATCTCAGCCACACGTATGATACCTTTAGTCATGGGAAATTTCTACACATACATGTGGCTCAGGTACGACGGCACCCCCTACTATGTTGGGAAGGGGACAAAGAATCGTGCTTGGCGTAGAGGTAGCCCTCCATTTGAACGGGTTTTGGTTCAGGAGTTCCCTACAGAGCAGGATGCTCTTGAAGCAGAAATTTTTCTCATTTCGTATTACGGAAGAAAAGATCTGAAAACAGGGCAACTTATAAACCACACAGATGGTGGCGAGGGTGTTTCTGGATGGGAACGCTCTGTAGAGTGGCGAGAAAACCAGCGTCAAAGTATGACGGGGCGAACGAAATCGCCAGAAGTTCGCAAAAAGATTTCAGATGGACAACTCGGGAACAAACGAGGAGAGGCAACACGACGGCTGCTGTCTGAGAAGGCGAAGTTGCGCGAGAATAGTACGGAGCACATGAACACTCCTGAAGCCCGCGCCAAGAAGTCTATGACTCTTACAGGTAGACCTTTTACAAAAGAGCATAGAGCGAACATAAGTGCATCCTGTGTTGGACGGATTCCTTGGAACAAAGGCAAACAGCATTCGCCAGAAACCAAAGCGAAGATTCGTCTCAAGGCACTCGCTCGGAGAGGGGAAGTCTAATGATCATTGACAGTTTTATTTTTAACAATGAACTCGACGAGCTTTGAACTTCGCCTGAGTCAACTGGACGAAGTCGTTGATAAGTTCGTTTTCGTGGAAGCGAATACCACTTTCATGGGGCAGGGGAAACCCTATTACTTCGCAGAGAACCGCGAACGTTTCGCCCGCTGGAATCACAAGATCGTGGCGTTATCCCTCGCTCTGCCGCACAACGGCAACGGGTGGGCGTACGAATCTTCCCCGCGAGAAGCCCTGCGGAGCACGATCCAGAGTATCAGCACGAATCCGAATGATACGCTCGTGTTCTCCGACTTGGACGAGATTCCGAATCCGATTGTCGTGGATAACTACGAACCTGCGATGGGGTTGCGAAACCTTCTGCAGTACACGTACTACTACAATTTCAACAATCTGATGAACTACGGAAACCGCTCGTGGTCACGCGCGCGCATCGGCACCGTCGGCGACATCGCCCGCAGGGGCAGCATGATGGATTTCCGTGGCGGCATCGGCGACATGGACCCGAATTTTCCGTCCATCGAAAACGGCGGATGGCACGGGAGTTACTTCCACACGGACGTGGAGAAGATTCGGAACAAAGTCCTGTCTATCTCGCACGACGACCTTCATGGGTACATCCGCGCACGCTCGCAAAAGCAAATCGCGGAAGACGTAGTCGCGGGGCATGACCTGTTCCACCGCAGCGGCATTGGCGACGGACAGTTCGTACCGAGTGACGACCCAGTTCGCGTCCCGCCGTACTTCGCGGCGAACCTGAAGAGGTTCAAGATGTTCACGCTGGACTATTTCAAGGAAGTGAACAAAGGAATACTGGAGGGGTAATGAAGACGCTCATAGCCATAATCAATGCAAGGCACCGCAGCGATTGGCGCGAGCGGATTCGCAAGACATGGGGCCCGCAAGTTCCCAGAGACTTAGGCGTCGACGCCTTCTTCTTTGTGGGGCGTGGCTCCGCTATTACTGACATGGACAGTGTAGTCGAACTCGACTGCAACGATGACTACAAGTCCATACCCGAGAAAGTCAGGGCGATAGCGAAGTGGGCACGCGAGCACGGATATCGTTTCATGCTCAAGTGCGACGATGATGTCGTTCTTCGTCCGACCCTGTTCGCAACGAGTGGATATGAGCAGCACAAGTACTCAGGACGGGCAAACCGCCCGCCTCAGCCATACACGGTCCCATATGGATTCTGCTACGTGCTGAACCATGAGTGCATGGACATAATCATCGGCACCAAACTCCCAGGCGGCCCTGAACCGTTTGATGACGAGAAATGGGTAGCGGAAACTCTGTGGCACAGAGGGATCCAACTAACTAGCATGCGCAGATACTTCCTCTACCACTGCGTGAACTATCAGATGGCCGCACCTGACGCATTCGCGCTTTGTATCCACCTCCCATCGGAGACACAGGCGATTAGGCTGAGGGAGTTCGACAAGGCATACAAGTACTTTGGAGGAAAACTCCCTTCCCACGAGTTACTCAACGGGAGAGAGTTCGTAAACCGTCGTCGCGGTTACGCAGACGCGGGCTTGATTCAAAACTGGTGGGACACGCACTAAGGAGACAATATGGCTGGAGCAAAAATTTATTCGAACGGCGGAGCGCAAGCGGGTCAGCAAATCGCGGGCGTTGCGGCCCAGTATCAACTCGACGGAACAAACGGGAATGCCGAGCTATCGTCCACCAGCATTCAAGCGGGTGGCGGTCCCTCAGGTATCACCCCGTATGACAGCGGGAATATTCTCGGAACCGTGCCCCCTGGCAAAGCAGGTCTGAAACTAGTCAACGGCACCATTCAGCGTGCCGCGCGGCTAATCTGCGATGCGACAGCGGGCAACGTGGGCAATGCCCTCGTTTCGTCTTACAACCTCGTAGGTTCGGGCGCAGCCGCAGGGCACGATGGCGTGCCGACTGAGCCGACTGGGCAAGGTAAGAGCGCGGGTCTGAGCGTCACCGCAGAAAGCTAGGAGGAAACATGCACGTAATCATCGCCGCAGTTATTGGCTTCGGAGTGGGAGTATTCTGTCCCGCTGTTGCCCGCAAGGTCAAAGCTGCATTCAGCAAAGAAGTCGCAGTAGTCAAGGCCGACGCGTCCAAAGTCATCGCGGACGTGAAGGCGAAACTGTAACCGAAACCATTGCGCGGGACGCCGCGCTTTGAGGGGGCAGCAACCCGACGACGAGTCGCCGCTGCCCCCACGCGTTTTGGAGGAGGATAGGAGCGGTTGTGAACATGCTGTTCGATGTTTGCTGCGACCCATATCACGCGTCGACCGTAATAGAGTCGGCGTATTCCCCACAAGAACTTCAAACTCGGAGGAGAAAATGCCAAGGAAGAAATACAGACGTCCCAAAAAGGGACTCGTTTCACTCCGACTATTCGAATCGTTCGCACTAAATCCCGCCTTCCGCCCAGAGCAAAGAATATTCTGCGCATGCGCGATAGGCAAGATACTCGGGGAACTTGACATGGTGCTCGTAATCCCTGGCACACCCCGCCCGAAGCCGCAGCCCGAAGTGGCCCCTGAAGTTCAGGAAGAGGCTCCGCAGGAAGAGAACGTGGACGTAAAACGCATGATGGAGGAACTCAATGCCGCTGATACCCAGAGTAACGGAAGCACAGACCAAAGCGTTCTCTAACGCGTGGGACAGCGGTGGCATCAAATGCATCATGGACAATACGTCCATACGTTTCGCCACTGATTGGGCGAACATCGTTCTGAAAAGTTTCGTCGCCGAGATTGCGCAGAGCATGGCGAAAAAGATCGAAGAAAAGAAAGCGGCCCAACCCGCTACGACGACGTCAGCGGAGACTCACATTCCGCAAGACGCCCCGCCAGTGAAAGGCAAAATCATACTGACGGACTAACAGGGTATTTCATGGCAAACATTTCCACGATGGGCCGAACGTCCTACGCCCTAACCGCAACCGACATTCTGAATGGCTTCGCCGCCGTTCCCGTATTGTGGGACACCCCATTCAATGACACGAACTACAATCTGTCGTGGTCAATCCATGACACATATTTCTCCGCGCCATCGCTCGATTTCGGAGTAGGTGACGTCCACTACAAGACGGGGAGTGGGTTCACCGCTGTCGTCACGCTGCCCGCTGCTGCACCAATCGTGCAGGGACAGTATGATGCATTCAATGTGAACACCCCACAGACGGACACGTTTACCCCCTTAGCACCTACTATGTACCAAGTCACGGTGTACTTGGACCCTAGAGGTGACGTAGGTTCGCCGTTGGATTCCCTCCAAGCGTATATTTCCTACACGGACGCTTCAGGTGTACGGAAGACACTAGCCCCTGCCGACGCCCAGATAACTCGGCAAGGCGCACCCGAAGGGAATACTTACCCGATCTGGAGCAATGATGCAGGAAGCACCATTGTCGTGAGCACCGCGTTCTTAACTACATATATTCCTGGCACTTATTTAGCAGCGACAAACTATGCAGTGGGAACCTATGTTAGTGGTTCGTTTACCTATGGTGCAACGATTACCCAAGCCAACTCTGGAGCTATGGCAAAGTTCTATGGTTATGTGTCTGGGAACATCGTTTACCTACCATTGACAGGGGTGGACGATTTTGCAAGCAATTGGAGTGATGGAGCGCACACCTTCACCAACGGCGGGGGAAGCACTAGCTCTCCAAGTGGGTTTTACAACACCAACGCTACGATTGTACAGTCTGTTAGTGGTGCTACTTATATCACGCAGAACTCTTCTGGCACTGCGAACAACGACATGTATGTAGGCAGCGGCACAGGTAATCCCGACAACACGCACGCATGGATCGACAATTCTATCTTCGCAGTGTACATACCGTCGGGTGTCCCTTCTTCACTCAACACCTTCCACTACGACCTGTCTGTGCGTATCGTGCAGATGCCCTCGAACTCAGAAGTTCCCGCCCCAGGAGCGACATTCACTGTAGAAGCGATGGCATCCCATAGGTAGGAGGAACTATGTACAAGCCCGTCATAACCAAAATCATTGACGGCCTGTACGTCGGCGACAAGGAAGGGCTCCCAGAAGCAGAGCGCCGCGGATATTCAATCCTCGCCGCTTGCAAAGACGGCTCGCCCGACTGCCACCGCGCAGTCCTCGGATACAACGAACTCGGCGCACCCAAGGACAAGAACTACTATTTCGTCCAACGCGGCGACCACATGGCTCTCAACCTGATTGATAGCGACAATCCAGACTTCATCCCCGACGAGGTTATTGACGCGGGACTGGACTTTCTCAAAGAGGAAAGGGATGCAGGGAAGAAAGTTTTCGTCCACTGCGTCGCGGGACACTCTCGCAGCCCGAGTATCATGCTCATGTTTCTGAGAGCCATTGGCGAAATGCCCGAGCGGTTCCTGAGAGCCGAACACAAGTTCTCCACGCTCTACCCCGAGTACTCCCCGAATAAGGGGATGCGGGCGTACGTGAAAGAACATTGGGATTCACTTCCCACATTTTTCAGTAAGTGAGGTAAATATGCCATTCAAAAGTCTAGCGCAGGAGGGTTTCCTCCACGCACACCCCAGTAAATTGGGAAAGAAAGGACTTGCTGAATGGGACGCGGCAACCGCGGGTAGACACCTGCCCGAGCACGTGAAAGTTTACGACAAGGGCGGTAAAGTCACAAAGGCTTACCAATCGCCGAAACCCGATTCTGCAGGACTTCATCCGCAGTATGGAGGCGCG
>Ga0181532_10002864_pt1 | contig 15904 bp, 10 predicted proteins | sample PEATcosm2014_Bin_33_FD_119768 | JGI IMG/M metagenome (GOLD analysis project Ga0181532, IMG submission 119768) | Peatland microbial communities from MTU Mesocosm Facility, Houghton, MI, USA - PEATcosm2014_Bin11_30_metaG | ecosystem: Environmental > Terrestrial > Soil > Wetlands > Peat | place...
ATTATGATCTGGGGTACTTCGATCTGGAGACTCGGGTGCTCGAACCGCTCGAAAATCCGTTCGGCCCAAAAGTGTTACCTATGTCTTAGGTACGTTGTGTCACCCATGTGTCCGGGCCGGACCGGGTTTGAAGTGGTCGGGGCGAGTGGATTTGAACCACCGACCTCCTGGTCCCGAACCAGGCGCTCTAGCCAGGCTGAGCCACGCCCCGAGGGGTACTTAAGAAAAGCTCTTTTCCTAAGTGCAACAACAAGGTTATCACAGCTATCCTGACCTGTGCTAGGAAAGCTCTACCAGGTTCTTCAACTACGTTCGCTCGAGTTCAAAAGTAGAATTTCAAGCCAAATTGCACAAGTCTCGGCCCGCGATCCTGGCTCACCTGGCCGAATGTGCCGCTGAATCCCTGATTATTCGGGTTCAGGAACTGTACGTGATTGAATGCATTGAACATTTCCGCGCGGAATTCCAGATTCGTCGATTCCGTGATTCTGAACTTCTTTAGAAATGAGATGTCCCAATTATTGATTCCGGGCCCATAGATCGCGTTTCGCCCCAGGTCTCCAAACGAAGCGAGCGAACCCGGCAGGACGGTCGTGGTGTTGTACGCCAGGCTGCAATCAAAGGAGGACGGATCAAAGTAATAATTTGCATCGGTGCCTGCCCCGCAAGTCGAATTGAACGACTGTATCTGCCGGGAATTAAATTTGTGGATTGGCCCGACGATGTCGACCCGCTCCAATTGATTGCCCTGTCCGCTCGAGCCTGCATTGGAGTAAAGCGTAAACGGAGTGCCGGATTGGAAAGTGGCGATCGTGTTGGCCTGCCAACCTCCCAGAATCGTGCGCGTCACTCGGTTGTCCTGAAGCCGGTGCCCAATCGGAATTTCCCAACTTCCAGAGAACACAAATCGGTTCCGGACGTCGAAATCAGCAGGGCCACGGTCCAATCGCGGATCGAACGGATCCGTGTACGTTGAGGAACGCGCGCGGAAACCGGATGTAAGGTCCATAGTCTTCCCAAACGTGTACGCCGCGCGGAACGAGAGTCCGTGAGAAAATCGGCGATCGACCGTCACCTGCAACTCGTTCGCGTCCGATATTCCACTACTCGTGTTCGTGTACAACTGCCCGATATTCTGCAATGTCGCATTCGGATCGGTCGTGGGATTGATGCAGCCGGAAAGGGGACGTGCGCAATCGATGTTCAAAAAGCCGAGATTCTGCAATTGTTGCAGCTCCGTCGTGGGACTAGGAGGGTTCACGTCAATGCTACTGATTAGTTTCCGCCCCAGGCTCCCGACATACACCGCTTCGATGGCCGTGTCCCTCGTAAGCTGGTATTGGAAACCATAATTGAAATTTTCTGAGTAGGGTGTCCGGAAGTGCGGATCAGTCACATAAGCAAAGGAGATTTTCGGAATAAAAAATTCTCCGACGTGCCCGCTTGCACGGAACGGATAGGGATTTGTGATTCCGAGCGGCGTGAACGGATCCGCCAGCAGGTTGTTCGTCGTGGCGAATTGACTGCTCCCGTAGAACAGATTGGAAATATCTCCGAAGGGAGGTTGACCGCCGAATTGCAAGTTCAGCGCTCCGTCTTCGATATCGTAGAAGATCCCAAACCCACCGCGCATCACGAGCTTCGCATTACCGAACATGTCCCATGCAAACCCGAATCGCGGCGCCCAATTATTTCTGTCGGGGTACACCAGCGCTCTGTTCGGTGTGCCTGGATCGCCAGGATAGAGAATTCCCGGGGGGGCATCCGGAAATACGATCGATTGAGCGTTTGGCCCGAAATAGCCAAGAATATTATTGTGAACGTCGGTTTGCGGCGTGTTGTATTCGTACCGAAGGCCTAGCACCAGGGTCAGGCGGGGATGGATCTTAAAAGTGTCTTGCCCGTAAAAATAGTAAGAGGACGTCCGGATTCCATATACGGCATTGGATGACTGATAGTAGTTGTCCGGAAAGCCCCCCACAAAATCGGAAAGGCTTGTCCCTGTAAATGTTCCCGAAATCGGCCCAACTCCGTAAAGCCCAAAGTCAAAACTCCCGTTTGTATAAAAGTCGTAATTGAAATTGTCCTCGACTCGATGGATATCGGCACCAAACTTCCACTCATGACGGCCGTGCGGGATCGTCATGTGATCCTGCCCTTGGAATACCATGTTGTGCAGCTTGGTGGGCCCTTGGGGCGACGGCCCCATGTTAAATCCAGACGTATACATGATTGGGGGAGCAACGCCAGCCGGATCGTCTGGATTAACATTTGTGAATCCCAGATCAGCGGGAGACGTCTTGTCATCCGGTATAGCCTCCAACGTCGCCGTACGGTTCGCAGACCCCCGCACTTCATTGGTCCAACCCGAAGCGAACGTGTGCGTCCAGGTCACGCTTAGTACCTGGTCGCGGTAATTCGTTGCGAATCCCGAGCCCACGGGCAGATTTCCTCCCGTCGAGGCACCCTTTCCAACGATGAAGGGAAATGCTTCGCGAACATCATCGATGAGATAGAGTCCCGAAAGTGTGTCACGCGTTGTGAAATTGTGGTCCACACGCAAAATGCCCTGGTCTTCGTCAATCGCGCTCGTTGCGCTGAATTGATACCCGTTGTTGGGCCGGTTCGGCAGCGGCAGATACTTATTGATGTAATTCGCCGAAATAGGATTAACGGGAACCTGGTTGTACGGGTAGGGATTGCCGGTCACCGGATTCGTTAGCTGCTGACCATTGGGATTCAGGCAATTTCCGTTGGAGTCGAAATCGGTCCCGCTCCCTGAAGGATTCGGGCACAGTTCGCCAAAATTCCCGGTGCGTTCATTCGCGCTCAACACCGTCAACTGGGGCGAGGCCTGCCCCTCCCGTCGCCGCGCTCCCTGGTACGCGCCGAAGATGAACGTCTTGTCGTGGACGATCGGGGCACCGAGGGTTCCTCCAAAGACGTTGCGGATGAATGGGCTTCGCTCTGTCAGAAAAAAGTCTCTCGCGTTGAATACTGTGTTTCGAAGAAACTCAAACGCCGACCCGTGAATCTGGTTGGTCCCGGACTTCACTACCTGATTGACGATTCCTCCTGAAGACCGGCCGAATTCGGCATCGTAATTGTTCGTCAGAATCTTGAACTCCGCGACCGCGTCCGGATTCGGGCTCACCACAATGTTGTTTCCCAAAAAGTCCGTATTGTCCGCGCCATCCACCATAAACGTCAAAGACTCCGATCGCTGCCCGCTCACGTTGAACGGATTTCCTGATCCGTCGTCCGGGTCCGGCGTAAATACTCCCGCTTGGAGCAGACCCAGCTGCAGCGTGTCGCGATCGACCAGGGGTAGGTCCTGGATTCGCCGCGTGTCTTCGACTTTTCCGAGCACGGCGCCGGAAGTGTCGACTTGCGCCACAGCGTCGGAGACTTCGATCGTTTCCGTGTTCTGTCCCACTTCCAGCGTCAAGTCCAGCCGGCCATTCTGATTCACTTCCAATACGATGCCCTTTCGCAGGTTCTTCTTGAATCCGGTATGCTCCGCTGCCACGGAGTAAGTACCTATATCAACCAACGAAAACAAATAGGCGCCATCGCTATCGGTCTTCGTGGTTCGACTCACATTTGTTCCCTGATTTGTCAGCGTGACCACTGCTCCCGGAACGGTCGCACCGGACGTATCCTTTACCACTCCCGTCAGTCGCGCTGTCGCTTGTGCATTTGCCGTACCTGCCCCCACGAAAAACAGCACAGAAATCGCGAAACAAATTAGAAACGTGCGGCAAAGGTGGATTGGAGTCATCGAATTCCCCTTCTCTTGGCCGAAATGAGTTGTATGTATGTAAATGAGAGTTTCTTCCAGCACGCGTAAGGGCAGCGGAACTCGTCCCGCCTCAATTAAAAACACCCAGACCCTGAGACGGAACTAGCCCCCTGACCGATTGCCGCGCACCTTGCGAATTAATGGGAGCGATTCTTATGACAGTCGAGGGCAGATGTCAAGCAAAGTTCGATAAATCCGTTGCAGAAGCAAAACGAATTGTAGTCCAGAGATGAAAATCGCCGGGGAATCGAAACTCCCCGGCGCGAGACTTCCTCGGTGATTTCCCCGCTTTACCCCAAACGAATCAACTTCGCTTCGGTGATGGCCGTATGTTCCCGGATCGGTCCCAAAATCTCTTCCGAAACCTCTCCATCCAACCGCACCAGGGATACCGCTTCGGCGCCGACGGTCGCTTCCCGCCGTCCCAGCGCAAATGTGGCTATATTTACCCCATGCTTCCCGAGCGTCATCCCCACGTGCCCAATCACTCCCGGCTTGTCATTATTCCGCAGATACAACATCGTGCCGTCCAACTGCGCCTCCAGCGCGATACCGTCAATATTGATTACCCGCGGCGTACCGTCGTGCAGCACTGTTCCTTCCGCGCTGAATCCCCTCGCCCCTGGCTTGTCCGGAAGAGCCGCCACTTCCAGCGTGTGCGGAAAACCATGTTCGCGCCGCCGCGTTTCTTCCTCAACCGCCAAACCACGCGCCGCCGCGATAGCCGGGGCATTCACCACGTTCACCTTCTCATCCAGCACGGCATTCAGCAGCCCTGCCAGCACCGCGCTCCGCAGAAGGTGTGTTCCTACTTCTGCCAACTCTCCCGCATAGCGGATCCTCACTCGCGCCGGCCGCGTCGCTGCCGCTTGGGACACTAGCGACCCAAGTTGTTCTGCCAGCGCCAGATACGGTCGCACCCGTCGGTATTGTTCCGGCGACAACGCCGGCAGATTCACCGCATTGCGGATCACGCCTTCTACAAGGTAATCCCTCACCTGCATGGCCACCTGATTTCCCAATTCCTCCTGTGCTTCTGCTGTCGATCCCGCCACGTGCGGAGTGCAGATCACGTTCGGCAAGCCGATCAGTGGCGAATTCTTCGGCGGCTCCTCCGCAAACACATCCAGCGCTGCACCAGCCACATGCCCGTTTTCCAGCGCTGCAGCCAGGTCTGCCTCGTTGATCAACTCACCGCGAGCCGCGTTCACAATGCGTACGCCCTTCTTCATCATGGCGATGGACTGCGCGTTGATCATGCATCGCGTCAACGGGCTCACCGCCGTGTGCAGCGAGATGAAATCGCTCTCCTCCAGCAGTTTCTCGAGCACAACCAGTTCAACCGAGTATTCTTTTGCCGCTGCCTCGCTGATGTACGGGTCGAATGCCAGGACGCGCATATCAAATGCGTTCGCCCGGATTGCCACCTCCCCGCCAATGCGGCCCAGCCCGATTAACCCCAGCGTTTTCCCGCGTACCTCTGCCCCCGACGATGACTTTTCCCAACGTCCTTCACGCATTGCCGCGTCGAACTTTGGCACCTGTCTCACCATGGCCAGGAGCAATGCGAATGTATGCTCGGCCACGCTCACCGAGCTTCCCCCCGGCGTGCTCATCACCAGGATTCCGCGCTTGGTCGCCTCGTCCAGATCGATGTTGTCCACGCCCACGCCCGCGCGTCCCACCACACGCAACCGCGGCGCTTTGTCCATCAGCTCAGGCGTGACCTTTGTGGCGCTACGCACGATCAGCGCGTCCGCATCGGCCAGCTCGGCGGTCAGCGTCTCTTTCGTGGTCTGCACAATGTCCCATCCGGTCTCTTTCAGCAGCTCCACTCCCCGCTCGCTGATCTTGTCCGCTACAATGACTTTCATCTCTCCTCTTTTCCGGGTAAAAGCCGCCTTTCCTCCCAGCGGTCTCTTCCGAGTTCCTGAAAACACTCCAAATTACTGTGCGGTCCGCGCCGTGTCAAATATGCCCGCGCTCGAAACAGTGGGTTAGTTTGACGTGAGAAGGGGATCGAGTACACTGCCGTCCATGTTGTTTATGGTCATCGAACGGTTCAAGCTGGGCGATCCCAAGCTCGTCGGTGAGCGCTTCAAGCGCGTTGGCCGAATGCTGCCGGAGGGCGTTACTTACCACGCGTCTTGGGTGGATTCTGCGGGGATTCGCTGTTTCCAGCTCATGGAAGCTCCGAACCCCGAATCGCTGGCGGCTTGGGTCCGTGACTGGGAAGACTTGGTCGATTTTGAAGTTATTCCCGTCCTGACTTCTGCCGAGTTCTGGTCCAAGGTTTAATCCGAGTAGCCACCACGACTCGAACCAACACTCTGTGGCAAGGAGGAGGCTATCCCCCTTCTCTTCGACCCCGCGCAAACCTTTGTTGTTCGCCACTTTTTCCTATGCTAGGCTCGCTGAATCGCGGTATGTCTGAATCAGCCTACGCTCCTCGGCTCGTCCTCCAAAGCACCGAAGTTTTGGATTCGCCACGCCATTCTGCGCTGGTCCGCATCACCCACTGGATTTTCACGCTCAGCTTCATCGGACTCGTCATCAGCGGCTTCGCCATCATCCTGGCCCACCCTCATTTCTACTGGGGTGAAACTGGGGCGATCGGCACTCCAACTCTATTCAGCTTGCCTCTCCCCACGATGCTCGGAGGACCCTCCGGCTGGGGCCGCTATATGCATTTTCAATCCGCCTGGTTCGCCGTCCTCTCCGGCTTGCTCTACGCAATTTCTGGTTTTCTCACACAACACTTCCGCAAGCGGCTTCTCCCCGCCCGCGCTGATCTTTCCTGGGGTTCCCTGCGCGCCAGCATCCTTGATCATCTGCGCTTCAAGCGCCCCGTCGAAGAGGACTCCTACAACGTTCTTCAGCGCCTTTCCTATCTTGCCGTAATTTTTCTGTTTTTCCCGCTGATGATCGTCACAGGCTTTGCCATGTCTCCGGCCATTACTTCCGTATTTCCATTCTTCGTCACTGTATTTGGCGGACAGCAGACCGCGCGCACCCTTCATTTCTTCATCGCAGACTTTCTCGTGCTTTTTCTTCTCGTTCATATCGCCATGGTTATGCTCGCCGGATTCAAAAGCCGCATGCGCGCTATGATTACCGGCCGCACCGGTGGCGGAAAGCAGGCCTCATGAACGATTCGATCTCTCGCCGTAAACTTATCACCAGCGGCATCGCCATGGCCGCCGGCGCCTCTGGCCTCGCTGTCGCCGCCAGTGTGGCGTCGCACTACGGACTCATCCCGCCGGATAGCGGGGGCATTTGGGGGGTCGGTGAAACTCTCACCTACGCCACGCAGCGGCTTTTGATGTCCCACCATTCGCTCGCTCGCGAATTTAATCGCAGCGAAGTTTCAAAAGTCATTCCTGTGAGTGGCGATCCTCCGAAGACGGAACCCTTCCAGCGTCTCCTCGCCGGCAAATTTGCCGATTGGCGTCTGACCGTGGACGGCATGGTCGCGCGCCCTTCCAAGTTTTCGCTCGATGAACTCAAGCGCTTTCCGTCGCGCTCCCAGATCACGCACCAGGCCTGCGAAGAAGGCTGGTCGTTCATCGCCGAATGGTCCGGCGTCCCTCTCTCTTACGTTTTGAATTTGGTGGGCGTCAGTCCCCAGGCAAAGTACGTCGTCTTTTTTCCTTTTGACGAATCCTGGGACAGCCTGGACCTGCCCGACGCCTACCATCCGCAAACTTTTCTCGCCTACAATCTGAATGCCCAGGATCTTCCCACGCCACACGGCGCCCCGCTCCGTGTGCGCGTTGCGCGCCAGCTCGGCTACAAGAGCGTCAAATACCTGTCGCGCATCACAGTCACCGACAATCTGAAAAACATCGGCAAGGGTTTTGGCTCCGCCGCTCCCGAATACGGCTATTCCTGGTACGCCGGCATCTGACACATTCCTGCGTTGATGGTCTGATTCAAAAAGATCTGAACCCAAATTCCAATTCTGGAGCTGGGACCTTTTTGTCGTCATCGCCACGTTTCTGGTAGTCGCGTGGTCAGTCATGGCCTGGTACCGGTTGACGACTAAATCGAAAGGGAGACACAGACATGAGTTTGCATAATCCATTCAAGGATCCCAAATCTCTCCTTCCCATCGGCATGGTCTGCCTGTGATCGCGATCCTTGGTCCGATGTTCGTTCACCTGGCATCGCAACTCGGTCGAAACTGGCTGCACGGCATTTGCGGACTCTTCCTAGAGCTTTCCATCTGCTTCAACCTTGCCTCCGTAGCACGCAAGGGACGTGCTCGCGGTTGCAGCGGTAGTTAGCCCGCATCTGGCCTACTTTGGTCTTGCAGCGTAACTAGAATCCTCGGTGCTCCCTGGTGGCCTCTGCTATAGTTTTCAAAAGGGAGCCAGACATGACTCTGTCCGAACAGATTCAAAAAGACATTGTGACCGCCATGAAAGCCAAGGACGAGATGCGCCTCAGCGTCCTGCGCATGGTGAAGTCCGCGCTGCAATTGAAAGAAGTAGAAAAGATGCGCCCACTGGATGTCGTCGAATCCATTCAATTGCTGCAAACGATTGCCAAGCAGCGGAAGGAATCCATCGACCAATTCTCCAAGGGTGGCCGCCAAGATCTTGTCGACAAGGAAACCAGTGAGCTCAAAATCCTGGAAACCTATCTACCCGCTGGCGCTTCCGATGCGGAAATGGATGCCGCCATCAGCAAAGCCATAACCGATGTGGGTGCCACTTCCATCAAACAGATGGGCGCCGTCGTGAAATCCGCAAAAGACACGCTCACCGGTAAAGCCGTCGATGGAAAAGTCCTCAGCGACCGCGTCCGCGACCGTCTTTCAAAACTCGGTTGAGCAATTGTTTCTGTCGTGGCCAGTCTTGATACCGGTCACTTTTCTTGGGTTTGGTAACGTCCACTTTCTGAGGTGAGCCGTTTTTCTCAACTGACTCACGCGCCCGATGCAGAACATGCCTCTACCACAACAAATACCCATTCGCTTCGTCGAGGACGACGCCGGCTACGTCAGCATGCGCCCCGTCGTCAAACAAAGGTTTCGCCTCAGCGAGCTCACCGACATGGTTGTCAGCGTTGTCGGGAAAGATGCCGGCCGCGTTCAACAAATCTTCCGCACCGGCACGGTTCTCTATAACGGCTACCGCTATTGGTGGGACAGCCTGGCCGCCGATTTCCCGGAAATCGAGCTGCTGCTGCTTCCCTTTCCCGATGACGATCCATCGATACCTTTTGACCCTTCTCGCGCAACTGCAGCCCTACTGGAAATCGGCGGCGGCGCGCAGCGCAACCTTCTCGAGATTGCGGCCAACGAAGCATCCGAGAAAAAGCTCTTTGCCAAGAATTCGCCGTGGGATGTTCTCACCCAGTTCGCTGCTGCCAACCCGCCACGCTACGAGAGATACGCCCACGCTCGCCGCGCCGATCTCTTCCGCCTCACACTGCCCTTCGACCGCGCACAGCAACTCCTCAACACCATGCTCGAAGCCGCTCCCCGCGCGCTCCGTCGCCGTTGGAGCACGCTTCGCCCTCCCGCCGCACTTACCTTCGTCCTTCCCCGAAAATAGGGGCCGACTTTGACCTTGACAAAGAAAGCCGCCTGGAACTCACTATCAGCTCATGAGTCAGACTCGTCGGCCGTTTTCAAGTGAAGATCTGCGAATCACCGCGGTCTCGCATCTGCTTTTACTTCTGATTTGGTTTATCTGGACGCCTGGCGTTTACGGCCAGACGCAGCCGCGCTCGGCAGAATACAACGCATTGCAGGACCGCCTGCGGACTGGCTGGAATACCTGGGACGTTCATAGCGTGACCACGCAAGTGCTCTTGCCCGCGGGGCTGGCCATCCGAGTCGGCCTACATCGCACGACAACTCTGAATGGCGAAGCCTTTCTGGCCGATCCGCTGATCGGCCGCCAGGGTCAGAATGTGGAGCAGGTTTTTCCTGGCCCGCATGCCTGGGATGGCAGCTACACCGAGCTGCGGCTGAACTGGCGGGGGCTGGATCTGCAGATTCAAAGTGCAAAGGCGGGCTCGGACCTCGTGATCTTGGTTACACCGCTATCCGAAGAAATGCACGGCAAGCTTCCAGCCACATTGGTGTTCTCTGCTGCGTATCTATGGAACAGACCAGGAAAAGTCGTGAAGATAGCCGAGAAGCTGCAAGCGAGCAACCCGTCAGGAACGGTAGACATCTACCGCGCAGGAAACGAGGCTCCGTTCAGAAGTCTTCCCGTGGCGGAACCCTATCTGTCGACCGAACTCGCCGGCCCCGTCGGCCTCAGCACCGGCAAGCAACGAAGTCTAGCCGAGATCCGCAAAGTCATTGATGAACAACACAGCGCTTATGTACAGTCTCTGGGAGACTTACATTCCGCGATTGTCGATGCCATTCAGAGCACTCTCGGGTGGGACACCATCTACGAACCGGAGTGCGACCGAGTGATTTCTCCCGTAAGCCGCGTTTGGAGCGTGGACTGGGGCGGCTATGTACTCTTTGATTGGGACACCTTTTTCGCCGCCACGCTTGCGGGAATCGGCGATCGCGATCTTGCCTACGCCAATGCAATAGAGACACTGCGGGAGGCCACTCCCGCCGGTTTCGTAGCGAACTACGCTCGCGCAGGCAATTGGAAAAGTTTCGATCGTTCCGAACCTCCCGTGGGAGCCATTAGCGTTCTCGGTCTTTACAACAAATTCCACGATCGCTGGTTCCTAGTTGAAGCCTTCACACCGCTGCTCCTCTGGAACCGCTGGTGGCAGCAAAATCGGCGCGTCGGAAATTATCTGGAGTGGGGCAGCGACGGAAACAATCAGCCGGAAAATCTCGATGATAGTTCCCGCGGCAAGCGTCAGGGAGCGATCTTCGAATCCGGACTGGATAACAGCCCGATGTACGACACGGCAATATTCGAGGAGAAAACTCACCGGCTCCAGATTGCCGATGTCGGGCTGATGAGCGAGTATGTGGCCGATTGCGACGCTCTTGCCGAAATCGCCGCCGTGCTGGACAAGCCCGCTGAAGAAAAAGAACTCCGCGAACGCGCGAAGTTTTACCGCGCGTCGTTGGCTACCCTGTGGGATGAGAAAACAGGAATCTTCCTGAATAGAGATTTGCACACGGGTGAGCTGAGCCCCAGAATTTCACCCACGAATTTCTACCCGTTGCTGGCGCGCGCTGCTACTCCGCAGCAGGCGCAGCGCATGATTCGCGATCACCTGCTCAACCCACAAGAGTTTTGGGGCACGTGGGTCATTCCGTCCACGCCGCAAAACGATCCTGCGTTCCAGGATCAAGACTACTGGCGCGGGCGCATCTGGGGCCCGATGAACTTCCTAGTCTACCTCGGGTTGCGCAATTACGATCAGCCCGAAGTGCGCCAGGAACTTGCCAAGAAATCGCTGCAACTCTTTCTGGGGGAATGGAGCGTCAAACATCACGTCCACGAAAACTACAACGCCATCACTGGCGCAGGCGACGACGTCTCCTCCAGCGACCGATTTTATCACTGGGGCGCACTCCTCGCCCTCATCGACTATATGGAAGGCACCGACAAGCCGTCTACCGCCAGCTACGTGCACTAATCGCGATTGGGTGCTTCCGCCCAGCCCCCAAATTTGCCATCCTGGACAGTCGCTAGCGCGCGGTCGGCCTCAGCACCGCCGTGCTGCGCTCATCGTTGGCGATAACACGATAAAATTTCTTGAGATCGTCAAGCTTTTCCACTGGCACGCTCAGCTCCTTGATCTCAAACGTGCGTGTATACACCAGCGCGTTCCCATTCATCTCGGTTTTACTGTGGTAGCTGGCAAAGGAATAATCCACGTCTGTGGAGGGCGGCAACTCATCGATTTGGTAGCCGGCAGGCAGAGTGATTTCGATTTTGTCCGCATCCCTTCGCGGAGCTTCAAACTCCACGGGATACTTACGCGATTCCTTTTTCTCCAGAAGGTCGCTAGATTTCTCTCCAAACACGCGTGGGCGCACTAACAACAATTCGCCCGCTGATTTGGCATAGGCCGGAACAGTGAAGGAAAAAGTGTATTCAAAGGGCTGGTCGAACACGTCGAGATTTACAACAGTTGCCTTGGTGATTTGGAAAGTGCCGAGGGAGTGGGAGAGCAAGGTCTCGATCGGCTTGATCTGATCGTCTCGATTGGTCATATGCCTTAGCGCACTCCGCTGACTCCCCGCGGAATCTCCGTAGCGAATGTCGATCACATCGCCGCTGAGCGTTCCGGTGGGGCTCAGCGTCAGTTTGGCGCTCCGGTGAATTCCGGCGGAAGATATCGGAAGCTGGGGAATCTGAATCAGCTTGCCGCCATCCGGTGTCACCAACAAAACGTAGTTTCCTTGAAGGTATCCTCCAATTTGCCCCAGCGGCGTCATCTCATTGGTCGGATCAAAGATCAGAATTCGCCCCAGTTTCGGATCCGTATAAACGGCTTCGAGAGACAACTCCTTCACATCATCGGGCAGATGAATTCCCAGAATCCGATGATTGAAATAGTGAAACGGCGGCATCTCGGCATTCACGGCTCCCCGAGCAATGTTGACCTCGACATAATAGGACTCCACGCCAATCTCCTTGAGCATGGAGCTCAGCAGGGTCGCTTTGTCTTTGCAGTCTCCGTAGTGATTGTTGTAGATGTCTCTCGCCAGATGCGGCTGAAAGCCGCCAATCCCCAATTCAATCGCCACATAGCGGATGTCCCGCTGGACGTAGTTCGCCAGCGCCTGCATCTTTTCAAGCGTGCTTGTCTTTCCCGCCGTCAGTTCAGCCACCTTTTCTCTGATCTCGGGTGAGGCCTCCCGCCGTCCTTCCGCCAGCGTCGAAAGCCACTTTGCTTCTTCTGACCAGCTTTCAAAGCCCTTGCGAGAGCCATTCGGAGGGATCAAAGAAACAATCATTTGTCCGGCGACACTATTCGCTGGGGGCATTTCCGGTTCGTATCGAATCTCCTTAACGTCACTCACGACCCATTGCCACTGATTATTTCCGGCAGACGTGGGCTTGTTTTCTGGCGAATTGATCCAAGCCGTTTTGAACTCCCAGCCTGGGGGAAGTTGCAGAGTGTAATGCGCTTCGCGTGCAGGAACATGCCGTTGAAACATCCAGCGGTCCTGAAGGATGTAAGGATATTCTTCCTTTTCAACTTCGTAGCCCACGATGTTTCCCGGTTCGGGTTCCGGGATCTTCAGAATTTTCACCCGAATGTCGCTCATCAATTCGCCGTTTGCAACTCCCGGCGAAGTTTCCACGGCATCCTTGTCCTTCACTTCGAAGTCTCTGCCGCTGGCCTGGATACACCAACCGTGCATGTTCAGAACTTTCGCTACGGCCGTGGAATAGGCCAGGACGGTGCCATAGCCTCGACCGCCCGGACGCAAAATCTTGTAGACTTCTCGGGTCATCCTTTTGATCTTGCCATTCGCCTGGACGGTCAGTACTTCCTCGGAATAGAGAAGGACCGCCTCCGTCTTTTCGTCATGTGGAGGGAGCGGCACGCTGGTCAGGGAGTGCATCCACGCCGGTGCGTCCGAGGAAGCCGGTGTGGCAAAGCCACTAGCCGCAGAGACCACAGCGATTGCGATTAGGCGGGCCCCAAGCGGCAAAGCGCAGCGTTGTATTCTATTGGGCTGCACTGCTCGTTCCCGGTTGCAGGACAGCCTGTTGCTCATCCCCTGTTCTAACTTTCTGATAGAAATTCCTCAATGTCGGATACAGCGAAGGTTCCAACAACAGAACATCGCTTCGCAATGTGCGCGTGACTTCCACGGTGTTCTCTTTGGCGTCTGCCTGAATCCGATATTCCGCCGCTTTTGCATCCGTGTGCATTTCTTTGGGAAGGCTGTCCACCTTCCACGCCGCGGGAAGCGCATACTTGGTCTGGTCTTCCGTCTGAAACAGGTAGGCAAAGTAAATGGGATATGTGCGCTGCGCATGTTCAAATAGGTGCTTCTGTGCTCCCGCAAACAGTTCAAGCGGAAGGACAACACGCCTCCCCGCCGGACTGGCCCATCCGGGGATCTTTACGGTATAGCCCACAGCGAACTTGTCGTCGGAACTGCTCCAATCGGGTTGATTCTTTAATTCCACCTCGGCCGTCACTGGAATCACATTTTTTAGTTCTGCTTCCAGATGCTCCTTGCGCTGGGTGTTGTCACCGAACCGCTCGCTCAAGCGTTGGTTCAGTGCTTCGAGACCAGTGTAGGTCACGGTTACTTGACCTTCCAACGTCCCTTCCTCGTCCAGGTGAAGATCCGCCTTTCGTATCACTTTGCTGACGGAACTCTCGGGCATTTGGGTGTGGATCCATGTTCCGCCCTGCTTATCCAGACGCAGGCCCGTCGCTCCGGTTTCAGACCAGGGCAAAAGGCCATAGGGTGCAAACTTCGTTGCGGGATCCAGGTACAAATCCTTCCCCTCGGATTTCACGAGCACGGCGTCCGCATCCAATTCCCACGTGTTCAAGCGTTTGGGGTTGAAAAAATATTCGCTCCTTCCGGCAATGCGCACATAATACGCTTCAAATCCGGCGGCACGTACCAGCGCCAAAAACAGAAGATTGATGTCGCGCCCGTAGCCACCACCGTATTTCCACACGTCCTCGACATTCTCATTGGGCCTGATCTTTTCCTCTTTTGCCTTATCCTGATTCCGTTCGTAGTTGACATTCCGCATCTGCTGGCAGCGCGCGTAGATCTTTCTCAATTTCGTGTCCGCGGGATCCGACGGCGAAATGATTTGTGAAACGGCCTGGGCCATCACTTTTTGTTTATCGGTGAATTTCTCCGTCCATTCGTACTGCCGATTACCATATTTCTTCCAGAAATGTTCCGGGTCGCTCTCGAAACCATTCTCGCTATACACAAAATTCACCCGGTATTTCAATTCGTTTTCCGGCGGCATGTACTCTTCTGTTTGAAAGGCCGGAACATCTACCACCGTCATCCGGATGACGTGGTCGGGTCCTGGTTTTGGAGCATCCGAGCCCGGGGGCAACCCCACCGGCATATTGACTTGCATCGCCCATCTTTCGAAGGGCTTCAGCGAAAAGACCCCCTTCTTGGTGAACAGCTCTTCGCTTACCATCCAGTTGGAATTAAAGATGTAGTTGTCTTCCAAATCGAACATGAATCGATATTCGATGATGCTCCCTACTTGCGCGTCGGGCATCGTGAACGTCTTCGCCATGTATTTCAGCGTTTTGGACTTTACGACCGTATTTTCGAAAATCTTGCCACCAAAATCGATGATGGATCCGTCCGGATGAATGGTCCGCGCATGAATGTTACTGATGCCGGTGACCGACTTCGAGTAGGGAATCTCGACATTGGCGTATTTGCGCCCTTCTTCGGTCAGGATCTTGATTCGCACGTAGTTGAACTCCGTGTGGTTACCCCTTCCGGTCTCTTTTCGGTCCACCTCCCTGTACAGGTAGATCGCCGGGGCGCCAGGAGCCTTGGGCTCGCTCGTCATCTTCAGGTCCGCCGGATCAATCGGCAGCCATTCATCGCCGGCCCGAACCGCTCTTCCGGGAACTGAGATTCGGATCAATGCAATCAGGGATAAGACCAGAACCACTCTTCGAAGAATCACTCGGGGATCTCCGTTCGTCACGCAAGAAGTCTTGCCTACCCGCCAGCCTGCCGCGCGAGCTCGCGAGGTGACCAACACACCTCCAGCACTGCCGACCAGCGGACACTGTTACCCACCTAATACCCTTATGCCCGCGACAATACTTCTCCACTTTACCGTTGTCAAGAGTACTGGGCACATGCCCTGTCCACCTCAGGATTTGCTTTTCCCTCGGCTGCCGCTGGATGATAATCGCACCACACACGTTTCCAGTCTGTTTGCTGGCCGATCGAATTCAGGGAGGACACGTTGAACGACCGTCCAAATAGTTCCACGGCACCTGCAGGTGAGTTTCACAGTTATGTGCCCGCTTCTCAGAGTCTTACGGAATTTTCTCTGCGCGCTGTCTTACTCGGCGGTATCTTCGGCCTGCTGTTCGGTGCTGTCACGGTTTATGTCGGCCTGCGCGCGGGCCTGACTGTCTCTGCATCGATCCCCATCTCCGTGCTCTCCATAAGTATTCTCC
>Ga0181532_10002867_pt1 | contig 15890 bp, 14 predicted proteins | sample PEATcosm2014_Bin_33_FD_119768 | JGI IMG/M metagenome (GOLD analysis project Ga0181532, IMG submission 119768) | Peatland microbial communities from MTU Mesocosm Facility, Houghton, MI, USA - PEATcosm2014_Bin11_30_metaG | ecosystem: Environmental > Terrestrial > Soil > Wetlands > Peat | place...
CAGCCGCCGCCGCGCAATATCCGTCAGCGCGCGCTCTGGCGGTACCAGCAAATACGCATAAGCGCGCTGGTGTGAACGTCCCACGCGCCCGCGCAATTGGTAAAGTTCCGCCAGTCCCAGCCGGTCCGCGCGATTGATCAGAATCGTATTCGCCCTCGGAATATCCAGTCCATTCTCGACGATCGTCGTCGCCACCAGCACGTCCGCTTCGTCGCGGATAAACTTCAACATTACTTTCTCAAGGTCCTTCTCGCCCATTTGCCCGTGCGCCACCACCACGCGCGCCTTTGGCACCAGCTTCGTCACCAGGTTGGCCAGCGAATAAATGGATTCCACTCGATTGTGGATGAAATAGACTTGCCCATCCCGCGACAGCTCATTTTCAATCGAGCGCTTCACCACCTCTTCGTCAAACGCCGTCACCACCGTTTGAATTGCCAACCGGTCCCGCGGCGCCGTCTCGATCACCGACATATCCCGCAATCCCACCAGCGACATGTGCAGCGTCCGCGGAATCGGCGTCGCCGAAAGCGCCAGCGCGTGCACATTCTTCCTCATCTCCTTCAATCGCTCTTTGTGCGCCACGCCAAACCGTTGCTCCTCGTCCACTACCAGCAATCCCAAATCCTGAAACTTCACATCCTTCGATAACAGCCGGTGCGTCCCGATCACTACATCCACTTTCCCCGTTTCCAGGTCTGCCAATACCGCTTTCTGTTCCGCCGTCGTGCGGAACCGGCTCAGCATTTCAATCCTCGTGGGAAACGCGGCGAATCGTTGCTTGAACGTCTCGAAATGCTGGAACGCCAGCACCGTCGTCGGCGTCAGCACCGCAACCTGCTTGTTGTCCGCCACCGCCTTAAACGCCGCGCGCATGGCCACTTCCGTCTTTCCATAGCCCACGTCGCCGCATAGCAAACGATCCATCGGCGCGGGTTTTTCCAGATCGCGCTTGATATCCGCAATCGCCGTCACCTGGTCCGGCGTCTCTTCAAACTCAAACGCATCCTCGAACTCGCGTTGCCAGTTTCCATCTGGCGATAGCGCAAATCCCAGCGCGGTCTTTCGCTGGGCATAAAGCGCAAGCAACTGGTCCGCCATATCCTCGAGCGATTTGCGCACCCGCGTTTTGCGTGAACTCCACGCTGTTCCGCCCAGCCTATCCAGCGTCGGATGCCCTCCCTCCGCCGCACGGTAACTTTGCACCAGGTCCATGCGTTCCAGCGGCACATACAAACGTGCCTCATCCGCATAGCGCAGCAACATGAACTCGCCGCGCCGCCCCGCCGATTCGATCAGCCGCAAACCTTCAAACTGGCCGATGCCGTGGTCCACATGCACCACGTAATCCCCCGACTTCAAATCCGCAAAATCCCCGAAAAATCCAGAGGTCCGAATCTTCCGCCCCGGCCGCTCCACTGCAGGCGTTACGTCAAACAGGTCCGCGTTGCCATACAGCGTAAGCTTCGCCTCCGGAAACGCCACGCCCGCCGCAAATGGCGCGCGTACCAGCAGCAGCGCCGCCGTCTCGGATGCGTTTTCCGCCGTGAATCCCGCCGCCGCTTCTTCCGTCTCTCCCAGCACGTATGGCACTTCGTATTCGCGGCAAATGTCGGCGTAGCGTTCCAGTTCCCCCGTGCTCGCCGCCGTCAACAGCACCGTGCCGCCGCCCGCCAGTTGCGCCTTTACGTCCGCCATGCACGCCACCACATCGCCGTGAAACCGCGTTGTGGATCGCGCAACTAGCTCAAAGTGTTTCCCGCCGCCATCCGTTAATCCCAACTGCTCCAGCTCGATCCGCGAACATTTCGTTACCGCCCGTTCCCATTCCTGCTCGTTCCAGAAATAATCATTCACTGTCGGCGCATTCGCCTGCCCGTGGCGTTCGTAATTCTCCGTCGCCTGCTCCAGCAACTTCTTGCGCGCGTCACGGAGCTTCTCCGGCTCGTCCAGGAACACAATGGGCTTCAACGAACTTTCCGCCAATTCCAGCAGCGCGCTTCCCCCGGGCGCTTTGTCCCCGCCAAACCAGCTTCCCGGCTCCCACGCCTCCGCCTCCGCGCTTCCCGGCGCGGGCACGCTCCACTCCGTCAGCGGCAAAATCGTGGTTCGCACCACCGGTGAGATCGAACGCTGTGTTCGCGGATCGAATTCGCGTACGCTTTCCACTGTGTCGCCCAAAAGTTCGATCCGCACAGGTCGTGGAGCCTCCGGCGAGAACACGTCCACAATCCCGCCACGCACCGCAAACTGCACGGGTAATTCCACCATTTCCGTTCGCGCATAACCCGTGCTCGCCAAATGGGTGATGAGTTCGCCGTGCGCGCCCTCCGAATCCTTGGCCAGCGTCCGCGCCAGCGTCAAATAAACGTACGGATCCTGATACCGCCACAGCGCCGCGGCCATCGGCGCAATCACCAGAGACACTTCCCCGTTCGCCAGCCGGTACAAAGTTGCCGCCCGCCGCTCCAGAATGTCCGCGTGAGGTGTTTGCGGATCCCACGGCAGGCTGTCAAACGCCGGCAGCACCGCGATCCCGCCCGTCGACCCCGGAAAAATCTGCGCGAAAAAGCGCAGACTCTCCCCCAACTCCTCCGCGCGCCGGTTGTTCTCCGTAACAAAAAATGCTGGCCGCCGCAATTCATGTGTCACGTGCGCCGCTACCAGCGCCTTGGCCACGTCCTGTAATCCCGAAAGCCCCACCAACCCGCCGCCCGCGCGCAACTCCGCCACCACGCCCTCGATCGAGGCATGGCGCAGCAAACCCTCCAATCTCTCTCTGACTGCCGGTAGTATCATTCCCTGGTTTTTCGTTTTTCTCTTACTGGATCTTCCACCCTACCCTGTAGCTTCAATCCACCACCCAATATCCGTCCTTCTTATCTCTGTGACCTCTGTGTTCTTACCTCTGTGAACTCTGTGTTACCGTCCTTCTTTCTTTTCTCCTCGGATCTTTTTCAAAATCTCCGAAGTCGAGTACCCATCCACCACATCAACCCGCACGACCTTGCCTCCCGCACCTTCCACCTCTTCCCGTCCCACGATCTGATTCCCCGGCCAGTCGCCGCCCTTAACCAGCACATCCGGCAGCAGCGCCGCGATCACTCTCTGTGGCGTCAACTCCTCAAAAATCAAAACCGCATCCACGCATTCCAGGCTCGCCAGAATCTCCGCGCGCTCTTCCGCTGGAATCACCGGCCTTCCCGGTCCCTTCAGTGTTCGCACGCTCTCATCGCTGTTAATACCCACAATCAGCACATCGCCCAGCGCGCGCGCCGTTTCCAGGCTCTCGATGTGCCCCGGATGCAGCAAATCGAAACACCCGTTCGTAAACACCACGCGCTTACCGTTGCGTTTCTCCCGCCCAAACCGCAAAATGATTTCTTCAAGTGTCAGGACCGCTGGATGCAAAGGCTCACCATGCTCGCCCAACTTTGTGGCCGTAATTCGCAGTACAGACATTCAGTTTATCACGCCCCTCTAAAGCCTCGCTCCTCAAGGCGGCCCACGGCATGAAACAGAAACAGGCGATTTTTGCAATCACCGGCATTTCTCTTCTTCTCCTCGGCGTGGCGCTCACCCTATACTCCGCGCGCGGCTTTTCCGAACGCCGCTACATCGTCAACGCCGGCTCCTGCCCCCTCGTTGTGGATGTCGTCCAGAAGTCCGGCCTTGGCGATGACCCCGAGCGCGGCGCCGCCATTCTCTTCCACGGCGTGGCCGCCAACAAGATCATCATGTCCTACCTCGCGCGAACTCTGGCCGCGCAAGGCTTGACTGTCTATATCCCCGATCTTCCCGGCCATGGCCGCTCCGCTGGTCCTTTTACTCCTGATCAAGCCGAATCCTGCGCCATATCGTTCGCCCGTGGCCTCGCCGCCCGTGGCTGGGTTCTTCCAGAACGCACTATCCTCCTGGGCCATTCCATGGGTGGAGACATCGCTCTCCGCATCGCACCCAAATTCCGTCCCGCAGGTGTCATCGCCATTTCTCCCGCGCCTATGCAAACCGCGCACGGCGTCGCCCCGGAAAACCTTCTCTACCTGATTCCCCCGCCAATTCAGCCCAACACCCTCATCCTGGTTGGCCAATACGAATTCTCGGGTCTCGTTGGCAACGCCGCCGACCTTGCTTTTTCGCAATCCGATCCCACGGTGCAGTTCTCCATCATTCCCAGCACTTCCCATGTCAGCCTGCTTTTCTCCCCCCGCGTTGCCGTTAAACTTCAGGACTGGTCCGCCCGCCTCCTCCACCTTCCCGGCGACGCCTCCATTCCCTCCCGCGCCAACGTCTTTGGCTGCCTGCTCGGCCTATGCGGCATCGTGTTGCTAGCCAACCCATTTCTGCGCGAGTCCTTTGGCCACAAAACTCCGCCGGAGCCGCGCTCCAAGCATCTTCCTTCGCTTCCTCAAGTTCTCCTCGAATTCGTCGCCATCTCGCTTGCGGTGGTTTATCTACTCCGCTATTGGATGCCGCTCCGTCCCCTGCCCCTCTACCAAGGCAACTATCTCGCCAGCTTTTTCCTTCTCACGGGCCTTGCCTTGCTTCTTCTTCATCCCCGCCTGGCGCAATCGCAATTCTCCACGAAGCCCGCTCTCCTTTTCTCCGCGGCCTTAACCGCCTTCATTCTTCATTTCCTCACTACCGGCTGGTTCGATCTCACTTTCTCCTACGCCTGGCTAACACTCCACCGCTGGGCGCGCTTCCCCATCTTCTTCCTCGCCGTCTTCCTCTTCTTCTATGCCCTGGAAATCCTTCTCGGGCCCGCCTCCGATGTGCCGCCGGCCCGCCGCCTTTTCCTTTCGCTCCTGCTTCTTACTATTTCCTGGCTCGCTCTGGTCTGCGGCGTTCTCTATCTCCACAGCGGAGAAATCCTCTTGGTTTTGCTCGCGCCCTATTTCGTGCTCGCGCTGCTTCTGATCCGATTAGGAGCCCAACTCGTGCGCCGCTCCAGCGCCTCTCCCGCAGCCGCCGCCCTGTTCGGTGCTATACTCCTTTCGGGTTTTTGCCTGGTGCTTTTCCCATTGTCCTAAGGAACTCCGGGCACTTGGAATCCAGCTCATAAACGGTGTTCGGGGGGGCACGACTTCAGTCGTGCCGAAAAGATCATGGAGTCCGCGGGCTTTAGCCCCTGCGGTTTCTGCTATCTCCTTCACCAGATTTATGCGCCGAGTTCTGGTACTATTGCCGTCCTCCCCGCGCTGGTGAAGGATGCTTGCATTTTCTGTTGTAACGGTGTGACGTGACGGATGTCTGACATTGTCATTGTCGGTGGTGGCCCTTCCGGCGCGATGTGCGGCGAACAGCTCGCGCGTGCGGGCCATTCCGTCCAAATCTTCGATGAACACCTCGCCTGGGAGAAGCCCTGCGGCGGAGGTCTCACCTTCAAAGCCACGCAGTGCTATCCGTTTCTACTGGATAATCCCCATCCCAAGAAACTCATTCACCACGTCGAAATCATCAGCGCCGAAAACCACCGCGCCAAACTCGATCTTCAGCACCCCATCGTCATCTATTCCCGCACCGTATTAAACGGCCTGCTCCTCGACCGCGCTCGCGAAGCCGGATGCCAGGTCCGCCGCTCCCGTATTCATGAAGTGGACACCACTTCCGATAAGCCGCGCTATTCCATTGATGGCCAGTGGCACGCCGCCGATTTCCTCGTTCTTGCCGCCGGCGCACGCAACCAACTCCTCCCCGGTACTCGCGCCTTGCAACGCGACGAACTCGAGATGACCCAGGGTTACTTCGTCCCGCAAACATCCGAGGAAATCATCATCAAGTTCCTCCCCGATTTTGAGGGCTACATCTGGTCCTTCCCACGCGCCGACCATCTCTCCCTCGGCATCTGCGGCAGCATGAGCGCCCACACCAGCGGCCAACTGCGCACACATCTGCAAACCTTCGCCGCAACAGAAAAAATCTCCACCGAATCCGCCAAGTTCTACAGCCACGTTCTGCCTTCCCCGCTCGAACGCACTTTCTCGGACCGCAGCGTCATTGGCCGCAATTGGGCGCTTATCGGCGACGCCGCCGCCTGGGTCGATCCCCTCACCGGTGAAGGTCTTTTCTACGCCATGCGCTCCGGTGAACTCCTCGGCAAATCCCTCGCCGAAGGATGCCCGGAAAAATATCCCGCCCGCGTTAAAGCCTCGTTTTCACTGGAACTCGAATTCGCCGCACGCATTGTTCGCCGCTTCTATCGCGGCTCGTTCCTCGGCTGCTCCGTCACCACGCGCATGGTGCAATTCCTCCAGCGCAACGCCGTCTTCCGCCAACTCCTCTCCGATCTCTTCTGCGGCACGCAGGATTACACCACCCTCAAACAGCGCGTCCTCGGCCATCTCGGTGGCACCCTAAGCCAGTTCGTCTCCAGCGTCCTCAACATCGAGCGCCCCGCCGCCAAACTCCCCACCGCCACTCCCGCCGCCGACTAGCCCTGCTGCAGCCTCGACCGCACAAAGCAAACTGTCATCCCGACCGGAGGCTCGCGCCTTTTGCGAGCCGCAGTGGAGGGATCGTGGCACAACCCCGCAATCTCGCACACTTCCAGCCCCACCCCGGCTCCGCGCGGAGATCCATTCTGGCAAATCAACCGGCAAACCGATTCAACTGTTATTTTGAAGAATGACCGCGTCTATTCCAGCACCTTACGGATCCGTTCCATCGCCCAATCAATCTCTTCCCGCTGAATCACCAGCGGCGGCGCAATCCGGATAATCCTGCTGTGCGTTTCCTTGCACAAGATGCCTTCTTCCTTCAACGCCTCGCAATACTTCCGCGCCTCGGTCGTCAACACAATTCCGATCCACAGCCCGCGCCCGCGCACTTCTTTCACAATCGGGCTCCGCAGCGTCCGCAGCTTCTCCAGGAAATATGCGCCCAACTCCGCTGACCGCTCCACCAATTTCTCCTCTATCAGCACACGCAGCGAAGTCCGCGCCACCGCGCACGCCAGGGGATTCCCGCCAAACGTGCTGCCATGATCCCCGGGCCCAAACACACCCAGAATTTCCTTCGACGCCAACACCGCGGACACCGGGTAATACCCGCCAGCCAGCGCTTTGCCCACAATCAGCACGTCCGGCCGTATCCCCTCATGCATGTATGCGAACAGTTTGCCCGTACGCCCCAGCCCAGACTGAATCTCGTCCACCATCAGCAGTACGCGATTCTCCCGGCAAATCGCCGCCGCTTCGCGCAAATACCCGTCCGGCGGAATCACGATCCCCGCCTCGCCCTGTATCGGTTCCACCAGGAACGCGCAAGTGTTCGGCGTAATCGCCTCGCGCAACGCCTTTCCATCGCCAAAAGGAATAATCTTGAATCCCGGCGTATATGGTCCGAATCCTTTGCGGTAATCCTCATCGCTCGAAAAACTCACCACCGTCACGGTGCGCCCGTGGAAATTGCCCGCGCACACAATAATCTCGGCCTTCCCGTCGGCAATTCCCTTCTTCGTGTAGCCCCACTTGCGCGCCGCCTTCACCGCCGTTTCCACGGCCTCCGCTCCCGAATTCATCGGCAGCGCCATTTCCATCCCGGTCAGGTCGTGCAACTCCTTGTACAGCAGCGGCAATTGCGAATTGCGAAACGCCCGCGAAGTCAGCGTTACCTTCTTCGCCTGCTCGATCAACGTCTCCAGTATCCGCGGGTGGCAGTGCCCTTGGTTCACCGCCGAATATGCCGCCAGGCAATCCAGATAGCGCTTCCCATCCACGTCATACACCCACGCCCCCGCCGCGCGTTCAATCACCACATCCAGCGGCAGGTAGTTGTGCGCTCCATAGGCCTCTTCCAGCGCAATAAGCTCTTTTGTTCCTAGTAGTTGGTCTTCTGTAATGGGCATGATTTCACCTTAATCCGCTTCCCTATCCCCACAACGTTCGCCCGCATCTCGGCCCTTTTCAATGACATCCCGGGCAGACCCTTCTCTACCAGCACCCGTAACAATCCTCTCGCATCACCTGGGCGGAAGCGCGGCACCTGATCTGAACAGCACGTTGCGCCGCGCGGAGGGGTCGTCCAAATCATGGCACCTGGCCCGTCATTCCGCAACACCCCGTGCCCAAGCCCCAACCTCCATTTTGGGCGTGTTCCTACACAACGCAAGTTCAGGGCAGAACACGAATCTCGCAAAGTGTTCACTTTTGTACAGACACGACGGAATCCTTTCTATCACGATACCCTGCCTGCGTTTTGCTACACCACCTCCCTTTCTTTGCACTGTTGCAACAGTTCGACCTGGAGACCATCGAATGCGCATCTTGCTGTACAACCCCGATAACGGGGTCACTCGCAATTTCATGCCTCACCTTTGGATGTTTCTCCTTCAAGCTCTCACTCCCCCCGGCCACGAAGTCATCCTGATTGACGGCAACGCACAGCCCATGGACGAAGCAGGCATCGCCCGCTTTGTGCGCGAGCAAAACATCGGCATGGTCGGCATCGGCGCGATGACCCGTATGATCGCAAAGGCCTACCGCATGGCCGATGCGATTCGTGCTGTCGGTGTACCGGTCGTGATGGGTGGCCCTCACGTCACGGAAGAAGCCGACGAAGCCCTCGGTCGCAACGGCGGTCCGCGCCACGCCGATGCCGTCGCTCTTGGTGAAGCCGACGCAACCTGGCCCACAATCGTCCAAGATGCCGCGAGCGGCAAACTCAAAGACGTCTACGCCCCCGTTGACGATTTTGGCCAGGAACGCAAACCCAGCCTCCAGGATTATCCCGTGATCCCCTGGGACCGAATTGACCTCAAACAGTTCAATCTGATTCCTCGCATGGCCACGCGCACTCTCCAGCGCATTGGTGAAGGCTGGGGCACCTTCCGCATAATTCCTGTCGAGTCCGGTCGGGGTTGCCCTTATGGCTGCGAGTTCTGCACCGTCACCGGCTTCTTTGGCGACTCCATCCGCTTCCGCACTAATGAAAGCGTCGTCAACGAACTGCTCCTCTTGAAAGCCCGCGCGCGAAGCGAAGGCGGCCAGATTGCCGTCTTCTTCATTGACGACAATTTCGCCATCAACATCAAGCGCACCAAATCGCTTCTCCGCGATATCATCAGCGCCGGCGCACAGGTCCATTGGGTCGCCCAGATCAGCGCCAATCTCCTGCGCGACACCGAACTCGTAGACCTCATCGCGGCCTCTGGCGGCAAATGGATCTTCATCGGCATGGAGTCCATCGATCCTGCAAACCTCGCGGCCGTCAACAAGGGCTTCAACAAGCCCGGCGAATACGCTGCCGTCCTCGAGCGCCTCGCCCGCCGCAATGTATACGCCATCACTTCTTTCATCTTTGGAATGGACAACGACACGCCCGGAGTCGCCGAGCGCACCTTGAATGAGATTCGTACTTGGCCTCCGGGCCTCCCCATCTTTGGCCTGCTCACGCCGTTGCCCGCCACGCCACTCTACAAACGGCTGCATGCCGCCGGGCGTTTAACCCGCCCCAAACATTGGCAGGAGTTCATTCCCTTCGCCATGGCCCACACTCCGCTGAAGATGTCCATCGAAGAAGCGCACGCCGAAGTGAAGCATGGCTGGACCCATTCCTACAGCTCTGAAGCCCTGGCTCACGCCGTCGCTTCACTCAAGGATCAACCCTTGGGCTATCGCATCAACATTTTCCTGGCCCGCATCTGCTTCCGCGGCATCTATTTCCGCCAAATGGGCGCCGTTGCCTGGGCAAAACTCGTCTACCAGAATCGCCGCACCATTTTCACCCTGGCCCGCGAAGGCTACGCCACTTGGCGCACCCGCTCCGCCCCAAGCCGCCCCGCAGCCACGGCCTTGGATCGCGAAACCACCATGGACGCTCCGCCCTCATGACCTAGACGCGCGCCGCCGTAATATCTGTCTTCTGAAAATCATTTCCCTTAAAGAGCAGCGGCTCCCCCGAAACTCTGGCCAGTGCGTACGAAAAGCAATCCCCAAAATTCAATCCCGCGGCATGCCGCCCCTTCCCGTAGTCGGAATACGCCTGCCTCGCCGCCAGCGCCTGTTCCTCGTTCACCGGTTCGATGGAAATCCCCGCAGTGCGCAGGAACGCGTCAAGCTGTCGCACACCTCCGTCACCTCCATTCGTCTCCGCGATAATCGAAGCCTCTACGAAGGAAACGGCGGACATATGGCATGCGTCACTTTTCAACATCATTGCCGCAAAGTCTTCGGCCTCTTTCTCATCCAGCAAAACTGCTAATACCGCCGAGGTATCAACAATCATTTCGGCATTCCCTTCTCGTCGTACAGGAAAGTCCCGTGGTCCTCCACCGGCCCCTTCAGATGACTCCGGAACCGTCGCACAATTGCCCGCAATTCCTCTGCCGTGGCCTTGGACCGCTTCGCGCGCCGAACGCGCGCAAACCTCTCCCTCAAAGCGACGGTTACGGCTTGCGTCATCGTCTCCCCGGTCTCCTCTGCAAGTCGCTGCGCCAGCCGGTGCGCCTCAGGATCCTTGATGTTCATACTCATTGTCTACCTCAGTACTCTGCTGTCTACCTAGGTAGATTCTACTCCGCCCTCATCCCATGCGCAATCCCTATCCTCGGCGCACACCTCTACTCCGCCATCTTTCAGCCATCTTTACCTTCTCTTCTCTTGAACTGAAAACGGAAAACTGAGAACTGCAAACTTTTCCCCCGGTTGCCTCAGGCAAGGAGTGCGTGTCTGTATCCCGGGGTTTCTTCTCTGTGAACTGAAAACTTACAACTTAAAACTGAAAACTCTTCCCCCCTACGCCGTCATGTGCTGCCTCTGCTGCACAAACGCCAGCAACTCCGCGTTGATCACTTCCTTGTGCGTCGAGCACATCCCATGCGGCGCCCCCGGAATCACCTTTAACACGGCCCCTTTAACCAGCTTGACGGTAAGCATCGCTGAGTCCGCAATCGGCACGACCTGGTCGTCATCTCCATGAAGTATCAGCGTTGGCACATCGATCTTCTTCAAATCCTCGGTGAAGTCCGTTTCCGAGAAGGCCTTGATGCAGTCGTACGATGCCTTAAGTCCGGCCATCATTCCCTGCAGCCAGAACGAATCGCGCAAGCCTTGGGAAACTTTGGCCCCCGGCCGGTTCGCGCCGTAGAAAGGCGCGATCAGGTCCTTCCAGAATTGCGAGCGGTCGCTAAGCACTGCCTTGCGCTGGTCGTCGAATACCTCTATCGGTGTTCCTCCCGGATTTGCCGGCGTCTTCAGCATCAGCGGCGGCACCGCTCCGATCAACACAGCCTTGGCAACGCGCTCTGTTCCGTGTCGCCCGATATAGCGAGCCACTTCTCCGCCACCCGTCGAGTGCCCCACGTGAATCGCGTCTTCCAGATCGAGATGTTTTACAAGTTCCGCCAGGTCATCGGCATACGTATTCATCTCGTTTCCATCCCATGGCTGGTCAGACCTCCCATGACCCCGCCGGTCGTGCGCAATGCAGCGGAATCCCCGATGCGCCAGAAACATCATCTGGTCTTCCCATGCGTCCGCATCCAACGGCCAGCCATGGCTGAAAACAATTGGCTGTCCCTTGCCCCAGTCTTTGTAATAAATCCGTGTACCGTCTTTCGTCGTAATCGTCGGCATAGTGTATCCCCCTCGCTTTTGATTAACCCGCCCGTTTATTCGATGCGGCAATTTTCAAATGGCCGGTCGGCGTGGGATTCGGAGTTGGAGCGCCGGCCATTCTCTTACAGGCGGGGCAGATACCATACTCCAGGAATCTGCTTCTGAAAAGCGGCTTCCGCACTTCCCTGCCGCGACGGACCGGCGCAGGGGGGACGCGTTCACCCAGGCGTCGAACTCTGAGGGCTCTCGTTTCGATCAGTTCCTGGGAGCGAGAATGTAAGCATAGCTCAGCAGCGCCAAGCCAATGAACAAAGGGATCAGGCCAACGAGATAAACAAAGTGGGCATCCGGGTCCGGCAACCCACGCAGGAAGATCATCATGCCAGCCCCCACCGCCACCGTGATCAGGCCGCCCAGTTTCTGGCCCTCTCGCTTGCGGCGCGCTTCGATCTTTTCTTCTTCACGAAGAAACTCGAGCGCGGATCCCCCCCCGGTCGTTTGCGAGTCGGCGACCTTCTTCAACGTCTCGCTTCTGTAGTACGCTTCTCTTTCTCGGCGTCCTTCTCCAGCCCATGTTGCAACGCCAATGCATGACCAAACCGCAATGGCTCCAAAGCTCAGGAATACGAAGAACATGGTGTCACCCTCCGTTCGGCGCTTTTTCCGCCTCACTGGGTACGACAGCCGAGGGTGGCTCCCGGTTGCATTTTCTTCAGCTCCGCTTCAAAAAATAATGCAACCGACAGCTCTCCCCCTTGGTCGTACAGACAGAGGAGCAACGTGAGCGCTTCCGAAGATGAAGCTGCCGTCCAGCAGGTTCTTGATGGAAACGCTGGCGCATTTGAAGGCGTCGTGCGCCGCTGGCAGGGCCCCCTCATCAATCTCGCCTATCGCTTCTGCCGGGACCGTGGCCGCGCCGAAGAGATGGCACAGGAGGCTTTCCTTCGGGCCTACCGCTCGCTCGATCGCTGGCGTCGCGAAGCCGCTTTTTCCACCTGGCTCTTCGCTCTGGCCACCAATCTCTACTGTTCCGAACTCCGCCGCATCCCCGCGCGCACGGTGGCACTTGATGACGTTGCTGAACCGCGCGACCCACGCGCCATTGATGGCGGCCTCGAGCAGGAAGATCAGGATCGCATCGTGCGCCGCGCCGTTCATGCGCTTCCACCGAAATATCGCGAAGCTGTCACACTCTTCTATTTTCACGACATGGACATCGCCGCGGCCTCGCACAGCCTCTCTTTACCCGAAGGAACCGTCAAGGCGCGGCTTTCGCGTGGGCGAGCTATACTTCGCAGTAAGCTTTCGCAGCATCTCGTCGCGCCGCTTCTCAGAAAGGAGGCCTGATGAGAGACCCGGATCTCGATCGCATCTTATCCAAGGAGGAGGAAATCCTCCCGTCGTCGGGCTTTGCCGCCTCCGTTATGGAAGCCGTCCAGCGTGAAGCCGCTGCCCCGCCACCGATTCCCTTTCCATGGAAGCGCGCCCTGCCCGGCCTCTGCGTAGCGGGCCTCACGCTCGTGTCACTCATCATTTCGAGCATTGTCCTAATCACCCACGGAGTTCCCGGGCAATCAATCCCACGCTCATGGCTTGCGGCATCAGCCTCTTTCGTTGCCGCTTCCAGAAACCTCGGCGCAGCCTGGATTCTTGTGGCGCTCCTTCTGAGCTTCGCCTCCGTGCAGCTGGCGATGCACTTCGCCTCCAACCGCATGCCACGCTACCAGCGCATCTGATTCCCTGTCCCATAGCAACACGGAGGGCGCTCCAGGTTCGATTTTTTACCTGGGTCTTGGGGTGTCCTTCTCTTCTCTGTGAACTAATAACTTAAAACTGATTACTGAGAACTCCTCAAGGGCATGCCCCAAGCTCGCCGTGGGCGGCTGCCTGGGTCTTGGGGTTTTCTTCTCTTCTCCGTGAACTCAAAACTGATAACTGATTACCGAGTACTTTTCCCCCACCCCATCCACCGCATCAATTCGTTTCCGACGGATGCTTCCCCTGAAAATCGGAACAACATGGCTTCTGGAACGGCACGAATTCCATCAATTCGATCCGCGTATAGTCCACATCGAACAAGTTCAGTTGTTTCTTTCCATCCATACCGACCTGTTGGTGTTCGTCGCCGTGAGCTTTCCATCCATGGGAAACGAGGATGGCCTCCGCCTTGTCCATGTCTGCCACTCCAAGCGAGATGTGCATCATCACGCCGGTGGTGCGCAGGTTGGGATTGGGCTCGACACTCAACATATACTCGAACCAATCCGTCCCATCAGGCACCTGCATCGCTACCCAGTCCGTGTGGCTCGCATCGTGGCCCCCATGCCAGTAAACGTGAAAACCAAGAATGTCGCGGTAGAACCGGTCCGCAGCCTCTCGGTCTCTTACGATCGCACCGGCATGAATCAGCCGTCGCGAGCACGCGGAAGCGCGCGGCGTCGGCTTGGCTTCGGACTTCGCCCGCTCGACAAATTCGATCTTGTCACCGTCGGGATCGACAACACTGAAGGCGCGGCTGCGGTCCGCTCGCTCCAGAATCTCGCTCACCTTTATGCCCTTCCCCTCAAAGTAGCGCCGCAGCCCAGCCACATCTTCCGTCGTGAACGCAATGTGATCCATACGATTGGTAGCCTTGACGTCGGGCGCAGGACTATACCCAACCCACTGTGACCCCACCATGTACTGCCATTTTTCTCCAGGCTCGACAGGTGCGGCCGCGGCCAGTCCCAGGATCCCCGCATAAAGTTTCTGTGTCTCTTCCGGCGCGGTCGTGTAGAAAGAAACGTGGTCAATTCCCGTGATGCGCGGACGTTGCACCGCCGAATTCTGCGCAATCGCGCACACGGATAGCAGCAAACAAACGATTCCTGCAAAAAGTGTTTTCATGGCAATTGTATCTTAGCCGAGAGGAACTACGATTCCAACTGTGGAACTACCGGCCGGCTGAAGTTCTTGGCAGTAACTTCGAACCGCACGTCTTGCTTCCTGATCGCTGATATCTGATATCTGATAACCGAAAGCCTTACTCACTGCTGCTGCTGTTGCTGTTGTTGCTGCTGTAGATCAAACGCTGCCTTGCTCTCCGCACTCAAAGGCTTCGACCGGATCACCGTCGTTGGCGGCAACTCTTCCGGCTCCGGCGCATTCACCGGCGATACCGATACCATCACCCTCAGCTCGCTTTCCGAATCGCCCTTGTGCATGCCTCGCGTCGGCGGAACGTCCGCATAATCCCTGCCAACCGCCACCCGGATATGCCTCTCGCAACCCATCAAATTATTCGTGGGATCAAACGCTACCCAACCCAAATCCCCTAGATACGCTTCCACCCAGGCGTGCGTTGCCCCTGCGGGAGACCGATCGTGCGCCTTATCCTCGTGGTACAAATATCCGCTCACATAACGGCATGGAATCTTCAATTGGCGCACCAGCGTAATCATGATGTGCGCAAAATCCTGGCACACGCCCTGTCGCGACCGCAGCGCATCATCAATCGGCGAATCCACCTTCGTCGAGTTCGGCACATACTCGAACATTTCGTACAACTTGACGTTCAATTCCTGCAGCAGCGTCAGCGGTTTCCCACGGCGCCGTAATTCCACTTCGCCCGCCAACTTCTCCAGGAGTTCCGTTGGCGCCGCAAACTGGCTGGGAAGCAGCATCTCCCAGTAATCTGTTTCTCCTATTCGGGCGTCCAGTTCCTCCCAGTTCCCCGAGTCCTCTGGATTCAACTCCGGCGCCGGCAACACGTCCACAATCGCCTGCGCCGAAATCTCGATCAGCTCGTGTCTCCCCGGAATGTCGAAATGATGCACCGCATTCCCGTAAAAATCCCGATACAGCATCATGTTCGCTCGCGGCGTCACATCCAACGTGAAACTCAGGCAGCGCTGCCGGAAATCCGTGCGCGGCTGCATGCGCACTTCCATCACGCTTTCCCGCACCGCCGGCTCATGCCGAAAACTAGTATTGTGCCGCACCGAATAAGCCATATCCCTCGCGATTCCCGCTGTCGCTATTTCACTTTTTCACTCTTCTACTCTTTCACTCTTATACTTCCTCGCCTTTTCATTACCTCTCCGCTTTATTGCCTCATTACTTCTTTCTTCTACGACGCCATCTCCGCCTCAATCGAATAATCAAAGTACATCTGGTGAATCGCCGTGTGCAGTTGCGCGCACTCGTTCCGCACATTCTCCATATAAGCGTGCGGCCCCTCCGCCATCACCTCCTCAATCTGGCTGAAACTCAATTGCGCCCTCAACCTCCCTGCAATCCGCGTGGGCAATTTTTCCCGGCGTTCAGTCAAATCCCCGATGATGTGCAGCGCCG
>Ga0181532_10002868_pt1 | contig 15888 bp, 13 predicted proteins | sample PEATcosm2014_Bin_33_FD_119768 | JGI IMG/M metagenome (GOLD analysis project Ga0181532, IMG submission 119768) | Peatland microbial communities from MTU Mesocosm Facility, Houghton, MI, USA - PEATcosm2014_Bin11_30_metaG | ecosystem: Environmental > Terrestrial > Soil > Wetlands > Peat | place...
GTACCCATGCCAGAGGTAGCACAGTCTGACCAAAACGGCCAGTCCATGTGGGATCGTGTAGCGGCCAGCCATGAATTCCGGGACCTGATGGCGACGAAGAAGATATTCATCATTCCCGCGTTCATTTTTTTCATTGTGTACTATTTTCTTCTACCCATTCTGGTCGGTTATGCACCACATTTTATGTCCATCAAAGTCTGGGGCAACGTGAATCTGGCCTATTTGTTCGCGCTCTCCCAATTCTTCATGGCCTGGACCATCGCCGGGCTTTATGTGCGCGCGGCCGACGAGTTCGATGAAATCTCGAAAGACATCATCGACAAAGCGCTGAAACACGAAAACTCAAAAGGAGCCAAATAAGCCATGTCAGCTCCTCTGGTAATGTTTTTGGTGTTCATCGCCATCACTTTGGCCATCACGTACTGGGCCTCCAAGCGTTCCTCAGGCGCCAGCGCTTATTTCGCCGCCGGCCGCCAGATCAAGAGTTGGCAGAATGGCGTCGCGGTTGCCGGCGATTACATGAGTGCCGCCTCCTTTCTGGGCATCGCTGGGATCATTGCCTTTCAGGGGTATGACGGCTTCATGTTTTCGGTGGGCTGGCTGGTCGCCTACCTCACCGTGCTATTGGTCATCGCAGAACCGCTGCGCAATGCGGGCAAGTACACGATGGCGGACGTTCTTGCGTATCGCCTGAAGCCGCGTCCAGTTCGGGCCATGGCAGCGCTGAGTACGGTCACGGTCAGCACGTTTTACATGATTGCACAGATGGTCGGCGCCGGCGCTCTCGTGGCGCTGCTGCTGAAGGGTTCGGGAATCTCCTACACCACGGCTGTGATCGGTGTAGGGATTTTGATGATCGTCTATGTGGTGTTTGGCGGTATGCTGGCCACCACCTGGGTCCAGATCATCAAGGCCATTCTCCTGATGGCCGGCACGTTGCTCCTCAGCATCCTGGTTATGTCTCACTTTCACTTCAGCTTCGCGGAGTTCTTTAGCGCCATCGGCACCGTCACGTATCACGAAAAAGGGCAGGTGGTGGTCAAAGACTTCCTGCAGCCCGGCCTGCGCTATAAGCCGCCCTACGGCCCTTTGGAGCTTATCTCCTTGGGGCTAGCGCTTATCTTCGGCACGGCGGGTTTGCCGCACATCCTGGTCCGGTTCTATACAGTTCCCGATGCCAAGACCGCTCGCCACAGCGTGGTTTGGGCCATGGCGTTGATTGGCAGCTTCTACATTATGACCACCTTTCTAGGCTTTGGCGCGGCAACCATCGTCGGCCGGGATTACATTGCCACGAACGGTGGGACCAACATGAGTGCACCGCTGCTGGCTAAGTTTCTTGCCGGTGACATCTTCTTTGCGTTCATCTGTGCCATTGCCTTCGCCACCATTCTCGCTGTGGTGGCGGGTCTCACCATCAGCGCCACCACATCCTTTGCGCACGACTTCTGGACCAACGTGATTCACCGGGGCACTGAGCGCAAACCCGGCGAAGAAGTTCGCGTGGCCCGGATCTCCGCGTTCGTGGTTGGCGCCGCGGCCATAACCATTGCCATCTTGCTCGGGCCGACGGCCAACGTGGCGTTCCTCGTAGCGCTGGCGTTCGCGGTCGCGGCCTCCGCCAATTTGCCAGTCATCGTGCTATCCATCTTCTGGCGCCGCTTCAATACCACTGGCGCGGTGGTTGGCCTCGGCGTCGGACTGATTGCCTCTATCGGCCTCATCTTGATCGGCCCCAGCCTGATGGCCGTCGATCCACCCACAGTGACGGGTGCAGCGCGCCACCTGATTCAAGCCAAAGCCTGGTTCCCACTGGAGAATCCTGGAATACTGAGTATTCCGCTGGGATTCCTTGGCGCGATCCTGGGCACGCTGCTCAGCCGTGAACCGTCCTCCACCCACAAATTCAACGAACTGCTGGTGCGTTCGAACACCGGCCTGGGCGCCGAAAAGGCCACTTCCGGCCACTGAGTTCGCCTTCACTCCCTTCCGACCGGGGCGGCCATGCCGCCCCTTTTTCTTTCGCCCGGGTTCCGCAACGAGCCATCACCCGACTGACGCCGAACCGCCGTACAAGCCCCTGGTTGTGTGTAAGGGCGGGGGAAAGCGGACTTAGAGGATTTCTTCGTGTTGAGAGGGAGGTGTGGGGCGATCCGGAACGACAGAGGAGCGGCAGCGCCAATGCGGTGGGGAGATAGTTCGGCCTCGGTTTATCGCGACTTGTCCGTGGCGACGATGCTCTTATAAAGCTTGCCGTCTTTCATGATCACGAGGAGATTCTTCACCGGGTCCTCGAGCAACTTGATGTCAGCAATCGGGTCGCCGTTCACGAGAAGGAGGTCGGCGAGTGAGCCTTCCTCGACGACGCCCAGTTTGCCGGGGTAGGGATTGCGCGGGCCGGAGAGGGCGAGCAGTTCCGCATTGTTCGCGGTGGCCATCTTCAGGACTTCGGCGGGCGTGTACCACTTCACCATTTTGGTAAGCTGATGATTTTGCGCAGCGAGGTTTTCCGAATCAAACAGGATGTCCGTGCCCCAGGCGGTTTTTATGCGATATTTTTTTGCCAACCCATAAGCTGTGTCTGTTCCGGCGAACATGGTCATTTGCTTAATCCGGTTGGATGATCCTTCGGGGTAGGCAGACGGACGGTCATCGGTGAAGGGTTGCAAGCTCCACCAGATGCCTTTTTCGGCCATTAGCTTCGCAGTCGCGTCGTCGAGGAGTTGGCCATGGTCGATGCACTTCACACCTGCTTCAATGGCTTGCCTGACGGCGCGCGGAGTGTAGGCGTGGACGGTCACGTATGTGCCCCAGTTCTCCGCTGCCTCGACGGCGGCGTGAAGCTCTTCCACGGAATATTGGGTGACATCGATAGGATCGAAACTTGATGCAACACCGCCACCAGCCATCAATTTGATCTGGCTCGCACCCAAGGCCAGTTGTTCGCGGACGCGACGGCGCACCGTCGCAGGATCGTCGGCAATCTCGGTGGCCCCGATCCGCTCGCTATAGGTGAAGCTGTCAGGCGCGGCAGGGAGGTCCGTAGGGCGCCGGAAGTCACCGTGGCCGCCGGACTGAGAAATCATCGCACCGGACGGCCAAATGCGGGGCCCAGCGACTATACCGAGGTCGATAGCCCTCTTCAGGCCAAACGATGGACCACCCAGGTCGCGCACGCTGGTGTAACCGCGCATCAGCATATCCGTTGCGGCCTGGCCTGATGTCAGGTTCACGAATCCAATATCACTGGTCATGACCGCAATCATCGGCAAGCTGTTGAACATCCTATGCACATGGACGTCGATGAAACCCGGCAGGAGAGTGCGGCCATCGCCATCAATGGTTGTCAGCGCGGATCCAGCGGGCGCGACGATGGGTTGTAAGGAGATTTTGGCGATCTGGTTGCCGACGACTAGGACATTCATCGGCACGGTGAGCGTGTCGGTGCCGTCGAAGACGCGCACATTCTGGAACAGAATTGCCGAGGGAGGTGCTGATTGCGGCCGTGCGAAGACGGCGAGGAAGAGAACAGTGGAGGCAATGGCGAACGTAGGAAAGAGAGTTGGCGTGAATTGTCTTTGCTGTACAAGCAGATGCATCCTTAGACTCCTTTTTGGCATAACTGTCGCTGTTCTTCGGGCGCGTGGGCTCGCTATTGACGGCAGAGGGCGGAGCATGAAAACCGGGCGGTGAGCACGTTGATAACATTGCATGAAACGGCTGTCAATCGTGTTGAGTGTCTGCGCCGGCGGGCCGCGAATGCACCGATGGTTTCTGAGGTAGATTCTGGGCGGCCGGATAACAGTCCGGGGGTGGAGTATCTGTCTGCGCCCTCAAGCAAAGCGGAACCGTAGCAACGGATCTGCGATGGCTACGACGGCCCTGTTTCTGTCCACCTGCCTGGTAGTGGCTGTTGGCAGGCGCCCCAATACGAAAGCTCAGAGGGAGTTGAGGCGTGAGACTCCGCCGTATTGGGCTTATGCGGTCAATCCGCCGGAGGAACCCAGGGATGAAAGGGCGAATTCCAAGGATAAAACGCCACAACGTGTTCCGGGAAGCTCGAGCACATTCACACTGAAGGAGGTTGCAGATATGTTCAGCGTTCCGGACTGGCGTCCTTACCGTCATCCGCCGATGCCGGAGATTGTGGCGAGCGGACGAAGGCCGGAAGTATTCGCCTGCGGATACTGTCACTTGCCCAACGGCCAGGGGCGTCCAGAGAATGCCAGTCTTGCCGGATTGCCGGTGGCGCACATCATTCAGCAGATGGCCGATTTTAGGAGTGGTTTGCGGAAGAGTTCCGATCCAAAGCATAAACCTGTTATGGCAATGATCGCGTATGAAACCAAGACACACGTTGCAGGATGGATGCCGGTTGCTTCAAGACCGGGAGGGATGGAGCCCATCGGAAGACGCATCATCGAGATGCCGGAAAACCTGGAACGGGCGGAGTTGAGGGATGACGCATCCGGATTTGTCGCGTACGTTCCAGCGGGCAGCATCCAGAAGGGTAAAGCGCTGGTCACGGGCGGGAGAAACGAGAAGACCGTTGCGTGCGACACCTGTCATGGAGCGGACCTTCAGGGCCTGCGCGATGGGCCATCCATTGCGGGCCGGTCGTCCAGCTACATCGTGCGTCAACTGTTCGACATTCAAGGCGGCGCCCGAGCAGGAGCCAAAACACAATGGATGAACTCTCTAGTGGAAAAGCTGAGCCTGGACGAACTGATCTCGATCGCCGCGTACGCGGCATCACTAAGGCCGTAAGCGGGCGCTACTTACGACCAACGAACAGGCGCAGGGATGCGATGTCAGGCGGTCAGGACTTTTCTAAGTTTTTGGGTGGTCTTGGCGAGCTGCTTTTTCAGAGCATCGACCTGTTTGGAAATCTCCTGAAGTTCTTCCTTTGTCACCTTGCCTGCCGCGGCGAGTTTCTTCGCGTGGGCATGAGCCTTCTTGTCGGCTTTGCCGAGTGCGGTGCCAATTCTTTCGGAGACTTCGGTGAGTTTATCTTTCTTGGCCATCGTGTCCTCCTGTGTAAAGAGCATCCCTATGCTACCTCAGGTAAGAGGGAAACCGGTCAAATAAGAAGGTGCAGTCAATGCACAAGCGAGTGAGAAGCATTAGGGTTGGTCAGTTTTGCGGGATGGGTAGCCCGCTCCTTTCTCTTGGCTTCCTTTTCTTTGCCAGAGGGTGGATAGCTCTGGAAAGCCCGGGTGACTTCATTGTCAGCTTTTTTCCAATCCTTATCAGAGCGAGTGATCTTGCGGATCAGATAGAGGTGCCAGTGAGATCTTTGGAGATGGGATCGATAAGATCGATGACCGAAGAGCCTTCGCGGGTGCTGGTGGCGGAGACGTGGATGAACATCCAACCCCAATAGGAGCCGATATAAGGGCCATAGGGCCCCCAGTTTCCCATGGTGGATACGTTGATTTGCTGGGAGCTGTCGGCCCAATAACGGACTACCAGATTGGGATTTTCATTCGGCTTCACTTCGCGAAGACCTTTTCTGGTCAGTTCTCGAGTGACGGCACGATGGACGCGATCGTTCAGGAGATCTGGGTTCAACTGCAGCCTCACGAGATTTTCAACGCCACCGATGAAGGCGGAGGTCTTGTACTTGGAGCAGTCGAGGTTGGGATCGAAATCGACGGAAGTCCTGGCGAGCGTGGGAAAGGCGATCAGCAAAACGAGGAGCGTGCCGAAGAGCAGCCGGGCAGAGAACTTCCAGCGAATACCAAGCAGGCGATTCATGTGGCCCTGACTCCTGTGTAGAGAGAGAAAATTCATTGCAGGCTGAGTTTAGGGCACGCACTGGTGACAAGCTAGCGCAGCGTTTGAATTATTCGGGGTCGCGATCTGCCGGCTCGCTGTGGAAAAGGCGTGCGAGTTCGGCGTGTTCCATCACGACGGCAGGATCTTTTTGAATCGCGGCGAAATATTTTTTCTGGAAGGCGTCGCCGGTTTCGGAGGGCGCAAAGATTTTGCGAGCCAGTGAGATGGCGACGTGGGAATCCGTGCTCGTGACACCTTCCGCATTGGAGAGAGCTTCGTCGATGCGCACGACAAATTCGGAGATGTTGTGCAGCCACGCGAACTGGGGGTCGTCGACGACCAGGCGGAAGAGTTCGCCGGCGGTGAGTTTGGTGTGCTCCTTTTCGTATTCGCGGCGCTCCATTTCGAGGAGCGATTTGTGGATGCGAAGGAGGGCCTCGCGAAGAGCGACGAGCTTCTGGCGCGCCGGAGTGTCTCGCGAATCGCCTTGGTTGGAGTAAGGGTCTTTGGGTTGAGTCACGGTGCGCTCCTCGGAATAGGCGTGCTGCCAGTTGCAGGTTACTATTCTGCCGCGATTCCTTTCGGCAGCACCACCAGATTGTTCTTTACGCCGAGGACATTGGCGACGGTGCCAGCGCGTAAGGCAGCAAGATTCTTGTCCGAGAGGGAATCAACGGAGCCTTCCAGAGTAACGTTGCCATTTTTCACGATGATATGAATTCCGGGAATGGCTGGAATGCCATAGCGCGCGAGGGTGGGGTCTTCGTAAACGGCGCGGTAGATGGCGCGGCGGAAGTCGTCGTCGGGAGGGAAGACAGGGAGAACCACTATGTTGTTGACGACGGAGTCCACCCCTTCCAGGCTCTTGACGGCAGCTTCCGCCTGATCTTTTAGGTTGTGGCGAAGGACCTGCCCAGAAAGCGTGACTTTGTTGCTCTGGAGCGTGAAGGTAACGAAATCGAAAACCGAGTAAAAGGGAAGCATGAGGATCTGGTGGTGAATCTCGCGGGATAGGGCAGAGGGATATTTCTCTTCGGTTTTTTGGGATTGTGAACTGGAGGTGGCCGGCGCCGGAAGGGAGGGAACTGCGATGAGGAAAAGCGTGGCGAGAAGAGCAGACCAGATTGCCAAACGCCGCATAAGAAAAAGCCTCATTTTTTATCGAGCGCGGCAAGAGCGCTTATTTAGTTTCACGCCGCACTCGGCCGGACCATCAAGCGCAGTCGAATGCGTACTAGTGGTAGCATACGACAGGGAATCGCGCCGCAGGTCAGATTGTAAACGGCAGGTGCCCCCGGAGAAAGTCTTTTACGTGCTGGCTATAGCTCATCGAGGCGCATCCGGTTATGCGCCGGAAAATACACTAGCGGCATTTCGACGCGCGGTCGCGCAGGGAGTTTCGTTCATCGAGACGGACCTGCACCTGACGCGGGATGCGCATTTTGTGGCGATTCACGATGAGACGGTGGACCGCACTACCAATGGCCACGGCGAGATTCACAACATGACGCTGGCGGAAGCGCGTCGGCTGGATGCGGGGTCGTGGTTCGCGAGCGAGTTCATGGGAGAGCGAATCCCGAACCTGGAAGAAATTCTGGAATTCGCGAGAAAAAACGACGTTGTGTTCTACCTGGAGCTGAAGCCCAGCGGGTTCTGGGGCGGAGAACACGCGATGATCAGCTCGCTGCGGGATTCTGGGGAGATTCCTCGGTGCGTCATCATTTCTTTCGATCCGGCGATTCTCTCGGCGCTACGGAAGATGGAGCCGACGCTGATGACGGGACTGCTGCACGACGGAAAGATCGAGAACCCGTTTGAGAAGGCGATCGAGATTGGTGCGCGACAGATTGCGGTGCGCAGAGACCTGGTTACCCCGAATTTCCTGCTGCAGGCGAGGAGACGAGACCTGCAAGTAGTGTGTTGGACGGTGAATTCACCCGCGCACATGCGGTTACTGGTATCGGCCGGAGTGGACGGGATCATGAGCGACTACCCGGACCGGTTGCTTTCCGTGCTCAAGAAATAGCCCGGTGGAGAGCAGCGAACTGCGCGACGGTCAATTGTTCGGCTCGAACATCTTCTCTCAAGTTCAATTCCCCCAAAATTATGCGGACCCGCTCAGGTTCGGCGAGCGAGCGCAAGTTGTTCGTGAGTTTCTTGCGCTTTTGAGCGAAGCAAGCTTTGACGAACTCCAGGAAGGCGGGGGTGTCGGCGACTTGCAGATTTCGGTTCTCTCCGGGGAAACGCAGCGTGACCAGCGCGGAGTCAACCTCTGGCGGCGGGCGGAAGGCGTCCGGGGGAAGGCGCAAGGATAGATCGGGGCGCGCGTAAAACTGGGTGAGGACGGAGAGATAGCCATAGTCTTTACCCCCGGGTAGCGCGGTGAGGCGCTCCGCGACCTCGAGTTGAATGACAATGTGAACTTCGTCGATCTGATCTGCAAACTTGAAGAAATGCTGAAGGATTGGGGAGGTGATGTAGTAAGGAAGATTGCCGTAGATGTGCATGCGGCGTCCGCCGGCGAGGGCGCCGAGATCGGTTTCCAGGACGTCCCCCTGGACGACTGTGAGATTGGCATGATTATGCGCCAGTCGCTGCAAGCTGGAGACAAGCGGGGAATCGAGTTCGACGGCAATCACGGGTGCACCACCGCGGAGGAGATGTTCCGTCATTTCGCCGTGGCCGGCGCCAATCTCAATCCAACGGAAATCCTTTTGGGGACCTTGTGGGTCACGCTGCATGCCGTGAGGAGACACGCGGATAGCGCGGGCTATTTTTTCGCGCCAACCAGGATCGCCGAGAAAGTGTTGACCGAGTCGTTGTCTCGTCATGGAATTTGTTACCTGAGTGTAACAGGAGGCGGATCGACGACACTCGAGAGAAATCCGTGCTAGCATCAGGCAAATTTTGCAGGAGTGAGGAGAGACGATGCCGAAGGGTTACTGGATCACTTTTTATCGAAGCATTACGAATGCAGGGGTGCTGGCGGAGTACGCCAAGTTAGCGGGACCGGCCATTGAAGCCGGAGGCGGTAAATTCCTGGCGAGAGGCGTGCCGGTGAAGGCATATGAAGGGGGGCTGAAAGAGCGGACGGTACTGATCGAGTTCGCGAGTGTTGCAGAGGCGACGGCCACTTATGAGGGAGCGGGTTACCAGGCTGCAGCCAACTTGCTTGTGGGAGCTGTGGAAAGGGAGGTAAGGATTGTTGAGGGGACTTGAGCAGGGACCATGCTCCCGCTAATGCGGTTGTTGTCCATCGTAGAACAGGGGCGCGCTAAGTTATTTAATTACATTTATTTAGAAGCAATAGGGGTAACTGCTAGAGGTAGCTCGGCGACAAACCGCAAGATTCCACCTTCGGCACGTTCTAACATTAGAAGCACAGGTCACAGGAACGCAGCCTAACCGCAGCGAAGGAATTGGAAGTCGCCGATGGGCCAGGCTTTTCTTGTTCTTTACGCGCTATTTGCCCTTGCCACGCCCGTATTAGTGGTTGCGCTGTACGTGCGCTATAGCAAGCTTCGGGGGCAGGTGGAAGCGGCAAAGGAAGAAGGCGCCCGGCAGACGGCCGCGCTGCGAAGCGAAATTTCAGATCTGCGGAAGCAGGTTGCGGCACAGAAAATAGCCTTGAGCCCAGCGGCTACCGAACAGCCTCGACCTGCTCCGTTGGCTGTTCACCTGGCGCCGGTTGAGCCGGCGAAACGAGAGACTTCCCCTGCACCGATACCTCCGGCAGTTGCAGCGATGCCCAAGCCAATTCTGCCGCCGACTCCCGTCGAGCCACTAAAGCCGGCACTGCGAACAGGCGTGCCTGTGGTTCCGTCGCCATCGGGATTCGCGCCACCCAAGAAGGAGGAGCCAAATCCGGTTACGCCCCCGATGCCTCCTGTGACAGAACCGAGCGCGGCCGTAACGCCTTCACCACTTCAAGTGCCGCTCTCCGATACGATCAAGCCACAAATCCCAATTTTGTCCGCACCGCCGAGTGCTCCGGCCGATCTGGCGGCTGCTTCGGCTGTGGAAACGAAATCTCAGGCTCCCGCGATGGCCGCCCGGGTATCCGTGCCCTCGCCCTACTCGCCTCTGCGTATGCCCTCGACGAAGCCGACCAGGCAAGAGCGAATGGAGAAGGTCTCAGCTTTCGAGGAAGCACTGGGAACGAACTGGCTGCAAAAACTCGGGATTGTGTTGTTGGTGTTGGGCGTGGCGTCGTTTGGGGTTTACGAGCTTGCGGCGCTGGGAAGTTTTGGGAAAGTGTTGGTGTCCTACCTAGCCGCAGGCGCGCTGCTGGGGGGCGGCATTTTCCTCGAGAAGAACGAAAGATATCGAGTGCTTGGGCGCACAGGGATCGGGGGTGGATGGGCGCTGTTTTTCTTCACGACATACGCGATGTATCACGTTGCATCCATGCAAGTGCTTCACTCGCTGGTGCTGGATTCCACGTTGATGCTGGTGGTGGCCGGAGCAATGGCAACCCACACGCTGCGTTACCACTCTCAGTTGGTCACAGGTCTGGCGTTTCTGCTGGGCTATTCGTCGGTGGCTCTGAGCCAGGACACCGTATACAGCCTTTCTGCGGGCGTGATTCTGGCGCTCGGGCTGGTGGCGATTGTCCTCAAGATGCAGTGGTATGAGCTGGAAGTGTTCGGCATTCTCTCCAGTTACTTCAATCACTTTTATTGGCTGTTCCGGTTATTGGGAATTCATGGAGCACACGGACGTGCTTTCCCAGAGTACGGAACAAGCACGGCGATGCTGTTTTTCTATTGGCTGGTGTTCCGAATTTCGCACATCACGCGTCATCCAAAGACAGACGCAGAAGAGCACGTTTCGACGACAGCGGCCATCCTGAACACCACGCTTCTTCTGGCAACTTTGCGGTTCCAATCGGTGCACCCGGAGTTAGCGTATGTCGCACTGTTGGCGGCCGGTGCGCTGGAGTTAGGCTTCGGTCAGGTGGTCAAGCGGAGGCGCGAAGCATTTATAGTGCTCAGCGTGATGGGCGCCGCGCTGCTGTTGGCAGCGGCGCCATCACACTATGCCGGATCAGGGAACGACGTGGCGATTCTTTGGCTGGTCGGCGCGGAGGTTTTTCTGATCACCGGCGTGGCAGTGAAGGAAGTTGTCTTCCGCCGGATTGGTTTGTTCACCGGACTTTTGGTTGCAGGATGGCTGGTCTATTCCGATTTTCGATCCGTACTGACGGCCCGATTCGCGACCGAAGCACCGTTGGTGTGGGCTGCCGCTCTGTTCGGATTCTGTGCGTTGGTGTTCTATCTGAATGGATTGGGGATCGGGCGGAAGTGGAGCGAGGATTTCCGGGACTCTCCCGATATCGAACTGCTGATTTCGCACTCATATATTGGGGCGGTTTCTGCCGCCGTGGGCGCGTGGGCGTGCTTCACGCACGATTGGACAGCTCTGGCATTCGCGGGACTGATGTTATTACTGGCGGCCCTTGGCAGAGGGCTTGAGTCGCAGCATCTGCAGTTGCAATACCTGTTTTTCGGAGTCTTGACCGCCAGCCGTGCGTTTGCTTTCAATCTGCATCTTGAAAGTATCAACGGCGTACATGTAGAGATGCGCCTAGTGACTATGCCGCTGTTGGCCGCGGCGTTTTATGGGACAGCCAAGCTGGCGGTCATTCGAGACACCGCGGAGCAACGAATCCTGTGCGGCGGCTTTGCCGCCGCAGGAACCACGGCATTGGCGCTGTTGATATGGCTGGAGGCGCCGGAACTGTGGAGGCCGGTGGCGTTCATCGTGTTGGCAATGGTACTGGCTGAAGCGGGGCGTGCTCTCAAGTATCCAGCGCTGGCTTGGCACACGCATATATTGTGCGTGTTAGCCGCGGCCACGGCGCTCACGGCAGACATGCACGGGTCGCATCGTTGGCACGATATGCCGGTGCACGCAGTGAGCGGCTTGGCGGTCATTGCCGGGTTCTATTGGCTGGCGTGGCGGGGAACGAAGGATGCGGACCGTCACCTGCAGATCACGCGCGCCGCCTATACTTGGGCGGCTGCGGGCCTAATGCTTTGGGCGCTATCTGAATTGTTGCACTCGCCTTGGATCTCCGTGGGCTGGATCGTGTTTGCGGTGGCACTGGCGTTGGTCGGGCGATGGGTGAGTTACGAGCACCTGGCCTGGCAGGCGAACTCGGTTGCTCTTTGCGCGACGCTACGAACGATCAATGCGAATTACGGAATTGAACAAACGTTTTGGGCGGGAATCGGGTTGCGGATTGTGACTGTTTCGCTTGTGGCGGCTGGTTTGTATTTTGTGTCACGTAAAGGCGCTCCGAACGAGAGTGTGCGGCGCGCCTTGACTTTCCTTCAATCGTTTTCAGCGACCGGATTGCTTGCGGCGCTGATGTACTACGAAGACCCGAATGGATGGCTGGCGCCCCTGTGGGCCGGGTTCGCGATGGTATTGGCATTGATCGACCACAAGTGGGAAAGCGAAGAGCTCTCCTGGCAGGCGCACATTCTTTCGCTGTTGACCCTGGTGCGAGCATTCACGTTCAATCTGCACTCTTCGGCAACTTGGCATGATTGGAGCGTGCGGCTGCTCTCGCTCTCTCTAGTCGTAGTGATTTTCTATGCGATGGCGCGGGTGGTGCAAGTGCCGAAAGAGTGGCGAGCGCGGGACTTGCATCATGCCTACTCTTGGGCGGCGTCAGTGCTGGCCTCCTTCCTGCTGTGGCATGAATTGCAGCCGCTCGGCGTGGCGGTGGGCTGGGCGGCGTTCGGACTCATCCTGTTCGAATACGGCCTGTTGCGGAAGATCGCACAATTCCGTTATCAGGCTTACGTGGCGCTTATCGCCGCGTTCACGCGACTGTTCTTCGTGAACTTAACGGCAGGAGAGCCGGGCGAGTTCTGGGGATCGCGGCTGTACACCATCCTGCCGCTGGTGCTGATTTTCTTTTTTGTGTACGCGCAATTGCCGGACAAAGCTTCGTCGAAAGAAGAAAGCGAACAGATCGCACCCGATCGCGCCTGGCATGTGGATACTCTGGTGGCCTGCCAGGGCACTGCGGCGATCGCCGCCTTGTTGCGTTACCAGTTCATCGGGGAGTGGGTGGTGACGGCGTGGGCTGCACTGGTCCTGGCGCTGTTTGCCGCGGCCTATTTTCTTGGCAAGGACTTATTCCTATACCAGGGAATGGTGCTAACGGTGCTGACGTTTGCACGCGGAGTGGCGCACAATTTGTTTGGAAGCGGCTATTTTACCGAGGGGGATTGGAAAGGGCGATACTTCATTGTCGGCACAGCAGTCGCGCTGTTACTGGCGAGCCTGGTGTTCGCGTTTCCTTTGCGGAAACGAACGAATGTTTTGGGAGAAACAACGGTAACGCCGAGGATAGTCTCTGCGATTGCGCGGCGGCCGCAGCAACTGCAATTCTTTGCCGCCGCGCTGCTATTGTGGTTGCTGCTGGCTGTGAAAATGAACGCAGGCATGATGACCGTGTCCTGGGGAATCGAAGGCGTGGGTATCATCGTGTTGGCATTGGTGGCGAAGGAACGCAGTTTCCGCCTGACCGGCCTGGGATTATTGCTGTTGTGCGTTGGGAAAATCATGACGATGGATGTATGGCGGCTGCAGGCGCGCGATCGCTATATCACCTTGATCATTGTGGGCAGTGCGCTGTTGCTGGTTTCCTATCTTTATAGCCGCTATCGTGAAACCATCCGGCAGTTCTTATGAGGCGCTCGATCCTGTTTCCGGTGTTTTTTCTGGTGCTGGGAGTCTCGGCCGGGTCGATCTATTACGCGCAGCGCCGTCAGAAGGCCAGCCATGTTTCCGCAAGCGCGATAGTGGAGTTAACAGCGGATGCGCAACGTGACCTCACCCGCGCACCGATGCAGCTCACCCGCCTCTCCGATGAAGAGGAGATTGCCATCGGCAGACAATTGGAGCAGCAGTGCGCCTCTAAATATCAGAAACTAAGCTCAGAGCAGAAAACGCTGGAACTCTATGTGCAGCGGGCAGGCGCGAAGGTGGCCCTGCACGCGCACAGGGCATTGCCATATGAATTTCATCTGATCCCCGACCGGAACATGATTAATGCCTTCGCTTTGCCGGGTGGACCGGTGTATATCGGCGAGGGGATGACGGACCTGATGTTCACCGAGGACGAACTGGCGAGCGTCTTGGCGCATGAAGTGGAACATATCGACCACTACCATGCCGTCGAGCGGGTTCAAATTGAGGCGCAATTGCGGCATTTGAATCTGGAAGTGATAAGAGATCTAGTGCAACTGCCGATCTCGCTGTGGGAGGCGGGGTACCACAAAGATGAAGAACTCGAAGCGGACCGCGAGGGGATGTTTCTGGCGGTGGCGGCCGGCTATTCACCGTATGGCGCGGTGAAGATGATGGAGGAGTTTGCGAAGCTGCACAAGGAGTATGTGATTCATGCGGAGTCGCCGGAGGAAGAATTGTCGGAGTTGGCGGTGCAGAGCTTGGAAGGGTACTTCCGAACCCATCCGCTGCCGAGCGAACGCATCGAACAAGCGAACCGGATCATCGCGGAGCAGCATTGGGAAGCACTGACAGGCCAGACGCCATTCCGCTTGGAATATGAATTGCACAACGGGCTAGTGGTTAGGCCCTAATCGTCGTCGAGAAAGAAGAGAGTTTTCATGCTTCGTTAAACTTGACGGTGGGGCCTGGCTTCGATAGCGTTAGAAATTCGTCCTGAACATGCGAATACTCTTTGTAGCATCCGAAGCTCTGCCGTACGCGAAGACGGGCGGGTTGGCAGACGTGATTGAAGCGCTGCCGCGCGCGCTGGTGAAATTGGGCCACGAGGCGGCGGTGTTCCTGCCGCGATATCGTGGCGTGAAAGCCAGCTCCGTAGCGTTGCCCAGCATGACGATTCCGCAGGGCACGCGACTACGGTTTCCGGCAATCGACAACGGGGGATTGCACCGCGGGGTCCGGTATTACTTTCTGGACGACCCCTTCTATTTTGACCGCGACGGCTATTACGGAGACAAGAACCACGAGTATCCGGACAACGCGGAGAGGTTCACGGAATTCTCGCGGGCGGCGATTGAACTGGCAAAGCAGATCTGGCTGCCGGATTTGATCCATTGCCACGATTGGCAGACGGCGATGGCGCCGGTGCTGCTGCGGTCTTCTTATGCAGATGATCCCTTGGTGCGGGACATCCCCGTTGTCTTTACCATTCATAACGTGGGGTACCACGGCGTATTCCCGAAGGAAGCCATGGAGCGAGCGGGGATTCCTGCAGGAGTGTTTCACCCCGGGGGAATCGAATTTTTCGGAAACGTGAATTTCTTGAAAGGTGGGCTGATCTATTCGGACTACCTCACGACGGTGAGCCGGAAGTACGCCCAGGAGATCCAGACATCGGAATTTGGGTTCGGGCTGGAAGGCGTGATTCGCACCAGGAGTGATCGGCTGGTGGGCATCCTGAACGGTGTGGACTATTCGGCGTGGAGTCCGGATCGCGACACCCTGATCCCGATGAAGTACTCAGCAAAAAACCTGGCGGGGAAACGCGTTTGCAAGGAAGCGCTGCTGGCTGAATTTAACCTGCTGAAGGACAATCTGAACCGGCCGGTGCTCGGGATAGTCTCGCGATTTGCTGATCAAAAGGGCTTCGACCTGATCGCCCAGGTAGCCCGCGAACTCATGCAAGAGGACGTGCTACTGGCGGTGCTGGGTAGCGGCGAGCGAAAGTATGAGGAGATGTTCCGGGCGCTGGCCAGCGACTTTCCGGGGCGCACGGGAGCGGTGATTGCGTACGACAACCGGCTGGCGCACCTAGTGGAAGCGGGCTCAGACATCTTTCTGATGCCGTCGCGCTATGAACCTTGCGGGTTGAACCAGATTTACAGCCTGCGGTACGGCACTGTGCCGGTAGTGCGTGCAACCGGAGGGCTGGACGACACGATCGAAGCGTTTGACCTGCAGAACGGTACAGGGACGGGATTCAAGTTTTGGGAGTACACGGGCGGGGCGCTGCTGCACCAGATCCGGCAGGCGCTGCATCACTACTCGGACGATGGCGTCTGGAAGCGTATACAGCTCAATGGGATGGCCAAAGATTTTTCGTGGAACACGTCGGCGGCGGAA
>Ga0181532_10002870_pt1 | contig 15879 bp, 12 predicted proteins | sample PEATcosm2014_Bin_33_FD_119768 | JGI IMG/M metagenome (GOLD analysis project Ga0181532, IMG submission 119768) | Peatland microbial communities from MTU Mesocosm Facility, Houghton, MI, USA - PEATcosm2014_Bin11_30_metaG | ecosystem: Environmental > Terrestrial > Soil > Wetlands > Peat | place...
CCGCGCGAGTGCGTAACCGTGGGCGAAAACGAGGCACAAGGTAGAATTCGCCTGCAGCGGATGAGTGGAAGCGTTGCTAGGTCACAAGGGGCGCATCGGCGACGCCGGCCAGGCCAAACACTCGTTGATAGCGCGCAACCTCTTCGCGTGGTCCCAAAGCTTTATGGAAGTTGTCGGAGAGCTTTACTGCCGGCTTGCCATTAACTTCGTGGAGCTTGCATACCAGGCTCAGGGGATCAAAATCGCGGTCGCGCTCAGAATCGCAATCGCGAAAATCGTTGGTCAGCAAGGTGCCCCAGCCAGCGCTGAAGCGGATGCGTTTTTGCGGCAGCCATTTTCGTTCATCGAGAAAGTCACTGGCCTGACGAAAATCCGCGGGGGTAGCGCCGTTGCGAATCGTCCCGGAAAAATAGGCGTGTAAACCCAGAATCGTGTTCACGTCGAGGGAGTCCGAGGCAATAAAAAGTTTTTGCAGCGGGTCGCGCCCCCTCTGCTGCAGCCAGGCAATGTACTCGTCGCCTGCGAGGAAGGGATCTTTGCTGTCGGCGCGCTGCCCGGTCCAGTCCGCCACCCAATCGGGAGCGTTGCCAAGAAACGCAGTTGTGCCAAAGGTGTCTGGCAGCAGGATGAGCAACTCGCCCTGGTAGGTTTCCTGCCAGAGCTCAAGCAAGCGATAGGGTGATGCCTTGAGTTCTTCGTCATTCCGGGCCATTGCCGCCAAGGCCATGGGCAATTCATGCGCATTTGTACCGATGGCTTCCAAGTCGTGTTTATAAGCCAGATAAGCGTTGGAAGTTCCGGTAAAGTTGTTGCCGAGCATGTCGCTCATGGCCTTCACGACATATTCCTGCCAGAGGAAGCTGTGGCGCCGCCGTGTCCCGAAATCGCTCACGCGCAAACCCGGGACGCCGCGCAACTTTTCCATCTTGTCCCAGAGCTTCGTTTTTGCGCGAGCGTAAAGAACATCGAGTTCGAGTTCGCTCAGAGACTTCAGGTTTGCACGTGTCTTCAGCTCGCTGATTGCCGAAAGCGCGTAAATTTCCCACATCGTCGTTTGCGTCCAGAGGCCGCGAAACACTAGGGAGATCTGGCCATCATGAACGGACAACTCATAATCGGAGAGGCGGAAGTCGCGCTCGAGCCAGTCGAGAAACGCCGGCTCGAAGATACCGCGCAGGCCATAAAAGGTGTTTCCTGCCAGCCAGATCAGTTCGGATTTGTGGAACCGCAGCTTTTTTGTTTCCTCCAACTGTTCCCGGAGTTCATCGATTTCGAGCAAATCGCCAAGACGGACCTCGACGGTGCGATTGATAAATGAAAAGGAGGTTTCCACCTTTGGAAAGCGCTTCCAGATGAACTGGAGCATGAGAAGTTTGTAGAAGTCGGTGTCGAGCAGGGACCGTGTAATCGGATCGAGTTCCCAATTATGGTCATGGGCGCGCCGCGCAAGGTTGATGATCACGATGTCCCCAGTTTACTTCAATTTGGATGCGCGAGTCAGCCTTGTGATATTCCCCGAGAGCAGGCCCACAATGCGACCCAAGGGGGAGTGCGCTATACTCAAAATATCTCTTGTTACGCGCCAATCCAGGAACTTCGCGCTCCCGAATGAGTCCTGATGTGCGTGGACTAGGCCGATGAATCATACGTTCGTCATTCTAACTTTTCTGGCGTACCTGCTCAGCTTGAGCTTGTACGTGCAATTCTTGTACACCGGCAAAGAGCTGACCGGGCGCCTTGCTACCTTGCTGATGTTCCTGGGGTTAGGCACGCACTACCTCGCCCTGCTGATCAGCGCCCGGGCCAGCCACACCGTCCCTTACCATGACCTGCAGGGGGCGATGTCCCTGTTTGGCTGGCTGCTGGCGGTGACCTATCTTTGCCTGGAGATCTACCACCGACAGCGGACCGTGGGCGCGTTTGTGATGCCGGTCATCCTTATTTTCTTCTTTACCGCGAACTTGATGCCGGCGCGGCCGCACACGCCTTCGCCCGTGCACGGCGTGGTGTTTGCGCTCCATGTTACGTTAAGCATCCTGGCGTATGCGGCTTTCGCCCTTTCCTGCGTGCTCAGCCTGATCTATCTGGGCGAGGAACGACTCCTGCGCATACGGCGCCTCGGCGAGGTGGTCTGGCGGTTGCCCCCGCTGGAGCTTCTGGAGCGCATGAGCCATACCAGCGTGATGGTCGGTCTGATCACCATCCTGATCGGCACGTCGCTCGGATTTATCGCTGTGGACCGCAACCTTGCGGAGCACTACTCGTATTTCGATCCGAAGTACATCTTTACGGTATTCGTGCTTTTGCTGTACATCGTTTATTTTCGGCTGGCGCGCACGGCGGCGTGGCGCGGGGCACGTGCGTCGAAATTGTGCGTCTTCAACTTTGTTCTCGTGGTAGTGAACTTCTGGGTGGTGAATCTGTTTTTTTCGCAGCATCACCGGTACTTTTAGGAGCGCGCGGAACACGGCATGGAGATCGTTCTCGTCGGCCTGAACTTCCGAACGGCGCCTGTAGAGGTGCGGGAGAAGGTGTCTTTCTCCGCCGAGCAGGCACAACGTGCCGCCGAGGAGTTGCGCGCGCAGGGGATTCTCGAGGAAACGCTGGTCCTTTCCACATGCAATCGCAGCGAAGTTTACGGTGTTCACCCCACTGCAAAGCGCGCTTCGGCTGCCGCGCTCTCCAATTTTCTCAGCGCATTTCACTCGATACAGCCCGAAGTTCTCAGCGCTTCCCTGTATCACCACTACGATCATGACGCCGTACGGCATCTCTTTCGCGTTTCTGCCGGGCTGGAATCCATGCTCCTGGGGGAAGCGGAGATTCTCGGCCAGGTCCGCGAAGCATATCTTCGCGCTCACGCCACGCACGTTACCGGCCCGGTGCTGAACCGCCTGTTTCAAGGTGCGCTGGAAATTGGCAAGCGTGTTCGCGCGGAAACCGAACTTGGCACGCGGCCCATGGGCGTGGCTTCCGCTGGCATGAAGCTAGCCGAGCGCATTTTTGGCAAACTTAACGACCGCACCGCGCTGGTCCTTGGCGCAGGAACCATTAGCGAACAGGTTGTTTCACAATTGCGAGACCGCAATATCGGGCGCCTGCTTCTTTCCAACCGCTCGCGCGAAAAGGCCGAGGAGTTCGCCAAGCAGTACAAGGGGGAAGTGCTCGATTGGGGCGCTTGGGATTCCACGCTGAAGCTGCCCGACGTCATCGTCTCCGCTGTCGGCGTTCAGGAAGCGTTGCTCACCAAAGCGCTCATCGAACATTCCATGGCAGCTCGCGGGAATCGAGCGCTGTTCCTGATGGACCTGGGAATGCCCCGTAACATCGATCCGGCCGTCAGCGAACTGTACAACTGCTATCTCTATTCGATGGAGGATTTGAGCGAAATCGTGCAGCAAAACCGCAGCGCCCGCCAGAATGAGGTGCCCAAGGCTGAAGCGCTGGTGGAAGAGCATGTGGGCAAGTTCATTTCCTGGCAGGCCAGTGTGGAGCTTATCGGCGTGCTGGATACCTTGCGCGGTAGCTTGAAAGAACGACGCGCCGCCTTTCTTCATGAGAAACTCTCCGGCATGAATCATTTCACTAACGAAGACCGCGAACACATCGGTGTGCTCATGGATGAACTGATCGAGAAACTGCTGATTGCGCCAGCCGAGCGCCTGCGCGCGGAAAAAGAGCTGCGCAAAAAGATTCAGAATGTCGAAGCGATTAGGGAACTTTATCTATCGGACCGGGAGAAACCGTGAGGCCCTTGCGCATTGGCAGTCGAGGAAGCATCCTGGCGCGCTGGCAGGCGGAGTTTGTCCGCAAGCAGCTCTTCCAGTTGACTGGCGTCGAGGCCGAAATCATCATTATCAAGACAGCCGGGGACAAAATGCAGCAGGCGCCGTTGACACAGATTGGCGGCAAGGGAATTTTCATCAAGGAACTCGAAGAAGCGCTGCTGGAAGAAACCGTGGACCTGGCCGTGCACAGCGTGAAAGATATCCCCACGGAAACACCCAGCCGATTGCATTTCCCCGCAGTGTGCCGGCGGGATGATGTGCGCGATTGTCTGGTTTCCCACAAAGGCGAGACGCTCGCCACTCTGAAGCAGGGTGCGCGCGTCGGAACCAGCAGCCTGCGGCGGCAGGCACAACTACGGCACCAGCGTCCGGACCTGGATATTCGTGAATTGCGCGGCAACGTGGACACGCGACTGCGCAAAGTGGAAAGCGGCGAATACGACGCCATTGTGCTTTCCAAGGCAGGCCTCGATCGCCTTGGATGGAGCCAGAAAATCACGGAGCCTCTTTCCCCGGAGATTTCGTTGCCTGCCGTGGGGCAGGGTGCCATCGCCATCGAATCGCGTTTGAAAGATACGGAAGCCACGGAGATTCTCGGCAAGCTCGATGACGAAGAATCACGCACCGCCATCATCGCGGAACGCGCTTTGTTGGCCGCGCTGCAGGGCGGATGCCAGGTTCCGCTGGGCGCCTGGGCTCGCATGGAACGCGGAGAACTTGTAATGGATGCGGTAGTTTGTTCCTTGGACGGCGTGCAATATATCCGCCAGCGTGCTACGGCTCCGCCGGATCAGGCCGCGCAACTTGGGGGGCAGATGGCCAAGTTGCTTGCCGATGGCGGCGCGCGAAGCATTCTGGAAGAGGTGCAACGTTCCCGTGGCTGAATCTCTTGTCAACGTACTCGCCGGCAAGCGCGTAGTGACTACGCGCGCGGTGGAGCAGAGCCAAGCTTTGCTGGCGGCGCTCCGCGAGAAGGGTGTACTGCCCGTCCTGCTTCCCATGGTTGCCTTTGCCCAACCCGATGATTTGCAGGCGCTGGATGATGCGATTCGCCGGCTGCGCGAGTATCACTGGATTTTCTTGACCAGTCAAAATGCCGTGCGCGCGCTGCAGGCGCGTGCTGAGCATCTGAAGCTTTCTTTGCGCGACGCCATTGGGGCAGCGCAGATTGCTGCCGTTGGGCCTGTCACAGCGGAGGCCGCGCGCGCCACTGGGCTTATGGTGAACTACGTTGCGAAGGAGCACAATGGAGCGGCGCTAGCCCAGGAATTGCAAACCGAAGTCCGGGGCAAGAAGGTACTGCTGCCGCGCAGCGATCTTGCGAATCACGATTTGGTGGAGACTCTCCAAGGGCTTGGTGTGCAAGTTACGGAAATTGTAGCCTACAAGACCTTGCGCCCCACTTCTGAGCAAACGCGCAATCTCCAAGCCATTCTTCTCGACCCGCCCGACGCTATTTTGTTCTTCAGCCCATCGGCCATACGCCACATGCGTGAACTCCTCGGCCCGGAATCGTTTGGAAACCTGGCAGAGAAGAGCGCGTTCGCTGCCATTGGCCCTGTAACCGAGCGCAGGTTGCGTGAAGCAGGGGTTCAGCGATTGATTGTTGCTCACGACACCTCGGTTTCGTCCGTTCTTGAATCGCTGGAAAAGTTCTTCGCCAATTCCGGGCACAGCCTGCCCGCAGGAGCGAAACACCCATGAGTTTCCCCACGCATCGCCCACGTCGTCTGCGCCGCAGCGAAGCCTTACGCGGCCTGGTGCGCGAAACGCGCCTCAGCACCGCGGGCTTTATCTATCCCATGTTCGTTTGTCCCGGCACTCAGGTTCGCCAGGAAGTCAGCTCCATGCCGGGGATTCACCAACAATCGGTGGATCAAATCGTGGAAGAATGCCGCGAAGTCGAATCCCTGGGCATACCGGCCGTGATTCTGTTCGGCCTGCCAGAATCGAAAGATCCGCGAGGCGCTATTTCCTATGCCGCCGATGGCGTTGTTCAAAAAGCCATCGAAGCCATACGCAAGGCTGGATTAAATCTCCTGGTTATCACGGACGTGTGCCTCTGCGAATACACGGATCATGGCCATTGCGGCGTGATCGAGCGCGGCGAAATCGCCAACGATCCCACGTTGGACATTCTTGCTCAGCAAGCGCTTTCGCACGCGCGAGCTGGCGCAGACATTGTCGCGCCTTCGGACATGATGGACGGCCGCGTCGCTGCTATTCGCAAAAAGCTGGACCAGCACAATTTTGAAAACATCGCCATTCTGGCCTATGCGGCAAAATACTGCTCCGGATTCTACGGCCCATTCCGCGAAGCCGCGCAATCCGCGCCGCAGCACGGCGACCGCCGGAGCTACCAGATGGATCCAGCGAACGCGCATGAAGCGCTGAAGGAAGTGGCGATGGACATAGAGGAAGGTGCGGACATGGTAATGGTAAAGCCAGCGCTACCCTATCTAGACATCGTGCGCCGGGTGAGGGATCGTTTTGATGTGCCCGTGGGCGCGTACAATGTGAGCGGCGAATATTCGATGGTGAAGGCGGCCGCGCGCAACGGCTGGATTGATGAAAAGCGTGTCGTGCTGGAAATTCTTACGGGCATTCAGCGCGCAGGAGCCGACATGATTCTTACCTATCACGCCAAAGACGTGGCTCGCTGGCTGAAATCTTGAACACTAAGGTGAGTAAATGAGTGCAACCCAAGGGCGATCCATACCCGAACGCCGCCGGTCGAAAGAAATTTTCGAGAGAGCCGAAAAAGTCCTCGTTGGTGGCGTGAACAGCCCCGTGCGTGCCTTTCGTTCTGTCGGTGGCGAACCGCTGATCATCGAGAAAGGAAGCGGCCAGTACCTTTATGATGCGGACGGCAACATGCTGCTTGATTATGTGTGCTCGTGGGGCGCGATCCTGCTGGGTCATGCACATCCCGCCGTCACCGCGGCGATCGCCGACCAGGCGCAACGCGGCACCAGCTTTGGCGTAACCACGGAGTTGGAGATTGAACTCGCCTCACTCATCATCAAAGCGATTCCGTTCCTGGAAAAGATACGCTTCGTTTCGAGCGGCACGGAAGCAACCATGAGCGCGGTGCGGCTCGCCCGCGGCGTTATGAAGCGCGATTACATCATCAAGTTCGAGGGCTGCTATCACGGACATGCCGATAGTTTCCTCTCCCAGGCGGGCTCCGGCTTGGCGACGCTCGGAATTGCCGAATGCCCGGGAGTGCCGCAGGCACTGGCCGCACTGACACTCAATGTCCCTTACAATGACCTAAACGGGGTTGAACAGCTTTTCCTCCAGCGCAAGGATAAGATCGCGGCCGTGATCGTTGAGCCAGTTGCTGCCAACATGGGAGTTGTCCTTCCGGCGGATGGATTTCTGAAGGGGCTGAGGGAAATCACGCGTAAGCATGGCGCGCTGCTGATCATCGACGAAGTGATTACTGGATTCCGCCTGCACAATGGCTCGGCGCAGCAATTGTTCGGCGTGCAGGGTGACCTGACCACCATGGGGAAAATCATCGGCGGGGGCGTACCGGTGGCTGCTTATGGAGGCGGCGCAGAATTGATGAACCATGTTGCACCGCTTGGCCCGGTGTATCAGGCGGGCACGTTAGCGGGCAATCCGTTGGCCATGCGGGCGGGCATTGCCACACTAAAGGAGTTGAGCAAGCCTGGGCTTTACGATGGAATCAACGCGCTGGCGAAAGAACTCGTTGCCGGTCTGCAGAAGGCAGTGAAAGATGCCGGGATCGCCGCGCAGGTCAACAGCATCGGTTCGCTTTCCACGATCTTTTTTGCGCCACAGAAGGTGAACAATTACACGGACGCCAAGCGCTCGGATACGAAAATCTACGCGCGCTTCTTCCGTGATATGCTGCAGCGCGGCATTTTCCTGGCGCCTTCGCAATTCGAAGCCGCTTTTGTTTCCGCAGCACATACGTCCGCGGATATCGAGCGCACCATTTCCGCAGCCGGCGATGTGTTGCACGCGATCGCTACATAGCCGTCTGCCTAAATCCAACTGGAGGAGAAGCAAGCAATGCACGAAATTCTGGAAGCTCGGGAAGAACACGGCGGGCACGATGAAGGGCCGCTCACCATCCCCGTCTCGGTCACGCTCTCGATCCTCGCTGTTTTTGTGGCCATTTCCACCCTGATGGGCCATCGTTCCTCGAAGGAAGAGCTCCTTTTGCAAACGCAGGAGGCCGACCAGTGGGCCTATTACCAGGCCAAGAACAACGGGCAGCACAACTCCAAGAACTTCGCGGTCGGCCTCGGTATCTTCACCGTTGTGGACAAGGAAAAAGCCGAACAGACGCGCGAGCAGTATTTGAAGGAAGAGGAGCGTTACACCAAAGAGAAGGAAGAAGCCAAGGAGAAAGCCGAAGAACTAAAGAACGAAAGAATGGTGATCGGGCGGAGGGGAGACCGTTACGAGGGAGCGGAAGTGCTGCTCGAGATCGCCCTGATTCTCACCTCTTTCACATTGCTTACAAAGAAGAAGTTCTTCTGGTTTGCCGGATCGCTGCTCGGTCTGGCCGGGATCGCGTTGGCCCTTAGCGGTTTCCTGGTCCACTGAGGGGCGGATTGCGAATTCAGTTTTGCCCTCAGGCCCGTCGCTCAGGCGTTCTGGCCTGAGGGTTTTCGCTGATATGGCCGGGTCCTTCGTGCTCACGCTGTGGCTGGTGGGCGCACACCCCTCAGCAGGGCAACCTCCGATTTGAGGCGATCAATTCGCTCGAGCAACTCCCGGTGGCGTTTATCCTCCGCATCGGGCTTCTTGCCGATGAACGACAGAGTTCCTCCCGGCTCCAAGATGCATTGATCCACTTCCGCCAACGAGGAAAAGCCCTGTTTTCGCGCCGCCGCCTCCAGTTGCGCCATGGTGATCAATTCGCTCTTCAAGTGTTCCGTGCGCACGCGGCCCCCTTCCATCAGTACATCCGCCTTGCCTTCCACCAGTTGATCGAGTTTCCTGTGGTTGTAAAGGAAGCGCACGGTGAGATAGTTGATGGCGAGCAGGGAAGTGGCGCCCAACAATCCGCCGGAAACGGAATTATCGTCGCCAATGATGGCGTTCTGCACGGTGTTCGAGAGTGTCAACAACACCACCAGGTCGAATGGGTTCAACTGCACGAGCTCGCGCTTTCCGGATAGACGCAGCATCACCACCAGGAATATGTACACGATCACCGGCCGCAGGATCTTTTCCAGGACCGGAAGTGTCATGACAAACATATCTTTCCAGATTTCGTGCATCGCGCGGCAACCTCCTCGGGCTGAACTTGAGCGCTTCTTTGCCTTCCTTTTGCGCCCCGGACGTAGGCAGGGTAACATGCCCGCCGCTGAGTCCGAAGCGCGGCGCTCCCGGGCTGTCCCTTCGGGCAGTCATACTTTGGCGACCTGATTCATCGAGAACGTTTACGTCCCCATGTGTTATGGTTAATCTGCTAGTGAGACGCTCTGTCTTCCCGCACTGCTTGGCACGTCGCACGCAAACCTACGGAGGCTTGGGCTACTCCGGCCGGGAATAAAAGGTTCGCTCTGACCGGCTCGCGAAGCGGCTATTTCATGTCACAGAAAACGTTTACGGAGCCCGGTATCCGGCTTGGCGCGCAACCCCTTGCGGCGCTGCTCGATTCAACTCAGGAACTTATCGCCGTCCTCGGTCCGGAGGGCGCGATTCATTTTGTCAATGATGCCTTCCGCCGTTTCCTGGGTTATGAGCCCGATGAACTGATCGGTCGCAGCATTCAGGGTATGGTTCACGCCACTGATGTGGAGCATCTCCGAGAACGTCTGAAGGAAATTGCCGCGCAGCCGGGTGCCAGCGCTCGCGACCGCTGCCGCCTGCGCACGCGTGATGACTCTTGGCGCTGGTTTGAGGTCGTCTGGAGCAATCACCTCAGCGAAAGAGGCCTGGAAGGAATTCTTTTCCACGCCCAGGATGTGACCGAACTTCAGCGCATGGAGTCCGAGCGCCAGGTTATTTCCGATGTTGTGCACGCGCTCAACCAAACCTCCAACCTCGATCAGCTTCTGACCGGGATCCACGAGGCCTTGCAGCGCATCGTCTCCGCAGAAAACTGCTTTGTCGCGCTGCACGATCCCGAGCATGACAGGTTTGAGTTCCCCTTTTTCGCGGACGAGTACGATACCGCCCCGGCGCCGCAGAAAGTCGGCCGCAGTTGCACGGCTTATGTCTTTCGCACCGGGCGCGCCATGCTCATCCCGCAATCGGATTTTGACCGCCTCGTCGCGCTAGGAGAAGTCGAACTCGTCGGTTCTCCGGCCCCGGCCTGGCTTGGCGTTCCGCTGAAGACGCCCACCGCCACGATTGGCGTTCTGGTCGTGCAGCATTATCAGAACGAAAACGCCTACGATATCCGCGACCTCGAATTCCTGGATTCCGTTGGCGCCCACATTGCGCTGGCCATCGAGCGGCGGCGCGCCGAGGAAGAGCTTCGCAAGAATGAATCCATTCTGCGGCTGCTGTTCGAGCATAACCCGTTGCCCACGTGGCTTCACGAGGCCGATTCACTGAAATTTCTGCGCGTCAATCAGGCTGCAGTCAAGCTCTACGGCTTTTCCCATGAGGAATTTGAGAACATGACTGCGCTCGACATTCGGCCCGTCACCGAGCGCGAAAAGACCCTCGCGTATCTCCACCAGATCGAAGACAACGCCGCCGACCACGGTTTTTGGTTGCACCAATCCAAGGATGGCAGGGCTTTCGAGGTGGAGGTTATTTCGCACGCTCTGATTTATGCCGGCAAGCGTGTGCGGCTGGTCGTGGCACAGGACATCAGCGAGCGGCGCAACCTGGAGCACCAGCTTCGCCAGGCGCAGAAAATGGAAGCGATTGGGCGGCTGGCAGGCGGCGTGGCGCACGACTTCAACAACTTGCTGATGGTGATCAAGGGGCACACCGAGCTGCTCCTGAATGTGTTGTCGCCATCGGATCACGTTGCGCACAAGATCGAGCAGATTGACCGTTCCGCCGATCGCGCCGCGACGTTGACGCGCCAGTTGCTGGCGTTCAGCCGCATGCAGGTCTTGCAGCCGCAGGTGATCAACCTGAATTCCGTCGTGGAGGAAATGGGCAAGCTTCTTCCGCGGTTGATTGGCGAAGACATCGAGTTGGTAGTTCACGCTGACGAGGAATTGGGCACGATCCGCGCGGACGCCAGCCAGATGGAACAGGTCATCATGAATCTGGCGGTCAACGCACGCGACGCCATGCCCAATGGCGGCAAGTTCGTCCTCGAGACCCGGAACGTTGATCTCGATCAGACCTACACGGCCAGCCATCCATTAATGAAGCCCGGTCCTTACGTGCAAATGACCATCAGCGACAGTGGCACGGGCATGGATACGGAGACACAATCGCACATCTTCGAGCCGTTTTTCACGACCAAGGAAAAAGGGAAGGGCACGGGGCTCGGGCTTGCGACGGTCTACGGTATCGTCAAACAGAGCGGCGGATTTATCTGGGTGTACAGCGAACTTGGCAAAGGCACTTCCTTCAAAATCTATCTTCCCCGCGTGGATCAGGCCGAAGAATTCTCCGGCGTTCCAAGTTCAACCGGGGAAGTGCCCACGGGCACGGAGACTGTTCTACTGACGGAAGACGAGCAGGACGTGCGCGAGATCGCCCGGGAATTTCTGGAGTCCGGCGGCTATAAAGTCATCGAAGCCAAGGATGCCGCCGAAGCCATCAAACTCGCCCGCGAGCACGGTGGCGCGATCGATCTTCTGGTCACGGACATGGTGATGCCCGGAATGACCGGCCAGGAACTCGCCGTTCAACTGCAGCACGAATATTCGGGATTGCGTATTGTTTTCATGTCTGGCTATAGCGAACATGCCGCCACGGAAATGGCCAATGCGGACCCCAGCGTACGCCTCCTCAATAAGCCCTTCAGCCGCGGGGCGCTGCTACGCGCCGTGCGCGAAATCCTGCACGCCAAGAAACATTCCTGATTGTCCTGTCGCGAAATGGTGGATTAAGACAAGTTGGGATGTTTGCGGTGCCACTCGGTGGCGTGTTGAAATGTCTGGCCTGCCTGCAGGACCGAAGCATCGTCTCCCGCGCGTCCCACAAATTGCAGCCCCACCGGCAGATTTTTCTCCGTGAACCCGCAGGGCACGGAAATAGCGGGCAAACCGCAGAGATTTCCAATGGCGCCGAGTGGATCGGGAAAGGAGAGGCCTTTAGAGAGGTCCAACGTCAACGGAGTGGCCGGCGCCGGCAATGTAGCGGCCGCCAGGACATCATAGCTTTCAAACAACGCGTCCATTTTCTTTTGCAGAATCTCGCGCACGCGCTGCGCCGTCGTGAAGTCGCCGCCGCTCACCGAAAGGTTCGCGTAGCCGCCGATTCGTCCTTGCGGATCCCGTAACTCCTTCACGCGCCCCGAGCGGATCAGATCCCCGAACGAAGACGCCACCTCTGCCTGCAGAATTACGCCCGCCGCATCCTCCCACGGTCCCTCAGGCAGGACCGTATCCTTTACCAGAGCAAAATGCTTGGGCAGTACTTTGTGCGCTGCTTGAATGGCCTTCGCGACACCCGGCTCATATTCTTTCCACAAGTTCGCCAGCCAGCCGACCCGCAAGCTGTGCTTCTTCAAATCCGAGGCGGGTGAATAAGTAAACGCCGCTCGATCGACCGCCAGGGTGCTGCGGTCCAACGGATCGTGGCCCGCGATTGCGGCGAAAATGCGCGTGCAATCCTCGGCGCTGCGCGCCATTGGTCCGATCTTGTCCAGCGAATAAGAGAGCGCCATGGCGCCGCGACGGCTGACGCGCCCGTACGTTGGCCGGAATCCGCTGACGCCACAAAAGGCCGATGGGCACAGTATGGAGCCCCACGTCTCCGTGCCAATCGCAAAGCCCGCCAGCCCCGCGGCCACGATCGCGCCCGACCCCGAAGATGAGCCGCACGTCCAGCAACTGGTATCCCAGGGGTTTCTCGTTTCGCCTTCTAGCGACGCCGAAGCGGAGTTGTACCCAAGCCCGCCCGCCAATTCGATCATTGCGGCTTTGCCGAGCAGCACCGCGCCTACGTTTTTCAAGTGTTCAATCACCGTGGCGTTGTAGTCGAAAACCTGCTCGGCGAAAGGCTTTGCTCCCCAGGTGGTTTGCACGCCCTTCACGGCCAGCAAATCTTTTGCGGCATAGGGAATTCCGTGCAGCGGCCCGCGGTAATGCCCCCGGTGAATGTCTTTTTCCGCAGCGCGGGCCTGGTCCAGCGCTTCCACCGGCATCAGCCGGGCGTAGGCATTCAGGCGCGGACCAAATTTCTGGCTGCGCTCGAGGTAGGCTTCCGTCAATTCGACAGGGGAAAGCTGCTTCGATTCGATGCGCTTCGCAAGTTCGCCAACCGATTCGTACAGAATGGATTCCTTTAGCATTGGGGCTCCGCTCATGGCTTCTTGGGTGCTGCGGTGGGCGCAGCGCCGGCCGCAGGAGCGCTCTGCGGCTTCTTCTCTCGTTCCACCAGCGGCTTCAGGTAGACGGCGGGAGCATCGCCATTCTCGAGCTGGAACGCACGCAGCTTCTCCAAGGAACGCTGAAGGCTATAACAGCTATTGCGAATACTCTTTTGTTCTCCGGCGTCGAAGCGAGTGCCGTACTGGCTCATCAACTGCTGAAAGCGTGCTTCGGCTTCCACGCGGCTCTCGGCGGTGAGTTTTTCAGCGCCTTCCGGCAATTGTGCGTCGCCTGCTGTCACTGCAGCGGCCGGCTTGCTGAAAACGATTCCGCCCGGAACGATTGCCGCGGAGAGTAGTGCCGCGCGCTGCGCAAACTCTCGCCGGTTGATCTTTTGCACTTTGCTTTTGTTCATCCGCAATACCCCTGACTACTCCCCCACGCTGTACACAGAGCCCATTTTCGATGTAAACCGAGGCTACTCAATTCAGGCGGGGGGCGTCAACTGGACGAAGGACTAGGCGGAAGAAACGGGACAGGTGCGGTCGAGAAGGCGACGCCCACTTATTGATGGATAGATTAACGTAACCGCCAACACAGCGCGTGCGTCCTACGGAATGAACAGGGTAAGTTGCTCGTTCTGGAGGTTCCTCATGCGCTACACCCAGTCGTTCGCGCTCCTCCTTCTGTTTTTCGGTTCAACCAGCCTGGCAGGTCAAGTCCCCATACCTCAAATCTCAGGACCTCAATTGATAGCACATGAAACAGAAATGTACGGCCCGCAAATCGTGCGGGTGAGCTACGTCCAGGGAGAGGTGAAGCTGTCAACGGGAATAAAAGGCAGTCCCGACCTGGGCAAGGACTGGATTGCCGCAGGCGTGAACTTCCCCATCGAAGAGGGAGTCACGCTTGCGACGGAAGATGGAAGAGCCGAGGTGGAGTTTGAGAATGGCTCCATGGCCTATTTGGCCGAGCATTCTGTATTGCAGTTCGATGAGTTGACCAGCAATTCCGAGGGCACAACCACCAAGGTCACGTTGTTGACCGGGCGTGCGACGTTTGCCATCGAGTCCAATGGGCACGATGATTTCAAGGTTGACGCGCTAAAGACAGAGTTGCACACGAACGAGGCGAGAATCGTGCGCATGGAGAGTGCGCTGGATGGCGCGACATTTCGAGTGCTGGAAGGCTCCTTTAAGCTGAACGAAGAAGTGCCCACCAAAACTTTCACGGTCGGGCCCGGAGATGCCTTCCAGTATATGAATGAGGAACTGTCCCCCGTAAAGGACTTGCAAGACGATCCCGACCAGCAGAAGTGGGACCAATGGGTCAGCGCGGAACGCACCGCGCAGAAAGCGGATATCGCCGAGGGGCTGAAACAGTCGGGCCTCGCGGCGCCTATCCCGGGACTTGTGGACCTGGTCAGAAGCGGCACGTTTTCCGATTGCGCGCCTTACGGGAAGTGCTGGGAGCCCAGGGAAGAATCCGCGCAGGGAAGCGCACCGCAAGCCCCAAGTGCGAGCCCCATCCCCCAACAACAGAATCTTGGGCCGCAATCGGCCGCGGGTTGCTTCCCAAATCCGGCTGCCGGGGTGCGTTGTGAATGGGTGAGAGAAGATCGTTTTGCTTTTCACTATTATGACGGCCCATGCGGATGGGGCCAGCAGCGTATGGGGAAGTATTACGTCGACAAACTTCTTCGGTATTCGCCCCAACATCCGAATGGCGAAGTTATACAAGAGTACTCCGGCACAGATTGGGATAACTGGGCCGGCATTGGAGGGATGGGCTTTCACCATATCGGCTGGTGGGGCTTTCCGTGGGCCACATGTCACGCGGGAAGCTGGGTGCCACTGCCCCGAGTTGTGGGAACAGGAAAAGGAACGGGACCCGGCTGCAAACCAGGGAAATGGACCAAGTGCGGACCGCCGAAAAGGAAGTGGGTGGTGGGGCGGAAGAGGAAGGGCGGCTCATTTTTGCGCGTGAAGGTTGGGAGAAGAGAAGGTTTCATCCCGAGGCATCCTCTGGATGTTAAGGGCAAGCGGCCGCTGAACGCGCAGGACGGCGTTTTGACGTTCCACGGGAAAGGCCAGGAAGAAGTCGCGGAGATCAAGTCGGCGCCGAAGGATCTACAGATCGGGAAGAGTTTGCCAACTGGTTACGACGGCAACTGGGTGAAGAATTTGCCGAAAGTGCAGCAGCCCGTGATCGAAGGCAGGCTCTTGCAGAGCGGAATTCCCTCCGCGAACTCTGACACGCAAAAGGCCGGAACGCAGAAAGTTCAGCCCGTTATCCGTTACGACTATAAGACGGGCAACTTCGTGGCGCTCTCCAATTCTGTAGGCGGCGCTTTGGGGAAAGAGCCGCCGGTGGTCATTGCGCATCTTGGAGCGAGCCCGGGGAGCAGTGGCGCTTCCTACGTGGGCAACTCTGGCGGGAAGCCGGGGAGCAGCGGCGGATCGCAAGGCAAGAGCGGGGGACCGCAAGCCAAAGGCGGCGGATCGGGAGGGTCCTCGCACGGAAAATCGGGAAGCAGCGGAGGCGGATCGTCGCACTCTTCGGGAGGTGGTTCGTCGCATACCTCTTCCGGTGGTGGCGGAGGAGGCGGTTCATCGCATGCCTCTTCGGGCGGAGGCGGTGGTGGCGGCGGA
>Ga0181532_10002872_pt1 | contig 15871 bp, 14 predicted proteins | sample PEATcosm2014_Bin_33_FD_119768 | JGI IMG/M metagenome (GOLD analysis project Ga0181532, IMG submission 119768) | Peatland microbial communities from MTU Mesocosm Facility, Houghton, MI, USA - PEATcosm2014_Bin11_30_metaG | ecosystem: Environmental > Terrestrial > Soil > Wetlands > Peat | place...
CAGGTGAAAGGTGGTCTTGCCTAGATCGATGCCGATGGATGCGATGTTCATGGATGATCCTCCTGATGTAAACTGCCGAGCCGTTTATGCTACTCGGCGGCGGACCATCTCATTAATCCCGACATTGTTATGGAATCGTTACGCTCAGAACTCGGGCGCCGGTGTATCGACTGATTTGGTTTGTTACGGGGATGGCGGGCGCTACAGGACATAGAGTCGCAGCATCCACCAAACAAGGAATATCGCAACAATTGCCCCCGCAATATGGACGATCCAGTCGCCACCTGTTTTCGGATTGCCGAGATTGAACACGATGGAATCGTAGCACGCGGCGCAAACAAGGCTCCGATCCGTAGTTGGCCAAAAATCGAGTTAGCACAAGTTTGCGCTTTCCTTCCGCCTTTCGAGCGTACAAAAGGCGCAAAGTTGCGCTATCGCCTGTTAACAACACCTGAGCATGATAGCCTTGGGCTGAGTTATGGCGGATTGGCGAGTCGATAATGCGAGGTGGACTCGTGGGGCGGTTTTGCGTTTGCAGAAGTACACCCGTCCAAGAGAAGACTGCCCACCCGTCACTGGCTCTGCTTAGTCTTGGGAGTTGGTTGGGCGCTTCGAGACTACAAGTGCCGCTGCCGCGACGACGAAGGGGGTGCCGATCGCTGTTGCTAGCAACGCGGTGTCCATGCTCAGCTTCGGGGCGACCCTGAAGGCGACGAAAAAGGCCGCAACCTCAAGAACAACCGTGAAGAAGTACCAACCGAAGAAGGCGGCGATCACGTTTTCATGTGTAAGAATTGCCGTGAGCCAGGCCCCGAGCGTACGGAGGCCTTGCAGCGAACGTCCGCGGGGCTCCGGCTTGCGCGGCTGCCGCTTATATTCGGGGAGGGCGTTTACTTTTCTTGCGAAGCTCAGGAGCGAGTCTGTGCCGACTCGTTCAAGCGCGGTGCGTGGTGCCGCTCCAGGGACGTTGATGATCTCGGTGTACAGAAACGTTCCGAGGTCGGTCAGGGCCGACTCCACGACGGCGAGTTCCTTACCGTCTGCCGCTCTTTCCCTCAGAAGCGATACGCGCGGGAAGGCCTTCACGATCTCTTCTGTCTCGGGCTGTAGGCGGTACCAACTCGGCAGTTTTAACCGGACTCCGACGGAGGCGTGTTCCCCGCTCGTCCGCCGCCCGACCGACGCATCCGACTGCCAGTAGTGATACGGATAAGCGCCCTCGGCGAGGTCTAGCGTCGAGGCTCGCATCATTGCACCTTCAAGTTTGCTGAGGTAGGCGTCTGCTGTCTCGATGTGCTGAGGCGCCTCGCTCGAACAGTATCTTCTTATCTCGTCCAAGGCCCCGTAGCAGTATGCGAACCGCAACTGTTGCGGTGACAGTTGTTGAATCTTGTGTTCGGTGAGTCTGCCCTGCGACCTTCCGATGAGCAACAAAAGCAGGAACGATGCGAAGGTTAAGGCTGGCCACCAGAGCCAAAAGGAAGAAGGCTCGAAGCGCAAGCGCCAGACGTGGACCGTTGGCTTCCCGTAGACGATGCCGGCGAGCGCGGACGCGAGGAACGGGATGACAGGGACAAGGCACAATAGGAAGCCGACGAGGAAGATGCCGGTAGGGTCGTCTCGACGGGAGATTGCCCTCCAAGCCACCCAGAAGGGGTGCTCAATCGACCTGTAGTAACCGTCGAGGTCGCCAGGGGCTACGGCGCTTAGTTCCGAATGTCCCATACGGCGCTGAAATTTTATCACTTTAATTTCTTCTGCACGCGATTCCACGTCAGAACTCTGGTCCCTCGTGCCTGGTTAACGCAGCGGTGACCGGACAAGTGCCCATCGGTCCGGTAACGTAGTTCGCGTCAATCTTCACTTCGTGGTGGGCCACCGTTCGTCGATGGAGCGCAATCGGGGGCGGTTTGTTATGGGGTATTTTGGCGGGGATCGCAGTGACGGCTCGGGTTTTACAGTGGCGAATCCTTAAACGGAACCCACAGTTGTCGTAACATCGCGTTTACGCTCATTGCCCCGATTGTTTGGCAGTTACGGCACGGCTGAAGAGGCTGCGGAAAAACTAGTTCCGGGCAGAAGGTACGCCCCTCAGCGGCTAAAGCCGTATTCAAAACGATGCACTTACCGCAGCGATAAACCGCTGCGCCACCCAAAGGCAAGTACATCCCCGGTGAACGGCTGCGCCACCCAAAATCAAGTACAAAATCGAGTTTTTCCGCAGGCTGTGAAGCCGTGCCCTTTCAAAGCAGATTCAAGCTAACCAACGGTGGTCTGCTCCAGCTTCTTGACATTCGCTTTACGTTCGCCTATGCTCCGGGCATGGCGATTACTCGGCGTCAACGCGAGCTTTACGACTTCATTTCACGCTTCGTGGCGGAGAAGCAGTACTCCCCTTCGTTTGAAGAAATCAAGGAAGCCATGGGGCTGACTTCTTTGGCCACGGTGCACAAGCACGTCACCAATCTGGAGAAAAAAGGACTGCTGACGCGGGACTACAACCGCAGCCGGTCGATTGACCTGCTGCCGCCGAAAGGAAAGTTGAAGCAATCGATGGCGGTGAACACGGCGGTGGTGCTGCCGCTGGTGGGCAGGATCGCGGCGGGGCGTCCGATTGAGGCGGTCGAGCACAACGAGACCATCTCGCTGGCGGATTTTGTGCGCTCGAAGGAGGTGTTCGTGCTCGAAGTGCGCGGCGAATCCATGCAGGACGAAGCGATTCTTGACGGCGATTACGTGCTGGTCGAGAAGACGAAGACCGCGCACAACGGCGACATTGTGGTGGCGCTGCTCGATTCGTCGGACGCTACGCTGAAGCGCTTCTTTCGCGAAGGAGAGAACATCCGCCTGCAGCCCTCGAATGAGGCGATGAAGCCGATCATCGTGCCAGCGGCGTCGGTCGAGATTCAGGGCCGGGTGATTGGGGTGCTGCGGAAGTACTAAGGAAGAACGGGCGAGGTCGCCCGTTCCCACACAAACGTCTCCACTAAATTCTCGGCTCAGCCTAGGTGGCGATCAAGAGCTTTCTGAATATCGTCTTTTGAGCGGTAGCCCACTAGCTGTTCCACTACCTGTCCGTTCTTGAAGACGAGCAGGGTGGGAATGCCGGTGACTTTGTAGCGCATGGGCGTGGCGGCGTTGCGGTCAACATCCATTTTGCCAAATGTGACTTTGCCCTGATATTCGCCAGCGAGTTGCTCGACAATCGGAGCGATGGCGCGGCAGGGGCCACACCATGCAGCCCAGAAATCAATCAGCACGGGCTTATCGGACTTCAACACATCGGAATCGAAATTAGCGTCGGTGACTTCGACGGTGGTGGTGCTTGCCATTCATCCTCCAGGGTTCCCAAGTAGCTGCTAGTTGCCCGCCAAGGTAGACCGGTTCGTCTGCATTGGGCGCAACTTCTATCCTAGCACTGTTCATTGGATGTTCCACAAGGGCGGAAGTCGCAGGTAACGTAGTGGGGCATTGGGACATTGAGGCATTTAGACATTGAATCATTGAGGCATTTACGCATTGATTCAATGATTTAATGATTCAATGGCTCAATTGCTAACTACTGGCTCCCTCGATCATCTTCGCGTGGTGCTTGTGGCCACGCGGAATCCGCTGAATATTGGGGCGGCGGCGCGAGCCATGAGTAATTTTGGGGTCCAGCGATTGCGAGTGGTAAATCCTTACGAGGTGGCGTTTCGGGAGGCGCGGTCGGCGGTGGGTGCGGCGGGGCTTCTGGCAAAGGCCGAACAGTACGAAGGCGTGGCTGAGGCAGTCGCGGATTGCAGGCTGGTGGTGGGAACGACGGCAGTCGGGCGACGAGATTTGCAGCATCGTTTGGTGCGGCTGGATGCGGGCGCTCGGGCGATCAAGCGCCAACTGAAGACTGGACCAGTGGCATTGCTGTTCGGATCAGAAAGGTACGGACTGTCGAACGAGGAAATGAGCCACTGCCATTGGGTGATGCGGATTCCGACGCGAGAAGAGCACGGTTCGATGAATCTAGGGCAGGCGGTGGCGGTCTGCCTGTACGAACTGGTGCGAGGAAAGAAGACAGCGCCGGGAAAAACGAAAGCTGCGCCCGGGGGAAACGAAAAGAAGTCCGCCGCGTCGCGAGAGGTGGAACGGCTGACGCAAATGCTACTTGCAGTTCTACGCACCAGCGGATATGTGAAGCCGCGGGCAGTGGCAGCCGAAGAAAAGTTGCGGCGCCTGGTCCGGCGGCTGGAGCTGAATGCCGCTGACACGGCGGTATTGTTGGGAATGCTGCGGCAGATCGCTTGGAAGCTGGGCGCGAACGAAAAGGACGGCCCTGGATGAACAACTCTCGTACAGAGACGGGGATTGCCTCGTCTCACTCGCGGCAGGAGACGCGGCAAGCCGCGTCTCTACAGTTAAGCCGTCTTTTGTGTCCGGCCCATCAGGCCTGCGATTACCGCGCCCAGAGCCAGCAAGCTCAGCAGCGAAATTACTCCTAGCGATATGACGCAGTAGATGCACCATACGCCCAACACCGCCGACTCAATGTGGGCGAGATAAAGCGCAAAACCCAGCCCACCAAGCGCGGCCACTGACATCATCCGATACGCTTTCCTGAAGGCGAGCAGGCCGAGCAGCAGATATCCAGCGATGCCAATCATGGCTACCGGGACTCCGAAGAGCATGGCGTACGGACTGTGATTCACGATGCCGCAATCCCAACGCTCGTTGATACTGCAGGGCGAGGCGTCGGTGCGGTAATGCTCGCGCAAGGCGAGTGAAGAAGCGACGATACCGGCGACGGCGAGCACAATCAGCACCCATCTCATGCAGGACTCCCAGATTAATCTAACCAGACCAATCTAAATTGAGAATAGATATTATCCACGATTCATGGCCACCAAGGCTGTGTGGTGACGGGGCTTTGCCCCGTCAAGCGGGGCATAGCCCCGCTTCCACACGAGAACATATTCCTTTTCAATCGTGGTAACGCTGCTCGCCAGCCGGGATCGGGACGCTGAGGCGATTCTGGCTGGGAGGCAAAGGACACGTGGCATAGGCGGTGAAGGCACAGGGCGGGTTCACCAGTTTATTGAAATCGAGCCAAACCTCGCCGGGCTGATCTACGCCATGGTCGGGCAGTTCGGTATAGAGAAAGCGTCCCGCTCCGTATGTCGTAGTTTTGCTGGTGGCGTCGCGCATAATAAAGAAAAGGTCGGTCGATTTCGGGTCTTCGAGCACGGGCTCGAGCCGGACAACTTGTCCGTCCAAAGTGAATTCGGCGGCACCGGGTGCGGGCATATGGGTGGTGGTCCCGAGCACGGTTGGGATGTCGAGCATCTTCGGTGGATTGTATGGGATCCAGCGGGCGTGCACGCGGTAGGCGGCATTCGGTGCATACCAGCGCAATCCGTGGAAACCGACGCGGGTAGGTGCCTGCAGATCCTTGACGCGTAAACCAAATTGATCGTCGCGATGGATCACTATGACGGTGAGCGTGCCGATCGTGAGCTTCGAGGGTTTGTCAGCATCGTCGGCAAACAGGACCGAATCCTTCGCGGGTTGACCATCCAGTAGAAGGTCTTTAGGGAAACCCTCGGCCGGAGGTAGCAAGCGCAGCGCACCTTTTTCAAGGCGCACGATCGCGATGTGAGCCGGCGCCTTGCCCGTGATCTGAATGCGGCTGTCTTCAGCAGACCCAAAACTGTTGTCGCCTTCTTTCAACCATCCGAGAGCGATCAAGGAAAGCCAGCCTTCGGGAGCTTGGAGGGCGGTTGCCCGACGAGCACGCCATTCCAGCAGGTCGTGCGTCCACGCGTCATCCGTAGTAGTCGTGCCGGCAACAAATGCCTGCGATAGCAACGCCGCAAGGATGAGCGCTGCGGCCGGCAGAAATATTCTCTTCATCTGTAAGTCTCCGCTTTCTCAGGTCTGGCAACTGTCAGGCGTCGATCTCCCGGAATCGCCGGACGCCACGCAGTCAATTCAACTTTCTTATATTAGATAATACTGCGCTTGCCTGTTGGCCGCAGTCCGCTCCATTTTGGGTGGCGGTGCAGTTTGAAAATTGCCGTCCCTCAGCGGCTAAATCCGCAATGAAAATATGTTCCTCACGGCACGGCTGAAGCCGTGCCCTTTCAAAGCCGATTCGAAGTGCGCCACTACCCCATTTTGCCTGCGAAGAATCAATGTTCGCCATCGGGAGTATATTAATTGCGCGCGAAAACACTTTTCTCTGAGTCGATGAAAGCCGCTACTCTGACCTCACCTCAGGAAGTTTGGAAACGGCCGCTTCGGATTGGTCAAGTTCGAACGCCGGAGCCGATGCCAGGTCAGGTCCTGGTGCGGGTGCGTGTCTGTGGAGTGTGCCGCACCGATTTGCATATCGTCGAAGGCGACTTGCCACCGTGTCGCGCTGGAATAATCCCCGGACATCAGATTGTCGGCGAAGTCGTTGCCGGACATGCGGCCGGAGATGCGGCCGGGGCTACGCAGGAACTTCCCGTCGGCACGCGCGTCGGCGTTTCCTGGATGGGAGGAACGGACGGCACGTGCCGGTATTGTCACATGGGTCTGGAGAATCTCTGCGACTCACCCATCTTTACTGGTTATACCGTCGATGGCGGCTATGCTGAATACGCAGCCGTTCGCTCCGATTTCACTTTCCCTCTTCCCGATCAACTCGACGATTTACATGCCGCACCGCTATTGTGCGCCGGAATTATTGGTTTTCGCAGCCTTCGTGTCGCTGGCGTCAAACATGGCGACCGTGTCGGATTGTTCGGGTTCGGTGCTTCGGCCCATCTGGCAATCGCCGTCTTACGCTCCTGGAATTGTGAAGTGTATGTCTCCACGCGAGGAGAGTCCCATCGCCAATTGGCGGCTTCTCTTGGCGCGGTTTGGGTGGGAAGTGAAACTGACAAACCACCGGCGGAACTCGACTGTGCAGTGACTTTCGCTCCTAGTGGCGATGTTGTGGTCGCGGCTCTCGCCAGCCTGCGGAAGGGAGGCGTGGTGGCCATCAACGCCATTCACTTGGACCGGATTCCTCAATTCGACTACGACCACCTGTTGTGGGGAGAGCGCCAGCTTCGGAGCGTTGCGAACATGACTCGCGTTGACGCTCGAGATTTCCTACAGGTTGCGAGCGAAATCGGCCTGAGGCCGAAAGTAACGGCATTCCCACTTGACCAGGCCAACGAAGCGTTGATCGCGGTAAAAGAGGATTCCATCGACGGAGCTGCCGCCATTGTTATGTGAGGCGATCGAGCGGACGGCTCAGTCTCCATGGTCTGCGACGGCTGATGTCGGCACCGATGGGACACGAATAAACTACGTTGCCCAGGTATCGTCTCCGTAGTTTTGCCACACATACTTGTTCTGGCACTCGGCCGAGCAGAAATGGAGGGCATTCGGCTCACTGGCTCGCTGCTCATCCCACTTTTGGGACCGGCTAATGGTGTATTTCATGACACCGCCTGGCTTCCCTGAGCCTTCGAAGCCCAGCAGCCAGCCTTCGGCATCTCCCTTTCGCTTGCCGCAGGCTTTGCAAAAAAATTCTGCCGTAAGACCTCCAATTTACCGAGGCGTTGTGTCTTTTCCGAAAACACGCAGACCAGGACGCTCCATCCTCACTTCTCAATCAGGCAGTACGCGCCCATCATGTCCGCTGCCTCCGGTTTGTCTCGGTCCCCTCGATAGATCTCAACATTCTTGCAATCGTACAGCCCGTAGTTCTTGGGAAGTTCAACCATCAGGTAGGTGCCGCTCGGCAGAGCGTTGCAGTACCCCGCTCCCTCGTTGCACTGCAGTTCAAGAGATTTCGCATCCTTCTGGATGTGAACAATGACAACCCCGGTTACAACCTCCGAGCTTTTGACTTTGACTGACGTTTTCTCCTGCGCGAACGCGTGTCCGGTAGCCAGGATGACGAAAACCACGGTCAATGCGGCGAACAGAGAAATGGTCCTTTTCATAAATGCCTCCGATAAAGCAAAGGCTCTTCGAACCTCATCTATATTTTGGACCTGAAGCAGTCCTCTGTCTGTGATCTCAGATCACAGTGAAAGGTGCGGCGTCACCACTTTCACGTTTGATTTTGGATGGCGCAGCGCTTCACCGCTGCGGTATCTGCATTGTTTTGAACCCGGCTTCAGCGCTGGGGGCGGCGCGGACCGATTTCAGCGGCGGTCATTTCCGCGCCGGTGCGCACTCCGCGCAACGCTCCGGAACCTGAGCCAATCAATTACAATCCCTTGCCGAGGGGAATTCATGGCAAATCTAAGCGGGCTGGCGTCTTTTGTGTCGGAGTTAAGGGTAGAGCGGGCACGATGGGCAAAGGTTCGTGCGAAGAAAGCAGCCTAGGACCCTCGGACTCGGGGAGAGACAATGATTCCTCCCACCTACAAACCGAAGAAAAAGTTTATGCAGCTTGCGATCGCGGAGGCAAAACGCGCCCGCGACCGGGGCGACTATCCTATCGGTGCGGTCGTCACGCGTCTTATTGGCAAACGGGAAGTGGTTATCGCGTCTGCCGGCAACCGGGTAAAGACCTCGGGTTCATCCATCAAGCATGTGGAGCTTGAAACCTTGAAATATGTTTCCTCCGGGTACGGTCGGTATCTGCCGGATTTCGTGTTGTATTCCACGCACGAACCTTGTGCGATGTGTGCGGGCGCCTGCGTCTGGTCCAAGATAGGAGCGGTGGTATTCGGCGTTTCCCAAGAAGATATCACCGCCTACGGCAAGAGCCATGGTACCGAGGAATTCAAATGGCGCGCCTGTCTGATTTCATGCAAATCCGTCCTTGAAAAGGGCAACCTTCACATTCCCGTCTTCGACAATTTCTTGAGACTGGAGTGCCGAAAGCTATTCGGATATCGAGCCTCCTGACGAGCCTCGCCTCGGGACTGTAGGAACCAGCGGCTGAAGGCGGTTTGGCACGCGGAGAGAAACCGAGCCTGCTGCGGAAACAAGAGCTCAGACGTTCTCCGTGCAGAGTGCCACTTTTGCCAGTTACCTGCAGGCATGGTTGCTTGTAGACTGCACAGATCTTGAGCGAAGTGGGGAAAAAGTAATCCGGAAGGGAGCTACGAAGTGCAAGTCGCTGGCCGTGTACGTTTCGCGTGGAAGACCGCTCTTTTTGTCGTGTGCTTGGCATGTCTCAGCGTCGGGCAGCAATCCGACATCCAGAATCTGGTTACGAGCGGGAACCTGGAAGGCATGCGCTGGCCGAACTTCAGCGACTATCGCAACTGGCTCCAGAAGTTCTACGAGCCGACTGGATCCGCTCCTGCCTGGCTTCAGGCCTCGCAACCGGTACCGCAGGCCCGGTCGCTGATTGAGATTTTCAGAAATGCCGGTAAGAAAGGACTCGACCCGGAAGATTACGATGCCTCGCGCTGGGAAGGGAGAATCCGCGCGCTGCAAGTCTCTGCGAGTGGTCCAGAGGTGGCGCGTTTTGACGTGGCGCTCACAGTCTGCACCATGCGTTATGTGTCCGACCTGCGCATTGGACGGATCAACCCAGCGCATTTCAAAGTCGGCCTAAGCGTGGAAAAAAAGAAATACGACCTGGCCCAGTTTCTACGCGACCGGATCATGACCGCTTCGGATGTGCAATCGGTATTGGACGGAGTGGAACCTCCCTTTCCAGGTTATCGCCGTACCGAGGAGGCGCTTGCGCATTACCTGGAACTTGCGCGGACGGATGACGGGGAAAAGCTTCCTGAGGTTACTAAGCCGATCGACCGGGGACAGTCATACGCCGGGGTACCACGTCTGGCGCGTTTCTTGCGACTCGTGGGTGATCTGCCGGCGGATGCCACCTTGACGGGAGATGACCAAACCTACACTGGTCCCCTGGTGGATGCGGTCAAACTTTTTCAGCGCCGCCACGGACTTGATAGCGATGGTCGCATCGGCCCCGGCACCATAAAACAGCTAAATGTTCCCTTACAGCACCGGGTACTCCAGTTGCAGCTCACCTTGGAGCGCTGGCGTTGGTTGCCGGCGGAGTTTTCCGCACCGCCGATCATCGTCAATATTCCCGATTTCCGGTTGCGCGCCCTCGATGAAAACAACAACGTCACGATGGATATGCGCGTGGTCGTCGGCAAGGCGATGCGCACGCAAACGCCTGTTTTCACGCGCGACATGACTTACGTTGTCTTCCGTCCGTACTGGAACGTTTCTCCCAGCATTCTCCGCGGCGAGATTATTCCCGCCATCCAGCGCGATCGCAGCTACATTGCGCGCAAGAACTACGAGGTCGTTACATACGACGGTAAAATTGTTACCTCGGGAAATATTTCCGATGACGTGTTGGCGCAACTGCGGGCGGGAAAGCTAATGGTGCGGCAGAAGCCCGGCCCTGCCAACGCGCTCGGCCTGGTCAAGCTGATCTTCCCCAACGAGCACAACGTCTATCTGCACAGCACGCCCTCTCCGGAGCTGTTCTCCCGCTCCCGCCGCGACTTCAGTCATGGCTGCATTCGCGTCGAGAAGCCCGCAGAACTCGCCGCGTGGGCGTTGCGCAATAATCCCGGATGGACGCTGGAACGAGTGAAGCAACAGATGCAGAGCGGGAAAGACGACGTCACCGTGAACCTCGCGAAGCGAGTTCCGGTATTCATCGTTTATGGAACGGCGCTCGCCTACGCGAACGGCGAGGTTCACTTCAGCGAAGACATTTACGGACACGATGCGGAGCTGGCGGCCGCGCTGGCCAAGGGTTATCCGTACCCGTGACGGCGCAGAACTACCAACGCCGGACGCGGCCCACGTCGACGTGCACGAAATTCGAAGCCGCGTAGTAGCCCACACCACCCCGATGCAGCGCCAACGCAGCATCTCTCAATTGTGCGGTAGGAACGCCGGGCACCCGGATGTCAATGGCCATCGCCTGCATGTGGAGGCTATTGCGGGCCACGCCATGCCCATGCGTGCGGAGGAATTCGTTGCTCCAGGGCGTGCGGTAACCGCAGATGACATCAATCTCAAGATCAGGATTCCCCAGCGCCACAGTCAAGTCGTGCAGCAAGTCGAAAACTCGGGGATCGTACTCGTGAATTTCGCCGGTGCGGTGGTCTCGCAGATAGCTATTCAGCCGTGCGAGCGCTTCCGGATCGTAGCCCACGCTGTTGCGGTAGACGATGTTCAAACGCTCCCCAGTATGTGTGTGGAAAAAATGCAGGCGGTAGGAACTCTCCGAAACGGCCTGTACTCTTGGCTCGGCGGCAGTAGGGGATACCAGCCCGCCGGCGAAGATCATAGTCAACAGAACAAAATTGCACAGACCTCTTATCGACAAAGGCAAGGCAAAAGGCTCCCGAAAATAGACTGGCCACCCACAGTGGCCTGGAGTTCATTGTACCAAGCGATGCAGCCGGGTACGATTGCGCATGGATGGTGGAAACGTCGGAATCGCTGCTTCTAACCCAAACCACAGCACTTGAATTACTTCGTCGCTGACGGCTGGTATTTCTTGAAGCCAGCCCGCTCCATGCCTCGCTTCGCCTCCGGATTTTTCATGAAGGTGTCCCAAACGAAACCGGTGCGGGCATTTTCCGCCATGAGCATGGTAATTCCCGTGTCGATCCCAATTACGTCGCTGTCATACCAATTGGTGAGCGGATTGAACGCATTTACAAATCCGTACGGGCTCCATGCTTGTCCATAATGATCCTTGATGTGATTAAGCACACGCATCACGGGTTGCGGCAGAAAGGGCAGGGATCCTGCCGAAGCGCTCGGGACGACGGTTCCATCAATCGGCCCCATCATGGGCGGGCCTCCCCAAATCACGTAGCCCTTCTGCGAATCGGAAGCGGAAATACCCCACAGATCGTCGCTGTAATCGGGGAACTGCCTGGCTAACTCTAAACAGAAAAGGCGGTGGGCATCGGTCGCCGCTATCGAGTTCTGGAAGTAATCCGCATATGCGTCGCGTTTGCCCCGGAAATCGAACCAAGCCTGGGAGTATTGATGGACAAACAAAGGAGTGAAAGAACCGATATAACGAATGCCGTCATATTCAAACTTGGTACGCTTCCAAGCGTTCCAGGCTGCCACGGGCAAGGGATGAGTAAACGATCCCAATCCCAGGAGGTAGATCATCATCATCTCGCTGTAGTACTCCCATCGATATGGGAGAAAACCGAATTCGGGAGTCCACCCATGCGGCAATAATGAAGTGTCCTCTGAGAGCCAACTCCAATCGACCCGGTTAAAGATCTCATAAGCCAGAAGGGTGATTTCAGATTGTTCCTCGAAGCATTGGCGGCAAGCCAGAATTCCGCACAGGAGGATGGACGTGTCGACGGACGAAACTTCAGAGTCCCATACTCTCTCTCCGGTGTTGATGTCAGCGAAGTGGTAGAAGAATCCGCGATGAGTCGGCATTGTCTTCCACAGGAATCGCAGAGTGACAAAAACCCGTTCCCGCGCGTCGGAAAACGAAATGAACCCGCGTTTTTGTGCGATACAAAGAGCAGTCAGCCCAAAGCCCGTGGCCGCAATACTGGCGACCACGGTGTTGGAATTTCCCCGCACGCTGCACCGATCCCTTACCAACCCGGTTTGTGGGCTTGCTTGTTCCCAAAAGAATCGGAAATTTCGCTTCTCCAGTTCGTCTAGAAACTGGTCATCAGCGGACGAAAGCGATGTTGGCGCCGGGGAAGGCTGTGGAGCGGTGTGAGGTTCCTCCGCTGCCAGGAGCGAAAACATCCTCGATTGGTCGAAGATCCCACATATGCCCATGCCCGCCATTTGCAACAGGAGGTGCCGTCGTGAAGGGCGGTTAGTAACAATGCTTTTCGTTTCTTCTTGATGCATCAGTCGAGTTTAGATGCTTCCGCATCGAGTTGAGATTGCGCGGTTCGGTTGGAGCAACCTGCGAGCGAGCGATACACGATACCGAACTTAAACCCGGATACAGATTCCGGTGAGACGGTTGGAGCACTCACTTTCTTCACATCATTCTTACTTCACTTCGATGAGCGCCAGACCATCGGGAGCGAGATCAAGAGTCAATTCGCCGTTATTCAACTCGCGGATCTCAGCCGGAGGCAATTGCGCGGCCTGTTGCAACGTCTGGAACTGTTCCTGGGTCGGATAGCGCGGCTGCCCCATCTTATTGTAGGCCGGATGCACGTCCCCATGGTCGCGATCAACGCGTGAAACATAAGCCCGGGGACTTCCGGCTAAATGTTGGAAGCGCAGATGAATTGTTTTTGAAACGCCGGTCTGCTCGGGAGGAACGAGGTTCCACGCCGCGACCACCAGCGAGCCGTCCTTCTGGCGGGTCACCAGCACGGAGGGCGAGTCCACGGAAATTCGTTCGTCGCCCAGCCGATGCAGGACCTTGAACGCGTTGTAGGACGGTTTGGGAAAACCGCCGGCGGCGATCAGGCCAAAACCGCCGTAGAACGGCTGTTTCACCACGCCCTGTTCTTCGAAGACGTCGGAGAACGTCCAGTAGGACATCATATCCACCAAGCCGTCGCACTGGCGGAAGGTGTCGGCCAGCCACGGACCCATGTAGATCGAGTCGGTGACGGCGGGCTCATTGAAATAACTGGCGTTGTACTCAGTCCAGATCAAGGGCAGGCTGGGCATGGTGGACGAACGGATCTGATCGTGCACTTTCTTGACTGCACGGCACACCATCTGGTCGCGCGGGATTTTCTCGTCAGTGCCAAAGACATCTTGTGCACGGTCGTTCCCGTAAACATGGCTGGAGACAAAATCGACCGGAACCTTGTTGTCGGCACAGTGTCGAATGAAGGCATCTGCCCATGCGGCTTGCGCGGTGGCGGGCCCACCCACGCGCAGGCGCGGGCTCACCTGCTTGAGAGTGCGCGCGGTGTGATCGTAGAGCTGCCAGTAGGTGGCCTGTTTCGGCTCACCCGCCCAAAAATCGAGATTCGGCTCGTTCCAGACTTCGAAATACCACAGGGCGACTTCGTCGATCCCGTAACGGGCTACCAGGTGCCTGGCGAACTGGGAGATGAGATCGTCCCACTCGTTCCAGTCTTTCGGTGGGGAAACGTTCGGCTTGTACCAAAAAGGATGCAGGATATCCCGTGCAGCCAGTTTCTTCGGCATGAAGCTCAGTTCGACGAACGGGCGCACACCATTGGCCAGCAATCCGTCATAGATCTGATCCACGTAGCTAAAGTTGTAGAGGGGGTGGCCCTGAGCATCCTCGTCGTAGACGCCAACGTCATCGTGGAAGATGGCATGAAAGCGCACGTACCCGAAGCCGGTAATCTGCTTTACCTCGCGAAGATCGTGACGGTAGCTCTCACGCAGCGTCAGGATGGCGCGTCCTGAACCGAACATCTGCTCCCAGAAGTGGGGAAAAGGATGAGTGGGGGCGGAGGCATCGATGACAACAGTCCCGGAGTCCTGCGAACTGTCCCCTGCCTCAGCCGGAGCCCGAGGTATCAACGACACAGAAAGAATGGCGAAGAGGACTAATTGCTTCCTGATTCCCATTAAAAACGATCCTTGAAGTTGAGGTTAGGGAGAGCTGGTAGGCGAGCATGCCAACCCAGACGGCCATTATACTCATCCAACACCTGCTCAGGATGGACGTGTGTTCTGATCTTGTTGCACGGCGCTCATTTGGCTACACTCGATGAATCGGGCGTCGATTCGTCTGACGCAGGGTCGTGTCGCTTAGATCTCAACTAAGACTTCCAGGCAAACACCCCTATAGGGCTCGACCATGGCCGGAAAACAAGATTCGTGGAATGGATGGCGAGAGCGCATTTCCGCTTTGCGGAACGTGCCTGCCGTGCTGCGAATCGTGTGGGAGTCAGGCCGCGCGGTTGTGTTTTTTGGTTTTGTTTTTCGTTTGATCGCTTCTCTTCTGCCCCTCGGCCTCCTGTGGATTACAAAGCTGATTATCGACGGAATCGTCCATGCCATCACGGCGCATCAAGCTGTCGCTCCCCGGCTTTGGTGGCTGGTCGCGGCGGAATTCTCGCTGGCCGTCTTCGGCAGCGTTTTGAGTAGGGGCACAGATTTTCTCGACGCTCTGCTGGCCGACAACTATACGCGGCACGTCAGCGTGCTGGTGATGAAGCACGCGGCGCAGCTCGACCTCGCGGCCTACGAAGACCCGGTTTTCTATGATCGCCTGGAGCGGGCCCGGGTCCAGGCCACCGACCGACTGGGCATGATTCAGTCAATCGGACGGCTGGTTCAGCAGGTTATTACCACCGTCTCTCTCTCCATCTCGATCATGCTGTTTTCGCCGTGGCTTCTGCTCATGCTGATCGCCGGCGTGGTTCCAGCATTCCTGGGAGAAAGTCATTTTGCGTTTCTGGGATACGCCAAGAACTTCCGACAGACGCCCATTCGCCGTCAGCTGGACTACTTGCGGGTGCTGGGCGGCAGCAAAGAAGCGGCCAAGGAACTCAAACTTTTCGGTCTGGCGCCGTTTCTTACGGACCGGTTCTCCCGGCTTTCCAACCAGATCTATGACGAAGATGTCGCCTTGGCGCGGCGCCGGCTGGCGGCAGGTTCGTTCTTGTCAATGATCGGGACAGCCGGCTACTACTCAGCTTATGTATTCGTGATCTGGCGGACGATCAACGGCGTACTCACGATCGGAGAATTGACCTTCCTCGCGGGTGCGATTCTGCAGGCCAGCTCGAATATCCAGCAGATCTTTTCTGGCGTCTCCTCCATCGCCGATCAAGCTTTATTTTTGAGTGACCTGATCGCTTTTTTCGAGATGCGGCCGGCCATCGCGTCGAAGCCCAATGCCCTGCCGGCGCCGCGACCGATTACTCGCGGATTCGAATTCCGCAACGTTGCTTTCCGCTATCCCGGAAGCACTCGCCTGGTTCTTAACGGATTGAACTTTCATTTCCATCCCGGCGAG
>Ga0181532_10002875_pt1 | contig 15864 bp, 11 predicted proteins | sample PEATcosm2014_Bin_33_FD_119768 | JGI IMG/M metagenome (GOLD analysis project Ga0181532, IMG submission 119768) | Peatland microbial communities from MTU Mesocosm Facility, Houghton, MI, USA - PEATcosm2014_Bin11_30_metaG | ecosystem: Environmental > Terrestrial > Soil > Wetlands > Peat | place...
CCTGACGTTTACGCTGTTCACCACCAATACAGGCGGCACCGCCGTGGCCGGGCCGGTCACCAATAGCGCCGTTACCGTCACCAACGGCCTGTTCACGGTGCTGGTTGATTTTGGCGGCGGGGTGTGGAACGGGGCGACCAATTGGCTGCAGATCGGCGTAGAGACCAACGGGGCCGGCAGTTTCAGCACGCTGACGCCGCGCCAGCAATTGACACCGACGCCCTACGCCATCACTGCGGAAAACTTCAGCGGCGTCTTGCCTGAGACCGATTTACCGAATTTTCAGCCGCCGAACTACGCGACCACTGGCGGCGGCTACGACAACACCGCCAGCGGCTATGCCGCGACGGTGGGCGGCGGCGCATACAATGCCGCCACCACCAATTATGCTGCCGTGGGCGGGGGATTGGGCAATGCCGCTTACGGCATTGGCTCATTCGTGGGCGGCGGGGGATATGACGGAACCAGGTTTTTCGCAAACGAGGCTCTGGGCGTGACGGCAACCATCGCCGGCGGCCTGGGCAACAACGTTCCATCCAGCGGCACTTACGCCTTCATTGGCGGAGGGTACTTTAACAACGCCAGCGGGGCTGGGGCAGTTATCGGTGGCGGGGGCTATGACGGGGTTGGCTTTGGGGGCAACCAGGCCAGCGGGGGCGCTTCGGTGGTGGGCGGGGGTGGTAACAATGTGGCCAGCGGCTTCCACACTACGGTGGGCGGTGGCGGCGGCAATTCCGCGGCCAACAGCTATGCCACCGTGTCGGGCGGAGTTGGAAACATCGCGGGCGGCGCCGGCTCTTTTGTCGGCGGCGGGGGCTATAGCGGAGTCAGCGTAATCGGGAATACGAACAATGGGGCTGGCGCTACGATCGCCGGCGGGTTGGGCAACAGCATTCCCGGCAGCGGAGGCACCGCCTTCATTGGTGGAGGAGGCGGCAACACCGCCAGCGGCTATGCCGCGACGGTGGGCGGAGGATACGTCAACATCGCCAGCGGCGTGTATGCGGTGGTGGATGGTGGCTATGGCAACACGGCCAGCGGGCCTGGGGCATTCGTCGGTGGCGGCGGTTATGACGGTGTCGGCTATGGGGCCAACCAGGCCAGCGGGCGCGCTTCCAGCGTAGTTGGAGGAATTGCAAACACTGCCAGCGGCGCCGGCTCATTTGTCGGCGGCGGGGGGTATGACGGAGGCAGCGTAATCGGGAATACGAATAATGGGGCTGGCGCCACTATCGCCGGCGGGCTGGGCAACAGCATTCCCGGCAGCGGAAGCTACGCCTTCATTGGCGGCGGTTATACCAACACTGCCAGCGGCTCTATTGCGACGGTGGGTGGGGGAAGTGGCAATTCCGCAACCACGAACTATGCCAGCGTAGCCGGAGGAATTGCAAACACTGCCAGCGGCGTCGGCTCATTTATCGGTGGCGGGGGGTATGACGGAATCGAAGTTTTCGGGAATACGAATAATGGGGCTGCCGCCGCCATCGCCGGCGGGCTGGCCAATAGGATTCCCGGCAGTGGAGGCTACGCCGCCTTCATTGGCGGAGGAGTTGGCAACACCGCCAGCGCCGGGTATGCGGCGGTGGGCGGAGGAAACGTCAACACCGCTGCCGCCGGGTATGCGGTGGTGGGAGGTGGACTTGACAACACCGCCAGCGCCGAGTATGCGGCGGTGGGTGGGGGTAGTAACAATGTGGCCAGCGGCCTTGGCTCAACGGTGGCTGGGGGAACTGGCAATTCCGCGACCAACGCCTATGCCACTGTTCCAGGTGGAGTTGTCAACACCGCCGGCGGCTATGGTTCGTTTGCCGCCGGCGATAACGCCACTGCGAGCGACAACAATTCATTTGTCTGGGGGGATGGCTCGCGCGCCGCCCTTTCCCAAGGGGCAAATTCCTTTGCCATTCTGGCCACGGGGGGGATCTGGCTTTTTACTGGGCCTTATCCCGCTGGCATCAAACTGCCACCCAACGGCTCCTCGTGGGTCGGTCTGTCCGACCGCAACGCCAAGAAAAACGTCAAGCCGGTGGATTGCCAGGCGGTGCTGGACAAGCTGGCCCGGATACCGGTGGAACAGTGGAATTACAAGTGGGAGAAGGACACCGACACCCCGAACATCGGCCCGATGGCGCAGGATTTCATCCACGCCTTCTATCCCGGCCGCGATGACAAAGGCATCAGCACGCTCCAATTCGACGGCGTGGAACTGGCGGCCATTCAGGGCTTGAATGAGAAGCTGGAAGGCAGAAGTCAGAAGGCAGAAGGCCAGATAGCCGAGCTAAAAGCAGAGAATGCGGAGTTGAAGGCGCGGCTGGAGAAGTTGGAGCGGGCGGTGGCTGAGCGCGAGGGAGGCGGGAAGTGAACGCGCGAGGATGGAAAAGGGAGGATGACGGACGGCGGGGGCGAAGGGTTCTCGTACAGTTAATGAGCTTGTCATATTCTCTCGCCTCGAGTGGCGGGATTTCTTAAGCTGGGTTTATGGCTCGGAAGTTACGCCTCCAATACCCTGGTGCGAATTAACCTGTCATGAATCGGGGCGACCGACGGGAAGCGATCTTCGCCGACGACGCGGACCGGGAGCGGTAGCTGGAGACGCTGGGCGAGGCTTGCCAAAAGACTGGCTGGCAGGTGCATGCGTATTGCCTGATGCGCAACCATTTTCATCTGGTGGTCAAAACGCCCCAGCCCAACCCTATGCGGCACCGGCCGTGATGAGTCTTTTCCCCGGTGCGATTCACGCCCCGTGCCGGAAACCACAGGGGAGCGCAACCGTTGCGAGCTGAGGGTAGAAGACGCGCAAAGCGCCCCTAACACCGCTACCCATAGTATTTGACGGGCAGGATCGGCCCCTACAGGTGGTGTAGTTTGGGCGGTCGAGTTTCGGAGTCCCGGGCGGGGCCGAAAGAAGCCCGAAGGCCGAAGTCCGAACCGCCCAGGCCCAGTTCGATCATGGCCGCAACCAAAGCCAGCCGGCAGCCCCGCACGGAAAAGAGCTTGCCCAAGCACCGCGTTACGTAAAGGCGAGCGGCGTGGTTCGGCCTTCGGCTTTGGGATTTAGCCGCCCGATTCCGCAGCCAGCAGCGCAGAACCGGCTAATCGCTATATGGCCAAAATGCCGCCCTGGCTGGCGTTGCTGACCTGCTTCTGGTAACGGGCCAGCCAGCCCGTCAGCTCGCGCTTCACGGGCTGCCAGGTCTGCTTCCGCTTGGCCAACTCGGCTTCCGGCACCTGGATGTCAATCCGGCGGTTGGGGAAGTCTATGCGCAGCCGGTCGCCGTTGCGCAGCAGGCCGATTGGGCCGCCTTCCTCAGCCTCGGGGGAAACATGTCCGATGCAGGCGCCCGCAGTGCCGCCGCTGAAACGGCCATCAGTGATGAGCGCAACCTTATCGCCCAGGCCCATGCCGGCGATGTAGCTGGTCGGCGAGAGCATTTCCTGCATGCCCGGACCGCCGCGCGGCCCTTCGTTGCGGATGACGACCACGTCGCCCGCTTTGACCTTGCCGCCGAGGATGCCTTCGCAGGCTTCCTCCTGGCTTTCGAAGATCACACACGGGCCCTCGAAGGCAAAGCCTGGCCCGCAGTTCTTCTTGAACTCGTCGCTGATGCCGGCGGTTTTCACGACACTGCCCTCGGGCGCGAGCTGGCCGTAGAGGATCGAAAGGCCGCCATCGGCGGTGTAAGCCGTTTCGCGGGTGCGGATGCAGTCCTTGGCATCGAACATGAAGGCCGAATCGTAGGGCATGAGGCCACAGGGCTGCGCTTCCTTGAGCGGGCCGGGCCGGTATTCATGGTAAACCTTGCTGAACTGCCAGCCCCGCAAGCGGCCCGTGCGCAGCAGGCAATGGATCTTCTTCCCCTCGCCTTTGGCGTATTGCCAGATCACCAGCAACGGAGTCCCTTTGAGCTGCCCCAACTCGGCGCGCAGCATGCCCTTGGCCTCGGCGAACCCTTCCTTCAGCCCGGCTTCAATGGCTGGCCGGCCTTTCCAGGTGGTCGTGTCATCAACCTGGAGCTCCCCGTCCTCAGCGAACAGGGCGGCGGCGGTTGATGCATCGCCGGTATTGAAGGCGGCGGCCAGACGCCAGAGCGTGATGGCGCGCACATCGCCGGGGAAGTGGAGCAACGGCTTGGGGGCGAGATTGCCGGAGGCTGTGCGCGCGGCGGGGCCCAGCTTGTCGTTCGGGTCGAGCACGATGGCCGAGCAACCCGCCACGCGCGAAGCTCTGGCCCAGTCGGTGCATTTCTCGGAGCGCACATCCCATTCGTCAATGTTCTCGCCGATGCTCCTGCCGGTGACGGTCTGGCAGGTCGGCGTGAGCGCCCCCATGCGTTTGAGTTCGCCCAGGATGGTGTGGATGCCGCCGGCCCGGTGCACGTCCTGCACGTGGTAATTGGATGACGGCGAGACCTTGCAGAGGCACGGCACGCGGCGGGAGATGTCGTCAATGCGCTTGATGTCATACGAGATGCCTGCCTCGCGGGCGATGGCCAGCGTGTGGAGGACGGTGTTGGTCGAGCCGCCCATGGCCACGTCGAGAGCGATGGCATTGTCGAATGCTTCCAGGGTGGCGATGTCGCGCGGCTTGAGGTCGGTGGCGACCAGCTTGACGATGGCGCGCGCGGCGCGTTCGTAGAGTGCCTCGCGCTCCTTCGATACGGCGAGGATGGTGCCGTTGCCGGGCAAGGCCATGCCGAGGGCTTCGCAGAGGCAGTTCATGGAATTGGCCGTGAACATGCCCGAGCACGAACCGCACGTGGGACATGCGCTCAGTTCGAGCTTCTGCAACTCGTCGGTCGAGATCTTGCCGGCCTGCAGCTCGCCGACGCCCTTGAACACAGAGATGAGGTCGGACTTTTGCACCGCGGGCCGCAGGTGCGCAGGAAGATCGCCTTCAGCCGCCTGTTGTGCCACGCCCGCCGCCATCGGGCCGCCGCTCACGAAGACGGTGGGGATATTGACACGCATCGCCGCCATTAACATGCCGGGGACGATCTTGTCGCAGTTCGGGATGCACACCATGCCGTCGAAGCAATGTGCGCTGAGCATGGTCTCGACACAGTCGGCGATCAGCTCGCGCGAGGGCAGCGAATACTTCATGCCGCTGTGGCCCATAGCGATGCCGTCATCCACGCCGATGGTGTTGAAGATGAAGGGGACGCCGCCGGCCTCGCGGACAAGGCGCTTGACGAGCATCCCGACCTCGTTGAGGTGGGCATGGCCCGGGATGCAGTCGGTGTAAGAGTTGCAGATCGCGATGAACGGCTTGTCCCAGTCGGCCTCGGATTCAATGGAGCCGGTGGCACGGAGCAGCGAACGATGCGGAGCGCGTTCAGCGCCTTTCTTGATGATATCAGAGCGCATAAGTCTTGGAGTCAGGTTTTATACTATAAACGGCAACAACGCCGGCCCGCAACGTAGCAAGGGCGCCGGCCATTGTCACGCGCGGGGATAGGCGGCCCCGGCGAGCAGCGACTCTCGTTTTGCGGGAGGGGCTGGCTTGGGGCGCCAAAATGGGAATGGCTGGCGGTGATCTTCCGACCCGGCAGCTTGCCAGGCAGGCGGGCGATCCTCCGGAGACCGGTTACCGGGCCCTACTGCTGCGCAACCGTAGCCGGATACTCTGGAGCTGGCAATATGGGCAGGCCGTCAATCTCGTGGCCACCGCTGGAGAGCAGGAAAACGATATTCCGGTAGCCCACCTTTCTAAGGTCTTGTGTCCATGCCAGCTTTACCTGGTTTTCCGCCGGGGTGCTGAAATAGTGAATGAGCAGCACGAGCGCCAGCTCGTGCCGCGGCTGGTCCGCCGCCAATTTCAGCACGGCGGCCCGTTCGCATGCCACCAGGAAGGGCCCCTCCATTGTTAACGGCCGTTCCACGTGGCTGACCTGGTCGGAGAAATACCTAAAGATGAAGTCCGCGTTAGCCGCCCCGGTAAAGCGCGGAGCCGAGGCCACGGGCGAGGCCGCGGGCGTCGCGCAAGAAGCCAGCAGGACTAACCCCGCAGCGCAAAGCCCCGCAGCGAGGCATGCCGCCAACCTGGGTTTGCCAGCGATGCCAAGACGTAGGCCAGAGGGGCCCGCCCCCGAGGTGGGGAAGCGCCTCTCATTTCCTTGCCCATTTATATCCATTGTTCCAATGCCAATCGCACCCGCTCTTCGCAAACCGCGCGCTCCGATCAAGCGCGCGCGAACGAATGCCCATGCACCAATCACGATCTAGTTGCGCTACCTTGAGAGGCACTCTATACACACTTGCCCAAACCTGCAAGCAAGTTCTTTGAACAAGTTTTTGCGGTGGAGGCTACCGAGAACCTCCTCAGGGGAAGTGGGGTATCTACCCCATTCTCCGGGGCGGCTACTGCCCATCCCAAACGACGTGCCCGTCCATAAGGGTCAGCAGCACCCGGGCTTTGTCTATTTCGGCGGGGGGAATCTCGTAGAGGTCGCGATCAAGCATAACGAGGTCGGCCAGTTTGCCGGGAGCGAGCGTGCCCTTCACGTTCTCCGCGAACTCGGCATAAGCGGAGCCGACGGTGAAAGCGCGGATGGCCTCGTCCAGCGTGAGCTTCTGTTCCGGATGCCACCCGTTGGGATGCTTGCCATCGAGAGTCTGGCGCGTTACGGCGGCTTTCAGCCCCTCCATCGGATTGAGTGGAGCTACCGTCCAATCCGAGCCGAACGCCAGCACAGCGCCGCTCTGGAGCAGCGACCGGAAGGCGTAGGCGCCCTTCGAGCGCTCCGGGCCGATGCGTTTGTCGCACCAGCGCCCGTCGTCGGCGGCATGATAAGGCTGCATGGAGGCGACCACCTTCTGCTTTCCGAAGCGCGGGATTTCGGATGCCCGCAGATGCTGGGCGTGCTCGATGCGGAAACGGCGGTCGCGCGGCCCGTTCTGTTCGGCTGCCTGCTCGTAGATGTCCAGGATGCGCAGGTTGGCCTCGTCACCGATGGCGTGAATCATGATTTGCAAGCCGGCCTTGTCCGCCCCTTCGACGCGCTTGAGCATGATGCCTTCGGGCAACATCTGGTCGAACAGCAGCCCGCGCGTATTCGGCGTGTCACTGTAAGGCTCGAAGAAGAGGGCGGTGGACGAGCCAAGGCTGCCGTCCGCAAAGCCTTTCAGGCCGCCAATCCGAAGCATCTCACTTCCAAACGCGGCGCGCACGCCTGTCTTGGCGAGGGTTTCCCAGGAAACAATCGAGCGGATCGCGTAGATGCGCGTCTTCAACTCACCCCGCTGCAGCATGTATTGGTAGAGGCCCACGTCCTCGCCCGCCGACATGTCCGTGAGGCTGGTAACTCCCACCTGTGCCGCGTGCTCGGTTGCCGCCCGGGCGGCGATGTGCTTTTCCTCGAAGGTCTTCTCGGGGACGGCGCGGTCCACCAACTCCTCGGCGGCGTCTTTCAGGATGCCGGTCGGCTGGCCTGTCTTGGGGTCGCGCACGATCACCCCGCCAGGCGGGTCTTTGGTTTCCTTGGTGACGCCGGCGAGCTTGAGGGCGAGGCTGTTGGCCAACGCCATGTGGCCGTCCAGGCGGTTGACCCACACCGGATTATCGGGCGTGGCGGCATCAATCATCTCCCTGGTCGGCAGCGGGGCAGCCGGCCATTTCTCGTGGTCCCAATCGCCGCCGAGAATCCAGCGGCCTTTGGGGAGCTTCCGGGCGTAGTCGCTCAGGCGCCTGGCCATTTCCTGCGGGGACTGCGCGTCGCGCAGGTCAACGTTTGCCAGGGAGAACCCGCCCATGAGGAAGTGAACATGCGCGTCGTTGAATCCGGGCAGGACGAGCTTGCCGCCGGCATCAATGACGCGAGTGCCGGGCGCGGCGAGCGCGCGCATCTCAGGCGTCGAGCCGAACGCCGCGATGCGGTTGCCCAGGATTGCCACCGCACTGGCCGTGGGGCGGGCCGGGTCCATGGTGTGGATGGCGGCATTGACGATGATCAGGTCGGGCGCGAGGCCCGGTTCTTTGGCTTGAGTAAAGGTAGTCAGCATGGTAAAGAGAGGTATTATGACAGCAAGGGTTGCTTTCATTGGGCGCCGGTGAAGGTCATTTGGTTAGCCAAGTTCTACGCGGCCGCTGGTCGTTTGTCACGCTCGATGGCCCCCACGGTGATTCTGACCCCTGGCCCGCCGCCTCCACAAGTCAGGGACTGGTTTTGGAGGTCAGGCCACCCGAGGAGAGCGGCGTTGTACTGCTACACTATGGCTTGCAAGTTGAGCCACAGGCAAGAAGAGGAGTCATGTTTGCCAGGGGTGCGCCGCGACAACCATCGCCCGAGCAGCGCCTTGCTCCCTCAGGGCAGACATTGCTGATGAGGCAATCAGCGGGAGGTCGAAAGCTCAGGTTTTGTCGGGGCGTCTTACAATCTCAATCTTCCCTCGTTCATTCGAACGGAAGGTCAGCAAGATCATGTCGAGAGCCCCGCGGCTCGCCGAGGCGCTGTCGCTATCGGTGTTCAAGGCGAATTCCAATATGCCCGCCCGGAACGGCACCCAAAGAATGCTGATACGCCGCGGGCCCAACCCCGGCAGCTTCTGCCACAGTTGAAACCCGGACCCTCCCTGCTCAGCCACAGTGGCTGCAAACTCCTCCAGACTGCTCGCACCAGGATATCGGGCTGCGATCTGTTCCCGCAGAACTTGCTTGAGCGCGAGATTAGCCGGCGGCGGCTCAACAATGCGAATGGAGACATACCACTTCAAGTCCGGGCTAATCAGGAGAAGCCTCCCCTCGCGGGGGGCTTCAATCCGCAACCCCTCCGGCACCACGAACATAAACTCGTTGGTCCCGCTCTTGATGAGTTCCCGCACGACCTGTTCATGCCCCACCAATTCCCCGGGCAGCGGCGTGAACGCCAGCGCCGGCGCCTGGTTTGTTCCCGAGCTGAACCCGTTGCCGGTTTGAGCCTCAATGGCCGCCGTCCAAAACAGGGCGCCGGCCAGAACGTAGGCGAACCGGCAGCGGAGTTGTGCTTTAGGGCGAGACATTGTAGGCGACTGTGTTGGGAGGAGGAGCCGCCCAGTTGATGCGGATGGGGACCATCGCACAGGGTATGCCGGGAGGCTGCTTGTTCGGGTTCAGATAGTTAAGGTCGTAGCTGAATTGGCGCGTGGGGGGTTCGTAATAGGTGCCGGGGTTGATAAACTGGTGGGTCGCTATCTGACTGGTGAAGAGGTTTATAATCGCCGTATTGAGCGTCAGGGTCTGGCCGCTCCAGTCTTCCAGCAGCCGGGGCAGATTGTGCACCCCTCCGCTGAACTGAGTAGAGGAGGAGCCGGTGGAAGGCACGATACCGGTCAGAATCGCCGCGTCCACGGTATCGGCGCTGGCGTTACGACTTGTGTAGCTGCCGCTGCTTAAGCTGTCCTTCCAGGCCGGCGACAGGATCGTCAACGCATCGCTGATGAGGGCGGCGGGCATTGAAGTCGTGGTATTCGTAGTGCCCAGGTAGCTGGAATTCGTGCAGTTGTAGTTCCCCATCACGTAAATGGGATCCGGCGTCACGACACTCCAGCCCAGTCCGCCGTCCACGGGGATGGCGGCGCCGTTGGTGAGGCGCAAGGCGTTTATTTGTGAGGAATTGGTCGTCCGGTTGTCCGCCACATAAAGGATGGTCGGATAGGCGCCGGACCCGGCGGGGAATTTGGCCAGGATGCTGGAGTTAGTCTGTGCCCACTTACTGTATTTACCGACATCAATTTGCGTGGCCTGGATCGTCTGGCTTTGCCGTTGATCCGTGAAGGTATTGGTGGTGCTGAGGAACGGGAAGTTGGTGGCCAGGGCGGATGGGGTATTGGTCGAGGTCAGGACAATCGGGGAGGGATCGGCGCCGGGCACCTGGTAGTTGATACTGGCTTGAATCTGCATCGTGACCGAAGTGTTGCTGACCAGCAGCAGCGTTTGGGCTTGATTATAATAGAGATTCTGCCCCTGCGTCGAGGTCGGGCTTACCCCGGCGGGTGGCATTTGCAGGGCGGAATAAATGTTGCTGCTGCCGATGGACAACGAAACGGTCGGCACGTTGGTGCTCGACGGGGGGGAACCGTTGTAAGTGCCCGTGTTCGCCCAACTTGGTCCCTGGCCATTCCAGGCGGGCGAGGAAATTGTCCCGGTGCAGGTTACGGTGCCATTGAAGGTGAGCGATGCGCTGGTGCCGGTGTAAATCGAGCCGTTGGCATGAGTCCGCCCGTTCACAGTCATGGTCGCGCAGGTGCTGAATTCCAGGAGGCTGTTGTAGAAGATCGCATATTGGGTGAGCGGTACCAGCGCCAGCAGCACGTCCTCTTGCGCCGTGCCCGTTACCACTCCTCCATGCGCTAACCTGGCGTTCGAGACAATCCGGTAAACGGGCGCCAGCGAGGTGGATAAGCCGGGATACTGGGATGGCAGTGGCCCGGTATAGTTGTTGGTGAGCATGGCCACATAGGTTCGATTGGTATGCCCATTGCCATCGGAGAAGGCGAAGGCGCTCCAGTAAGGGTCCTCGTTGGGGATGTTGGTCTGATAGATGCCCAGGTTGGCGGCGACCGCCCCCGGCCCGTAGTTCTGAAAGTCGTACCCCAGTCTGGCCATGGCCTTTTCCGCCGCGGCTTCAGCCGCGTTACACGTGACGCTGTACTCGTTGCTGCGCGCGTTCATACTGGCCGCGGTCATCGAGCGGCCAAGGGTCGCCGCCACAATAATCAACATGACTCCCGCCACCCCCATGACCAGCAGCAGCGCGTAGCCGGCGCGTGCTCCGTGCTTAACGATTCGAGTTTTCATCTGGTGTTTCCGAGGCCCGCGTCACGGGCCGTCCGGCACATGCGGAGTCACCCGCATCTCCATTTTGTAATAGTCGTAGTAATAGCCCGGTCCCACCTTGGTAAGCGGGTATTGGTACTGGCAGAATTGCATCACCACGTCAACCACGCCCTTATAAGTCAGACTGGTCTGATTGCTGCCCTGGCAGGTCAGCGCCTGGAAATACATGGTGTTAGTCAGGTATTGCGCCAGGTAGTTAGTGGTCGGGCTGCCGCTGTGGCCCCACAGCAGTTGGCAGTTGTTGGTGTCGAAATAGTAGAGGTAGTACTGGTTCGTGTCTGCCGTCAGGGAGAGTTTGAGCGCAGTGCCGTGTTGGTTGGTGCCCAACGGAATCCCGGTGAACGAGCTCAGATTGCCGTTGCCAATCTGCCAGCTCTTGGCGGCCCGGATGTTGTTGCCCAGGTCGTTGAAGGTCATGCGGGCCAGGTCGGAAGCGCCAAGCTTGCTGTTCACCAATTCGTCCTGCTGCATCCCGAACATCTGGCAATAAACAAACCCCACCACCGTCAAGCCGAATACGGCCGCCGCCACCATCGTCTCGGTCAGTGTTAACCCCGCTTGCTGCCGCGCGCGTGCTGCGGCCATGTCCTTTTTCCCTCGGAGGGCTCTCATAAGCTGCTGACCGACCGATTATCCGGCCCATAGTAGGTCGCGGTGCAATTGGTGAACAGCTTGCCGCGGAAGGGCCAAACCGTATTCACCGTCACCATCTGCACTTGGGTGTTGGTGAAGCCGCTCAGGTTGTACATTTTGACGGTCACAAAATTGGTCACCATCACGATATTCGTCCCCGCCACCGGAAGATCCAGAATGTTGGTTGAGTAGCCCGTTCCCACCTTCGTGGCCGAATTGTAGGTCCAGGCGATCAGATTCATATTGGTCAGTTCATTCTTGCTGATCGTGGGATCCCACACCGCCGACCGGGCCTGCTCGATGGTCTGAATCCCGACGGCTTGGGCTGAGAGCGAGTATCCCGACCATTCCGCCTGCTGGGCTGTCTGGATGTAGCCCGCCAGTATCCCGCCGAACAACAGGGTGACTATCGCCAACGACACCATCACCTCGACCAGCGTAAACCCTGGATGGGCCGCTCTCCTTATCCCTCCTTGGACAACCAACCAGAGAGGCCTCGAAGGTATCGGCTTCATGTGAACAAGTGCGCGTCTATTACAGCCAGATAGCCCCAGCACGAATAGTGCCATTACGTATAGGAAGTTGATAGGGCCGGTTTAGACAACATGTGACTCCGGCAGTTCACCTTACGTCCGCTCAATACCACCGAACGGACCTATTTGAGCACCGGCGAGTGTCCAATGCTTGCACCTGTGCGTCCTTGGAGTGGACACTCACGCGGTTTCGGCTCTCAGCTCTGGTTTTGCTCGCGGCGGGCGCAGGCCATTGGCTGGCCAGTGCCTAGCCCCAGCTTTCGGCTCGACGCCACACCCGAGTCCCCCGTAAACTCGCTCAAGATGCTCAACACTGAATGCGCTGATAAACCAGGCCGCCCTCACCTGTGCGGCCACCCCCCATGGCCATTTTGACCATTGACCTGGACTACTTCTCCCGGGGGCCTTTTTTCCCCAAGTTCCTGTGGGAGGACTATGGCCTTTCCAGGACTGCGGCCGACGGGGCCGCAGGCTACGCCGGGCGGGCTTCCGAGGTGAGAATTTCCCTGATGTCATTCAACGAGCGGAGCAGCTATGACTAAAGACGAAATCAAGGAGCGTGCCCGCATGGCCCTCGCGCAGGCCCTGAAAGCCGATCCCCAGACCATCGCCGACCATGCCTCGCAATCCGACCTGTCAGCCTGGGACTCGGTGCGCCACATGAATGTGGTGATCGCCCTGGAGAATGAGTTTGGAATAGAGTTCGCGGATGCGGAGCTGCCCGCGCTCACCTCGCTGCCACTCCTGGTGGCTGCCATTGAACGGCATACCGCCGCCTGGCCGTAACGATTCAGCACCGCCGCGAATAGGCGCGAATAAACACTAATGAAAGCAGGCGTTGCCAGGCGGGAACCCAAGGAGGGGCGCGGTCACTCGACGGGGACCTCTACCCCGGAACCCCAGCCCTTACCGGAAGCAGGCTTTATTCGCGTCAATTCGTGTCCATTAGGGGTCTTTCTCTGCATCCACGCGGCTTAGCCATGTCAACCTTGCCGAAGATCTCGATCGTCACGCCTAGCTTCAACAGCATCCACACGATCCACGCGACGATCAACAGTGTCGCAGGACAGGGTTACCCAAACGTCGAACACATCGTCGTGGATGGCGGCTCAACCGATGGCACTCTTGAGGTCCTTAAGAACGCTCCTGGCTTGATTTGGGCCTCTGAAAAGGATGAAGGCCATTATCACGCGATGGACAAAGGCACGCGCATGGCCTCCGGGGGGGTGGTCGCCATCCTGAATTCGGATGATTGCTACCGGCCCGGAGTGCTGACCGAAGTCGCCGCTGCCTTCGCGAAGCATCCGGATTGGGATGGACTGTTCGGTGACGTAGTTTACGTGGATGCCGAGGGGCGGGAAATATTTCGGCGGGAGGAGGCGGTGTTCGACCGACAGGTGATTCGCTTTGGACACAACATCATCAACCACCAGGCGCTGTTCCTGAAGAAGGAGGTGTTTTTGCGGGTTGGCGGCTATCGCTATAAGGATTTTAGGAACTGCTGTGACTACGAGCTGGTGATGCGGCTTGTCCACGCCGGCTGCTACATAGGCCACATCCCCGTGTACATCGTGGACTACCGCTACCACGAACATGGGCAGTCGGCCGATGTACGAGTCCGGGCGAACATGGACTATGAGGCCGAGCTGATCCGCAAGGAATACGGCCTTCCTGGCGGCTGGCTGGGCCATGTGCTGCAGGTCTATGCCCGATTGAAGCGGCAGGTCGAGAAGCTGTTGATACTCGGCAAATGTGATGTTATTCCCGGGGGACTCTTGCTCCGGAAGCATTTGCGCGCCAAGACCTCCTTTTCCTCCAACATCGGGGTGGACAAGCTTTAGCCGGGACGTCGGCTAGCCTTTCTTTTCCTCTTCGGCAAGGACCTCCCGCAAGGCGGTCAGCGCCTCCGCAACCGGCAATTCCCGCAAGCAGCCCAGCGGGTGTTCGAGATTCGCGCAGTCCGGCGGATAATACCCCAGCTTTTCGCACGGCACGCACGGTAAATGGCGGACGCGCAGGCTGCGGTGCGACACGCCGGGCCAGGCAAAACTCCAGTTCTCCGCCGAGGCCCCCTGCAAGACCACAGTGGGAACGCCCAGCGCGCCGGCCAGGTGCATGGGGCCGCTGTTGTTGCCGACGAAGGCCCGGGCCCCCGCCACTAGGGCGGCGAAGGCGCGAAACGACAGCGGAGGCAGGCGGATGATGTCAGGCGACGCCGCAACTTCCTGTTCCGGAGCTTCGACGACACCCAGCTTCATATCGCTGGAAATCCGGCGCGCCAATTCCTCGAAATAGGGCCACCGCCGGTAGGCCTGCCGCGCCCCGCGGTGAAGGGCCACGTACGGCGTGCTGACCCCCGCCTCAGCCAATTGCCGCCGCACGGCCACCGCCTCATTCGCATCCACCCAGGGGGGAACGCGAGCGGGCCGCAAATCCGGTTGCCGGGTCAAATGGCGGACAGGCTCCAGATTCAGATCAAGGACGTTCTTCGCCGGGTCGAGTGGCAGGCGAACCGAGGCCAGTCGGTTGCCCCGGGCCATGCCAAAATCGAATCCGATCCGGACAGGAATTCGCAACGCCCAGGCCAGTCCGTAAGCGAAGGTTTGCGAGTGATGGTTGTGGAGCGCGGCGCCGTATCGCCGGAAGGCCAGCCGCGGCAGAACGCGGAGCCATCCGACGAGGGCGCCTGCGTGCAGGGTCTGGCGCCAGGGCACAACTACAAGGTCAACTTTGGGAGATAAATTAGCGAACACCGGCTCCCCGAAGGGCGTAGTGACCACAGTAATACGGCCCGCACGCGGCCAATCAACGAGAGCTTTGAGGGCGGGAAGGTAGCAGATGCAATCCCCCAGCGTGGAACACTTGTCCACCAGCACGCTAACTGGTTCGAGATCGCTATTCCGGATAGGAATGTGCTCGTTCAAAGCCTTGCCGGTGAGCGGAGGACGGCTTCTCGCCGTGCATTCTTCAGACACGTCGCCAGATGTTGCCCCAAGGCGGGGCTGCCGTCAACCGCCTGCAATCCGGTCGGCAGAGGTCGGGGGCGTATCAGAAGCGCCAGTTTCACCAAAAAAGTGCTTGTAAGAGCCTCGATCTTAAGGCATAATCTGCGGGCTTCAAACCTGTAGCTGCCTTAAGAACCAAAAGCTATGGGTGTCCCTGAACTCAGATAGTATCTAGAGAATGCGAGCCGTCAGAACCATCTTGCTGTGCGTGCTGTTAGTGGGCGCGCCAGGGCTTGGTTTGTGCGCTGAACCGGCAGGGACGGGCGCGGTTGCCGAAGCCACCTCCCCATCTGCAAGCCCGGAGCACGAAGAGCATGGGCTGACGCCTAACGCGATGCGGAGCGGCGCCAGCGGGACTGCTTTTATCACCAACTCCATGGTGGTCACCTGGACGGTGGCGGTGATCCTCATCGCGCTGGTCAGTTATGCCACCCGCAACGTGCAGCTTGTCCCGAGCGGCGCACAGAACTTCTGGGAATGGGTCGTCGAGTCGCTGCATGAGTTCCTGGAGGGCATCATCGGGCCGGACCTGGTGAAGAAGACATTCTGGTTCTTTGCGACGGTCTTCATCTTTATCTTGTTTACCAACTGGTTCGGGCTTATTCCGGGTGTGGGCACCATCGGCTGGGGCGAGCGCACTCCGCAGGGCTTCGAGGTCACCAACCCGCTGCTGCGGGGTGGCAACGCGGACCTGAACATGACGTTCGCCATGTCCATGATCTTCTTCGCCTGCTGGATCGTTTGGGCCGTGCAGTCTGTGGGTGTCAAAGGCGTCTTTCTGGACCTGTTCGGTCCCAAAGGCGATACGACCGGGGTGATGCGGCTCCTGATGATCGTAGTGTTCTTCCTGGTCGGGTTCCTGGAAGTGCTCTCGATCCTGTTC
>Ga0181532_10002877_pt1 | contig 15854 bp, 9 predicted proteins | sample PEATcosm2014_Bin_33_FD_119768 | JGI IMG/M metagenome (GOLD analysis project Ga0181532, IMG submission 119768) | Peatland microbial communities from MTU Mesocosm Facility, Houghton, MI, USA - PEATcosm2014_Bin11_30_metaG | ecosystem: Environmental > Terrestrial > Soil > Wetlands > Peat | place...
CATCGGGTGAAATCTCTCGCTTCTTCTCGACCACCGCATCCGCCCAGAAGTACGCCGGTAGTTATCCCATAGCGTTGGCGCAGTCTTCTGATGAGAAGTATCTGTTCGTGGCGGATTCTTCTTTGGACGCGGTTTCCGTCTTCGACTTGTCACAGCCGATCGCCAGCTCTAACGTCGAGATCTCGCAGGAACCGCTCGCTTTCATTCCCACCGACTGGTACCCGAGCGCGCTGGCCGTGCACGGCGACGACTTGCTCATCGCAACCGCCAAGGGCGAAGGCACGCGCGCGAACAAGGATATGGGCAAGACCGTTTACGAGACTAAGCATAAAGATCATCCCTACATTCCAACGCTGCTCAAAGGATCGATTGCGCGCCTGAACATTCCCTCCACTCTGAAAAAACTTCCGCAGCTCACGCAGGCGGTCGAAAGAGACAACCTGCTGCACAGCGATCCTGGCACTATCACCTTTGCCTCCGGCCAGAATCCCATCAAGCATGTGATCTACGTCATTAAAGAGAACCGCACCTACGACCAGATTCTCGGCGACCTGAAAGCAGGCGATAAAGCAGTTGGCGACGGAGATCCCTCGCTCACCATGTACGGCGCCGACATCACGCCCAACGAGCACAAGCTCGCGCTGCAGTTCGGCGTGCTCGACAATTTCTACGACAGCGGTGAAGTTTCCGGCGACGGACACGTCTGGTCGACCGCCGCGATCACTTCGGACTACAACGAGAAGACCTGGCAGATTGCCTACCGCGGCAAGGAGCGCACGTACGATTTCCAGGGACAGAACGCCGACGAGTATCCGCTGGAGCACAATCTGCCCGACGTTGACGACCCTTCCACCGGATTTCTCTGGGACAATCTCGCCCGCAACGGTGTCAGCTTTCGGGACTACGGCGAATTTGTGAATGCGGAGTGGTGCAACGAGAAGGTCAAGGCGGCCAGTCCGAAGCAGGGAACACCGTCGGGGCAAGAGGCGCGGTGTCCGAGGACGGTACTCAATCAAGGCGATGCGCTTCCGCCGAATATCGGCGATCCGCATGCGGGGCCGAGCCCGTGGCCCTGGGCCGTGCCGCTGTTCAGCGGCGTGAAACCGACCAAGGCCGTGCTGCGCGATCATTTCGATCCGCTGTATCCGGATTTCAATACCGACTATCCCGATCAGCTTCGGGCCGACGAGTTTCTGAATGAATTCGGCGCGTACGTTCGCGCCCGCGACGCGCACGAGGGGCCGGACTTTGAGATGCCCGCATTCGTGCTGCTGTATTTGCCCGACGACCACACCGGCGGTACGCGCCCCAATCTGCCGCGCCCTGCGGCCTCGGTGGCTGATAACGACCTGGCTCTGGGGCGCGTGGTCGATGCGGTTTCGCACAGCGGCTACTGGGACGACACGGCAATCTTTGTGTTGGAAGATGACGCGCAGGACGGCGCCGACCATGTGGATGCTCATCGCTCGATCGCTTTCGTGATCAGCAAATATTCGCCGGGTTCGGCCGCTCAGCCGAATGTGGAGCACGGTTTCTACACGACCGTGAATGTAATTCACACCATGGAAATGCTGCTCGGCCTTCCGCCCATGAATCAGAACGACGCCTATGCCCCGGTGATGGGGCGGCTATTTTCTGGGCCCGGAGATCAACCGGCGTACAAGGCGGACTACCGCAACCTGAAGAATGGATTGATTTACGAAAGGAACCGGCGCGAGGCGCCGGGGGCGAAGCTCTCGTCGAAGATGGACTTTTCGCGTCCTGATGCGAACAGCTCGGCCCGCTTGAATCGCGTGCTGTGGCAGGATCAGAAAGGTTCTGCGCCCATGCCTGCGGCGAAGCACACGGTGTTTCCAGCCGGCGGCGACTAAAGATCGCCGTTTTGCGAAGTCGTGGGAGTTTGGGGCGAAATCAAAGTCCCCACCCTCTTTCGCAGAGAACGCGAAAGAAGGATGGGGCACCCGGCTTTATTTCAGACTTACCGACTGCTTCAGCGGCAAGCTCTGCGACGATCCGCCCACCATGAAGCCGTAGTCTCCGGGAATCAACTGCCAGGCGTTGCGTTCAACGTTGAAGATGGAGAGATATTTCGCGTCTACGTCGACGGAAACTTCTTTACTCTCTCCCGCGTTGAGCTTGACCTTACTGAAGCCCACCAGCCGTTTTGGAGGCTCCGCGGCTGCGGCTGGAAGGGATGCGTACACTTCCGCGACTTCCGCTCCTGCGCGGTTGCCGGTGTTGGTGACCGTGAAAGTCACGCGAGGATTCTTTCCCGGCGTCACTTTCAGATTCGAATAGGAATAAGTGGTGTACGACAGGCCGTATCCGAAGGGGAACAGCACCGGCTTGTTTTCCGCGTCGTACCACTTGTAGCCGACCTTCACGCCTTCGTCGTACGTGACCTGGAATGCAGGCAGGCCCGCGGCGATCCGCTTCCAGCCTAGCCGGTCCGCGTCGGTCGTGGCCTTAGGAGGTTTCACGACCGTGGGATGGGGCAAGTCCGCCTCACTCTTCGGGAACGTCATGGGCAGCTTGGCGCTGGGGTTCACATCGCCGAAAATGATATTCGCCACGGCTTCAGCCCCGCGGCTGCCCGCGAACCAGGTTTCAAGAATGCCGCTGACTTGATCGGCCCAGGGCATGGTCACGGCTGTGCCGGTTTCGAGGACGACGACCGTATGCGGATTCGCGGCCGCGACTTTCGCGATCAGATCATCCTGCTTGTCGGGAAGAGACAGGCTATCCAGGTCCATTCCTTCGCTCTCCCACTCGTAGGCGAAAATTATTGCCACATCGGCGCTCTTGGCCAGAGCCGCGGCCGCCGCGGGATCCGCGCCGGAATCAAACTGAACGGTTGCTCCCGGGGCCTTGGCGCGAACCGACTTCAAGGGCGAGGTTGGAAACCAGATGTGGTCTTGCCAATGGGTGTTGCCCTTGCCCGGAGGCATAATGGCGTTTCCTCCGGGAGGATCAACCTGCGCGGAGCCGCCGCCGGAGATCATGCCCACTTCGGCGTGCGGCCCGATCACGGCGATGCTGTGAATCTTCGACGCATCGAGTGGGAGCTGCGCATTCGTGTTCTTCAGTAGAACGGTGCTTTGTTCAGCGATCCGCTGCGCCACTTCGAATCCTCCCACCACGTCGACCACGCTCTTCTGTGGAGGATCGTCGACCACGCCGGTGGCGAACATCGCGCGCAGGATGCGACGGACGTGATCATCAAATTCAGTAGCCGGCACTTTGCCTGACTCGACCGCTTTCTTAAAATCGTCGCCGTAAAAAATTTCGCCCGGCTCTTCATGATCGAGTCCGGCGGCCGAGGCTTTCTCCACGCTGTGGGTGCCACCCCAGTCGGAGAGGACGAAGCCCTTGAAGTTCCAGTCTTTCTTCAAGACATCGGTGAGCAGGTATTTGTTTTCGCAGACATAGTCGCCATTGACGCGGTTGTAGGAGCACATCACGGCGGCCACGTCCGATTCCTGTACTCCAATTTCAAACGCCAGCAGATCGCTCTCGCGCGCGGCCCGCTGGTCGATGTTCACGTTGACGGCATTGCGGCCGCTTTCCTGATCGTTCAGGGCGTAATGTTTGATGTCGCCGATGACATGCTGCGCCTGCAGTCCCTTCATCACCGCTCCCACCATTTTTCCTGCCAGCACCGGATCCTCGCCCAAATATTCGAAAGTGCGTCCGTTGCGCGGTTCGCGGGTAAGATTGCTGCCGCCGCCAAGACTCATGTTGTAGCCCTGGGCCCGCAGCTCGCGGCCAATCAGCGCTCCGTATTCATAACCTGCCTCCAGGTCCCAACTGGCCGCGCCGGCCACATCCGCCGGCAGAGCGGTCGAGTAGCGGCCATTCTCGCCACTGCTTCGCACTCCGTAAGCTGCGTCCGACATCTGAATCGCGGGAATGCCCAGGCGTGGAATGCCTGGCACATATCCGGCGCCGCCGTTGGAGTGCACCGCCAGCGGACTCATCGGACTGAGGCCAGCCATGCCCGTTCCGTGCAGCAGCGTGATCTTCTCGTCGATGGTCATCTCTTTGACGACCATCGAGGCACGCTCGTCGGGAGAGAGGCTGGGATTCGACCAGGGATGAGACTTACTGCTCTGGGCCATTGCGGACAGAGCAACACTCAGCGTCATGACCGAGACGGTGAGAAATCGATTTAGCAGAGGACTGGCTTGCAGGGGCATTCTGTTTTCCTCGCACGAATCTGGTTACCAAATCGTTTATGTTACGCCTTTTTGCGAAATTCTAGCTGGTTAATTTCGCTGTTATTTCTCTGTCCACTGGCCGTTCGTATAGCGAACAAAAGGGGAATGTGTTCCTCCGGGGGGTCGTCACTTGGCCTACCCAGCCTGCCCCTTTACACTAGAAGAGTGAAGATTGCGCTGGGCCAAATCAATCCCACGGTCGGAGATTTCTCTGGCAACGCGTCCAAGATGGTCGATTTTTCCCGGCGCGCCCAGGAGGCGGGCGCGGGCCTGATTTTGTTTCCCGAGTTGTCGGTGTGCGGCTATCCTCCGCGCGACCTGGTCGAGCGCCCTTCTTTCGTGGCCCGCAATCGGGAGACAGTCGAGCGGATCGCGGCTGAAACCCGGGGAATCGCCGTGATCTGCGGGCTGGTCACGCCCGCCCACTCCGATGCCGGCAAGGCCGTCATGAATTCCGCAGCCTGGCTGGTGGACGGCAAGGTCGCCTTCATCCAGTCGAAAATGTTACTGCCCACCTATGACGTCTTCGACGAGATGCGCAACTTCGCGCCCGCCAAGAGTCAGGACCTGTTTTCGTTCTGCGGCAATCGCATGGCGCTCACCATCTGTGAAGATGCCTGGAACGACAAGCACTTCTGGCGCCGGCAGCTCTACCAGGTTGATCCCGTGGATCGGCTGATTCATGCAGGCGGGAACTTCGTGCTGAATATTTCTGCTTCTCCATTTTGGATTGGCAAGCGCGAACTGCGCCGCGACATGTTGGCCAGCATCGCTCGCCAGCACAAGGTTCCGGTCGTGCTGGTCAACCAGGTGGGAGGCAATGACAGTCTCGTGTTTGACGGTTCCAGCGTCGTGCTCAACGGCGAAGGAGAAATCATTGCGCAGGGCCGGTCCTTCGAAGAGGACCTTATCTACTTCGACTCGCAGAATCTTACCGGCGAAATGCACGAGCAGATTGCCGGAGACGAAGCCAGCGTGTATTCCGCGCTGGTGCTGGGTACGCGCGACTACATGCAGAAGTGCGGATTCCGCAAAGCGATTATTGGACTGAGCGGCGGCATTGATTCCGCCATCACCGCAGTCATCGCTGCCGAAGCTGTCGGGCCGGAAAATGTAGTTGGCGTCGGCATGCCGGGGCCGTATTCGTCACAAGGTTCGATCGATGACGCTCGCGCCCTGGCCAGCAATCTTGGCATTCGTTTCGAGTTGCTCTCCATCCAAGCCGCGTACGAGGCCTACCGCAGCACATTGGGACAAGTTTTTTCCGGACAGAAAGAAGATGTGACCGAAGAAAACATTCAGGCACGAGCTCGCGGCACGCTGTTGATGGCGCTGTCGAACAAATTTGGTGCCATCGTGCTCTCGACCGGCAACAAGAGCGAGCTCGGCGTGGGTTACTGCACGCTCTACGGCGACATGGTCGGCGGACTGGCGGTAATTTCCGACGTGCCCAAAACGCTGGTCTATCGGCTCAGCGAGTATGTGAACTCGCGGCGTCCGGTCATACCCCGGGCCACGCTGGAAAAGCCGCCGTCGGCGGAGTTGCGGCCGGATCAGAAAGACAGCGATTCGCTGCCGCCCTACGAAGTTCTCGACGCCATCCTCGATGATTATGTCGAGGACTCGCATCCCGCGGAGCAGATCGCCGCGGATCGTGGCTTTGACATTGAAGTGGTGCGGCGCGTGATCCGCATGGTCGACCGCAGCGAATACAAGCGCCAACAGGCTGCGCCCGGCCTCAAGATTTCTCCGAAAGCCTTCGGATACGGGCGCCGGCTCCCGATTGCCGCGAAGAGCGAAGCTTGAATCTCGAATTTGCAGTATTCTGATACTTCGCTTTCCTAAAACCAGAACCAGAAACCGAAAGGAACCCATGCGCAGTTTTATAAACTCGATCGGCATTCTTCTGCTGGCGGTCAGTCTAGCCGCAGCCCAGACCCCAGCCCAAACGTCGGCTCCGACCCCAGCAAAGACCACCCCCGCCAAGTCCGGCCAAGCCAAGCCCGCGGAGAAACTGGGAACGCACGCCACTCCCGACCTTCCGTCGGAAGCCGCCGTCGACTCGTTCCTGCATGAGACATTTGGCTATCAACCGGATTTGACGTGGAAGATTTCGAGCATCGAGCCTTCCCCGGTCGAAGGACTGGCGGAGGTGAATGTGATTCTGGCCAGCCCGCAGGGCCAACAGGGCAGCCGCTTCTACGTTGCTCCCGACGGCCAGCATGCCGTGGTTGGCGAAATTATTCCTTTCGGCGCCCGGCCGTTTGATCCAGCGAAGAAGTTACTGGAGAAGGGAATCACCGGGCCCGCGCGCGGCCCCAAGGACGCCGCGGTCACGATTGTCGAATTCGGCGACTTGCAGTGTCCCGCCTGCAAAGCGGCGCAACCCACCATTGAAGCTCTGGTAGCCGCCGAGCCCAGCGCGCGTTTCGTGTTCCAGAATTTTCCGCTGGAGATGCACAACTGGGCGGCTAAGGGCGCCGCATACGCAGACTGCGTCGGCCTTGCGTCCGGCGACGCCTTCTGGAAATTTGTCGCGAAAACCTACGAGACCCAGTCCGACATTACCGCCGCGACCGCCGATGAGAAGTTGACCGCACTCGCCGACGGCGCCGGGGTCAAGGGCGCCGACATTGCGGCCTGCGCCGCCAAGCCCGAGACCAAGGCGCATGTCGATGCCTCGCTTGCGCTGGGAAAGTCGGTGGACGTCACTGGCACGCCGACGCTGTACATCAATGGCCGCAAGATCGGAACCGTGGATGCGCGCAATGCCGCTCTGTACAAGGCTTTGGTCGAGTTCGCGGCGAAAGAGGCCAAATAGGCGACGTCGGTCACGGTCGGCTCGATGCAGCGCTGGACTCGATGGCTGCCTTTTTGCCTATTTTTCGCTGATCAGGATTTCCTGCGTGACCGAATGATTGTTGGCCAGCACGTGCGGGGTAATGACGATCATCAGTTCGTCGCTGTCCGATTCTTTCGTGTTATTCACCATCAGCTGATTCAGGCCAGGCATGAACCCTAGCCCCGGGATCCCAGTCAGGGCGAGCATATCGGTCTTGGAGATTTCCCCGGCCACAACCGCCGGTTCGCCGTCCTTCACGTTGATGTTCCCCTGGTACTCCCGGTTGGAGATGACCGGAACCCCGTTGCTGGAGTCGCCGGTCAGCGAGCGCACCTGCAGTTCGAGGTGCAGGCTGACCGAGCCGTCGCCCTGCACGGTGGGCTTTGCCTTCATGTTCAAACCCAGATCTTCGTAGCTGACGGACGGGAAAGGCGGAACATAAGACTGGTTCCCGAGAACCGCCGAAATTTGCGGCGAGTTGTAAATCGGTGCGTAGCTCGCATTTTGAATCGGATACTTCTCTCCCAGATGGACTGTGGCATCGTTTCCCTGGCTGGCGCGAATGCCAACGCTCGAAAGACTGCGCACCCACGATTCGTTGACCGAAAGCGCGGCGGTAAACTTGTCGAGACTCAAGCCGCTGAACGTGAGCCCGCCCCCGAACGTGGCCAGCGGCTGGCTGAAGATGGAATTCCCCTGGCCGCCTCCCAGTTGCGCCAACAGTCCAGACAAAGCCGTGCTGCCGGCCTGGTTGATGCCGCCGGAGGAGATAAGCTGGTTGATGAGCTGCTGGATGTTTTGCCCACCAGCCGCCGCCAACAGCGCTGCCGCGGGAATGTTATACAGGTTGAAGGTGTTGGGGATGTGCACTCCGATGTTGCGCGTCAGCTGATGGTCGATCTGCAACACCTGAACGTTGAGCATGACCTGCGGCCGCTGGTTGCCCAGCTGATCCAGAAACTTGCCGCAAACTTCGACCATGGGCGCAGGGCCGCGCACCTCCAGGGTGTCTGCATTCTGTCCTGCGGCGACAAATTTCAGCTCCAACACGCTTTTTATCAAGTTGACCAGCTCAGACACGTCCTGCGGAGAGGAATGCGACGGCAGCATGAAAGTCCGCAGAGCCATGCGGTCGAATTGCTTGTGATTGAGGTCGGTATCTTCGGCGACGAATATCTGATGCGGGCCGAGCGGCGTCCACATACTCTTGCTGACCCGGCACGCCAACCTCAGGGCGGTAAGAAAATCGACGTCGTCGACGTTGAACCGCACCTGACGCGGCTTCATCGAATCGTCAAACTGCACCGATACTCCGTAGGCCGCGGCCAAGCCGGCAAACAGCCCGGGAACGTCCCCGCTGTAATGGAAAGTGGCCCGGCCCTCGGCGGGCGCAAGGTGTATCTCGGTGGAATCCAGCGGACTCGAAGGCACAGCAAAGTGCAGGGCCGACGGCGCCGGCGTCATTTCGCGGTTGGCTTCCTCGAGTCGCTGGCGCGCGAACTCGTTCTCTGCATCAAGGTCGAGCGCCGCACGAAATTCCGCCGCCGCCCGAGCGTGCGCGTTTTCCAGCAGCAGCTCGTTCCCCCGCTGCACGTGGTCGAAGCCCAGTTCTGCCTTCACCACTTCGCGGGCGGTCAGGTACTGCGCATCCTGCGGCACCAGGCGGGATGCCTTGTCGAATCGATCGAGCGCCTCCTGCAGACGCCGCTGCTGCTCAAGCTTCACTCCCTCGCGGAAGGCGGAGCGGGCTTCCTTCTTCTCTTTCTTCGTAGCCAGACAGTTGACTCCGCCGGGAAGTCCATTCGCGCACAAAACGGGAGGCGCAGAGGAAGGATCATCGGCGGCGGCGAACGCGGACACAGCCAGGTTCGCCGACACAAGGTTCGCCGTCAGAAATCCCGCTGCGAGAATGAGTGCTGTTCGCCGCATCTCTGGTGATTCTAACTTGGTTTCCTCAAGAAGGGCACGAGCCAACAGGACCTAGTACCTTCGGGTTCACTGGTGCCCGAGGAAAGAACGACAGACCGGCTCGCCCTTGCATTCCATTCGGCGAGACGCAACTGGCTAGGTCTCTTGTTGGTCTTTTCTCGCGACGTTGCTGGTTGCCGGCGGCGGAAGACGCTGCAAGCCACGCCGTTACGACAGCATCAGCCGCTCGATGGTCCGCGCCTTGCCAGTGTGATCGTCGCAATCGATGACCACGGCGCATAGCCGGGCATCGCCCGTGGCCGGTTCGAAGCGCACCGGCATGCCGTTCAGGAACTTGCCCACCACCAGTTCCTTCTTCACCCCGATCACGCCATCGTAAGGCCCGGTCATGCCCACATCGGTCACGTAGGCGGTTCCATTGGGGAGCACGCGCTCGTCCGCGGTTGGCACGTGGGTGTGCGTGCCCACCACCGCCGTAACGCGGCCATCGAGATACCAGCCGAGCGAAATTTTTTCGGACGTGGCCTCGGCGTGGATATCCACCAGAACGACCTTGGCCTGAATCTTGTCGAGCAGCCGGTCGGCGGTGCGGAACGGATCGTCATTCGAGGCCATGAACACGCGCCCCTGCAGATTGATCACCGCGTACGGAATTTTTCCCTTCACTCCCTCAAACACGCCGGAGCCCGGCATGTCTGCGGGATAATTCGCGGGACGCAGCACCCGCCGCGCCGGGCCATGTCCATTGCCCTCCACCATCTGAAAGTAGTCGACGATTTCGCGTTTGTCCCAGACGTGGTTCCCGGTCGTAATTACGTCGATGTTCAGCTCGAACAGCTCTTCGGCCAGCGCCGGCGTGATGCCAAAGCCCGCCGCCGAATTTTCACCGTTGGCGATGATTAGATGGATCGCGTGATCGCGGACGATCCCCGGCAGCCGGTCTTTGACGATGTTCCGCCCCGGCCGTCCAAAAATGTCGCCGATAAAGAGAATTCGCATGGATGAAGACTGAAATTCGATGGTACCACGGTCGGCGGGACACGCTGGCACAGGCTTCGATTCCCGTAGTGATTAGCCTGCAGGCGGTCGTCCTGTGGATTCTGTTGCGGTGATCAGTGCGGCAGCTTGGGTAGGTCGGCGCGCGCGAGCACCGATCCCAACGCGTCGAGAACGTAGACATCGGTCCACTGAGCACCTTGCCTCTGGCGGGCGGATGCGTCAGCCAGGGTGAACGTGACTGTGGTCCTGGGCGAAGTGCAGCCGGTCAGTTGATGCGCGTCGGCGTCCGATCCCGCCGGATCTGGTAAGCGCTCCGGATGCGCCGACGCACCGTCCGCAGAGCCCGCGTGCAGTACCACCTCGACGGCGCCCGCCAGATTCTGACAGCGCATCGGAATCTGCAGTTCCCATTCTTTTGCGCCCGTCCTTTTCACCGTCGGCTCTTCGGCAAACACGACTACCGGCGGATTTCCGCCGGGCGATGCATACCATTCCGGCCACAGGTGCTCAAATTCTATGCTGGCCGCGAGGTAGGCCCGGCTCAACTCGCGATCGCGCTCCTCCCAGCAGGGATGCATGGCATACAGCGACGCGCTCTTTTTGCTCACCCCCAGGCCGACTCCCTGCGCATGCAACAGATGGTGCAGGGCGGGAACGAAGTCGGGATGATAGCCGGCACGGGCCATCATCATCAGGCCGTCGAGATCGGCCTCCAGTTCCAACTGACGGCAGAAGCGGCCCATATCGGCGCTCGCCTTCTCCGAGTTTTCCCATGAAGCCGAGGGCATGCCGGGATCGCCCAGCACGATGGCGCCAGCCCCGCCGCTTTCCAGACGCTGCTCGTACAGGTAGCGCCGGGCCCAGTCCCGACGCACAATGTGGGCGATCTCGTGCGACAAGATGGCGGCCCACAGTCCGGTGCTGGCTCCGGCCAGTCGCGCCAGACCGCTTTCCACATAGACGGTCCCATCGGGCGACGAGTAGGCGTTGAGATTGCTGTCCTCGACAATGCGCAGCTCCCAGGCAAACCTGTTCTGCGCAAATCCGTCCCGCGTGAATTGGGCTCGCGACGACGCAGCCACCTGCTGCACCAGTCGGTCGAAGACGCGGCCGCCCGCAGCATAACGCCCGGCAGCCGGGACGCTCTGCTCCATCAATTCAGGCCGCAATCTCGCCGCGGCTTTCAGGTCGAGATTAAACTGAGAGGGAACTTCACTAACATCGAGCGGGTGCTGACCCGCCACTGGAACCACCCACAGCCAACTCAGCAAGATCGCGAGGAGGAAACAAGCGGGTTGGGGCACGCCACCTTCCACGGGGCTCCTCGGCGGACATTTCTCTTATCTCTTCTCGTAGCTCTTACTGGAATTATGCTCTCTTCGCAGCGGTGCGACAAAGAAATATTGGACGACGCGTGGTTCTCGGGTTTCAGTTTTGGGACTCGAGTTCCGCCGTCCTCAGGAAGTCGTAATTGCCCGCCGGATTCAATTTCAAATTTCGCACCCGGCGCGTATGCACCGTAACGTTGTCGAGATACCACAAATTAAAGTAGGGCAGATCCTCGGCCAAGATGCGTTGCACTTCGGCATAGAGCGGCTTGCGCACTTTGGGATCGACCTCGCGCCGGGCTTTATCGATCAGCGCATCGACCTTGGGATTCGAATAGTAACCCCGGTTGGCTCCATTCGGCGGAAACTTCGACGAGTGGAACACATATTCGAAAATGTCCGGATCTTCATTTCCCCCAATCCAGCGCAACGAATACATCTGAAACGCCCCATGCTGCACGTCCGCCTGGAAAGTAGCGGGTTCGTAGCTGCGAATATCGAGGGCAATCCCCACCCCGCGCAACTGTTGTTGCATGACGGCGACCATGAGGCGCGTATTCTCGTTGGTCGAAGTTTTCATCGTGATATAGAAACGCACTCCATTTATCAGCGGATAACCCGCCGCGTCCAACAACTTGTTCGCCTTGTCCGGGTCGTGAGAGTAAGTCGGTACGTCCCCGTTGTAGGCCCAACTCTGCGGTGGCAGAACACTGCGCGCGGGTTGCGCCTGTCCGCGCCACAGGTACTGGATCATCGGTTGCCGGTCAATGGCGTAGGCGATGGCCTGCCGCACCCGCACGTCTTTCAGGATGGGATCACGCAGGTTGAATCCCATGTACTGCACCTCCGTTCCGCCTGCGAGTTCGACGGCCAGAGATGATTCGCGCGTCAACGTCAACACCGTGTCCGGGGTAAGAGAATTGATGGCGACATCTCCGCTACCCTTGCGCAACTCGAGAGCCTCCGTGGTCGCGTCGGGGACAACCGCAAAGCGGACGCGCGCCAGCTTCGCCCGCCCGTCCCAGTAAGCGTCATTGCGTTCGACGATCACCTCGCGGTCGGTCTCAGCGCTGACGAACTTGAACGGCCCCGAACCGATAGGATGCCGCGTCATCTCCTCGCCGCTGCCGTAAGGGACAATCCCGATCGCACCGTCGGAAAGATTCCACAGCAACGTGGAGTCCTGCTCCTTCATGTGGAAGATCACCGTGGCGTCGTCGGGCGCGTCGATGTGGTCCACGAAGCGGTACACCGCCGCCTTGGTGCTGCGAATTTTGCCCTGCAGCAGCGAGTCAAACGTCCACTTCACATCGCGCGCGGTCAGCGCGCGCCCGTCGTGAAACCGAACTCCGCGATGCAGATGAAAAATATAGGTCAGGGGATCGGGAATCTCCCAGCGTTCCGCCAGGCCAGGAGCCACATTCAGGTCGTCGCCGCGCGACAGCAGATCGTCGAAAATCAGGCTGTCGATTCGCTCCGACTGGGCGTCAATGCCCACCCGAGGATCAAGATTCGTCGGGCTCGATTCGATAATCATGACCAGAGTGTTGGGATCAGGCCTCGCCGAACAGGATGGAAGCAGCAAGATCGCAGCGAGCAGGCTGAGTAGCGCGAGAACTTCTCGGACGAAACGACGTCGGACATCAGACCTCGGCCCTCGGCCGCCAAGGTCTGAGGTGTGAGGTCCAAGGTCTGTGGCCGTGATCTTATTCTTGCGCATACGAGATTTTTCCCAGCACCGCCGCTCGCTTCGCCCCGGTCGCGGAGGGAACATTCGACGTCCTCCGGTGCCACGTTTCATAGGCCAGCGCGGCGAAGGCTACAGCTTCTTTCGCTTCCGACGGCAATCCGAATTCGTCGGAGAATCGCAAGCGAACTCCCAGCGGCGCAAGACTCTCCGCCAGCATCTGGACCAGCGTGGCATTCCGAACGCCGCCGCCGGAGAGAATCATTTCGTGAAAAGAACGCGAGGCGGCGCCGGATTTGTGCGTCACAAACCGCCGCACCGCCTCGGCGATCGACCGCGCGGTCAACGCCGTGGCTGTCGCGACGATGTCTTGCTTGGGGGCGGGCCCACAGTCGCGCAAAAACCCGCGAACAAATTCTCGTCCGAATTCCTCGCGCCCGGCGGTCTTTGGAGGTTTTGCCCGAAAGAACTTGCGCCGCAACATCTGCGCGACAACCGATTCCAGCGCCTTTCCGGAGGCGGCGATTTTTCCACCGCGATCGAACGCCCGCCCAAACAGCGCATCGGTGACCGCGTCGATCACCATATTCCCCGGCCCGGTGTCGAAGGCGAACACGCTGCGGGCGTCGGCCCCGGCAGGAATCGCCGTGAGATTCGCGATGCCGCCAATGTTCTGCACGATGCGCCCAATCTTCGGGTCACGGAATAGTAAATAGTCGAGATAGGGAACCAGGGGCGCGCCCTTGCCCCCGGCCGCCATGTCTGCCGGACGAAAATCCGAAACCACGGGCACTCCGACGCGCGCCGCGATCACGGCGCCTTCTCCCGTCTGCCAGGTCGCTGCCACTTTTCGGCCCAGATAAAACTGCGGCTCGCCCTGATGGTACAGCGTCTGACCATGGCAGCCGACCAGATCAGCCTTCACCCGGAATTGTCGTTCGGTGGCCAGCACCGCGTCCGCGTACAACTCGCCCAACAAGAAGTTAAGCCGCGCCAGATCGGCCACGCGGGCCTGTTCGGCGTTCATCGCCGACAGCACGGCGGCGCGGACCTTGGCAGGATAAGAATATTCCGCATGCCCCAGCAGCTTGATCGTGTGGCCCAGGTTTGTGTGGCCGCGGGCGACTCGCCCGCGACTGCCAGGAGCCGCAACGAATGCCTCGCGTGAGCTCAATGTGCCTTCGCCGATGCGCACCTCTCTGATGCGCACCAGCACAACATTGATCCCGTCGGCGGACGTCCCGCTCATGACTCCGGCAACAATCATCGCCCTCGTGGTCTTGGTCTTAATCATGAGCGCGCCCGCCGCTTGTCGGCTGCACGGCTGAATGGTTCCAGACGCACCTGCTCGCCAAACTCCCACAACCGGCGCGACAACTTCTCAACCATCGCCCCCGCGGGAGCGTGTCTGGCAGAAGCACTCCGATCCCCCCTCAGCATTTTTGCGGATTTCTTTTTGAACGTCGTCACGCGCCGCGCCGCCTCGGCCACGCGCCGCGCGAACTTCGCATCGCTTTCCACTGCCTTGAGCAACGCTTCATGCGCCTCAAGAACATGATCCTCCCGATGGCAGATCAGGCATAGATCGCCGCCCGCCCGCACAAACTCCACGGCAGCGTCGGAGATCGGCGCCGCCGACAGCACTCCGCCCATCTCCAGATCGTCCGACACCACGAGATTGCGATAGCCGATGCGCTTGCGCAGGATGTCCGTGATCCACCGTTTCGAAAGCGACGCCGGAGTTTGATCGCCCGTGACCTGGGGATACGCTGCGTGCGAAATCATTACCATCGGCAACTGCCTGCGCAGCATTCGGTAGGGAAGCAGATCCTCGGCCCACATTTTCTGCAACGATTTTTCAATCACTGGCAGTTCGTGATGGCTGTCCAGCGTGCCCTCGCCAAGGCCGGGGAAATGCTTGCCGCATCCCAGCACATCCGCGTCCCTAAGCCCGGCAAGAAAGTCACGCGCATAAGTTGTAGTGTCGTGCGGATCGGCCGACACTGCCCGCGAGCTGAGCACGCTGCGTGACGCCTCAAAAGCCAGATCCAGCACGGGCGCGAAGTTCAGGTTGAATCCGAGCGCGCGACAGTTGGCTCCGATGATTTCCCCGTGCCCGCGAAACAGGACGCGCTCCCCGGTTGTGAACACGTCCGCCGCCGAAGGCGCTGCTCCGAGCGCATCGCGAAATCGATCGACCGTGCCACCCTCCAGATCGACGCAGGTGAACAGAGGCGCGGCCACGCATTTCTGACACTCGCGCAGCAGCCGCCAGGTTTGTTCCGGACTCTTGATGTTCCGCGCGAACAGAATGACTCCCGCCGGTTGCAGCCGTGTGAGCAGAGAACTCACCCGCGACGAAAGTTCCGTGCCGTCGAAGCCGACGATCAGCAGTTTTCCAATGTCTTCGATAGAGCGAGCCTTGCGTGAAGCCATAATTGTTTAGCGACGAACTTCCTCTGTGTTCCCCGGCGACCTCTGTGGTTAAATTTCCTTCTTCAACTCCGCGAGCAAATTCAGCGCCTCCAGCGGCGTGATCCGATTCAGATCCACTTCTCGGAGCTTCTCCAGGACTGGCTGCGACAGCGGCGTAAAAATCGTCAGCTGCGTCGGTGGAGGACTCGCTCCTGGCGAAAGATGCGCAGTCGCCTGCTGTTCCGCGAACTCATGCTCCGCCAGCACCTCGCGCGCGCGCAGCACGACTTCATTCGGCAACCCCGCCAGTTTGGCAACTTCGATGCCGTAGCTGCGATCCGCCGCTCCGGGCTCGACCTTGCGCAAGAATACAATTCCGCCGCCAGTTTCTTTCACGGAAACGTGATAGTTTTTCACTCCTGAAAGCTGTTCGGCCA
>Ga0181532_10002882_pt1 | contig 15842 bp, 7 predicted proteins | sample PEATcosm2014_Bin_33_FD_119768 | JGI IMG/M metagenome (GOLD analysis project Ga0181532, IMG submission 119768) | Peatland microbial communities from MTU Mesocosm Facility, Houghton, MI, USA - PEATcosm2014_Bin11_30_metaG | ecosystem: Environmental > Terrestrial > Soil > Wetlands > Peat | place...
CCTTCCATCAGGCGGGTGGAGAAATCATCTTCAATTTGCCCAACGGCATGCAGGCCTACATGCTCGTCAACGGCAAGGACGAACGGATCGATGCCGGCCCGATCGACGTGGTGTCCGACTCGCAAAAGACGTCCGGTACGCCCGTCATCGTCAATGGCCTGTCGTGCATCGCCTGTCACAACAAGGGAATGATCACGGATTTCACCGATGAGATCCGGCTGGGAACGGGGGTTGGCGGACCCGCGCGGGTCAAAGTCGACCGTCTCTACCCGGACCCGAGAGTGCTGGCCGAACAGACTCAAAAAGACAGTCAGCAGTTTTTGGAAGCCGACAGAAAGGCGATGGGTCCTTTCTTACAGGTCGGTGAAGATGCCCAGCGGCCGATCGAATCGTTCGACGAGCCGATCGGCAAAATCGCGCGGTACTACCGTAGCGACGATCTCGACGCGCCGGCGGCGGCGGCCGAGTTGGGAGTGGAGTCGCCCGAACGACTGATCGGCGCCATCGAGGGTAACCGGACGCTCCGCGGCTACGGCCTGGGACCGCTCGCTCAACCGGGGGGCCACGTAAAGCGTGGCGATTGGGAAAAACTCGAAGGAAACTCTGTTATGCAACGGACAGCGCGGGAATTGGAACTGGGTACACCCTGTCGGGAAAGTGTTTCCGGCTTCCCTTGCCAATGATTCGCATCGTATTTCCCAAGCCGTGCTTGGGAACCCACCTCCGCGAAGCTCGGCTTCACGGAATGATTTACTGAAAATGGGAGCTTGGTCACGAGGAAATTTGATCCTTGCCGACCTTGAAATTTGGGCTCGTTGATCGATAAGGAGCGGACTCGTGCAACTCACACTTATTAGCCGGTCGGTGTCGGCATTGACACTGATTGTGGTCACCGTTGTGTTTACCACGACCACCCGCGCCGACGCCGCGGTCACGACGCTGCGCGACGCGCTGAAGCCGATGGCCGAGGACGTCCTCGCGATCGTTGTGAAGGACCAGCGGCAGTCGGGCATTGCGATCGGCGATTTCAACGCTCCCACCGGCCTCGACGCCAACGGCGGTCCGGGAATCAGCGAAACGCTCGAATCGCTGTTGAACGAGCTGCAGCCGGGCCTGGTCCAGAAGAAGGCCACGCTTTCGTTGCGGGGCCGCTACGACAAGGTGCCCGATCCGCGAGACGCCAGCCAAATCCTGATCAAGGTCACCGCCGAGATCACCAACTCGCGTGGAGATCGCATCGATGAAAAATTCGCCGAACTGCGCGACACGAGCCTGATTGCCGGCATGTTGGGATCGACCGTCGCCCTCCCGCCGGCGGCGCCCCGGGAGAAGCGAAACGAGATCCTCCAAAAGTCGCTCGACAAGCCAAGTTTTTCGCCCGAAGGAACGCTGATCAGAAGCGCGGCGGACCGGCCCTTTGGGGTCGAGATCCTCGTCACCGGCATCCGGGACGCACCCCAGGATGCGAAGGGCTGGGCCCGCGTGCCGGCCCGCTCCCCGCGCTCGGAGGACGGCCAGCCTTTCGTCGATATCAAGCGGGACGAAGTCTACGCCATCCGCATCCACAATGACTTCAAGCACGACAACGAACCCTACGAGGCCGCCGTTTTGGTCGCGATCGACGGGATCGACGTCTTCAACTACAGCCAGATGCGGGATCCGAAGACCAGGAAGCCGAAGTACACGCATTACGTCTGTCCGCAGGGACAATGCACCATCTGCGGATGGCACAAGACGAACGAACAGTCCGATTCGTTCCTGGTCACCGAGTTCGGCAAGGGAGCTGCGTCCCGCGCCAAGGTGGCCCGCGGCAAGATCGGCGTCATCACTGTCAAGTTTGCCTTGGCCTGGGCCGGCAACGACGTCCCCGCTCCCGAAAAGGGAGCCCGCGACGCCGGCAACGAAACCGGCTTTGGCCCGCCCATTCGCACGCAGCTTAAGGAAGTGGAGCGGCACGTCGGCGTCGTCCGCGACGTGATCAGCGTCCGCTATTCGCGGCGGAACAGAGGATAGAATGCATGGTGAGGGGCGAGTGAAGCCCCAGGTCCAAAAGTCACGGGTGCAAGCTTTCTGGATCACAACTCATCCGGGAGATTCGTTCGGAGAAGAGGGACATGGTTCGCCGTTTTGGTGCCGCCGTTCTTGCGGTTGCGGGTTTGGCTTGGCTCTTATGGCCTTCAATTGACCGGCTCGCAGCACAAGGAAATTCGGCGGCCGGCCGCAAGATGGCATTTTTGGTTGGAGTCAAGAATTATGATCACGCGGACCTGAAAGACCTCGACTTCCCCGAGCATGACGTCGAGGAGTTGGCCTCCGTCCTCAAGAGCGACGGCTTTCAGGTCGTCCTGCTGACGACGCAGGCCGGACGGAAGGATGCGCAGAACAAGCCGACCGCCGGCAACATCCGCGGCCGATTGAAGGGCCTGCTGCAGGGGGCCACCAAGCAGGACCTGATGATCGTCGGCCTGGCCGGTCATGGTTTGCAGCCGACCGGTTCGGACGATAGCTATTTCTGCCCGAGCGATGCCTTGCCGCTCGTCAAGGACGGCCGTCCCGTTGACGCCACCCGCTTGATCTCGCTGGGCGAAATCCTGGCGCAGATGAGCGACGCCGGTATCGGCCACAAACTGCTGCTGGTCGATGCCTGCCGCAACGATCCCAGTGCTCGCAGCGCCAAGCACCGCGGCATGGACCACGTCAACGTCGCAGCGCTCCCGTCGCAGACGGGTGTGCTGTTGAGCTGCTCTCCCGGAGAGTATTCGTTCGAGGACAAGTCGCTGGGAGGCGGCCACGGCATCTTTTTCTACCATGTGATCGAAGGCCTGAGAGGGAAGGCCAAGGACGCGAACGACGAAGTGACCTGGGATGAACTTTCGATTTACGTGCGGCCCCGAGTGCAAGCCACGGTCAAGCGGCTGTTCGGCAAGGACGGGGGCGAACAAAGCCCGAATGCCATCGGCAACATGGGGGGAGCGCCGGCCATGCTGGCGCGGATCACCGCCGACATCTCCACACCCCTCTCCGCGAAGAGACCGGATCTCCTCGTTGCACCCTTCGATCAGATGGAAGCCAACAAGTTCCGCCGGGCCTGGGCGCAGTATCAGCAAATCGAGGAGGAGTTGAAGAACTCGCTGGGCATGCAGCTCACACTGATTCCCGCGGGCCGTTTCGCCATGGGGAGTACCGAAGCGCCTGCACAGTTGATGAAGGCATTTCCGGGCGCCAACAAGGATATGTTCGCCGGCGAGCAGCCGGTCCATCGCGTCACGATCAGCCGGCCGTTCTACCTGGCAAAATGCGAAGTGACGGTCGAACAGTTCCGGAAATTCGTGGAGGCCACTGACTACAAAACAAGTGCAGAAATCTTCAAAGGCGTCGGCGTCATCGATGCGAAGGGGAAATCGGCTTTTGAAGTGCGTGCCGGTTTCAATTGGCGGCAGTGGGGGGTCGACCAGAAGGACGATTGGCCGGTGATCAACGTGAGCTGGAACGACGCGAATGCATTCTGCGAATGGCTGAGCAAGAAGGACGGGAAAAAATACCGCCTGCCGACCGAAGCCGAATGGGAATACGCCTGCCGGGCCGGAACGGCAACCCGCTTTTACAACGGAGACGAACCGGACGATCTGACCAAGATTGCGAATATCGCCGACAAGACGGCGAAAGAAAAATTTCCCGGATGGCAGACGGCCACAACCTCGGATGGTGCGATCTTTACCGGCCCCGTCGCGCAACTTGGGCCGAATAACTTCGGGCTGTTCGACATGCTGGGCAGCGTGCGAGAATGGTGTTCCGATTCTTATTCCGGCTCGTATTACTCAAAGTCTCCGGAGATCGACCCGGCCGGCCCCTCCACCGGATCGGACCACGTCTTGCGCGGGGGCGGCTGGAACAACGCACCCGTTAGTTGCCGGTCGGCAGCGCGCGACAAACTGACTTCAGCCGGTTGTAGCTGCGCGGGCGGCTTTCGCGTCGTCGCGGAGCCGTCACCGCACAACACGCCCGAAACGCTCGTGGCGCCGTTCGGCGAATCGGAGGCGCGATCGGCCCGCAAGGGTTGGGCACGCTATCACGATGTCCCCGAGCAGGGGAAGAACACGATCGGCATGCAGCTCGTGTTGATTCCGCCCGGCCGGTTTTCGATGGGTTCGACGCCGGAGGAGATCGCACAAGGCACGCACGTCGCCACGGTGGACAACAAATTCGGAGCGGAAGAGCACCCCCAGCATCGGGTCCGAATCACGAAACCGTTTTACCTCGCGAACTGCGAGGTCACCAAAGGCAATTTCCGAAAATTCGTCGAAGAGACGGGCTATAAAACGGAGGCGGAAAAGGACCGCAAGGGAGGCTCGGGCTACTCGGGCGACAACCACAACGCATTTGTGCAGAAGCCGAGCTTTACGTGGCGCGACTATGGCGTCGAACAAAATGACGAGTTCCCGGTCGTCAACGTGAGCTGGACCGACGCGCAAGCGTTCTGCGAATGGTTAAGCAAGAAAGAGGGCAAGAGTTATCGTCTGCCGTCGGAAGCCGAATGGGAGTATGCCTGCCGGGCCGGGACGACGAGTGCGTATTACAACGGCGACAATCCCGAAGAGCTGACGCAAATCGAAAACATCGCGGACAAGACGGCCCGGGACAAGTTGAATCAGTCCTGGTTGGCCGGCGGTCCCACGCTCGAATCGTCGGACGGTTTTGCCTTCGCCAGTCCCGTGCGACACTTTAAAGCGAACAATTTCGGCCTGTACGACATGCTGGGCAACGTCCGCGAATGGTGTGGGGACTGGTTCGACGCCGCCTATTATGGAAGCGCCGCGGGAGCCGATCCCCTGGGACCCGAAACCGGTGCAAACCGAGTTCTGCGGGGCGGGAGCTGGCTCACGGCAAGCGAAAACTGCCGATCGGCGAGTCGCGCTTTGTCAGCCCCGACACGCCGGTTCGCCAACTTCGGTTTCCGCCTCGCGATGGCTCCGCAAACGAAAGCGGCGACGTCGGCAAAGCCACCGGCGCCGCTCGTCGCATCGTTCGGCTTGGAGCAGGCAAAATCGACTCGCGCGGCGTGGGCCCATTTTCAGCAGATCGAAGAAGAGCCGAAGAACACGCTGGGAATTCAATTCAACCTGATCCCTCCGGGCGAATTCTCGATGGGATCGACTCCCCAAGAGACCAAGCGGGCCCGGCCTTTCGATCCGACGATCAAGCATGACTACACAGTCAATGAATTTGGAGTCGACGAGGAGCCGCATCACCGAGTGCGCATCACGCGGCCCTTCTATCTGGGAACCTGCGAAGTGACCAAAGGCGAGTTTGGGAAATTCGTCGAGGAGACCGGTTACAAGACCGATGCGGAGACGGACGGCAAAGGGGGTTATGGTTTTTCGGGCAAAAAAGACAAGCCGCTCGAAGAGAAGACGAGTTTCAGCTGGCGTGATTGGGGGGTCGATCAGGGCAACGATTCGCCGGTCGTCAACGTGAGCTGGAACGACGTGACGGCCTTCTGCAAGTGGTTGAGCAAGAAAGACGGGAAGACCTATCGTCTGCCGACCGAAGCGGAGTGGGAGTACGCTTGCCGGGCGGGGTCCACGACGTTGTACGCCAACGGCGACGATCCGGAGAAGCTGACGCAGATCGGAAACGTCGCGGATAAGGCAGCCAAAGAGCAGATCCCGAGTTTAGCGGTGGTCGCGTCGTCAGATGGGTACGGCTTTACGTGTGCCGTCGGCAAATTCCCGGCAAACAATTTCGGCGTGCACGACATGGTCGGAAATGTATGGGAGTGGTGCCAGGACTGGTACGCAGGCGACTACTACGCGCAGGCATCGAAGACGGATCCCCCCGGTCCGCCGACCGGACTGTATAAGGTGTTTCGCGGCGGCGGATGGAACGGCAACGCCTGGCGTTGCCGCTCGGCCGCGCGCGACGCGGCCGTTCCGTCAAATCGGTTCTGGTCCAGAGGATTCCGCCTCGTCCTTGTGCCGCAAACGCCGAGCGGTCCGGCGACCGCGGGCAACGAGCCGGCCTCGCTCTCCGCCCCGTTTGACGAACCTGCGGCCAGCACGGCACGCAAGGCCTGGGCCAAATACCAACAGATCGAAGCGGATCCAAAGAACTCGATGGGAATGCAGTTCATCTTGATCCCGCCGGGGGACTTCATGATGGGATCGACGCCGGAGCAGGTGCTGCAGGTCAAGCGATCCGATCGCACGTTGGGTCGAGACCTCGTGTTGGAAGAGCAGCCCCAACACCAGGTCGAGCTGAGCCGGCCGTTTTACATCGGCGCCCACGAAGTGACCAAGGGGCAGTTCCAAAAGTTTGTCGACGAGACGGGATATAAGACCGACGCGGAGAAGGACGGCAAAGGGGGATCGGGCTACGTCGGAACCGGCAACGCCTCCGTCAAGACGCAGCCGAGCTTCAACTGGCGCGACCCGGGATTCAAACAAGGCGACGATCACCCTGTGGTGAATGTCAGTTGGAATGATGCGGCAGAGTTCTGCGTCTGGCTCAGCCGGATCGAAGGTAAAAAGTACCGTTTGCCGACGGAGGCCGAATGGGAATACGCCTGCCGGGCAGGAACGACAAGCCAGTTTTACAACGGCGACGCATCTGAGCGAATTACGCAGATTGCAAACGTGTTTGATCTGGCGGGCAGGGAGAAGTTCCCGCGTTCAGGCGGTGCGATCGGCTCCTCCGATGGTTGGGCGTTTACGAGCCCCGTCGGGCAATTTCCGCCGAATAGTTTTGGACTCTACGATATGTCGGGAAATGCGATTGAGTGGTGCCAGGACTGGTACTCCGACGACTACTATGCGAAATCGGCGGTTCTGGATCCGTACGGACCGCCGGTAGGCGCGCTGCGTGTCGCTCGCGGGGGAAGCTGGGGGAGTCAAACAAAACTTTGCCGATCGGCCGCACGCATGCGGTGGTATCCATCGACGAAGCTGTGCAGCGTGGGCTTCCGCGTCGTCTGCGAGTCGCTTGGCAGGTAGAGCGACCGAGCGGGTCGCTCATGCGCACTGCAACGATTCGGCCCGCGAGAACCCCGCTCCTGTTTGCTGCCGATCCGTTCCGGTCACGTGTTACGTCGACCGCCGCGCGACGCGTACTTGCTGTGCGAGCGTCGAGGACGAGTGCGGATGTCGCCGCCGCATTCCGAGCGAGTACACGGTCCACGACCGCCTGACTTGTCACAGCGCAAGTGCCGATCCCGGTTAACAAACGCTTTTTTTCAAGAATCTTGGGAAGAAAGCTTCGCCCCGTCCGTTCTTCTCTCTAAGTAGAGCGAAAACAAGCGCGGTCCAGCGAGTCAGCGGACTCACGGACGGACCGCCCGGATCGGTCCGGCGGCTCGCACGATTTTCTCTGCCAATCTCATCAAAAAACGGCATCGGGAAGATGGATTTCACCGAATCAGTCCCAGGGTTGAACCCCTCGGAGAACCTCTTGATCTTCCCGCATAACTTGCACACACTCACGACCATGGGAATCCTGGAGCTAGATACCGTACCCGACGACGACGGCGAAATCGTACTCCGCATCGTCTCTTCGAAAGAGGGCGACGCGCCGGACGAAGCGCAGCGGCTGTTCGAGGTACTCTACCGCCGCCACGGCCGGGCCGTCTTGGCTCGGCTCGCCGTCTCCGCCTCCCGCAGCCACGCCGACGACCTGGCTCAAGAGGCTTGGATGCGGGCCTGGAAGCGGCTCGATTCCTTCAAGACGGGCAGCTTCCGGGCCTGGATTCTCACAATCGCCACAAATTGCCGCATCGATCGACAACGTCGGAGGTCCGAGTCGCTGCTCGCGCCCGACTCCGACGTCGCCGACGGATCCGCAGAAATCGAAGAAGACCGCGTGGAACAGACCGAACGTACGACAGTCCTGCGAGACTGTCTCTCGAAACTCGACGACCGGCGTCGACGCGTGATCGTCGGACTGTTCTACGAAAAAACCGACTACGAGGCTGTCTGCCGCGAGCTCGGTATTACCACGAACGCGGCCTACAAATTGACGCACGAGGCCAAGCGGCTCTTGAGTGATTGCTGTCGGCGGAAAATTCAATGACTACTCTCCACGCCTTTAACATCCCCGAAGACGACGCCCTCTTGCCGAATTGGCTCGAAGAGCAGATCGCCAGCACGCATTTAGGCGAACTGGTCGCCGAGCTCGAAGTGCTGCAAGAAGTCGAACGGTCGTTCTCGGGACAAGACCCTGACGACGACCAGCGATCCGGCCAGCCGACGACGCTCGATGCGTTCCTGGGAAATCGGCTGCCGCAGGTGTGCCAGCGCGGGCTGGCGGCCGTGCCGCCAATCGTTTTGCGACGGCTGTTTCGGTATCCCGATCTACTGATCGAGCTCCAAAACCAGGTCCTCACCGCCCAAAGCGCCTATTGGGACCAGAAGCTGGACGAATCGGACGATCTCTCGGAGAGCGTCGGGGCAGGGTGGACCCGCCTGACTCTGGAACTCGGCGAACTCAGTCCACCGCGTCCCACGGAGAGGCCCGCGTCGAGCCGTCCGGTCAAAACCGGGGGGCGGCCCATTCGCTGGTATTTTGCCGGATTGGCAACGGCGGCAGCGATTGCGGTTGCCGCATTCGTCGCCCAGGACCAGTTCAAAGGACAGCAGCAGGCTGCACTACCGCAGCCAGGCCCCCCGCAGGGCGTTGTCCAGGGAGGCGCACCGACCGGCTGGGGTTGGTCCAAACCGGGTGCTTTCCCGAGCGACGTGACCCGCAAGCAGTATTTAACTGTTTTGGCCGACGAGGCGGAGCAATGGCGTGGCAAGCGGCCCGATACGCCGCGAGCCCTGGCCCAGCGAATTAACGAGTTTCGACAGGGTTGCTCGCAATTGATCCTGGCGGACCACAAGCCGCTGGCGCCGGGTGACCGCAATTGGCTCGTCGACAAGTGTCACCAGTGGGCCAACAAGCTCGATGTCGAACTAACCGCTCTGGAAAAGGGCGAAGATGTCCTGGCGGTACGGGGCAAAGTGGACGAAATGGTCGACAAGCTGGTGAAAACACTCCGCGACCGGGCCGCCCAACCTTCGGCCGCGTGAAGCTCCACGCGAGCTTCCAGACTCGGGAGCGATGCCCGGGCGGGGTTGTCGCCCGGCAACCATCCGTAAGTGCCCTCCCGGACGTCGTTTGGGCTTGGCCCTCGCCACCCCTCGTTACGGCGTCAGGCCCATCCGCTTAATCCGGATGACTTGCCGCCCGAGTTCGGCTGCCCCATTTGAGCGGCATTTGGGGAATTCCCACGGCCAACCGGCAGAAATCTCGGGAAGAATTCTCAGGCTGTCCCGTTCCTGTAGATGAGGCAAGACAATCGACTCCGCAAAAGATGCTGGAAACGATTGCGACGCCTCCAGGAGGACCCAGCCATGCCAGACGGAAGCCGACGACGCCGATTCAGTGCTAACTCCGCACGCCGCGCTTACTACGCTCGGTCACGATCCTGCCGCTTCGCACGCCGGTTCGGGTTTGCAAAGAGCCCGGAAAATCGTTCCGCAGCGTGAAGTTCCAGCAATTCCATCCTGGCGTCCATGGTTTGACCCGCCCGACTTGATCTATTTCCGCCGTCCGTTTGGCCGGAACTGCCCTCTGAATCGTCCACTGCTGCCGGGAGTCTGTTTGGGCACCTGCCGTTGATTAACGCCCGTTTGCCCAGGATTCTGTTGCACGTGGGTCGTCTTCTCGCCTCCGACTCGGGCCTCCGTGTGATGGACGGAGAGATGCAGCCGGGATCGATGGATCTGGCGTTCCCAGTTTTGAATCGTCCAGCCGGTTTGGACGTCGCCGCCACCCTGAACGACTCGGAAGCCCAGGTTGAAATCGCGTGCCGTCGGCTCGCCGTAACCACGGCGCGCGGAACTGCAGAGGGCCGCCTGGCTGTTCCAGCCGCCGCCGCGGCTCACCCGGGCGGTGCCCGACGCCGGACCGGCCGGATCCCGCTCGGGCGAAGTCGCATAATAATTCTTGTCGTACCAGTCCGAACACCATTCGCGGGCGTTGCCCGTCATGTCGTACAGACCGAAATTGTTCGGCCGGAATTGTCCTGACGGACTTGTGAAGGCCCAACCGTCTGACGACGCCAGTTGATTGAGCACCGCCGGGATTTGCGCCTTGGCGGCGGCATCCCAGACATTGCCGATTTGCGTCAGCCCGTCGGCATCCTCCCCGTTGTAGAACCGGGTCGTGGTCCCTGCTCGGCATGCGTATTCCCATTCCGCCTCGGTCGGCAAGCGATAGACTTTCCCCTCCTTTTGGCCGAGCCAGTAGCAGAACGCCATGGCGTCGTTCCAGCTCACGTTCACCACGGGGGAAGCGTCGCTCTGTTCGACCCCCCAGTTGGCCCAATTGAATTCCGGCCGGGCCTCGAAGGGCTTGCGAGAATCACCCGTATAGCCCCAATTCGCCCCGCCGTCGGCCTCGGCGTCCGTTACGTAGCTCATCTCTTCGACAAACTTTTTGAACTGGCCCTTAGTGACTTCGCACTTTCCGAGGAAAAGGGGCCGACTGATCGTGACCGGGTGCAGCGGGAATTCACCGTTTTCGGCGTCCGGGCTGCCCATCGCGAATTGTCCGGCCGGTATGAGCATGAATTCCATTCCGACCGAGTTGGTCCACTGACTGCCGGTCTGTTGATACTCCGCCCAGGCATCGCGAACCGCGTTGACCCGGGTCGGTTCAAAGGGAGCAATCAGGAGCGCCGGCTCAGTCCCGCCGCCCGAAGGCGCCGGGGTTGATGCGGGCGCGCGTTCGGCCGCTCGCGTTTGGGTTTCCGAACCGCTCGTCCAGCCCCACGACGCGTGAATGCGGCTCGGGGCCGCGGGTGCGACTTGCTGACCAGTGCTTTTTACACAGAGCCGCAGATAGTCGGCGGTGACGGCCAGCACCTCATCGTTGTAAAACGTCGGCTCGAACCCTTGGCCGGGTGACTTGAGCGCTTGGGAACTGCCGATCGATTTGAGCTCATCGCGAGCCTTCGCCTCGTTGAGCGAGACCGCTTTGCGTCCGCTACGGGCATCCAATCGGGCAATCTCGTCAGCGAGACGTTGAAAACGAGCCGACTTTTGGCAGCGCTGATCCGACAGCGCCTGAAGTTGAACCCTTTGATCCGCGTTGAGCAGGGCGAAATTCGGATGGTGCATCGGCTCGATTCGATCAAAATGGACCGCCTGAGCCGAAAAGGCCTCGCCGACCTTCAAATGATCGGTCAGCGAGGGCAAAATGACATCGGCTCGGACGCCGCGGAGCTGCAAGCTGTCCCCATTCAGGCGGAAGTTCTGCCGGACAATCACCTGGAGCGAACCCAGCTTCGGCGCGTTTGATCGCGAACCGGAGTCTTGCGGCGTGTCGCCACTCGGGTCGCCGCCCGGATCAACGGCCCGCGAGGCGAACAGGCCGACATCGAACGTCGTGTTTCCCGTGCCGTCGCCCATCGTGCCGGAATCGCCCACGATCAGTGCCCGCCCGTAGTCTTGCAGGGCGGCGGCGAAAGACTGAGCGACTCCACCCGTGTGGCGGCTGGTGAGGACGACCAGTGGGCCGGTCCACACTGCCGCGCCTTTGCTCGACTCCTGGGAGACGCGGCCGTCCGCATCTCGAACCTGTTCGATTGGGCCCGGTCCGATAAACAGGCCGGCGAGCTTGATTCCCTCGGTGTGGATGCCGCCCCCATTGGCCCGCAAATCGAGAATCACGACTTCCACGCTGGCCGTCTGAAAGCCTCGTTCCGGATCGACCAGGATCCGCCGCACGTCTCCGCTTGCCGATTTCCTGCCCGCTTTTTCGCCTTTGCCCGCGGCAGCATAGAAGCGGGGCAGGGAGATGTAGCCCACGCGGAGCGGCGTGCCGTCGATCTTTCGTTTCCGGCTGACAATGGTCCCCCGAGCCTCGCTGACCTGAAACTCTCCGCGGACGATGTTGTAAATGACCGGCTCCGACTTTCCGGCGGGAACGATTTGCAACCGGACGATTGTCTCCTTTTTTCCCTGAAGCAAACTTCTCACGGCGCTCAACTTCATCTCGGCGATTTGGGAAATCCCGCCGGACTCACCCTCGCCGACGCCAATCAACCGATCACCGGAATGGAGACGGCCGTCCTTGCCAGCGGGCCCGCCTGGGGTCACCTCGGTGATGATGAAGTCGTCGTCGACGGCCTGGAAGCCGAAACCGGCCCCCTCGGACTGCATCGAGTTTTTGGCCGCAAACGCGTCCACGCCATCGGCCGGTATGTAGCGGCTGTGAGAATCGTAGGTTTGGGCGAGGCTCGTCAGATAAAGCTCGACGATATCGTCCTCGTCGTATTGGTATGCTTGGCGGCGGAAGCGTCTGTAACGTCGAGCGAGTTTTGTCTGGGCCTCGTCGGCCGCCACTCCACGCGTTTTTTCGGTCAACAGATCCAGCTTGACCCGCTTCCGCCAGATCTCGCGGGCGTCGTCGCTCGAAGCCGCGTAGTGCAGCCGCTCGGCATCCGTGACGACCTCTTCGTCAACCGTGAAGTCATGCTTCGCCCCCAGGAGTTCGGCGGCTAGCTTGGTTCGCTCGTCGACCCTCTGGCGATAGATCTTGACGATTTCGTTGGCGAAACTCATGTCGCCCTGGCGGGCCAAGTCGTCCAACTCGTCCTGACGAGAGAGGAAGCGGTCGATGTCCGACTGATAAAAATAGGCCTTGCTCGGATCGAGCCGCCGCAGGTAATTGGCGAGCCACCGCCGCGACACGTCGTCATCGAGCTGGCGGTGGGTGAGGTGATACTTCGGCAGCATTGCCGCCACGGCCCGCAAGGCCTCACGGCCCGTAGCGACCGGCCCGGCAAATTCACGGGCGGCCCTCAGTGTATCTTTCTTTGGGGCTTGAGGAACGGCACCCGCCGGTGGGGCCGGTGCAACGGCCCGTGCCAGGACCGGTGGGACACCCGCGAGGTTGACCATCAAATTGGGGTGCTGGTCTCCCCCTTGTCGTCCAAACAGCTTGTGAACGGTGAGCGGAACTTCGCTCTGCACGTAGTGCGCCAGGCCGTCCCACGTGATCTCGCTGTTCCCCTTCTCGTGAGCGAGGCCTTTGAGTCCTTCGATCACATGGTAGAAGAAGACGCCATGGCCTTTTCCCAGCGACTTATCCTCGAATGCGAACTCTCCCGGCCTGCAACTCAAAAGAATGCCGGTCTGGGCAGGCACGATGGCTTCCAGAGCGGCGACGCCCCGCACCTCGGGGTCATTCCGGCAGGCGTCGACCAACAGGAGCTTGTAGCCGGCGCCCGTGCTGCGGAATTGGCTCAGGACTTCGTCGAGTCCGATCAGTGTTTCGGGCCTCGTGAAAATGCCTCCCACAGCGCGGGGATTCGCGTCGCTCGGGCAGAAATAGGCCTCTCTCTTCCCCACGAGCTGCAGCCCGTGGCCGGCCAAGCCGACAATCAGCAAGTCGCGCTTGGTCAGTCCCCGCAGGGCCGCATCCAGCCGACGGCGAATGTTGTCGGCCTTGGGCTTGTCGCGGTCATCCTTTCGTCCGCGGCTCGTCGTCAGCAGCACGGTCTCGAAGCCCTGAGCGTTGAGAATGGCCGCCAATTCCTCGACGTCATTTTCCGGAAAATCGAGGTTCTTCAGATCGGAGTGATCGTACTCCTTGATTCCGACAAGAAAAGCGACCTTGCGCCCTTCAGGTTCGTTCTGTGCCGAAACGGAGCCGCTCACGCTGAAGAAGCAAGTCACCGCGCAGGCGGTAATGATCGTGGCGGCGGCAAGTCGGCGGCTCATCCTGCCCTCCGTTTTTCGGACGACACAGCCTTCCATCATACCGAGCGGGCCTTCCGATTTTCAGATCGCGGCCAGGTGTTTTATGCAAGTTTTTGACGGGAAAGCCCATTCTGGGCCGAACCTTTTTGGGGAAATTGAACCCGACTCGACGGATTTTTCAAAAAAATCGGAAGAAGGTCGCCTCAGCCCCGTTTTTCTTAATGAAGGCACTGATTGGGGCCTTCAAACAACACAAAACCAAAACAAACGAGGGGAATTGAGCCATGTTCACGAACAATAAGTTTCGACGGGTCCTGATGGTTGGTTTCGCTGCCGTGATGACGGTTGGTCTCTGGTCCAGCCTGTCCGGCACGGCCGAGGCGCGGGGAGGCCGCGGGGGTCACGGGGGTCATGGGTTTCATGGACACTATGGCCGCGGTTACGGACACGGTTACGGCCACGGTTACTACGGCGGTTACCGCGGCTACCGGTCTTACGGTTACTACCCGTCTTACAGCTACGGCTACACCCCGTCTTACGGCTACGACTACAGCAGCTATTCGGACGGGGACTACGGGGACACCAGCTACTACAGCACCCCCAGCTACTACTACTCCAGCCCCACGTACTACGGCGGATACGGCTACGGCTACGGCCGCGGACACTACGGGCACTACGGCCACCGCGGATTTGGGGGTGGACGCCGCCGGTAGTTAACCGAACGTCACTTCCTTGATGCGACTCGAATTCAACGAAAGAGGGCGAAGCGAAAGCTTCGCCCTCTTTTTTTCCGTTGCTATGAGTCGAGAGTCGGTCCGGGCGGATTTTGGAAAGTCGGACACCGCTTTGCTTTGTATACTCGGAAGTCGCGACTTCAACCGCTATCCCAGGAACTTGATCGCGAGCGACCCCAGCAGCGTGCAACAAAATGGATGATCCGTTCTCCTACCGGTTCCGTGTCCGATTTTGCGAATGCGACCCCCAGAGGGTCGCGTTCAACGCCTATTACGGCATGTACATCGATCTGGCCGTGCTCGAGTTCATGCGCTCGCTGGGACTGGGCGATTCCCTCGTTAAAGGGCCCCTCGATTACCAGGTCGTCAAGCAGACCGTCGAATGGAAGGGCCCGGCCCGGTTCGATCAGGTCGTCGAAGTCTCAGTTTGGGCGTCGCGGCTTGGCACGACATCGTTTGTCATCGCGACCGAGTTTCGGATCGCCGGCGACGCGATGCTGATCGCCACCGGCGAGACGGTGTACGTCCTCGTCGATGCCGCCACGCTGACAAAGACACCGCTGCCACCCGAGTTCCGGAAGGCGTTGGAGCAGGGTGCGACGGGGTTGCGCGTCGACCACGCGAACTCCACGCCGCAAAACCGCGGTCGCAACTCCTGACTCGCCGCGAAAACCGGTCCATCCGCTCCCACCGGAACAACCGCCGGACAGGAATTGCCGCAGAGCAGGAGCATCGCGCAGGCAAGGGGTCCCGGAGCGGAAGCCTGAAATCCGACTTCTGACCCCGACGCGTTAATTCCTCGAAATGGAATCCAGCGTTCGCTGCGCTTCTCGTGCGATGGGCGTTCCCGGAGCCTCTTTGACGATCTTCCGCAACGGCTCCGGCGCCATGGGAGCAAGGCCCGCTTTGATCAAGAATCGCGCGTGTTGCAGCAGCGTTTCCGGCTCTTCTCCGGCGACGTAGTCTTCCGCGGGGCTCGGCAGGGGCGGCAGGGACATGGGACGCGGAGCTTCGACGGGCAATCTCTGCGGGTCGCTCGGTTCCAGAGGAACCGTTTTTGCCACCTCGGCATTCGGCTCGGGCCGACGCGCGGCCTGAACGGGGGGCTTGGGCCAATCCACGATCGCCTGCGGGAGACCGCGGGCGTCGCGTTCTTCAGAATTCGACAGAAGCGGTTCCCCAAGCCGATCGTCGACCATCTCCGAGGCCCGCTTCGCGGCGGCTGCCGATCTTAGTCCACGGCCACCGACGAACGGCAATCTCAAGATTGAGAGGAGCGCGAGAATGATGCCAAGGATGAGCCCCGCGCCGATGCCCCAACCTCTTCCGCCATGGTTTTCTTGCGTCACATCCGCTCTTTCCGAATTCC